>Ga0187887_10003670_pt1 | contig 11801 bp, 13 predicted proteins | sample June2016WEW_7_10_FD_132977 | JGI IMG/M metagenome (GOLD analysis project Ga0187887, IMG submission 132977) | Peatland microbial communities from SPRUCE experiment site at the Marcell Experimental Forest, Minnesota, USA - June2016WEW_7_10 | ecosystem: Environmental > Terrestrial > Soil >... | reverse complement strand
TCCCGCCGGCGGCGGCACGATGATGCAGGGCGGCGGCATGATGCAGATGAAGCATTAGAGGCGCGCGGCGCCGTGCCGGCTATTTGTTCGCCTCGCGGAACGGCGCCGGCGTGCCTTCGGGCACCGGCATGCGGAACACGTTGAGTATCATCGACACCATAGCGTAGTAGCCGAGGATGCCGGCCAGCTCGACCATCCCGGCATCGCCGAGAAGTTTATGCACGCGCTTGTACGTGGCGTCGCTGACTCGCCGCGTCGCGTACAGCTCCCGGACGAAGGCGTAGATCGCCATCTCGTCGCGCGGTGCCGATGTCGGCGTCCGGCCGGCCTGAAGATCGCGGATCGTGGCCGGCTTCACGCCTTGCTTGGCGGCGATCGCCGCGTGCGCCACCCATTCGTATTGCGCCTGCCAAAATCGCGCGGTGCAAAGGATCGCCAGCTCCGACAGCCGCGGCGGCATGCTGGTGCCTAGGCGCACATAGCCGCCAAGCTGCTGCGCCAAATGACCGAAGCCGGGCGCGTGCAGATAGACCGCAAACGGACCGCTGTTGCTGAAGCGGCCGCGCGGGCCGGATGAGATCGCGTCGACCAGCGCCTGCTGCTCGCGGGTCAAGCTCGCCATGTCTAGCACGGGCAGGCGGGGGGCGGGCGATCGGCGCGGTCGGCGCGATTTGTTCGATCGGGAGCGGGGTGATGGCGATTTGGCCATGGTTTCCTCTCGGTTTGCGGAAACGGAACGAAGCGTCGAGCCCGTTATCGTATCGCTCTAGATTCTTGCCGGTCGCATTTTCGAACGGAAAACCGGTGTCCACTTTTCCGGAAAATGCTCTAACCACAGCTTTCGAGCTTAAATACGCGCCGCGCATTTTCGGAAAGGAACATGGCTTTGACCTCATCGTCGAGGCCGAGCGCATCGATCCCTTCCAGCGCCTTGACCGGCATGATCATCGGGTAGTTGGTGCCGAACAGAACCTTGCTGCGGCCATGCGCGCGCAGATAGTCGATCAGCGCGGCCGGATAGCGCTTCACCGTGTAAGCCGAGGTGTCGATGTAGACGTTCGGGTGCTTGGTCGCCACCGCGATCGCCTCGTCGGTCCACGGATAGCCGATATGGCCGCCGACGATGACCAGTTCGGGAAAATCCAGCGCCACCCGATCGAGATAAATCGGGCGCCCGACCTCCGACGGCATCAGCGGGCCGGTATGGCCGATCTGCGTGCAGAACGGCACGCCCAGGTCGCAGCACGCCACATAGACCGGATAGAACCGCCGATCGGTCGGCGGCGCCTCCCACAGCCAGGGCAGAACACGAATGGCCTTGAAGCCCAGCTGTTCGACGCAACGCCTGATTTCGCCGACCGCCTGCATCGGCTTGGAGATGTCGACCGAGCCGACCCCGACCAGACGGTCCGGCGCCTGCGCAACGAAACCGGCGACCTCGTCATTGGAGATCATCACGTTGCGCGGCGCGTACCAGGCGGAGATCAAGCTCTTGCCGACGCCGGCCTGATCCATGGCTGCGATGGTGGCAGAAAGCGGCAGCTCGCTTTGCGGCGCCAGCGCGCCTTTGGTCCATCGCCGCAGTGAATCGAAGATCGGATCTTGCAAATGCCGCGCGGTGGGATGTTGGGCCCAGGCATCGATGATCATCCGACTTATCTCCGCAACCTTGCTCGGCCTTCGTTTTGGCATTTCGGCGGAGCTTGCGCTAGAAGCGAGGCATGGTCGCCGTGAAAGCGCTGTTGTTCGACGTCTTCGGCACGCTGGTCGATTGGCGCGGCGGGGTTGCGCGCGAGGCCGAGGCGGTGCTCAAGCCGCGCGGCTATGCGCTCGACTGGCCGGCCTTGGGGGATGCCTGGCGCGGCGAATATCAGGGCGCCATGGAAGAGGTGCGCTCCGGCCGCATCCGGTTCTGCAAGCTCGACGTGCTGCACCGGCGCAACCTCGATCGCATCCTGCCGCGCTTCGGGCTCGGCGCGCTGGGCGACGAAGAACGCCGCGCTCTCAACCTCGCCTGGCACCGGCTCGACGCCTGGCCCGACGTGACGGCCGGCTTGGCGCGTCTTAGGCGCAATTATCTCTTGGCGCCGCTGTCGAACGGCAATGTTTCCATCATGGTCGATTTAGCGCGGCGCAACGATTTTCCCTGGGATGCCATCCTCGGCGCCGAATTCGCCGGCGACTACAAGCCAAAGCCGCGCGTCTATCTCTCCGCCGCCGACGCCTTCGATCTCGCCCCGCAGGACTGCCTGATGGTGGCGGCGCACAGCAGTGATCTTGCCGCCGCCGCGGCGCTCGGCTTGCGCACCGCCCATATCGCGCGGCCGAACGAGGCCGGACCAGGTCGCGGCGAGACCGCGCCGACTGTCGCGGTCGATATCGCGGCGAACGGCATCGAGGATTTGGCGGCGCAGCTCGGCGTGTGAGCAACGTTACTGCGCCGGTGCCTCGACCCGAAAACCGCCGTTTGCGTCGAGCGCGATAACGCCGTCGGCGACGGTGCGCGCCCAGCGGCTGGTCGCGGCGATGCCGCCGAAGGAAAAGAAATGCGGCATGATGCCGGCGGGCGCCGCCTCTGCCAGCGTCCGCACTAGGTCGTCGGGCGTGGTCAGGGCGAACATCTGGCGCATCAGGCCGGCGCGACGCGCCAACGCTTGCGCGGAGGCGCGCACGCCGCAGCGGCTAGCGTAGCGGAGCAGCGCCGCGAGGCTGGTCGGACCGACCAGCCCGATGCGCAGCCGATGATCGAAGCCGAACGCACGCAGCCGCGCGATGAAGTCGAGAATCGCCGGCGCTTCGAAGGAGAACTGGGTGACGATCTCGACGGTCAGTCCGATCGCCTCCGCGGCCGCGATCTTGTCCGCGAGCGCGCGGTCGAGTTCTTTGTCGCCGATGCGCGGATGGCCTTGCGGATAACCGGCGACGCCGATGGTGAGGATGCCGCGCCGGCGCAGCAGGCCCGAGTCGATGGCGTCGATGGCGCGGCGGAACGGTCCGCATTCGCCGCGGTCGCCGGCAATGACAAGCACGTTGTCGACCCCGGCCTCGCCGGTGAGCCGCGCCAGCACATCGTCGAACGCCGCGACGCTGCCGAAATTGCGCACCGCGAGATGCGGCACCGGCTCGCAGCCGGCCGCCCGCAGCCGAATCGCGGCCGTGACGGATTCGTTCACGGGGCGGTTCGGTGGCGCACTGAGATAGACGCGCGTGCCGCGCTGGAGCGGTGCCAGTGCCGCGATGTCGGCGTCCGAAGGCCGCGTCGCTTCGATCGAAAATCCCGCCATGAACGCGGCAATGCGCTGAACCGCGGCGGGAAGCATCTCAGTCGGCAAGGTTGCCTGGGCGGCCATGTTTGTCGCTCAGCCACGGCGGCGGGAGATCACATAGGACTCGTCGAAGAACCACAGTCCGCCGCGCTCGCGCAGCACTGTGCGCGTGGCGTCGATGTAGCGGCCGTCGGAGACTACTTCGCCCAGCCGGTCATCCTCCACCTGCGCCACGTAGATCGCCGCGTTCCACGCCGCGAACAACGTCGAGGTACCAATCGATTCGGAGATTTCCGAAGGCAGCGTGTGCATGACGTAGCGAAACACAGAGCGGTTGTCGGCGTAGGCGTTGAAGTTGAGATCGCGGCCGGCCGGACCAAGTTCGTGCTTGACCGCCCTGAGGATCTGATGACGGTCATGGATGAATGGATGATCGTCCGGCCATACTTTCTGGATGATCTCCATGCCCGGGTCCTGGCCGTGCGAATGAATGGCGATGAGCCGGCCGCCGGGGCCGAGCGCGCGCGCCAGCGGCGCGATCACGCGCTTGGCCTTGAACTCCAGCGGGGCGCGGGCGCGATAGGGCTGCGAGGCGATCACCAGGTCATAATTGGCGGTGGTGCCGCCGGGCCTGGGAATGATCGGGTCGAGCAGGAAGCGGTGGTCTTCGCGATAGATGACGAGCACGACCGGGCGCTCATAGATCGGATTGCCGGTGCGCGGGCTGACGCCGGCTTTCCAGTTGAGTGCCAGGAAACTTTCGAGATCGATGATTTGCTGCTCGAAGCGGTGGGCGGAATTGCCGGTGAGTGGCAGTTCGTGCCAGACCAGACTCGACGCGGCATTGAGGGATTTGACCGCGAGCCACGGCGCATCCGCATAGGCGAGATTCGTCAGCACCAAGACCGTCGCCGGATGCTCGAAGAAGCGATCCGACATTTTCTGCAGCGTGAGCCGCACGTCCTCGAGGCTGATCTCCTTGCCGATCATGTAAAACGGCATGTGGGCGAAGCGGTCGTGCATGGCGCGCATCACCCGCACCAGCACCGTGCCGTCGCCGACGCCGGCGTCGAAGACGCGCACCGCCGGCGGCCGTGGATGAATATGGGTGAGCTCTTCGGAGACGCGGCTCGCCACTTCCCACTTTTCGCTGCAGGTGTTGACGAAGAGGAGATACTTTTGCCGATTGTCGAAGAAGCGGAAATTGCGTTGCGGGTCGCCCAGCTTGACCGGCGCCGCGGCCGCAAGCGGCGGGCGGGTTTCGCGGCTCCGTTCGATGACGATGGGACGTGGCCCATCGGGAGGGTGTGCAGCCATGAAGCCGTGGATGCGGTCGAGCGTATCGGTCGTGATCCGACCGCCATTGCGCAGCCGGGCGGCGAGCTTGCCGTCATTGACGGCGCGGCGCCCGAATGTCGATTCGGCAAGCCCGGTTTGGCGGCAATAATCGCAGATTTCCTGAAGCAGTTGCTGGGCTTTCATGGCACCGCCGCTTCCTAATGGTTTCCTCGACCAAGGCGCGCGGCTGTTTTGGGGTTGCTTTGCGCGCGTTCTTTAGGGGCAAGCGAACCAATTGGGGAGGCGGGGGTCAACCACAAAATTGCCCATCACTAGAGTGGGCAAGATAGTGGGATATATCTCGCGCTGAGCGCCGCAAAGATTGGGAGGTCGGTTCCCCCTCGCCGGCCTCGCACCTCTGGTGCTCGGGCCCCTCTCCCCACTGGGGAGAGGGGGAGGGTCGGCGCGCCGTCAGAAGGATCGGCCGCTGGGCCCGCGAATCGCCATAATTTCTGCGTTTCCGCTCGCGTCGGCGCGCAACGCTTCTGTGGGTCGCGCCTTTGGTGTATCGTGTAAAATGCCAGTTGGACCATGATCTTGCGAAATAGGCTTCCACCCCGAAGCAAATCCGGGGCAGCTTTTCCGGATCATGCTCTGGGGACGCAGATGTGGGGTCGAAAAGCCAAGTCATCGGCGCCGGCGAGCGAGGCGCAACCGCCCTCGCCGCTGAAAGAGGCGATGCATCTGGCGCGGGTCGAGGCGGCTGAGCGCACCAGCGTCGTCGTCGATTTGCGCGATGCGGAAGTGGCCCGCCTTGAACTACTCAACGAGGCGCTCGATCCGCTGTTTGCCGAGATTGCGCCGGAGGTCGAACTGTTCGACCGCGGCTTGAGCCGTGGCGACACGCCGCGGCTGTGGATCGACGCCGTCGCACATGTCGCCATGGCGCGCGACAAGCGCGTCTACCGCTTTTTGCACGATACCCGCGTCGGCCGCCACGTGCTCGCGGAGTCGCACGACATCCCCGACATCGTCCAGGCCGTCACCGGTTATGTGGCGCGCCGCCTGATCGAGCGCGAGCGGGCGCTCGACGAAGATCCCGATTTCATCACCCGCGTCGGACGGCCGGAGGCCGCGCGCGAAAGTCGGCGGCGTCGCCGCCGCGGACTGATCACGCTCGCGCTCGGGTTTGTTTTAGGCGTGGTCACGCTCATTGTCGTCGCACTATTGGTCGCCAGCCGATTTTAGATCGCAGTGACGGGCCGCGGTTTAGGCCGGCGCGACCGGATGCAGGATTTGTCGATTGACTTCGCGGACGCTGCCGTCGTTGCCGCGTTGCCGCGCGATCATCTCGCAGCGCCAGGCGCCGGGCTCGCCGTCGATGCGAAAGAGATTATAGCCGGCGCCGTCTTCGTCGCCGTGCGCTGCGCGTGCAGAGGCCGACGGAGCGCCGACGACGGGAATCGTCTGGCGCGGACCGTCGAGCCAGATGAGCGAGCGGCGGTGGTCGTGGCCGTGGAGGACGAGTTCGGCCCCCTTGGCGGCCAGCACGCGGCAAAACTCGACGCCGTCGGTGAGCCGTCGCAAATAACGGCTGGGCGGGCTCTTCGGCGGATGATGGATAAGCACGACCCGGAACAGATTTCGGGTTTCCTCGAGGGCCGCGGCGAAACGGGCGAGCTGCTGCGCGCCGAGCGAGCCCGTTGCCATGAATGGTCCTGTCGGTAGCGCCGAGGAGAGCGCGATCAGCGCGACCGCGCCGCGCCGGCGCAGGAACGGAAAGGTGCCGCTCCCAGCGCCATCGTCGCCGCGCATGTATTCGCCCCAGTACTTGACCGGCCAGCGCTTTGCCCCCGGAACATAGATGTCATGATTGCCGGGAATGACGGTGACATCGGATGGCGGCCCCAGCTCGTTCAGCCACGCTTGCACCCGCACGTATTCCGCCGGTACCGAGAAATTGATGAGGTCGCCGGTCACCGCGATATGGTCGGGGGCGGACGCCTTCAGGTCGCGCGTCAGCGCCTCGATCACCTCGCTGCGGTGTATAAATTTGCGCTTGCGGTGCCAATTGATGAAGCCGAGGCCGCGCTTGCCGGCGAGCTCCATGAGCCACGGCCGTGCGGCAAGATGCAGATCGGAGAGGTGGCCGAGCACGAACATCGCGGCATGATGCTACGCGAATCATGCCGGGAACAATGGCGCCGACAATGCGCCGCGCGCTTCACGAGCTGCCGATGAGGATGCCGACGACGAAGACCAGCACGCCGCCGACGACGACCTGGAAGGCAGCCTGCAAGAACGGCGTGTCCATATAGCGGGTGCGGATCCAGGATATCGTCGCCAATTCCACCGCGACGACGGCGAACGCGACCGCGGTCGCCACGTAGAAATGGGGAATGAGATAGGGCAGGGCGTGGCCGAGCCCGCCGATCGTGGTCATGACCCCGCATACCGCGCCGCGCATTAACGGCGCGCCGCGCCCGGTGAGCGAGCCGTCGTCGGATAGTGCCTCGGCGAAGCCCATCGAAATGCCGGCGCCGACCGCGGCGGCCATCCCGACCAGGAACGTCGACCAGGTGTTGTGGGTGGCGAAGGCCGCCGCGAACAGCGGGGCGAGGGTCGAGACCGAGCCGTCCATGAGACCGGCGAGCCCGGGCTGCACATATTGCAGGACAAACATCCGCCGTGCGGTCTGCTCTTCGGTGGCTCGCGCGGTCGGGGTGATCTTTTCGCCGAGCTCGTGGGCGAGTTTTTCGTGTTTGTCCTCGGCCACGGCGAGCTTGTTCAGCAGATCGCGCACGGCGTCATCGCGCGCCGCTTCTGCCGCGCGTCGGTAGAATCGCGCGGTCTCATACTCCATTTCTTCGGCGAACTTCCGCGTCGCGTCGATTGCCAGTGGGCGGTTGAGCCAGATTGGGCGGCGCGCGACGAAGCCCTTCACGTCTTGTCGCCTGATTAGCGGCAGAAACTCGCCGAATTTCTTGCGGTAGAGGTCGAGCAACATGTCGCGATGCCCGATCTCCTCCATCGCCATCTTGTCGTACATGGCCGCCGTGTCCGGATAGGAGCCGCGAAGGCCATCCGCGAAGGAGCGGTAGATGCGGTTGTCCTCGTCCTCGTTGGAAATAGCGAGGGCCAGGATTTCTTGCTCACTCAAATCGGCAAAACGCTTCACGGTGTCGCCCCGATGATCCGACGGTCCACAAAGATTGATATTAGAACGTTTCTAAACACTAGACCAGGGCTTGCCCGGCGATTCGGCGGTTTCCCGGAGACTGACGTATCGTCGTGGCGCTATGCAGCTTGAATCGATCCGCCGCCCCGTCGAGCCAATCATCCGCCGCGTCCTGCATTTTTATTGGCGCTTGGCGCGCGGACTCACCGTCGGCGTGCGCGCTCTCGTCGTTGACGCCGAGGGCCGCGTGTTCCTGGTCAAGCACAGCTACATTTCCGGCTGGCACCTGCCGGGCGGCGGCGTCGAGACCGGCGAGACGCTGATGATGGCGCTGGCCCGCGAACTGCGCGAGGAGGGCAACATCGAACTGACCGGCGCGCCGGCTTTGTTTGCAATCTATTTCAATCGTCGCGTCTCGCGGCGTGACCATGTTGCGCTCTACGTCGTGCGTTCGTTCCGGCAAAGCGCCACGCCGCAAGCGAATCATGAAATCGTGGCGCACGGCTTTTTCGCACCCGATGCGCTGCCGCAGGAAACGACAGCGTCGACGCGCCAGCGCATCGCCGAAGTGCTCGCCGGACGTTCTGTCACCGATCTGTGGTGATTGTTACGCGGGATCGGCGCCATGGGCGGTGGGCATTTTGCCGGCGGGCACTTTGGCCACGGCCATTTCGGGCACGGCCGCTTCGCTAAAGGCTATGGTGCTGGCGGTTTGTGGGGCGACTACGATGGCCTCTACGCATACGGAGGCTGGCCGTACTGCTATGACAACGGTCCTTATTACTACGGTTACAACAGCTGTTATTACGACTACGGCTGGTAGCTAAGCCGAATGAAAAAAAGCCGCTCCTGTCTCGGGCGCGGCTTTTTTATTGTCGAGGATTAGAGGCCCGTAATGTGACAATGCACAGCGCGGGTTCAGCCGAACCGCCTGCGATCGTGCAGCAGCGTGAAGTCGAGCAGCGGACCGATCGGCACGATGCCGGTCGGGTTGATGTTGCGGTGGCTGCCGTAATAGTGCCGCTTGATGTGATCGAGACTGACGGTGTCGGCGACGCCCGGCACCTGATAAAGATCGCGCAGATAATTCCACAGATTTGGATAGTCGACGATGCGCCGCAGATTGCATTTGAAGTGGCTGTAATAGACGGCGTCGAAGCGAATGAGCGTCGTGAACAGCCGCCAATCCGCTTCCGTGATCTGCCGCCCGACCAGATAACGCTGCCGTGACAGCCGCTCTTCGAGTTGGTCGAGCGTGGCAAACAGCGCGCGCGCCGCTTCCTCGTAGGCCGCTTGCGCGGTGGCGAAGCCGGCGCGATAGACGCCGTTGTTCACGTTCGCATAGACGATGTCGTTGATGCGATCGATCTCGGCGCGCAGCTCGAGCGGATAATAGTCGGTGCGCACATCCGTGAATGCATCGAATGCGGAATTGAGCATGCGAATGATTTCAGAGGATTCGTTATTGACGATGGTGCGCCGCTTCTTGTCCCAGAGCACCGGCACGGTCACGCGGCCGGTATAGCGGGGATTGGTGAGGAGATAGATTTCGGCAAGCGTCGACTTGCCGTTGACGGCATCGAGCGTCGCGCCCGGCCCTGTGCCGAATTCCCAGCCCAGCTTGCTCAGTATCGGCTCGAACACGGAGACCGAGATTACGTCGTCAAGCCGCCTGAGCTTGCGGAAGATGAGGGTGCGGTGTGCCCACGGGCAGGCGAGCGAGACGTAGAGATGGTAGCGACCTGCCTCCGCCGGGAAGCCGCCTTCGCCGGTCGGACCGGGGCTGCCGTCGGCAGTGACGAAATTGCGAAACGTCGTCGGCGGCCGAATGAAACGGCCATCCTTATTGCGCCCGGGATCGTCCTGTCGCCAGTCGCCTCGTTCGAGCAATCCCAGTGCCATGTCGCCTAGTTCCAACTGTAATCTCGGGACGTATGTAAGCATGGATCGAGCCCGCGATAGGGTTGCCCGGTTTCATGCAAACGCATGGGTGCCCGCCTGGCTTCGCCTGGATGTGCTAGTTTCCGTTATGATTCCAACCTTCGCGCGGAGTTGCCGCGCCCGTTTGCGGCTTTTGAAATAAGGATCCTAGTGGGCGGTGCGATGACCGAGAGTTCGTTGACCATCCTGCCTGAAACCGAGGGCGACGCGCCGGCGATCGGGCGCCTGCACGAGCGCACGTTCGGTCCGGGCCGCTATGCCAAGACCGCTTACCGGTTGCGCGAGCGCGTCGCTCACAGCATCGATCTGTCGTTCACCGCGCGCGTCGGCACGCTGCTCGTCGGCTCGGTGCGGCTTTCGCCGATCCGCATCGGCGAAACCAAGGCGCTGCTGCTCGGACCGCTAACGGTCGAACCGCCGTTTCGCGAGCGCGGCGTCGGTCAGGCCTTGATCGCGCGCGTTCTGCAGGAGGCGCGTGCCAAGGGTCACCGGCTGGTCATCCTGGTCGGCGACGAGCCGTATTATGGCAAATCCGGCTTCAAGCCCGTTCCGCCGGGCCGTGCCATCATGCCGGGCCCGGTCGATCCGGCACGGCTTTTGGTCGCCGAACTGGTCGATGGCGCCTTCGACAGCGTCTCCGGACCGATCCGGGCGGAATAGCCAAGCGTGCAGGGCTTGGGCGTGGACTCATCGAGGCGAGACTACGCAGTGTCACGTCGGTTCGCCGGCTGATTAACGGGCAGCGTTCATGGCCCGTCCGCTCCAAACGACGGGGAGTTCGTCGGTGTCCTTTCTCGGAAAAGCCAACTCCGAAACGAAGGCAAGGAGGTAACAACCGAACGCGATCAAATATAGGAACCGGAAACCAAAATACATTGAGTTATATTCCAACAAGCCGCCGCAGACGGCCCCTAATAGATTCATCGCCATCATTCCTGAAACGCGTCCCTTGCTTGAGAGCAGAGACGAGAAGCTCGACATGGGCTGCACGCTGTTTGCCGGCGAATGCGAGGACGGGCGAATCGACCAAATCTTGCGGGATGCCGCCATCCGGAGACTCAAACCGATCTACAATTACATGGACGATCTTCCGTCGCTCGAATCCGCGCCCACGCCCTATTTGCCGCGCCAGACGGTTCGTTGGGTGTTTGACAATCACGCGAGCTTCGACGCCGGCCGCGGCTGTCCATTCCAATGCTCGTTCTGCACGATCATAAACGTTCAAGGTCGCAAGTCGCGTCGCCGCTGGCCGGACGATATCGAACAACTCATCAAGCGCCACTGGGCCGAAGGCATCCGGCGCTTTTTCATCACCGACGATAATTTTGCCCGCAACAAGGATTGGGAGTTGATTTTCGATCGGCTGATTCAGATTCGCGAGCGGGACAAGATCGATCTGCGGCTGGTTATCCAGGTCGACACGATGTGCCACAAGATCCCGAACTTCATCGCGAAGGCGGCGCGTGCCGGCGTCACCCGCGTCTATATCGGGCGGGAAAACATCAACCCGGAGAACTTGCTGGCGGCCAAGAAGCGGCAGAACAAGATCACCGAATATCGGCAGATGCTGCTGGCGTGGAAGAATGCCGGCGTCCTCATCTACGCCGGCTTCATCATGGGATTCCCCGGCGATACGCCAGAAACGATGCTGCGAGACATCGAGATCATCAAGAAGGAACTGCCGCTCGACATCCTCGAGTTCATGTATTTGACGCCGCTGCCCGGTTCCGAGGATCACAAGGTGCTATGGCAAAAAGGGGTGTGGATGGCCCCCGACATGAACAAATACGACCTCGAGCACGTCACCGCGGCCCATCCCAAGATGACGCGCGAGGAATGGGAGACGGCCTATCACGCCGCCTGGGCCGCCTACTACACGCCTGAGCACAAGATGACCATCCTGCGCCGCGCCGCTGCGTCCGGCATGGGCATGTCGCGGCTGCTCGCGGTGTTGTTCGCGTTTTCCGCTGTCTTCCCGGTCGAGAAGCTGCACCCGCTGCAGGCCGGCGCCTTCCGTCTCAAATATCGTCTCGACCGCCGGCCGAGCTTTCCGATCGAGCCGGTCTGGGCGTTCTATCCGAAATATTTCTGGGAGATCGTGTCGAAGCACGCCGGCCTCGCCAAGCATTGGATCGAGC
>Ga0187887_10003669_pt1 | contig 11802 bp, 11 predicted proteins | sample June2016WEW_7_10_FD_132977 | JGI IMG/M metagenome (GOLD analysis project Ga0187887, IMG submission 132977) | Peatland microbial communities from SPRUCE experiment site at the Marcell Experimental Forest, Minnesota, USA - June2016WEW_7_10 | ecosystem: Environmental > Terrestrial > Soil >... | reverse complement strand
GGAATCGTCCATAGACCCGTTTCCAGATCGAACTGCTGCCAGCGCGCGGCAGTGATTTCTCCTCGCCGCTGGGCGGTAACGAGCAAGAGCTTTAGTCCGAGCTGGGACGTCCGAGACATCGCGGCGGACTCGAGCTTTGTCCAGAAAGTGCGGACCTCGTCCTCATTCAGGGCTCGATCCCGGGGTACTTCGTCACCGCCCGGTCGCAGGACGCCTGCCATGGGGGAGGCCGGTATCAATTCCTTGGCCGCAGCGAACTCGAAGCGTAAGCGTGCGGTGTATACCCTCTTGACCGCTGGCACCGCTTCAGAATCGTCATTTTTCATTCGCAATTGTTTTTAACAGGTCTCGCATTTCGATCATCTTGTCTCGAAGTACTGTTGCCGCGGCAGTTGCATCCGGCGTGGTGAGGCTCGACATTAGATCGATCACGAGTGAAATATCGTTCTCGCCTATAGCTACTACACGATGAGCGACAACGCCGACGTGCCTACGAATAGTATCTTGGTCTTCCACAGTCTTCATTTCGCTAATGATTTTTCCCACTACTATTACCTCATCGGTAACCGCCCTGAAATCGATTGAGGCATCGAGCAGCTCCCTGGCCGCACACTTCTCGGTGTCAGCCATCCCTCGACTCATTACAGAGAATTTCTTTTGCGCTACAGCGATGTCAAATTGGACTGTATTGGCGGCTGTGACAGTCTTGCTGATCGCTTCCGCACTCGCAGTAGCGCCAGCGGTGCCGCATAGGAATAAACACAAAGACAATAAGCCGAAAAGCTGTATACGCATAGTTCGTTGCTCTTTCATTGTTTCGGGCACAAGCGGCCAACCAAGGCCCATTGAGGGCGGCCTTGCTGCCTGTTACGAGCCGCGGCGCCGTTTGATCTCCGGCAGCACCTCATCGACGACGGAATTTTCCGCGAGCGCTTTGCCGAGGGAGGCATCCAGCCGTTGCAGCAGATCGGCGATGGTTTCATTGTCGCGGCACACGAGGGCGACTCGCACTTTCTTGCCCTCCGCCGCCAGGGTCGCGCGGCGGATCGGGGGTATTTCTCCGATGGTGATTTGACCGCGCGAGTTATCGAGGAAGGCCTGGATGTGTTTGAACGGTGCGACGGAGGCGAAGGGATTTTTCATCACGCCGCCAACGCCGTCGTCACCTGCGTGGGTTGATTCAGCTGATCGACCACGTTCCAGGGCAGCAGCTCCTCGATCCGATTGATCGGATGATCGGCGATGCGCTCGAGTACGTAATGGAGGTAGCGCTGCGGATCGATGTGATTGAGTTTGCAAGTCTCCACCAGACTATAGATGATCGCCGCACGCTCGCCACCGCTATCGGATCCGAAGAACAGATAGTTGCGTCTTCCGGTGCCGATCCCACGAATGGAGCGTTCCGCGATACTGTTGTCGATCTCCAATCGACCATCCTCGGTGTATCGACACAGGGGTTTCCAGCGGTTCAGCGAGTAACGAAACGCCTCGGCCAGCGCGGACTTTTTCTCGATCTGGGCGAGGCTCTCGATCATCCACGTATGCAGGGACTTGAGCAGCGGCACCGCGTATCGCTGACGCGCCGCCAGGCGCTTATCCGGCGAACTGCCGCGGATGTGATCCTCGATCTGATACAGACCACCCATGCGCTCGAGCGCTTCTTTGGCGAGCGGGGAGTCCTGGGCGATGTGGACCTCGAAAAAATGTCTCCGCGCATGCGCCATGCAGGAAACCTCTTCGACGCGTGCTGCAACCCCTGGCTTCGTCGGCAGGAACAGCGGCTCGAAGCCGGCGTACGCATCGACCTGCAGCTTGCCCTCGAAGGCCGCCAGATGTTTTTGCGGATATTTGCCGTGCCAACTCGGCGAGTACTGATACCACACCGCCGGCGGATCGGTGGACCCCCATCCCGTGCCGTCGCGGACGTAGGTCCACAAGTGACCGCGTTTGGTGGTGCCGGAGCCGGGAGCGAGCACCTTGATCGGCGTGTCATCCGCGTTCAGGTTCGGCGCCGCCAACACGTGCTTGGCCAAGGCCGCCACCAAGGGACCCAGCAGTTGACTGGACGCCCCGACCCACTGCATGAGGGTCGTGCGGCTCAAGGTCATGCCGGCGTGGGCGAAGATCTGGCACTGCCGGTACAGTGGCAGATGAAAGCCGTACTTCCAGGTCAACACCAGGGCGAGGAGCGAGGCCCCCGCAAAGCTGCGTTCGATCGGGCGGGAAGGCGCCGGCGCCTGGACGATGCAGGAGCACTTCGCACAGCGCTTCTTGGGACGGATATGCCGCATCACCGTGAAGGTGACCGTTTTAACATCCAGCACCTCGGCCTCGTCCGGCTTACCGAGATCCTTGAGTTCGCCGCCGCAGTCCGGGCAGGCACACTCGGCCGGAGCGATCAGGTGATCAATGTGTTCGAAGTGCTCTGGCAACTTCTTACGGCGGACCGGCTGGCCTTTGGCAACTTGCGCGGCTTTGAACGCCGTGTCGGCAAGCTCGGCCTCGGCTACCGCGGCCTTCAGTTCCTCGAGGGTCAAGGGCAACTGCCCGCTGTCCATCTGTTCGGAGGATTGGCCGAAGCGCGCACGGCGCAGCTTCGCCAACTGGAACTTCAAGTGCTCGATCTGCTGATCGCGCTCACGCAGCTGAATATCCTTGGCCTGCGAGGCGGCGTGGTGCTCGAGGACGAGGCGCTTAAGTCCCGCTACATCATCCGGCAGTGCGTTGATATCGAGCACGCAGATATTATACCCGCATCATCCGAGAGATGCGCGGCGTTTAGCCTGTATTTATAGGCTTTCTTGTTCTTCTATGCAGGTGATCAGCGCACCGACACAATGCGCACTCGCTTCGCTCTACACCGCGCGCGTCGGCTGCACGCGATCCGGATCCTCGGGCGCCGGCGCCGTGCGCTTCGGTCGTCGCCAGTCAATCCCCTCGAGCAACATCGACAGCTGTGCCGCGCTCATCGACACCGCGCCGCTCTGCGTCTGGGGCCACACAAATCGGCCATCGCTCAAGCGTTTGCAGAAAAGACATACCCCGTCGCCGGAATGCCACAGCACTTTGACCTTATCGCCGCGCCGGCCGCGGAAGACGAAAATATGGCCCGAGTACGGACTCTCCTGCAATGCCGTCTGTACCAATGCACTCAAGCCGTCCATGCCTTTGCGAAGATCGGTAACGCCAGCTGCCAACCAGATCCGCGATCCAGATGGCAATCCCATCAGCACCGGGAGAGCTCCTGCAGCACCGCGCGCAACGCGTCGCCATCGACGACACCGCGCACGGTGACTCGCTGACCGGCGGGAAATGCCACTTCCATCATGTCAGTCGCGGTGATCGCCGTCGTGGCGGGGAATGACCGACTCGGCGCTCGCAACGTCTGCGTTTTGCTCACCCGTACCGGTAACAGCCGCGCCCTGCGGGCTGCCTTCTTGGCGCCGCGCGAATTACTCGGCAGCTCCGTACGCCAGCGGTTCAGTACGCTCACGTGAACACCATGGCGCTCGGCGACCTGTTGCTTCATGGCCCCTGGCTTCTCCGCCTCGCGCACGATCCGCCGCTTGATCTCGGTCGTCCAATGCCGACGAATCCGCTTGCCCTGGTGGGCTACCTCCCGACCTTCGCTGCTTGCCTCGATCCCGTCCATCACGCTCCTCGTACACCGTTGCGGCGCTGTTGCTACGAAGAGCCTATCTTCACCCCGGCAGGTGGCACGAAACCATGGGCCTACGCCACACGCTTACCCGATTCCCAGAGCGCTCGCGATAAAGAGCAACGAACGGCGTTAGGTTACCGCATGATTTGAACGACCGCTTCAGGGCCGTGGCTACCGTAGTGCAAGTGACTGGTCGTGGCCGGGTACTGCCGGCCAGCGTCCATCGGTAGGCGTCCGTCTCTGATCGACCCCTTTGCTGACCTTCACGAGTGACCGCTATCTCCAACAAACGTACGTAAACTCTCACAGGGATGACAACGACAAGGTATAGACGTCAACTACTCAGGCGCGTCGCTTGGCGGCGTCGAGGCGGGAATTGGTGGCGCTGCCACAGATGCCTTGGCGGCACCCGAGGCTCCTCGTGCCGCGTCGGCTGCGGCGGAGGCGGCGTGACGCAACGCCTCGACTTGTTCCGGCTCAGGCGGCGGCAGGTACGGCACGACGGGGTCTCGATAAGGGAAACCCATTTCCTGGTCCCATTGCTGAACCCGCGTGATCAGGGACGAACGCAAAATATTCGCCTCCCGAGACGTCGGATCCGAGACAGCCGCCAATATCGCGTCATTTCCCCAGCCGGCTGCGCGCATCTTGCTTACTATCTCCGCGATGAGCGGTGGGCGCGAAGACTTCGAACCCTGATCGCTCTGCCCTAGCAGGTCCATCAGCCAAAGTAGGCGATAGGCTTCCTCCGTGCGAGCGGCCCCTGCCTCGATGATATCGACGTGATGTCTAAGATCCGCGAGCACAGACTCGCTTACGCAGGGCGACCGTCCTGGCAGCGATTGTATGGCTCGCACGACTTCCAACAGGCGCCATGATCCATGACTCCAATCCCAGGCCTCCTCATTCGTCGATGAGCGTTCCCGGAGATAGAGGCGTAGTGTCGCGCACGCCCAGTCCGTCTTTAATCGCTGATACTCCGCCGCCTGCGCACCAGGGTGCGCTGGTGGTGTATCCGGAGCCGCTGCACTCGACTGGCCCGACATCGCGATCAGGGCAGCAAGTGCGCCGAACGGTAGCCTGGATGTTTTCATAGGTCAGTCCTTCATGGGCACATGGAGAGGAAAAGACACGATTCCGTTTTAAAGCATCCTAAAGGCCACCGAACGCTACCAGGTGGGCCCTGAACCTCTTGCCGTCGGTGACGGGCGGCTGCCTTCGGGCAAGTTGAAACGACTCCTCGATTATGGAGTGCATAACGGGATGTGAGCGCCCGGCGCAGGGGTTGACTCCGCTAATTCCAGTACGGCATTAGGCGGAATAAGATTTCTTGCGCCAGTTCGCGCTGCATTGATGTCTCGCCGAAATTCCACGTTCTTGTTACCGACAAGAACAAAGTCGCCTAAATAAACCGTGGATCTGGGTGGCGCGATGAAGGCGCTTCCCACCAGCGATGACGCGGAATTAGCGTCCGCGAGGCCCGGATATGCGTACGCGTTCGCAGGTACTTCAAACGCGAGATAAGTGACCTTCGATGGAATCGACGGGCGGGTGGCTTCGATGCGATTGTAGTGAAAGCAATTTCCGGTCATGCCCTGTTTCTTGACCGAGTACTCCGGTAGAGTCAATTGAAACTCCGGGTACGGCCACGTCACATCAATACCGATTCCGAGCACTACAATTGCGTGATCCGAATCAGGGGTTGATCGTGGTTCTGTCGTGATTGGACGAACAGAATTCAGCAGGCAGCCTGGAACGAACGCGCACGTAATAAGGAGTGCCAACCATCGCGATACCACACACCTCATCGCTCCGTCCCTCCCTGGCAGACATCATCAATCCACGCTCACTTTCGAAATTCGTCTCGGAACCAACGCGCGCCCATGGTGGGCGCAAATGACGACAGGATCAGTCTAACGCAACCCGTGATGCTCCAAGGCGATGCGCCCGTTCAGGCCCTCGACGTACTCTTTGACGAGCCGCGAGCGATGCGCCTGCAGGCGGTCCCAGACGATCAGCAGTTTCTTGCCGATCGTCTGAAGTTAATAAATCGCCCACGTGTAGTTAATAATTCTTAGAGAGATCGTAGTCTGCCGGTTCTGGAGGATTGAAGTAATTCGAGTCCAAATGATCTTACGGCGCCCGTGTCAAATGTTCGATTGTCAGTGGCGGCAGCTTATCGGCTGGGGTGAATCCGAAAACTCGGCCGTAGAAGGAGAGCTCGGACTGCAGCGAGCGAACGATATTCTCGGGTTTTCGAAAGCCATGACCCTCGCCCGGAAAGAGCAGGTAGGCCAGCGGGATTCCGCGCGAGCGCAGCGCCTCGACAATCGCGGCGGATTGATTCGGGGGTACCACCGGATCGTCGGCTCCCTGGAAAACGATCAGCGGTGCCTTGAAGCCGTCGAGGTGATTGAGCGGCGAACGCCTGTCGTAGACCGATTGCGCCTGCGGTAGCGGCCCGATCAAGGTGTCCAGATAACGACTCTCGAACTTGTGCGTGTCGCGAGCGAGCACGGTCATGTCGGAGATCCCGTAGTAATCGGCGCCCGCCTTGAACACATCGCTGGTGCTCAACGCCACGAGCACCGTGTAGCCACCGGCGCTCCCGCCACTGATCGCCGTGCGGGTGGGGTCGGTCCGTCCGGTCGCCCCAAGGTAGCGCGCGGCAGCGATGACATCCTCGACGTCCACCACGCCCCACTGGCCATTCAACTCCTGACGGTAGGCACGCCCGAAGCCTGAGCTGCCGCCGTAATTGACATCGACGACGGCAACGCCCCGGCTGGTCCAGTACTGTATCCGCGAAGAATACCCGGACGAGGCCTGTGCCGTGGGCCCACCGTGCACGAGCGTCAACAACGGTGGCAGGGTGCCGGGCGGCTCCCGAAAGTCGGGGTTGAGTGGAGGATAGTAGAATGCGTGCGCCGTACGGCCGTGCGCGCTCGGGAAATCGATCGGTATCGCGGCCGAGACGGCCGAAGGCGGGAGCAGCGCTGCGCCTGTATCGTGCAGGGTCTTCACGGTGCCTGCCTTGACGTCGATGTTCACGATCGCGGTCGGCGCATAGGCGGAAGCGGCGAGCGCAGCGACGTGCGTGGCATCGATCCGCGTAAAATCCGAGAACTCCACGTACGGCAAAGCGAGAACTCTCCCGGTGCCGCGTCGCAGATCGATCACTGTCAGACGCTTGAGACCCCGCTCCCCGAAACACAAGACCGCGAAACCATTACCGGTCAGCGCATAATGAGCCTGCCCCAATGTCCACTGGGGCGTGGCGAAGTCGGCGGCGCGCGTCCAGACTGCGTGCACGCCAGTGCCGCTCCAAGCGTACAGATTCCAATAGCCGGTGCGATCGGAAATGAAATACAGCGTGCCGTCCGTGTCCCACTGGGGATCGACGACCGCCTCCGCCGCCCCGCCAGCCACCGTAATTGGCGCTTCGAGGCCGCGTTCATCGAGCGCTGCGACCTTCAGCTCGGTCGCATCCCAAGGCATGTGCGGATGATTCCACGCAATGAAGGCAAGGTGATGGCCGTCCGGACTGAGGCGCGGAAAGGCGACGAAATCGCTTTCGCCATACAGCACCTCACCCGCGCCACCCTCCGGCAATCGTATACGCACCAGCGCATTGCGGACGTTTGACGGGTCGGTGTGATCCTCGCGCACGCAAATCAATGAGCCGCCTGACGCCCCGCTGCTCGCCGCCGTACAATCCGCGTACCGGTACCCCGCCGGCGTCAGCGCTGCCGGGCTGCCGCCCGCTTTGAGCACATACAGCCGTTGATCGGAGAATTGGCTGTAATAGACGGTATCGCCGACCACTACATAAGGTGCGCCACCATACTCATGGACTCGCGTGCGTACATTAATTCCGTCTGGACTTACCTGTGTCGCGGCTGCGTCGCCGCCCATGCTGAACAGCGCGGAGATTCCGCCGGCGGCGGGCATCGTCTGCGTCCAGTAGAGCCTGTCACGGACGCTTCGTAGGTCGCCAAGGTCGACCCGTGCGCCGCTCAGCGCTTCAGCGCTCAGCGGCGACGCCCACGAGCCATAGGGAGCGATCTGCGGCATCGGCCCATCGTACCCGCTGGCAGTTGTCCACGCGAATAGGCCAAGGAGTACGAGTCCGGGGCTCCGGGCGTCACTGAGTGCCCATCGCGGGGCGATTGCCATGATGAAAACTCCTTGGATGCGATGACCCAATTGATCGAAGGTGCCGCAGAAAGGCCACCATACTACGGCGCACGCTCCGGCGCCTGAGACGCCACCCGCGAACGGGTGCTTCCTGCGCTGTGTTCCTCTGTTGAAGTTCCGCTCTTGGCCGCAGGCAGCCCATCGCCCGGAATCCGGTTGTGCTTTCCGTCCTCGGACCCTCTGCCGACCGTGGTGACGGGCGGCTTCGAAGCGCGGTAATTCGCGCGTTTACGGCGAGGCGGTCATCATCGCTCCGAGTGATGGCCGCCGCACGCAACGTATCCGAGGCCATTCGCGCGGCCGGCACTCGGTTGGTTCGATGCTCGTGGTGAATTCACCTTTCAGCCTTTTCTGATTGGGCTCGCACACGAGCGCCTAGAAATTCATAATGACAAGCGGCGAGGACATTGAACTCTTGGGGGTGATTCAAACGGCTCCATCCGGCGGCGGCCGCTGAGTGGGTCATCTCATCGGGCGGCTGCCAGGTCCGCCTCGAAGGCCGCTCTGCTCTCCGCTACGAGCGATGGAAGCGCCTGCGGATCGATAAAGGCGTCCGCCTCCCCGGCCTCGCGGCGCGCCTCGCGCTCAACCACATCCGCCATATCAGGGTGGCTGGGAAGCAAGATGTCTGCTTTCATGGTCTCGAGCTTGCGGAAGGTCGCGCGGTAATCCGCCGCGATCGTCGGATAGGCGTGGTTGCCGACCAGGATATTGCCGGCTACCGTGATACTGCACAGGAAGAGGACGTTCAGCTGTCGCCCTTGGTCTTGGACCGTCGTGCTCCAGCTGGTGCAGCCCGGCGTATGGCCCGGCGTCAAGTGCGCGGTGAGCGTCACGTCGCCAAGCTGAAGCGTTTCCCCGTCACGGACCACTCGATCGACCTTGATCGGCGCAAAGCCCTTGGGCTTATAGTTGGTGTCGCCGCGCACGCGACCATGCTCCAAGGCCCACCTGTCTCCGGCACTGGCCAAGAACTCCGCGCCGGTGTCCTGCTTGATCTGTGCCAGGGCGCCGACGTGGTCTTCGTGGGCGTGGTCGCTGATCAGTCGCTTCACGCCGTGCAGCGGGACGCCCACCGCCTCGATGTTGCGTTCGATCAGCGAGGTGTTCGCGGCAGTGGTCCCATCCAGCAGGATGGCGCCTCGATTGGATACAATGAGATAGGCCGCCAATCCTTTCGTCCCGACGTAGTAGACGTTTCCTGCGATCCGGAAAGGCTTCACCGGCGTCGACCATGCCGGCGGGTCATCCGCAGAGGCAGGCGCGCCCATTCCTAACCCAGCGGCCAGGGCCAACGCCCCCAGCCACGCACAACGCTTATCGGCGGACAAAGTCATTCGGAAAGCATCCCGATCGTCCCCAGCCATTTCTCCACCAATCGAGGCCACCCTGACACGGGCAGCGTCGAGGGCCTAAGGCCAAACGCATGACCGCCTTGTGCGTAGGCGTGCAACTCCGCGGGCACGTTCGCCGCTTTCAGCCCCATGTAATAGCTCAGCGCGTCCTCGATGCGGTCCACATGATCGTCCTCATTCTGCAGAAGGAATGTCGGCGGGGTCTGGGAGGTGATGTGGCCCTTGATATTGGGGTTCAGCGCGATGCTGTTCTCGGCCACGGCCAGGTGCCCGGGATAAATGGCAATGGCGAAATCCGGGCGGCTGCTTTCTTGGTCAGCCGCGTCTACCGGGGCGTAAAGACGAGTCTTGAAGCGTGTACTCACCTCCGCCACAAGATACCCGCCCGCTGAAAAGCCGAGTACTCCAACCTTGTGTGGATCGATGCGCCATTCCGCCGCATGAGAGCGGACGAGCCTCAAGGTTCTCTGCGCGTCCTCCAACGAGGGCGTCGATATGGACCTGTTGTGTGGACGGCAATCGCATTGCCAAACATAAGGCGCGCTCGGCACGCGATATTTCAGCAATACGCAAGTAACCCCTCTGGACGCCAGCCAATCGCAGACCTCCGTGCCTTCGAGATCTATGGCGAGCATCTGGAAGCCGCCGCCCGGAAACACGACGACCGCGGCGCCTGCGTTCTTTCCGTTGGGGGCATAGACCGTCATGGTAGGCCGGGTCACGTTGGTCACCGCCCCCTGCGTTTGGGTTTCCGGCCCCGGGACGGATTGCACATCGGGGACGATGCCTGGCCAGATTGGGATCTGCGCATGACCTGGCGATGGCTGCCAAACGGCCGGCTCCGCGTTGCGAGCGGTCCCCTGACAGACCGACGCGAGAAGGAGGGCCGCTGGCGCCACGGCGCAAGAAGGCTTCATGATGCTCAATGCTCCTCTGAGATTCAGGTGAAGCTATCGCCCGTCACGTCGCCCCCACTCGGGGCCCTGTGAGCACGAGTTATCGTTTTTCCTCATGCCGTATTGGCGAATTACGGCTTTTCGCGCAGCCGTCCAAAGGCCGTTCAGCGAACCCGCGGCAATTTTGCAGGACTTCGCCTGCGTTGCCAACGATCAAATTTGTCAGAAGCGATAAAATAAACCAATGTCTTTCCATGGAAAGATCGCGGCTTCCCCTCAACGCGCTCCGCGCCTTCGAGGCGGCTGCGCGACACCTCAACGTCACGCGCGCCGCACTGGAGCTCCGCGTCACTCAAGCCGCCGTCAGGGGGCATGTGATGTCGCCACGGCTGGCGGCTCGATCCACCAGCTGCGCAGCAGCCCCTCGGCGGAATACAAGGCCAACGCGGCCCAGATAATCACGAAGCCCCATATGCGCGCGCCTCCGAATGGCTCGTGGAACATCCAGATGCCAAGCAGCAGCTGTAGCGTCGGGGCAATGAATTGCAGCAGTCCAAGCGTCGACAGTCTTATGCGCCGGGCTCCCGCAGCGAACAGCAACAGCGGTATCGCGGTTATTGGCCCAGCCGCCATGATCACGAGTCGCAATCCGAATTCGGCTCTAATGAAAGCGTTGTCTCCGATGAATGCGGTCCAGGCCAGATAGGCTGCCGCCAACGGGAATAAAAGCAGTGTCTCGAGCGAGAGGCCTTCGAGCGGGCCGAGGGTCGCGATCTTGCGCATCAAGCCATAGAATCCGAACGTCAGTGCCAGAACGATAGCGATCCACGGGAAGTGGTGTCCTTGCCACGTCAACCACAGAACGCCGAGCGTCGCGATGACGACCGCGAACCATTGTGCGGGGCGCAGCCGTTCCTGGAGCAGTACATAGCCCAGCACGATATTCACGAGTGGATTGATGAAGTACCCCAGGCTCGCGTCGATCACATGACCTCTGCTGACCGCCCATATGTAGAGAAACCAGTTACCCGACAGCAGGGCCGCGCTGACCACGAAGCTAGCGACCAGTCTCGGTTGCCGGGTCAGCGGACGAAGCCAAGACCATTGCCGGCGATATGCAAGCACGAAGAAAAGGAAGATCAGCGACCAGATCATCCGGTGCGCGAGCATCTCGACGGGCGAGACCGACCTCAGCAATAGAAAATAGGCGGGGAACAGCCCCCAGGCCACATACGATGAGGCCGCAAGCACGACGCCCTTACGCATGGCGGCGACCTGCTACCAAGCCCAATACCGCTTCGGCCAAACAGCGGGGAAATGCGCAGCGCAGCGCACAGCCGGTGCGGATCCTTCACCGGCTCCGGTCGACCGCAGTTCTGCCGGTGTCCGACCGGCAGCTACCAAGCACCGAAAATGCCAGGCCTCGTGATCAATTTTCAATGCCGCTGCCGGGCACAGGTTCATAGTGTAAGACCGTGGGGAATGGGTCGTAGTATTGATGCAGCAGGTTCTTCCAATCCTGATATTGCGGCGACTTCCGGAATCCCTCCTCGTGCGCGGCGACGCTCTCCCAGCGGACGAGAAGAAGATAATAATCTTTGCGCTCGAGGCAGCGCTGAAGTTCATGCGAAATATAGCCCGGCATGGATGCGATGAGGGTCTGCGCCTCACGGAATGCCAGTTCAAATGCCGC
>Ga0187887_10003668_pt1 | contig 11802 bp, 12 predicted proteins | sample June2016WEW_7_10_FD_132977 | JGI IMG/M metagenome (GOLD analysis project Ga0187887, IMG submission 132977) | Peatland microbial communities from SPRUCE experiment site at the Marcell Experimental Forest, Minnesota, USA - June2016WEW_7_10 | ecosystem: Environmental > Terrestrial > Soil >... | reverse complement strand
GCCTTCATCCGATCCAGCCCTTCTTCCACATCGGCGTGCGACACGGCATACGACAGCCGGATATGCTGCGAAGTCCCGAACGCCTCCCCCGGAACCGTCACCACATGCGCCTCGTGCAGCAGCCGCTTCGACAGCTCCATCGCCGTCGGCACGCCCGCCTTCCCCAGGTACTTTGCCACGTTGGGATACACGTAAAACGCGCCCTCCGGCTTCGTGCACGTGATCCCCGGAATCTCCCCCAGCCGCGCCAGAATCCGATCCCGCAGCTTCAAATAATCCGCACGCATCTCGCCCACGCAATCCTGCGACCCGCGCAGTGCCGCAATCGCCGCCTTCTGCACAAACGACGCAGTGCTCGACGTCGACTGGCTCTGCAGCTTCGCCATCGCTGCAATCACCGGCTTCGGCCCCAGCGCAAACCCCGCGCGCCATCCCGTCATCGCGTACGTCTTCGACAGCGACCCCAGCACCACCACGTGCTCCTTCGCATCCGTAAACGATCCTCCGCTCACCAGCGCGCCCGTGTACTGCAGATACACATAGCACTCGTCGAGCAGCACCCAGATCCCGCGCTCGTGCGCCAGATGCACGATCCGCTCCAGATCCTTCGGCGATACCACAGCCCCTGAAGGATTCGACGGCGAATTCAGGATGATCGCCTTCGTCTTCGGCGTGATTGCCCGCTCGATCGCATCCGCCGTGATCCGGAAATTCTCCGCTTCCGGCGCCTCGACAAACACGCACGTCGCGCCCGCGTACTGCACGATGTCCTTGTACGACACCCAGTACGGCACCGGCACAATCACCTCATCGCCGTGATCCACCAGCACCTGAATGGCATTGAAGATCGCCAGCTTGCCGCCCGTCGAGAAAATCGCCTCGTCCGGCGTGTAGCTCGACCCGAAATCCGCGCCGTGGCGCTCCACAATCGCCTGGCGCACCTCCGGAATCCCGGAAACCACGGTGTACTTCGAGAAATTCGCCTGGATCGCCGCGATCGCCGCATCCTTAATATGCTGTGGCGTGGCAAAGTGCGGCTCGCCCGCGCCAAAATCCACCAGCTTCGCCCCCTGCGCGCGCAGCTTCGCGGCTTCCGCGGTCACAGCCATGGTGGCGGAAATCTCAATCCGCCCAATTCGGTCGGAGAACAGCTCGGCAGCAGTCGTAGTCATGTGCCTATCCTTGCAGATTTCCTGCGTCGGCGCAGTTGATTTTCCAGCCTCGGGAGCTGCGGGCTACAGGCCACCTGCTCCCGGCTCCAGGCTCCCGGCTACAGGCTTCTTCTCACCCGAAAGTGGTCATCCGCTTCGCCGCCGTCACCACATTCTGCGCCGAATCGACCACGTCGCCGACCACATTCTTGCCGGCCTTCATGTACTTGCCGGCATAATCCTGGACGCTGTCGGCCGTATCGCGGATGATGTCGCCCGCTTCCGCGATGCTGCGCCGAATCTGCCGCCGCGTCCGCGCGCCCGACTGCGGCGCATAAATCAAAGCGAGAGCCGCTCCAGCCGCGACCCCAACTCCAAAGGCTGCCCAGAATTTCCATGTCGTCATGGTCTTGCTCCTCTTCTCATTTTGCGCTCTTCTCGTCAGATACGACGGATCATCTGTTGGTTGCGTAGATTCCTTCCTGTGCAAAACCAATGGCCCAAAACAGAAAGGCCGCCCACCATCATGGACGGCTTTCCCTCGGAACTCGCCCCGCGTCTCATTTCTTCGCCGCCAGTTGCTGCGCCTGCAGCGTCACCAGCTCGCTCAGGTCCTGCTTTTCCAGCCCATGTACCGTCCGGTTGAACTCGTCCACCTTCGTCGACCAGTTCATCGAGCAGAACTTCGGCCCGCACATCGAGCAGAACGCCGCCTCCTTGTAGTAATCGTCCGGCAGCGTCTCATCGTGCATCGACCGCGCCGTCTCCGGATCGAGCGACAACGCAAACTGCTTCTCCCAGTCGAACGTGTACCGCGCATAGCTGATCGCGTCGTCGCGGTCCCGCGCTCCTGGCCGGTGCCGCGCGATGTCCGCCGCGTGCGCCGCAATCTTGTACGCGATCATCCCGTCCTTCACGTCCTTCTCGTTTGGCAGCCCCAGGTGTTCCTTCGGCGTCACGTAGCACAGCATCGAAGCCCCATGCCATCCGATCAGCGCCGCGCCAATCGCGCTGGTGATGTGGTCGTAGCCGGGCGCAATGTCGGTCACCAGCGGGCCAAGGGTATAAAAAGGCGCGCCGAAGCAGTACTCCACTTCCTTGTCCACCTGCTCCTTGATCTTGTCCAGCGGCACGTGCCCTGGCCCTTCGATCATCACCTGCACGTCGCTCTCCCACGCCTTGGCCGTCAGCTCGCCCAGCGTCTTCAGCTCGCTGAACTGCGCTTCGTCCGAAGCATCGGCGATCGATCCCGGCCGCAGCCCATCGCCCAGCGAAAAGCTCACGTCGTACTTCGCCATCACTTTCACGATGCGGTCGAAGTTCTCGTACAGGAAATTCTGCTTGTGGTGATGCGTCATCCACTGCGCCAGAATCGCGCCGCCCCGGCTCACGATCCCCGTGATGCGCTTCGCCACCATCGGCACGTACTGGATCAGCACCCCCGCATGAATCGTGAAGTAGTCCACGCCCTGCTCGGCCTGCTCCTCGATCACTTCGAGGTACACATCGATGTTCAGGTCCTCGAGCCGTTTCACCCGCGCCAGCGCCTCATAAATCGGCACCGTCCCGATCGGCACCGGCGAATGGCGCAGGATGGCGTCCCGAATCTCAGGTATATCGCCGCCCGTCGACAGGTCCATCACCGTGTCCGCCCCGTGCTGGATCGCCATGTGCAGCTTGCGCAGCTCCTCGTCGATGTTCGACGTGATCGCCGAGTTGCCGATGTTCGCGTTCACCTTGCACCGCGTCGCGATCCCGATCCCCATCGGCTCCAGCTCCGGATGGTTCACGTTGGCCGGAATAATCAGCCGTCCCACGGCTACTTCGTCGCGGATCACCTCCACCGCCAGGTCCTCGCGCTTCGCGACGTAGGCCATTTCCTCGGTCAGCAGGCCTTTCCGCGCAAAGTGCATCTGCGACAGGTTGGTGTCGCCGGTGCGCGCAGCCTCGGCCTTGCGGCGGACGACCCAGTCGGCGCGCGGTTTCAGAATCTCAAGCGTTGGATTGGAAGCAGCCATCGTTCACCTCTCTCAGTCGGAATCGGCGTTGCGGTTGGGTGAAGATCAGATCAAACACCGATTATAGATTGCGCTCACCGAGCCGCGCCTTTGTGACCCGGGTTCAAAATGCCTCGCCCTTTTTCCCCTTGACCCTCGAACCGGTTCCAGAGTCCATACTGTCTCCAGAATGAAAGCTCCCCGGCCAAAAGGTGCAATGACAACCGGCGAACTCGCCGCCGCGACCGGCGTCAGCCCCGACACCATCCGCCACTATGAGCAGCTGGGCCTCCTCTCCACCGCGCTCCGCACCGCGGGGGGCTATCGGCTCTTTCCCAGCGACGCTCTCACCCACGTCCGGATGATCCGCGCCGGTCTCCATGCCGGCTTCAGCCTCGCGGAGCTCGCAGGAATCTTCCGTGAACGAGCCGCCGGCGGCGCACCCTGCCGACGCGTGGCAAGCCTCGCCTCAGAAAAAGTCCGCTCCCTCGACCGGCAAATCGCACAGTTAACCCAGCTCCGTGACTGGCTCTCCCAAACCGTCGCTGCCTGGCAACAGCGTCTCAACCGCACCCCGGCCGGCCAGCGCGCAGGACTCCTGGAATCGCTCGCCCGCGAGCAACTCAACATTGATCCCCGAAAGGAAACCGCCCATGACAATCGCCATCCTCCTCTCAGCCCTTTCCCTCGCCGCCGCCTCCTCCGCACAAAGCCCCATGGTGTGCCCCATGCATCAGGAGCAAGGCGCGGCTGATCAGCATGCCGCTGGCGTTGACATGCGCGGTGACCACGCCATGGGCTTCTCTCACGACGCCACCGCCCACCATTTCACTCTGCTTCCCGACGGCGGCATCATCGAGGTCGACATCAAAGCGGACCGCGACGATACCTCCCGCGACCAGATTCGCGCACACCTCACCCATATCGCCGCCATGTTCTCCGCCGGCAATTTCGACGTCCCCATGTTCATCCACGACCAGGTCCCGCCCGGCGTCCCTGTGATGAAGGCAAAGCAGACCGCCATCTCATACCTGTTTCAGCCCACCGATCGAGGCGGACGGGTTCGAATCGTTACCGCCGACCCCGAAGCGCTCAGCGCTGTGCACGACTTCCTGGCGTTTCAGATTCAGGATCACCGCACCGGCGATTCCACCGCCGTCCGGCAGAAACCATGACTCAGCTCCAATCTCACCTTTCTAACCGACACGTGTCAGGGCACGACTTCACAGCTTGCGGAAAAAAGCAACCGCCCCCGCCGCCGCACCCGGCCAGATTCACCTCATAGCAAGAAGCGTAACCTCGCACTGCGCCCTGCCCGTACAACCAATTGCCGGCCTTCAACTCCTAAGTACTCTCTCGGCACCAAAACGGCACCGCCAGGTGCCCCGGGGCTCGACTTTCAGGCCGCCCGGGAATCGCGCCAAAACCGGGGCCCCCGGCACGCCTGCTGTTGGCGTGATGGGGTAGGAAGCGCGCCGCTTTATGCCTCTGTATCAGGGCCAGACTTTCAGTCGTGCCGATAACCGGCCCAAAACAAAAGTGGACTTTAGCCCCTGAGTACCATCCATCGCCGCCTGCACCCGCCAAAATTCCCAAAATCACCCCAAAACCCAAAATGTGGAAAACTTGTCAAGAGGGACCCCCAAAATCCGAAGTAATGACCCCTCATAACACGCCACTTACACCCTTATACCCGCAAAGATATTTGGCCGGTTTTAGTGCTGGACTTGGTATTCTGATAATAGAGGGTAAAAAAGAAATTTCCCCCGCCTGATCCAGTTTCAGAAACACCCATCAGCCTCGCTCGCGCGAGGCTTTTTCATTGCCCGTTGGCTACCGGCTACCCGCTACCGGCTACCGGCTATTTCCGGAGGAAACAAATGGCTCGCGAATGCTCCTACATCCTGCCCACCGGCCGCAACTGCCGCTGCCCCGCCACCCGTAACCAGGCTCTGTGCCGCCACCACGCCCCCAAACCCGCCGTCGCCGGCCCGCCGCCCCTCGCCAAACGGGACCGCTACTCGCGCCTCTGGCACTGGGCCGAGCTTAGCCGTGGCATCCCGTGGCTCGAACCCTCCGAAATCCCGATCGAAATCTACTCCATCCTGTACGCGCTCCTTCAGGACGACACACTCGGCATCTCCGACCGCGAGGCTGGCCGTCTCCTCCGCGGCCTTCTCCGCCGCCTCGGCTCGGTCCCCTTTTCCATGCCTGACTCGCTTGATATGGAGCCCGAAGCAGCGCAACCCGCCCCACGCGTGCTTGCCGCACCTCCACCGTCAGAAAGAAAACCCGCCCCACCGCCTCTGGACCCCGCGCTCTTCAGCTCTCTGCTCTCTTCCCTGGAGCGACAGGTCTTCGGCGAATCCCAGTCAACTCGGCCGAGCCTGCATCAGCCTCAGCCGACCATGACGCAACCTCAGCCGGGAGGCGGTCAGCCTCGGCCGACAATGAATCAACCTCGGCCGAGCTACAAGTGACCCCCGCTCAATCATCCACGCCCAACTCGGCCGAGGCTGCATCAAACTCGACCGAGTATGAGTCACACTCGGCCGCCTCGCATCTGATTAGTCGCGGATCACTTCAGCCTCGTCGAACTCACAAACACCAGCCAACCTGCACAAAACAAGTTACCGGCCAGGCAAGGGGGGTCGGGATGAGCTCCATGCTCAGGGGCGAAACAACGCTAAGACTTGCGCGGCACCGACCGCTTCAACCACTGCGGCACTGGCTTCTCCAGTTGCACGAGGCGGCCGTTTTCGCGAACCGCGACCAGACGGAAGGGGTCGCTGAGGTCGTCGTTGTCGAAGACCCAGACCTGGGGCAGGTCGCGGAGGGCGGCTTTGAGGTTTTTGAGGATGCGCGGGTAGCGGGAGATCAGCTCGGCGGCGGGGACGTCGTGGCCGCCCTGCATCACGCGCATGCCGACGCGCTGCCGGGACACTTTGGGTCCCGAGATTCCGATGAAGCCGAGCAGGACGGTATAGCCCGCGTCCGCGGCGCGGCGGAGAAAGCCGAGCTTGTCGTCGACCGGATCGGAAAAAACGGTTTCAAAGACGAAGCTCTCGCGCTGGCGCAGAAGTTCGTCACGGATGTAGCCGGCGAGCGCGGCTGCTTTGTAGGGATCCATCTGGAGCGCGCCCGCGAGCAGGTCGGCATTGACAAGGCGCAGGCCGGCAGGCTGGAGATGGGAATAGTAGAAGGTGGTCTTGCCGGCGCCATTGGGTCCCGCGAGCGCCATGACGATGGGACGGCGGTTCAGGAGGGAAACCACGCTGAGCACCGGAACCTAACGAGAAACGTTCAGTCGCCCGCTGCGGCGCGAAGGCGACGGCTGCGCACGGACGACGCGGGCTTGGCCAGCCTGCGCGCGGGTTTGACCGAGGGGTGGACGGCGACGAATGCACGGTTGACGAACCGGCCCACGGTGCGGGTTCCGTCCTCATCGATTTTTTCGAGCAGGCCGGGCCGGCCGGGGTGTGCGCCGAAGTGCGGGAAGGGCAGCGTTTCGAGGTAAGCGGCGACCCGCCTGCGGCCTTCGGGCGAGTCGACGGTCGTGAGCATTTCCGAGAGCGGCCGCACCCCCGCATTGCGGCTGAGGGCTGTGACCTGCTGACCTTCGAGCAACTGATCGACGGAGCGGCCGATGCGCGCCCAGAATTCGACCTGGCCGGCGATAGAGCGCTCCATGACTTCGCCCGCGAGCCGGGCATCGAGGACCAGGCTATCAGAGAGCTTGACGGGTTGGCTCATAGAAACAGGGTAGCATAATGCTACCGAGTGCATGAAGCGGAAAAAGACCGAGGCCGGTTGGGACAGCGCTCGGGATGCAGGTTGATTTGAAGCTGGACCGCCGGCGATGTGCGAGCTTCGTCCAACCAGCGCTTTGGCGAAGAGCTGGCGCAAGAAAGGCTGCGATCGCTGACTGGCTTTAGCGGGACGAAAAAGGGCGGCCTGTCATGGGCCAGCCACCAAAGGGTTCTGGCCCTGGCTGACCTGATAGAGGCGGAGCGGATCGCAGACATGCGCCGACTCGCGCAGGTAGAGTTGCTCTTCCTTCAGAACGGACGCCACCGTCGCAAGGCACACGATGCAGATTGAATCGTAGCTACCGTCCGCGTTACGCCTGTGCGGAAAGCGTTGTCCAGCCAGTCGGGCCATGGTGCGCTTCCTCCGTTTTCCCAAAATGGGAAGTCGATTGCGTGGAGTCTACCTGCAGCCATGCAGCGCGTCTGTGCAATATTGCTCGCCGGTCCTGAGGAGCATTCGCGCAAAAAAAAATGGCCGCCGCTCAGTGAAGGACGGCGGGCCAAGGTGAGGTAGTACGTAGTACTTGATACTGAGCACGACTGTACCGATTGCGATTCGGCGTGTCTGTTCAATATCGCTCACCGCATGAGAAAAAACCTGCCGCCTGTCCGAGGGGTCCGCAGGCCGCTTTCATGCCACAGGTAAGTGAGCGACTTTGCACAGCGGGGACCGGATGGATATTTGTACAGTTACGCTATCGAGGTTCCCTTATGCGGGGTGACGACTGGAACCGAACGGCAGTTCATGCTCTGCTGGCAGATACAGATCGCGCCCTGGCGCTCACGGAGCTTGAGGACGTGCGAGGAAACCGCGGAATCGTCGAGGACACGGTTGCGAACGCCCACAGCAATTACATCGACCTGCTGAGGCGCAGCAGGCCGCTTATCATGACGGACGGGGATCAGGTTGCGTTCCAGAAAAAGCTGGATCGCCTGAGAGCCTGTCTCCGTACCTTTGGCGTACCCGTCTAAGTCACGTTAACGATCTAGATACCCTCTCAGGGATAAGTGAGCAATATTGCACAGTCAGTCCTTATGGCTGTCGCTACGCTGCGCGCATAGACTCACCCCTGCTGCAAAAACGGGAGGGGCACATGATGCTTTCACCGGCGCAACCCCACTTTCCCCACAGGCAAAACGGGGATGGCAGCTACGATTCAACCTGCAGCCGATGCCTTGCGACCGTAGCGTCCGCTCAAAAAGAGGAGCAACTGTATCCCTGCGAACTGGCGCACGTCTGCGATCTGCTCCGCCTCTATAAGGTTAGCCAGGGTTGGAGGCCTTCAGCGGCCGCCTCGAAAGACGTGTAGTCAGTCGGCGATATTGGCGCAGAAAAAGACCGAGGGCCGATTGGCGACCCTCGGAATGCCGGCCTCTTGTGACCTGAGAGAAAAGCTTGAAAGGGCCGAGCCCCGCGATTCAATTGGCCAATGCCCCTGTCGTGGGGTTTTGTACGACTGTTGGATGATTGGAACCCGAATCCGCACCAGCAGCAATGACGCCGGAGTGGAATTACGTCAGAGTGGAATTACCTCAGCGTGAAGAGGGATTACCTCAGCATAAAGAGCAACTTATCTTCCAGCCAGGCGGCACAACGCCTTGTCTTATTTCGGGGCATATTACTGCGGAGGAGATAGAACTTTCCGCGGCTTCGATGAGTTACTGCTCGGCGCTTCGCTCCGCATGGCGCGGGCCGCTCAGCCAACCATGCGTTCCATGTCGACCGGGTGAAGGATGGAGATGGAGGCGCCGTGACGGGCGATCAGCTCGTCGCGCTCGAACTGGTTGAGCAGGCGGGTAACGGTCTCGCGGGAAGTGCCCGCCATATTGGCCAGCTCCTCGTGGGTGAGCGCCATGGTGAAGCGAAGCTCCGGCTTACCGCAGGAACTGGTGCGGGCCCAGTCGAGCAGCAGCTGCGCGAGGCGTCCGGCGGCGGAGCCGGAGAGCGCGAGGCGGCGGGCGTCGAGGAACACTTCGTGGTATTCGCGCGCGATGACCTGGGCCGCATGGCGGCTGACGTCGCCGAAGTGGCTGAGGAACTCGAGGAAATCGCGGCGGCGGACGCTGCGAATCTGGCAGGGCTCGAGGGTCTCCGCAGTCACCTCGTAGGGCAGATCGTTGAGCGTAGCGGTGAGGCCGAGGACGTCGCCGGGTACGGCGATTTTGAGGATCATGGTGCGGCCGTCGCGCGAGGTGGCGGCGAGCTTGATCTGGCCGCTGCACACGACAAAGATCCCGGCGGCGCGCTGGCCTTCTTCAAAGACGATGGAGCGGCTCGGGTAGGAAATCTGCATGGCGATTTCGTCGAAGCGCTCGATGGCCTCCTCGGGCAGATTGCAGAAGAGGCGTTCCGCGCGGTCGGTACACTGGGCGCAGCGCTCGGGAACCTGGCGTGTTGCGGTGGGCGTTCCGTTTTTTCCTGAGGTGGCCATTTAGCTCCAGTTCTGGGCCGAGGCCATGCGGCGTCGGGCGCGAGGAGATGCGGTGGGATGACTCCTGGAAGGCCGCACTTGTTGTCCAGGCGGCCTCCAGGTCTCGACGGCAAACAACGAGGTGCAGGCGTCGCACAGCCAGATGACCCTCCGCCGAATAATCTGGCATCCACCCGCATTCCCGTCCGCGCCGGGGAAATCGACTGAATAGATTCCGCCGCTCCGCAAATAGAGCGCTTGGGCGCCACAGGCTGGATTCGCACACGTCATGCATCACTCCGAAGACAGCACTTGCATTCCTGCAATCTGACTTTCAGCCGATCGCCAGGGGACTTGCGACTTCCTTGTGGCCTAACTTCTCCTCGACCAGCGCCGGACTAACTCTGAGCGAGATGACCGGGCAGGGCGCGGAAACCAGAATCTTGTAGGCGGCCGGCTCGGTGCCGGGCAGCCAGCTGTGCGCGGGAGCGTGGACGCCGAGCACGATGAGGCCGGCCTGGTTTTCCTGGGCCGCGGAGAGAATTTCCTGGACGAGGCTGCCGGCGGCGATTTTGGCCTGCACGCGCGTCCAGGACCGCGCCTGCCTGGGAACCAGCTTCTCCAGCTCCCCGGTTGCGGCGACGACGGCTGCGGCGGGATCTTTGGCGACCGCGGGCGACAGCGTGATGACGTGCAGGAGCAACACCTGGGCCTGGAACTGCTGCCCGAGGCCGATGGAAAGAGCGGCGCTGTTCTCATGCATGCCGGCCAGCGAGACGGGATGCAGGATGGTTCCGGGAGAGTCAGGAGTTCTTTTGTGGGCGCGTGGTCCTACCGTGCAGACGGGTACGTCGACGGTTTCCAGCAGCTGGCGGGCGACCGAGCCGAGGACGAATTTCTTGAGGCCGCGGCGGCCATGGGTGCCCAGAATCAGGCGGCCGGCGCCGGAGTTCTTCACGATGTCGGCAACGACATCGGGGACGAATCCGTGGCGGACGGCGGCGACACACTCGACGCCCTGGGTGCGGACATCGTGCGCCAGGCTATCGAGCATCAGGCGCGCGTCGCGATCCATGCGCAGCGGGTCGTAATAGGGAATGGCGCCGGTCTCGACCGGCATCGACTCATGGGGCAGCACGGCGTGGGTCAGGATGATCGAGGCGCCGCTGGCTTTGGCCTGCGCGATGGCGTGGGGGAGCAGGTACTCGGTGTCGGTGAGATCGGTGGCAACGACGATTTTGCCGGGCGCGGTAAACGCACTTGCGATTGGGTCCTGCGGGAGGGTCATGACGTCACCTGGCAGCGTTGCGAGCGCTGACTGACCCTAGTTTCGAGGGGGTATGGCGGGACGGCTGTGTTCCAGCACACATGCAGGTGTGATGGCCATCACAGTGGGATTGGGGTTTTTCGCGATTGCCCCAGGGATGAGTGGAAATGACGCGCGGGGATGGGTTTAGGGAGGGTGAAATGGAGCGCGCGCGATGCGGAACAACCGCGTGGTTATTGATTTTTCGAGGTTTGACCCGCCCCGTGGCGATTGTTAAGATAAGGATGCGGGGTGGAGCAGCCTGGTAGCTCGTTGGGCTCATAACCCAAAGGTCGGTGGTTCAAATCCACCCCCCGCAACCAATCGCTGGACCCTGTTTACCCTTCGGGTCCGCATTTCCCTTCAATTGAGCGAAATTCAGGCGAATGCGCCAGGGCGGCGGTGTTGTTCGCCGGGGGTGCGCGCCGCTGTGGAGAGCGTGCGGGTCAGGAGCTAAGAGCGGCCAGGGAATCCTTGATGGTTGGGGTCTGCCCGGCTTCGATTTGTTGCCGCCGAATGCGATGAAACTGCGCAAGCACGGCATTTGCCTTCGCGAGAACCGCGATGCGTTCGGCATACTCTGCCAGCCTGGCGCCAGGGATCGCAAAGACAGCTACCTCGTCGGAAAACACGTCGAGATAGGCGCGAGCCCCGCAGCATCCGAGGCTCAGGGCCGCGCGACCCGTGTTCATTACCTGTGGCACCACCGCGCAGGCAGGACGGCCCATCGCGGGTGGAACCTGATTTTCCACCTGCTGCGCAGCCTCGGAGAGAATCAGCGTCTGATTTGCATGCACGAACAGGATGACAACATCGGGCGAAAGCGGCGCACGCGCCAGCGGAGAATAGACGACGTACTTTGGCTGCGACTTCAGAACCGGGATGAGAGGCAGGTCCTCCTCGGTCACATAGCCAAGGTCGGCGAACACCTTGAGCGCGTCCATCAGGTCGGTCTGCTGTTCCGGAGACGGCTGCAGATTGTGCGTGTAAACGCCGATCGCGCAACTGCTGTGGTTGGCAGCGGTCGTTGCAAACGCTCCGGCCGCCGCATCCTCCCAGAACCGGCATCCGGCGGGCGCACGTCCGCTATGCGTGGGAACCCCGGTGGGCAGAGAATCCGAGAAGGAT
>Ga0187887_10003667_pt1 | contig 11804 bp, 10 predicted proteins | sample June2016WEW_7_10_FD_132977 | JGI IMG/M metagenome (GOLD analysis project Ga0187887, IMG submission 132977) | Peatland microbial communities from SPRUCE experiment site at the Marcell Experimental Forest, Minnesota, USA - June2016WEW_7_10 | ecosystem: Environmental > Terrestrial > Soil >... | reverse complement strand
TCTCCCCCAGCGGACGGGTCAATCCCGCAATGGCCTACGACCCCGAGACCGGGGATATCTTGCTGTTCGGGGGCGGCTCAGGGACCCCGTACTACTTGTCGTACAACGACACTTGGCAGTTTAACGGAACTTCTTGGTCTCAGCTCTCCACGAACCTGACTCCCCCGCCGAGTGATTTCGGTGCGGTGATGGCCTACGACAGCGCGGTCGGGGGGATCGTCATGTTCGATTCCGGAGAGGTATACCACGGCGGGCCCTTCCTGAGCGACGTTTGGGTCTTCGCCGGCGGACAGTGGAGCCTCGCCTCCCACGGCACGGGCCCCTCGCCCCGATCCGCGGTGTCGTTCACGTACGATCCGGGCCTTGGCGCCGCGGTGCTCTTCGGCGGGAACCAGTGTCAGAACGCCACGGGCCTGTGCCCGAACCTCGGTGATACGTGGACCTACGCAAGCGGCACCTGGACCAACGTGTCGAACGGCTCGCTCCCGAGCCCCTCGCCACGCAACGGAGCCGAGTTCGCCTACGATCCCGCCCTCAACGCATCTTTGCTCTTCTCCGGGCACGACGGCTTCGCGTACTACAATGACTCGTGGACCTACTCGGCGGGCGGTTGGACCGAGCTATCCTCGACCAGTGTCGGCCCGGCTGCGGCCGACGGGGCGGGATTGGTGTACGATTCCGCCACTCGGCAGATGGTCTTCTTCGGCGGATATGACGCCGACGACACCCAATTCAACGGGAGCCAGTTCTTCTTCGACCAGACCTGGACGCTCTCCGGAGTTCCCACCCCGGTGGCGCAACCGTGGAGTCCCGTCAACTCGACCGGCACCCCGAGCGCTCGCGCCGGGTTCGGGATGGTTTACGACCCGGCCATCGGGGCGGTGGTGATGTTCGGCGGGTGCACGTCGGGCCACTACTGGAATTACTCGTGCAACGCGACCAACGAAACCTGGACCTACGCCCACGGTGTCTGGACCCAGCTCGCACCCGCGGTCTCGCCCAGTGCGAGGGTTCAGCCGGCGATGACCTACGACCCGGCGACCGGTGATGTCCTGTTGTTCGGCGGAGCCTCCGGCGACCCGAGCTACCTCGTCTACAACGACACGTGGGAGTTCAACGGGACGGCGTGGACCCAGCTCGCTCCGACACTGAGCCCGGCGGCCAGCGGCTTCGGGGCTGTGATGGCCTACGATAACTCGACCGGGTCGGTCGTGCTATTCGACTCCGGCGAACAATACGCCGGAGGCCCGTACCTCAACAACACGTACACGTTCTCGGGGGGACAGTGGACGTGGGCCGCGGCGGGACTGGGTCCTTCGCCCCGCAGCGGCGAGTCGCTGACCTACGACCCCGCGATCGGGGGTCTCCTTCTGTTCGGCGGCAACCAGTGCCAGAACACCACCGGGCTCTGCCCGAACCTGGGTGACACCTGGGCGTACGTGAACGGGAGCTGGTCCAATCTGACCGTTGTCGGTCCGGAGCCACGCAACCAGGCGATGCTCGCCTTCGACCCGACGTTGAACGCGGCGGTCCTGTTCGGCGGGCACGACGCCCTCACGTACTACGGCGATACGTGGACCTACACCGCCGCCGGCTGGTCGCTGCTCGCCCCGACCTCGAGTGCCGGCCCCTCCCTCAGCGAAGGGGCGGGTCTCGTCTACGATGCGGCCGACCAGCAGCTCCTCCTGTTCGGGGGCTATGAGAATATCGGGGGCAGCTACCTGTCGAACGGGACGGAGGTCTACTACAACCAGCTCTGGGGGCTCCCCACGGCCCAGACCTCGCCGGGACTCGCCATCACGTCGTTCCTTGCGAACCCGTCGTTGATCACTCTGGGGAACACCACGGTCCTTTCGGCGTTCGTCCAGTCGACCAGCCCCGTCACCTTCTCGTACACGGGTCTCCCGACCGGGTGTTCGTCCCAGAACGCGAGCCTCCTCGACTGCACGCCCACCGCGGTCGGGAACTACACCGTGACGCTCACCGTCGCCAACACCCAGAACCTCTCGGCGGGGGCCACGATCCCCGTTTCCGTGGCCGCAGACAGTTCGGTGGGGAACGGTACCCCGATCCTCCTGATCCTGGCGTTGGAGGCCAGCGTGACATCGGTCACCGTCGGGAACACCACCCTCATCACGGCGGAGGTTGTGTCCACGACCCCCGTCACGTTCCAGTACTCGGGTCTACCGACCGGCTGCGTGTCGGCCAACACCGACCTGCTCCGCTGCACTCCCACGGCGCCGGGTCAGTTCGACGTGCACCTGACCGTGACGGACACCCGCGGGCTCTCCGCCCAGGCGGTGGTATCGATCACGGTAGTGGCCGTGACGTCCGGGATCCACACGCCCACCTCGCCGGCCGGCCAGGGCGGACTGTACGCGAACGCTGGGGAGTACCTCGTCCTCGGGGCGATCGCCGGCGCGGTCCTTCTGGGAGCGATCGCGATCGGAGCGGTCGCCCTCCAGGCCCGCTACCGGCGAGAAGGCGAAGCGCTTGCGCGAGAGATGGCCTCGTACCCCGAGGGAGACGACGAGCTGCCGCGCCCGTAGGCCTCTTCCTTGCCCGACCCATGGCGTGGGGAGCGTGAGGGAGGGGTGAAGGGCGGGTGAACACACTCCTCTGGTTCATCCTCGGTGCCGTGGCCGGAGCCGGCGGTGCCGGGGCGATATGGCTCACGGCGCGTTGGGTTGCCCGACGGACCCGAGCGTCGGCTCAGTCGGTGGCCAGTTCGGCGGAGGCGGAGCCTCCGTTGGCCCTGCCCGGCCCGGCGCCGGTCGTGCTCGTTCGCGAGCCGGCCACCACCGAACGGATCGTAGACCCTCCTCCTCCGGGACCGGTCGCGGACCTCCTCCGGTTGTCCGAGCGAGTCGTGATCCAACTCGCCCGACTGGGTCGTCTCGAACCCGACGCACCGGCCCAGCGCGAACGGACGCAGCAGGGACTCGCCGAAGCTACCTCGTCCAACCAGAGCGCGGTCTCGAAGGTCCTGCGCCGCCTCGTGGCAGCCGAAGTGATCTCCGAGGACCGCCGCCACATCGTCGATTCGAGCCAGCGGATGAAGGCGTACGCCCTCACCCGTAAGGGCGAGCTGCTGGCCCGCGAGGTCGCCCGCCGTCGACACGTGGACCTTCTCCCCTCCCGAGCTCCTGTCACTCCGGCGGCCCGAGTCGCGCCGAAGTCGGCGCCGGGCCGCACCGCTGTTCCTCCGCCCTGAATGCCCCAGACTGTGGGCCGATACCCTCCGGAAAGGTACCAACACCCGGCTCTCTCGGATTTCCCATCACCACCGCCATTGAACGGGCTGCGTCCGTTCGCCCTCCGCCCTATCATGGCGCCCGCCGGCGCCCCCAGGATCCCTAATCACTCTCGGCCCAGCGGAGGCGGGCGGTCGGGGACGGCCCTAGGATTAAACCCGGGGCGCCATCGAGCCGTCATGCGGTCTCTCCAGCCGACCTGGCTCTACACCGGTCTGCGCGTCCAGAACCTCGCGCGATCAATTCGATTCTACCAGAGGATGGGGTTCCGGCAGACGAAACGGGGCGCGATGCGCCACGGCGGCCAATTCGTGGACCTCGCATATCCCGGGCGCCGGCACATCCTCGAGCTGAACTTCTACCCCCCCGCGAACCGGTTCTACGAGCCGTTGTCTACGGGGACCGAGTTCGACCACTTCGGCTTCGAGGTCGAGGACATCGACAGGTGGGCCCGCCAGTTGCGGCGGTGGCGGATCCCGCTCGTCGCCGACTTTACGGAGGAGCCCCTGCGGTTGATCTACGCTCGCGACCCGGACGGCAACTGGCTCGAGTTCTGCGGGCGCGTGGCACCGCCGCCCCCTGTGCGCCGTCGCCGGGGCTAGAACCATCCACGGGGGCCCCCGGAACCCTTTTTATCCACTACGGCCCTCGTGAGTCCAGATGCCTCGAACTGCGAGGGGAACCCTCGCCCCTGCGTCCTGCTGAGCCGGGACTTTTTCCGACCGACACCATGGACGTTCTCGAGGCAATTCGCTCCTACCGTCCCTGCCCGGAGTACTCTCCGAGGCCGATCGCGCCCGAGACGCTCAAGAAAGTGCTGGGTGCCGCGCGGCTCGCCCCCAGTTACCGGAACCTCCAGCCCTGGCGGTTCGTGGTCGTCCAGGACGATGAGCGCAAGCGGCTGCTCGCCCAGGCCTCGGCCCGGGGCCGGCTTCTTGCCGAGGCGCCGGCGGTCATCGTGGCGCTCGCGGTCGAGGAGGATATGCCGGCGACCATCGGCGGGTACATCTCGGCCTACCCACTGGATGTCGCGGTCGCCGTGAGCCACCTCATCCTGGCGGCGACGGCCGAGGGCCTCGGCACGAACTGGATCATCGAGTTCAACGACGAGAAGGTCCGCACGGTCCTGGCCGTCCCGGACGGCGTGCATCCGCTCGGTCTGCTTCCGATAGGGTACCCCGCGCACCCCAACGGCGGGGTGGTCGCGCCCGGGGACGGACGTAAGAGCTTGGACGAGATCATGGCCTACAACGAATACTCGTGGTGAGCCATCGCCGTCCGGTCGTCACCTTCGTCAGCCGGAACGTCGGCAAGGTCCCCGAGGTCCGGTCGGTCCTCCGCCCCTACGGGGTCGGAGTGCGCTGGAGGCGCCGAGAGTTCGTCGAGCCCCAGACCGACTCCCTCGAGGACGTCGTCCGGCAGAAGCTGCGCTCGGTGCGGGGCCTTCCCGGATACGTCCTGGTCGAGGATTCGGGATTGTTCATCCCCTCCCTGAGGGGTTTCCCGGGCGTCTACTCGGCCCACTTCCTCGACATCTGGGGGTTCGGGCCGATCCTGGAGCTGCTCCAACACCGTGGCCGGAAGGCGTTCTTCCGGGCCGTGGCCGGCCTCCGCCGGGGGACGAAGGAATGGACATTCGTCGGGGAGGTCCACGGGACGATCGCTCCGCGGGCGGCGGGCCGGAACGGGTTCGGCTACGACCCGATCTTCATCCCCGATGGGTGGGACCAGACGTTCGCTCAAGTACCCCGGGAGAAGAAGGACGCCATCTCCCACCGGGCCGGTGCGATGCGGCAGGTCGGCGAGTTCCTCTCCGACCGAGCCTCGCCGTAGAGGACTTCTAGAAACATCCGGCTCCCCGGGCGCCGCCCGGGGAGCGGGAAAAGGTTCGCGCCTGGCTTGGGGTGGGAGGCGTCAGTCCTCGCCGAAGTCCCCGCCGCCCATCCCACCCATGCCGCCCATGCCGCCCATGCCGCCGGGGCCACCGCCGCCGCCGGAGGGTGGCGGGCTCGACTTGGACGCGATGACGTCGTCGATCCGGAGGATCATGACGGCGGCATCCGTGGCGCTTTGGATCGCCTGGCGTCCGACCCGGATCGGCTCGATGACGTTGAGCTCGCCCATGTCCCCGACCTTGCCGGAGACGATGTTCACGCCGGCGCGCTTCTGCCCGCCCTTGTGGGACTTCCGGAGCTCGATCAGGATGTCGATCGGGTCGAGTCCCGCGTTCTCCGCGAGGGTCCGAGGGATGGTCTCGAGGGCCTCGGCGAACGCCTCGTAGGCGATCTGCTCCCGGCCCCCGATCTTCGCTGCCTCGTCGCGCAGTTGGAGGGCGAGTTCGGCCGCCGTCGCGCCGCCGCCGTAGACGAACCGTCCGTCCTCGACCGCGACCGCGACCACGTTGAGGGCGTCATCGAGCGAGCGCTCGATCTCGTCCAGGACGTGCTCGGTGCCGCCGCGGATGAGGATCGACACCGCGCGGGCCTTCTTGGCGCCCGTCACGAACGTGAGCGAGTCCTCCCCGATCTTGCGCTCCTCGACCAGTCCCGCGGTCCCGAGGTCCTCGGCGGTAAGCTCGCTGACCTTCGAGACGAGGGACGCCCCGGTGGCCTTCGCGAGCTTCTCCATGTCGGACTTCTTGACGCGGCGGACGGCGTAGATGCCCTCCTTCGCGAGGAAGTGCTGGGCGAGGTCGTCGATCCCCTTCTGGCAGAGGACGACGTTCGCTCCGGACTTCTTGACCTGCTCCACCATCCGGCGCAGCATGTTCTCCTCCTCCTGGAGGAAGGCGTTCAGCTGCGACGGTTCGTTGATCTCGATCTTGGCGTCGATCTCGGTCTTCTTGATCTCGAGCGCGGCGTCCAGGAGCGCGATCTTCGGGTTCTCGACGCGGTTGGGCATCCCCGAGTGGACCTTCTCCTTGTCGATGATGACGCCCTCGATGAGCGAGGTGTCGGTCATGGAGCCGCCCTGCTTCTTGACGATCTGGATGTTGTCGAGGTCGACATAGTACCCCTCGCCCTTCTTCTCGGCGACGGCGGTGACGGCCTTGACGGCGATCTCGCCGAGCATGTCCCGGTTGAACGAGACGGCCTTGGACGCCATCGAGGTGACGGCGATCCGGGCGAGCTGCTCGTGGTCCGTGAGGGCCACGGGCTGGCTGATCTGCTGGAGGATGGCGAGCGCCTTCGAGCTCGCCAGGCGGTACCCCTGCGAGATGATCGTCGGGTGAATGTTCTGGTCGATGAGCGCCTCGGCGCGCTTCAGGAGCTCGCCGGTCAGGACGACCGCGGTGGTCGTTCCGTCGCCCGCTTCCTGGTCCTGGGTCTTGGCGACCTCGACCAGCATCTTCGCGGCCGGGTGCTCGACGTCCATCTCCTTCAGGATCGTGACGCCGTCGTTCGTGACGACCACGTCGCCCATCGAGTCGACGAGCATCTTGTCGAGCCCGCGCGGCCCGAGGGTCGAACGGACCGCGTCGGCGATCGCCTTCGCGGCCTGGATGTTGTTCGAAAGGGCGCCCCGCCCCTTCTCCCGCTTGGTCCCTTCTCGCAGCACCAGAATCGGCGTCTGTCCACTCATCATGTTTTTTCCTCGTCCGAGTACTCTCGGATGTCGAGTTTGGTAGAAATGCGGTTCTATTTAATGACGCCGCACACCGCACGGGAGAGGTGGGGTCGGCATCGGTCGGGTTCGCAGCGCTAAAGTCGTCCCCGGCCGAGGGAGGGGTGTTCACGGGAACTTTGGCTTCGCTACCGTCGGGAAACCGTAAGAGGGCCGAACCATGGTCTCGGCCGAAGGTCCACCGATTCCCATGGTCTCCGCCGCCCTCGAGAACGTACTCGTCATCGAAGCGCTGATCGCGGTGGTCATCCTCGTACGCTCGGCGCGAACGTACCGGGGGCGGGCGCTCCAGGTCTCTCGCCTCGTCCTGTTCCCCTGCCTCGCGACCCTCCTCTGGCTCGCGGCCGAGGCCGCGACCGTCTACTCGACCCCCGCGATCTTCCCCCTGTGGACCGCGGTCGACGCGGGGCTCGTCGTGGTCGGTGCGCTCGTCACGCTCCCCCTGGCCCCGCGGCTCATCACCGTGTACCGGGCCGAGGACGGCCAGTGGATGTACCGGTACGGGGTCGAGCTGATCGCGTTCTACCTTGCGAGCTGGGTCGTCCGGCTGGGGCTTGCGGCGTACTTCGACCCGAGTTCCCTCGAGTTCTCGTACACCACGGGCCCACCGCTCTCGGCATTGGCCAGCGCGGTGATGCAGTTGGTCGAGCTCCTTTTTTCCCTCAGCACGGGGCTGGTGATCGGGCGATCGGTGGCCACCTATCGGCTGTATCGGAAGGCCCTCGCCGACTCCCCCTCGGCGGAGAAGCCGCTCGCGTAGCTCGACCCCGGTCTCCGCCCCGCGCGCTAAGAACGGTACCGGAGTAGGGAGGCCCCGAGATGAATCCCGCTCCGTCCGGAAACTATCGTCGGCTGTTCCAAAACTCGGGATACTTCCGGGTCTTCAACGCCGGCCTCGGCTCCACGGCCGGGTCGGCGATCGCCAGCATCTGCCTCATCTGGATCGTCTGGAGCGACACCGGCTCCGCCCTCGACATCGGGCTCCTCGGGACGGCGAACCTTGTCGCGGCGATCTCCTTCAGCGTCTTTGGAGGGACGCTCGTGGACCGGTACGACCGACGCCGCCTGATGATCCTCTCCGACCTCTCCCGCGCGGCCGCGCTGGGGCTGGTCGTCGTGGTCCTCCTCCGGGAGGAGTTCAACTTTCCCGTCCTCCTCGGCGCCAGTTTCGTGCTCGGGGCGTTCTCGACCCTGTTCAACCCCGCCGAGCAGTCGGTGATCCCTCTGCTCGTCCCGCCCGAGCTGGTGGCGGACGCGAACGGCCTCGTCCGATCGAGCCGCTCCACGGTCCAGTTCGTCGGGGCCTCGATCGGTGGCGTCCTCATCGTGACCCTCGGACCGGTCTCGGGGGTCGGGGTCAATGTCCTGACGTTCCTCCTTTCGGCCGCCCTGCTCACGGGCATGCACGTGAGCTCGCCCCGCCGTGCGGCGGCCGAGTCGGGCGGGGGCGTTCGAGCCTACTTCGCCGACGTCTCGGCCGGATTCCGCTGGCTCCGGAGGGCTCGAGGGTTCCTCCAGCTCACGCTCTCGGCGACGTTCTTCAATTTCTGCTCCACGGTGGTCGGGACGTTCCTCGTCGTCTTCGCGACCGTCGTCCTTCACGGGTCCGCCCTCGTCTTCGCCAGCCTCCTGGCGGTCGAGGTGGCGGGGACGGCCGTCGGCTCGCTCCTCGTGAGCCGGTTCGGCGCGGAACGCTGGGCCGGCAAGGCGTGGACGGTGCCCTACGGGGTCGTCTCCGGCGCGCTGGCCGTCGTGCTCGCGCTGGTCCCGTCCGTCCCGGTGGCCCTGGTCGTGCTGTTCGGCATCGGCGCGCTCGGGGGCTTTGCCGGGACGGCGTGGCTGACGGCGGCCCAGCTCCTCGTCCCGGCGGAGATGCAGGGGCGGTACTTCGGGATCGACAATCTCGGCTCCGTCGCGATCCTGCCGGTCGCACAGATCGGGGGCGCGTTCCTCATCGGACTGTGGGGCACGGGCTCGACGTACCTTGTCGTGGGGGTCCTGTGGGTGGTCGCGGGGGTCGTGTTCCTCATCCCGCGAGCCTTGTGGCGGCTCGGGGTCCCGCCCACCCCGGAGGATGAGGCTAGTTACCGTACCGACGCTTTCGCTGCTGGTACGCCCAGATCGCCCGAAGGAATTCGGTCCGATTGAGGCCGGGCCAGAGCACGTCCGAGAAGTACAGCTCGCTGTAGGCGGACTGCCAGAGCAGGAAGTTCGAGATCCGCTCCTCCCCGCTCGTACGGAAGACGAGGTCCGGGTCGGGCAGGTCGGCGGTGTAGAGGTGGCGCGAGACCGCCTCGGAGTCGATCTGGTCGGGTTCGAGGGTACCGGCGCGGACCTCCTTGGCCAGCGTCCGGATCGCCTGGAGGATCTCGTCGCGGCCCCCGTAGGCGAGGGCCACGTTGTAGCGGTACGCCGAGTAGTGCTCGGTCGCCTTCTCCGCGATGTCGACGGCCTCGCGGATGCGGGCCGGGAGCATGGCGCGGTTCCCGATGACGCAGACGCGGATCTGGTTCTTGTGGACCCGTTCGTCAACCGCGATGTCGCGCAGGGCCTTGTCGAAGAGGTCCATGAGCCCCTCCACCTCGTCGGACGAGCGGGAGAGGTTCTCGGTCGAGAAGGCGTAGACCGTCAGGACCCGGATCCCCAGCTCGAGGCACCAGTCCAACAGGCGTTCGAGGGTGTCCCGACCGGCGGCGTGGCCCTCCTTGACCGCCAGCCCGCGCTCGCCGGCGTAGCGGCGGTTCCCGTCCATGATGATCGCGAGGTGGTGGGGCACCGGCTCCGACTTGACCCGCTCGAGGAGCCGCCGTTCGGTCAGTTCACGAAAGGCGTCCCCGACGACGTGCGAGAGGTAGGGTCCGCTGCCCCGCCGCGGCCGCTCGACCGGAGTCTCCGCCATCGACCTACCTAGCGCGTCGGGGGATTAAGCCGTCCCACGCGGCGGGAGGCGCCCTGGTCGGGAGTTCCGGGTCGCGGGGGAGTTCCCCGCGACGCGTTCGAACCCGAGTCCCAGGCTCGACAGACCTAGATCCTAGACCGCTAGACTACCAGGGCAGCCCCGACGGGCTATTCGTTCCATGGTATGAACCTTGCTCCGCCCCACCCGCGGGCGTCGCGCGCGCGCCCGCGTTCAGTCCGTGGCGGCCGGGACCGAGCGCGTCCCCCCGGTGCCGATGGAAGTGGAGATTTATCTATCGCGGCGCAGGATTCGAACCTCTCCCAGGGGGTTTCGTCGATGGTGGCAAGAACGGCCGAGGCCTGGACCGTTTCGATCCTGGCCGTGCTGGGGCTCGTGATCGCGTTGAACTCGCTCGGGGTCAGCGTCCCCGCCGCCCTCGGGGCGATCGTCCACGGGGCCGAGCAGGTCCTGAACCGTCCGCTCTGACCCGGGCCGGCGCCCGAACGGCGCGGTCCGCGGCCGCTCTCCGCGCGAGTACGCGCGCGAGGTCCCGAGGCCGAACGATCCCCCCCGGAGTGACGAAGGCGGTGACGTAGCGGCTGGGCGTGACGTCGAACGCCGGGTTCCGTGAGGGGCTCGCCGCGGGGGTCAGTCGACGTCCGGCCAGCCGCGCGACCTCCTCCGGGTCCCGTTCCTCGACCGGGATGCTCGCACCGTTCGCCCGGCGCGCATCGAACGTGCTCCACGGCGCGGCGACGTAGAACGGCACGCCGTTCTCGTGGGCGACCACGGCCTTCTCGTAGGTCCCGATCTTGTTCGCGAAGTCGCCGTTGCGGGCGATCCGGTCCGCGCCGACGATGACGGCATCGACCTGGCCGGTCGAGAGGAAGTGGCCGGCCGCGTTGTCCGCGATCACGGCGTGGGGAATGTGCTCGCGGGCGAGTTCCCACGCGGTGAGCCTCGCCCCCTGCAGGAGGGGTCGGGTCTCGTCCACCCAGACGAACAGGCGCGCGCCGCGCGCTCGGGCGACCCGGAGCGGTGCCAGGGCGGTCCCCCACTCCACGGTCGCGAGCGCTCCGGCATTGCAGTGCGTGAGGACCCGGCGGGTCCGGGCGAAGAGGGGGGCCCCCGCGTTGCCGATCGCGTGACACTCCTCCACGACCTTCGCGCGGTAGGCTTCCGCGGCGGCCTCGACATCCTGGCCGGCGGCCCACGCCGCCCGCACGACCTCGATCCCGACGAACAGGTCGAAGGCGGTCGGGCGCGTCGCCCCCAGCAGGCGGGCGGCGCGTGCGGGGGTGTACCTCCCTTCCCGATGGGCGAGGACCATCCCGAACGCTGCCGCGACCCCGATGGACGGGGCGCCGCGGACCGTCAGGGTCCGGATCGCCTCGGCCGTCTCGGCGAGCGTGCGCAGCCGGAGCACCCGGGTCGACCCGGGCAGGGCTCGTTGGTCGAGGACCGAGAGCACGCCTCGAGAGTACCAGAGCGCGCGGACCGGCACGAGCCCTCCCTACGCGTCGAACGTGTGCAGGAGGTCGAGCCAGTCGGCGGTGACGACCTTGGTCGACCCGACCGCTTCGGCGAGGGGGATCCCGGTGACGAGCGGTCCGCGAAGGACCGCGACCTCCCCGAACCGCCCGGCGAGCGCGAGGTCGACCGCCCCGGCGCCGAGCCGGGTCGCGAGGATCCGGTCGAACAGTTCGGGCGGGCCCCCGCGTTGGATGTGGCCGATCTGTGCGCTCCGGCTCTCGACACCGGTAGCGTCCTGGATCCGGCGGGCGAGCTCCACACCGACCTCCCGCTCGCGCAGGAGTTCGTGGCCGAACTCGTCCTTCGCGCCGGCGGAACCCCGCCGGGCGCCCAGGTCGATCCCCTCGGAGGCGACCACGAGGGCATACCCCCGGGCCCGGGTCGCCGCGCGGACCCGCTCGAGCAGTTTCGCCTCATCGTACGGCTCCTCCGGAACGAGCGTCACGTCGGCCCCCGACGCGAGTCCCGTCGCCAGCGCGACCCACCCCGCGTGG
>Ga0187887_10003664_pt1 | contig 11806 bp, 12 predicted proteins | sample June2016WEW_7_10_FD_132977 | JGI IMG/M metagenome (GOLD analysis project Ga0187887, IMG submission 132977) | Peatland microbial communities from SPRUCE experiment site at the Marcell Experimental Forest, Minnesota, USA - June2016WEW_7_10 | ecosystem: Environmental > Terrestrial > Soil >... | reverse complement strand
TACGGCTGCCACGAGAACTATCTGGTCGCACGGTCGGTCGAGTTCTCCCACATCGTGCGGGCCATGGTCCCGCACTTCGTCTCTCGCCAGATCGTCGTGGGCGCCGGCAAGGTGGGCGGCGAAACCGAGCACGCACTACAGAGGGGCGCCGGCTTCCAGCTGAGCCAACGTTCCGAGTTCTTCGAAGAGGTGGTGGGCCTCGAAACCACGCTCAAGCGCCCGATCATCAACACCCGCGACGAACCGCACAGCGACGCGGAACGTTTTCGCCGCCTGCACATCATCATCGGCGACGCCAACATGAGCCAGGTCGCCACCTTGGTGAAGCTCGGGGCTACCTCGTTGCTCCTGGCGGCGCTCGAGGACATGGGCGCCGACGTGTTCCCCAGCGCTCCGCGCAACCCCGTGCAGGCCGTGAGGGCGTTCTCCCTGGACCCCACGCTGGAAGCCACGACGCTCTGCGACGACAACCAGAATCGCTCGGCGTGGGACTTCCAGGACGAGCTGTGGCAGCTGGCGAACACCTACGCCCAGCGAGACGGCGGCGCGGCGGTGGCCCCGCCGCACGAGGTGCAGCAGATCCTCACCCACTGGCGAGAGATGCTCGACGGCGTCCGCGACGATCGCAACAGCGTGGCCGATCGAGTCGACTGGGTGGCCAAGGAGCGCGTGGTGAACGGCTACCAGGAGCGCTACGACCTGGCCGCGGGCGACGCGAGGCTCAGGGTGATCGACCTGCAGTACCACGACCTGCGGGTGGAACGGTCTCTCTCCCAGCGCGTAGGACTGCGCACGCTCTTCGACCTCGAGGCGGTTCGTGAAGCCGTTCACGACCCACCCACGTCGACCCGGGCCTACTTCCGGGGCCAGTGCGTGGCCCGCTTCCCGGAGCAGATTGTGGCCGCCAACTGGGATTGCGTGGTCTTCGACCTGGGGAGCGGTCCGCTACAGCGGGTCCCTATGATGGATCCCCTTCGCGGGACCGCGGCCCTGACCTCCCATCTATTGGAATCGTCCCTTACCGCGAATGACCTGCTGAATGCACTAGACAGGTAGAACAGAAACTATGACAGAACAAGAACGCATACAGAAGCAACGCACCGAGCGCGCCAGCCAAGAGGCGAGCGACGTGTCGGTTGACGCCACGAAGGGCGATCAGTTAAAGGCCGACCTCGACGACTTGCTCGACGAGATCGACGAAGTACTCGAGGAGAACGCCGAGGAGTTCGTACGTAACTACGTGCAAAAAGGGGGGGAGTAGCAGTGGGCTTGCCGCTCTTCAACGCCCAGAGCGACCCCGGGCCGTCTTTCTTCCATTACGCCCAGACGGCCGGGCTGGCCCCGCCGTCGCGCCAGGGCGAGCCGGAATCGCGCCACGCGACGACCGTGGTGGCCGTGCGCTACGTGGGTGGCGTCGTCATGGTCGCCGACCGCCAGGCCACCGGGAACTACATCGCCTCGAGGGACATCCGCAAGATCGAACCGGCCGACTCCTACACCGCGCTGGCCATTTCGGGCACCGCGGCGCGGGGCATCGAGTTCATCCGTATGGCGCAGCTGTCGTTCGAGCACTACGAGAAGATGACCGACTCGGCCCTGAGCCTCGAGGGCAAGGCCAACTACCTCTCGCCGATCATCCAGCGCAACAACCTCTCCTCGCCCCTGGTCGTCATACCCCTGCTGGCCGGTTGGGACCTGAGCCACCAGGTGGGACGAATCTTCGAATACGACGGGGCCGGCGGGTGTTACGAGCGCATGGACTTCGCCACCATCGGCTCGGGATCGCCGTTCGCCGAGAGCACCCTGCGCCTGGGCTTCCGCAGTGACCTGGACTTAGAGGGCGCGCTCGACCTCGGCGCGCTGGCCCTCTACGAGGCCGGCGATAATGATCCCAGCACCGCCGGTCCGGATTTCGTGCGCAGCCTCTTCCCCATGATGGTCAACATCAACGACCAAGGCTTCCAGGAGCTGTCCGGTGAAGCGGTGGCCGGGCGCTTCCAGGTCATCAACGATCGTCGCACGCAATCGGGCGGGGTCGCCGGGGGCACGCTGCGATGAGCATGCCCTTCTACGTCTCGCCGGAACAGCTGATCAAGGACCGGGCCGAGTTCGCCCAGAAGGGCATCGCGCGGGGCCGCTCCATCATCGGCGCCATCTTCGACCAGGGCGTGGTGATGGTGGCCGAGAACCCATCGGCCTCCCTGTACAAGATCTCCGAGGTCTACGACCGGATCGCCTTCGCCGGCGTGGGGAAGTACAACGAGTTCGACCGCCTGCGCGAGGCCGGGATCCGCTGGGCCGACGGCACCGGTTTCACCTACTCCCGCGACGACGTCGACGCGCGGGCCCTGGCCAACTACTACGGCCAGCACCTCGGCGACATGTTCACCGAAGGCCAGAAGCCCCTCGAGGTGGAGATTCTGATCGCCCAACTGGGCAACAAGCTGCATCCCACCAAGCTCTACCGGATCGCCTACGAAGGCACCATCACCGACGAGCCGCGATTCGTGGTCCTGGGCGGCGACGCCGAGACCATCAAGGATCGTTTCGCCGCGCTCGACGACTCGATCCAGTCGCTGACCTTCACCCTGAAGAGCGCGGTATCCGCCCTGGCCGGTCCCGACCGCACGCTGCCCGTGGATGACCTCGAGGTGGGAGTGCTCGAGGACCGCGGCACCCGCCGGACCTTCTCGCGCCTCAGCGACGCTCACGTCAGCGAGCTTCTGAGCTGAGCGATCAGCGAGGGCCCGCCATGCTGCGACGAATCTACGGCATCGAGACCGAATACGGGATCACCTTTTCCCTGAGGGGACAGCGCCGGCTGAGCCCCGATGAGGTGTCGCGCTTCCTCTTCCGCAAGGTCGTGGCCTGGGGCCGCTCGAGCAACGTCTTTCTCGAGAACGGCAGCCGGCTCTATCTCGACGTCGGCAGTCACCCCGAGTACGCCACGGCCGAGTGCGACTCGTTGAGCGACGTGGTGGCCCAGGACAAGGCCGGGGAGGCGATCCTGCGCGAGCTGGTGGACTACGCCCAGGGCCAGTTGTCCGATGAGGGTATCCGCGGCGAGATCTATCTGTTCAAGAACAACACCGACTCCTCCGGCAACTCCTACGGCTGCCACGAGAACTACTGCATCGACCGCATCGAGGACCTGACGCGGTTAGAGCAGGTCTTCATCCCGCACTTGATCAGCCGACAGATCTTCACCGGCGCCGGCAAGGTGGTCACCAACGCCAAGGGCACGGCCTATTCGATGAGCCAACGAGCCGAGCACATCTGGGAGGCCATCTCCTCGGCCACCACGCGCAGCCGGCCCATCATCAACACGCGCGACGAACCGCACGCCGACCCCGAGAAGTACCGTCGCCTGCACGTCATCGTCGGCGACTCCAACATGAGCGAATTCGCCACCTACCTCAAGATCGGCACGGCCGCGGTGGTGCTCGCGATGATCGAGGACAAGACCACCGTGCTGCGCGACTACAACATGGCCTCACCCATCAACGCACTGCGCGACATCTCCTACGACCTGTGGAGCAAGGAGCCCGTCAAGCTGCTGAGCGGGCGCGACATGACGGCGCTGGAGATCCAGGAGGACCTCTGCGAACGGGCCGAGTTGTTCTTGCAGCAGCACGACCTGCCGTTCGACCAGCGACACGCGGTCAAGCTTTGGCGCGAAGTGATCGAGCAGTACCGCAGCGACCCGATGGGCCTCGCGGACCGTGTCGATTGGATCGCCAAGTTGCAGATCATCGAGCGCGAGCGCGAACGCACGGGGGTCGAACTAAACGACCCCAAGATCGCCCTCATCGACCTGCTGTACCACGACACCAATTACGAACGAGGGCTTTACTACCGTCGCCAGTCGCGGGGCCACTTCCAACGGATGGTCAGCGACGAGGAGATTGCGCACGCGTCCAAGGCCCCGCCGTCGACCACCCGGGCGCATATGCGCGGCACCTTCATCAAGGCGGCCAAGGAGTGGCGCCGGGACTACACGGTCGACTGGGTCCACCTCAAGTTGAACGACGAAATGCAGCGTACGGTGCTCCTGAAGGACCCCTTCAAGAGCAACGACGAGCGATTTCAGAAGCTTCTGGCCTCGCTCGAGCGCCATGACCGCCACGACTAACCTTGCTAGGTGACTGATGTGCCACCCGTCGAGACCCTAGAGGGCTCGGCGCCCGATCGCGACGAACCAGAAACGCCCAAGTCGACCGCTCGCCCGAAGGCGTCCAATCGCAAAGTCCTCATCGAGTGGGCCGTCATCATCGTCATCGCCGTCGTGGCCTCGCTGCTGGTGCGCACCTACGTCTTCCAGACGTATTTCATACCGTCGGCGTCGATGGAGCCGACGCTGCAGGTGGGCGACCGGATAATCGTGAACAAACTCAGTGTCGACTTCGGCACGATCCACACCGGTGACATCGTCGTGTTCAAGGCGCCGCCCGCCGAGAACTGCGGGACCAAGGTGACGGATCTGGTGAAGCGCGTCATCGGCGTGCCCGGGGACCACCTCACCTCGAAGGGCAACACGATCTATATCAACGGCAAGGCCCTCGACGAGACCTGGTCCCACGTGGAACCTCTCGGCACCCCCATCGGCCACGTCACGGTCAAGCCCGGTCAGTACTTCGTGATGGGCGACAATCACCCGGACTCCTGCGATAGTCGCTTCTGGGGCACGGTGCCGCGTTCGGACATAATCGGCAAGGTGTTTTTACGAATCTGGCCCCTTTCTCGGATCGGGTTCCTCTAACCGTTGCTCGCGGTGCCGCCCCTACAATGGGGCCGTGTTCAGTTTGAGTCCAATCAAGATCATGTTGATTGTCGCCGTCGCGCTCCTGCTGCTCGGTCCCGACAAGCTGCCTGAAGTCGCCCACAAGATGGGCTCCAGTTGGCGAGCCCTCAAGCGCCTCCAGGAAAAGGTGGAAGCCGAAGTCCGCGAAGCAATACCCGACCTGCCGAGCACCAGTGAGATCGTCCGCATCGCCCGCAGTCCCGTCAACATGCTCAACCAGCTCGCCGATCGCGCCGACGCCCGCGACGTTCAGGTGGCCAAGGACCCCGAAGAGACGGCTGTATCATGGCCCGACGGCGTCGCGACGTCGAGCAGCCCGGTGGTCGCGCCGCCGCCCGTCCCGCCCCCGGTCAAGCGCACCGACTACGCGCCGTCGCCGCCAGACCCCTCACTGAACTAGGGACCGGTGTCTAAGTTCCGCAGAGCCCAGACGGGCATGACCCTGGCCGAGCACCTCAAGGAGATCCGCCAGCGGTTCTTCATCTGCGCGGGCACCATCCTCGTGGTGGGCGTGGCCTGCTGGTTCTTCTACACCAACATCCTGGACTTCCTGAGTGAGCCGTACTGCCGTGCCGCGCCGCATCACTGCACCTTCCTGATCACCAATCCGCTCGACGGGCTCACCCTTCGCTTCAAGATCTCGGTCTACGGTGGTTTGTTCTTCTCGTCGCCGGTCATCTTCTGGCAGGCCTGGCGATTCATCACGCCCGGCATGAAGGCCTCGGAGCGCAAGTACGCCATTCCCTTCGTGTCCGCCGCCATCGTCTTCTTCAGCGCCGGGGTCGTCGTGGCGTACTTCATCTTCGGCCAGGCCATCAAGTGGCTCCAGTCGATCGGCGGCAAGACGCTGGTGGCGCACTACAACCCCAACCAGTACCTCAGCCTGTTCCTGCTCACGATGATGATCTTCGGCATCACCTTCCTCTTCCCGGTGGTGCTGGTGGCCATCGAGCTGGCCGGACTCGTCACGCCCAAACAGCTGCTGCGGTCCTGGCGCTACGCCGTGATCATTATCACCATCGCGTCGGCGGTCTTTACGCCGAGCGGCGATCCGGTCTCCATGCTTATCCTGGCGGCACCCTTAGTGGCCTTCTACTTCATGGCCATCGGCGTCGGCAAGCTGCTGAAGAAGTGACCCTCACCGACTACCGAAGCCGCTTCATCGACGGGCTGGGCTTCGGGCTCGACCCCTTTCAGAGCGAGGCGATCGAGGCGATCGACCAGCACGTGAACGTGCTCGTCAGCGCCCCCACCGGCTCGGGCAAGACGCTCATCGCGAACTACGCCATCGGGCGCGTTCTCGAACGAGGCGAGCGAGCCTTCTACACCACGCCGCTCAAGGCGCTCTCCAACCAGAAGTTCCACGAACTCAGCGCCCTCTTCGGCGAGCACCGGGTGGGTCTTCTCACCGGGGACACGTCGTACAATCGCGACGCGGAGATCATCGTCATGACGACCGAGGTGCTGCGCAACATGCTGCTCACCGAGTCCCACCAGCTCGTCACGCTCGGCCTCGTGGTCCTGGACGAGGTCCACTACCTGCAAGACCCGTTCCGCGGGGGAGTGTGGGAGGAGGTCATCATCCTCACCCCCTCGTCGGTGCGCTTCGTGGCCCTGTCGGCCACCATCGGCAACGCCGGCTTCCTGGGGGAGTGGTTCGCAGAGGTGCGCGGGCCGACCAGCATCGTGATCGAGAAGAATCGACCAATCCAGCTGCACAATCACCTGGCCGTCGTGAAGCGGGGCCAGACGTCCGTCGACGTCCACGACCTGCTCAACGGAGCGCGACTGTCCGAAGAGGCGCGACGTATCGACAACCTGATGAAATCGACCCGCCAGTTCCGCCCCGGCGCCCGATGGAAGGGTTCGTACGCCGGCGCGCCTCCGCCGCCCTTTCGCTCGCCGCGACGCAGCGAACTGCTGAGGGCCCTGGAGCGAGATGACCTGCTGCCGGCGATCATCTTCATCTTCTCGCGCGCCGCGTGCGACGACGCCGTGCACCAGTGCCGACTCGACGGGCTCATGTTCACCACCCCTGAGCAGCGGCGCGAAATCGAGGGCATCGCGCTGTCGCGGCTTACCAACTTCTCCGACGAAGACCTCACCGCGCTCGAGTACGCCGACTTCATCGACTGCCTGCGCCGCGGGCTCTCCGCGCACCACGCCGGCATGGTTCCCGCCTTTCGAGAGATCGTGGAGATCTGCTTCGAGCGCAACCTGCTGGCGGTCGTCTTCGCCACCGAGACGCTCGCGCTCGGGGTCAACATGCCAGCGCGCTCGGTGGCGCTCGAGAAGTTCTCGAAGTACTCCGACGCCGGGCGAAAGTTCCTCACCAGCGCGGAGTACTCCCAGATGACCGGACGGGCCGGGCGGCGGGGCTTGGATGACGAGGGGCACGCCATTGTCTGCTTCGCCAACGACGTGGCCCTGCACGACGTCGGACGCGTGGCCCTGGCCGCGCCGTCGGACCTGCACTCGTCGTTTCGTCCGACCTACAACTTCACGGCGAACCTGATCAATCACTTCGAACTCGACACGGCGCTTGAAGTGGTGCAGCGCTCGTACGCCCAGTTCGAGCGAGACCATCGGCCCGCCGGCTCGAAGCGGCCCCTGGGCGAGCAGATGATGGCCCGCCATCACGTACTCGAAGAGCTCGGCTACGCCGACGGCTGGACGCTCAACCACCAGGGTCAGCTGCTGCGCTCGATCTACCACGAATGCGACCTGCTGATCGCCGAGTCGATCACCTCGGGCGTCTTCGAGGGCCTGGAGCCGGCGCAGCTGGCCGGGCTGCTGTCCTGTTTCGTCTTCGAGTCCAAGCGCGCCTCTCGCGTGCCCAACGCCGCCAAGCAGGTCACGACCAAGAAGCGACGGGCCATGAACGACCGCCTCGGCCATTCTCGGCGCGGCAATATCAGCGATCGGATCATCGACATCACGACGACGGCCGCCGCCATCCGCGAGGTTGAGAGCCGCTACCAGGTGCCCCACGCCAAGGAGCCGGACGGCAAGTTCGCCACCACCATCGCCGCCTGGGCCCGGGGCGCCTCGCTCAGCACGGTCCTGGACCTCGCCGACGTCGAAATCGGCCAGACCTCGCCCGGCGACTTCGTGCGAAACGCCAAGCAGGTGGCCGATCTCTGCGAGCAATTGTCGCGCATGCACGACCTGACCGAGGTCGCGGGCGTGGCCGCCTTGGCCCGCGACGCCGTCCTGCGCAGCGTGGTGGCCGGGGCTTCCAGCGTCCACCCACGCGGTTAATTTCGGTTCTAACCTCGTAACTTCATGCACTCCTACGCTTCCGAAGCCTTCACCGACGACGAAATCAACGTGCTGCGTCGCTATTTCACCAATCTCGAAGGTCCCGTCTTCGCCCTGGTCAACCTGCCCGAGGTGGTGAAAGGGGCGCTTTTCGCCCGTTACTCGCGGTCCTCCAAGAGCCTGCGCCGGCTCTTCCTGGACGAGTTCGTGGGTGACCTCGAACTCTCGGGCGACGCCACCGTGGACGCCACGATCGGCCTGGAACGGGCCGACGAGCTCTACCAGAAGATCTTCTACGAGTTCGGCGACGACTCGGTGGCCCAGCTGGGCGGGGTGCACCTGGCCTGCGAGCAGGCCAGCAACGTCCTCACCAAGGTGCTCGAGCGCGGAAGGCTGATGAGCTACCTCGAGCAGTCGACGCGCTACCTCGGTTACGACAAGCGACTCTCCAACGGGCACTACCGCTTCTATCGCGACCAGGAAGTCCTCGATTCACCGTTCGGGGCGCGCTACGTGGGTGAGATGGACCGCATGTTCGACACCTACGCCGACCTGCTGCCCACGCTCACCGAGTGGGTGGCCAAGAAGTTCCCCAAGACCCCCCAGGACACCGACTTCGTCTACCGCCAGGCCGTACGGGCCAAGGCCCTCGACGCGGTGCGAGGGCTACTGCCGGCGAGCGCACTGTCCAATCTCGGCATCTACGCCTCGGGCCAAGCCTTCGAAGCGCTCCTGCTGCGCATGCGCGCCGATCCACTGCCCGAGGTTCGCGAGTACGGCCAGATGATGCTCGACGAACTGGTCAAGGTCATACCCTCGTTCCTGCGTCGGGTCGAGGTCGCCGACCGGGGCGTGGCGTGGTCGACCTATCTGGCCAACACCAAGAAAGCGACGCGCACCTTGGTGCGCTCCTACAGCGCCGACGACGTGGAGGCCGAGCCGGACGTCGACGTGCGTCTCGTGTCGTTCGATCCCGAGGGCGAGAGGCGCGTCCTGGAGGCGATAGTGCTGGCCAACTCGGCGCTCTCGCACGCCGAGTCAGTTCGCCGGGTGGCGAACCTGAACGACCTCGAGCGCGCGCACCTCATCAACACCTACGTCGGCGAGCGCAAGAACCGCCGTCACCGTCCGGGCCGGGCCTTCGAGCGCACCGACTACCGCTTCGAGCTGGTGACCGACTACGGAGCCTTCCGCGACCTCCAGCGCCACCGGATGCTCACCATCGAATGGCAACCGCTCACGGTGGACCTCGGCTTCGACATACCCGACATCGTGCACGAGGCCGGGCTGGCCGGGCGCTACGAGGAGTCACTGCAGCGCTCGGCGGCGTTCTTCAACGACATGCGCGGATCGTTCCCGAACCAGTGCCAGTACGTGGTGGCCCTGGCCTTCCGCATTCGCTACACCATTCAGATGAACGCCCGAGAGGCCATGCACCTCATCGAGCTGCGTTCGGGCCCCCAGGGCCACCCGAGTTACCGCCGCGTCGCGCACGAGATGGCCCGGCTCATCCGCGACGAAGCGGGCCATCGGGCCATCGCCGGGGCCATGCGCTACGTCGACTACTCCGATACCGACCTCGAACGATTGGAGGCCGAACGCTCCGCGGAGCGAAACCGGAATAATTACTGAAAAATGGCTAATTTATCCATTTATTAGTAGAAAGCGATCTGATGGTTCAGAAAAAGTTCTACACTGCCTGCGCTACTGAGAAGGAATTTTTATGACCACGAATGACGCAACTGACGAGACATTTGACGAAGAGGAGTTGGCCGACGGTTTCGACGAGGAGATCGTAGGCGAGGAGGACCTCGAGGACGCCGACCTCGAAGGCGATGACGTCGTAGAGATCGACGACGAGGAGATCCTCGTGGAAGTCGCCGTACCCGAGGAGGAAGAGGATGTCGCCGACGACGCTGACGTCGAGCTCGCCCTCGATGAAGTCCTGGCCGAGACCATCCGGCGCACCAGCACGCCCGAGGACGACGACGAGATCGTCGAGGTCGACACCACCATCGACCCGACCGAGACCATCTTGCCCAAGCAGGATGACGAGTTCCGCTGCTACTCCTGCCGACTCCTGAAGAAGACGAGTCAGTTGGCCGACAAAGACAAGATGCTCTGTCGAGACTGCGTGTGAGTGGTTCGACGCCCGCGTTGCGTCATGTTTCGTGATCGTCCGTCCCGTCACCCGCAACTCGCCCGAACTGACGTCGTTATGGTCGTCGGCCATCGCGGAGGCGACCAAGAAGCGCGGCGGACCGGAGTTGTTGCACACCATTAGCGGCGACGTTACGCCTGACCGACTGCTCGAACACCTCATCGACAACCACTGTCTGTGGAGTGCCAACGATCAAGAGTCGATCATCGGCTTCGCCCTCTTGAGAAACCGGATCATCGAGACGCTGTACGTCGATCGCCACCACCGGCGCCAGGGTGTTGCGCGACGGATGCTCCAGGAACTTCGCGAATCGCCGGAGCCCCCGCTCGACGCGTACGCGCTGCCCGGGGATCGGGCTATGAAGTCGATCTACGAATCAATCGGCTGGAAGGCGCGGCTTCTTACGATGCGCGGCGCGCGGGCGGACGGCGCACCGCGCGAGTAGGCGGGGGAGGGGGCGGAACCCGCATCCCGAGCAACTTCGCGAACTCCGGTATGGCTCCGGCATTCTTCACCGCCAGCATCTTGCAGGTCTCGTCGGCCGGTATGCCCTGGGGCTTCACGTTGCGACGGATCGACGTTTCGACGGCGAGGTTCACGATCTCTTTCCAGCGCGCGACATCCTGGTCCGCGGTGAGGGCCTCGGAGGTGAGCGCCACGACCTTGGTCGCCATCTCCGCGCTCACCCGCGTCGACATGTCCGGTGGGCTGGCGACGAGTCGCAGCGCTTCGGGTACGTTCTTCGCCGTGACCGCCGCCTCGAGCCGTTCGTTCCACTGGGTGCGCAGCGTTTCCAGACGAAGGGTCAGCGCTGCCTGCAGTTCCTTCAGCTGGGCTCGCGCGTCCTCGTCCAACGAGACGGTCTTGGCCGAGGTCACCACGGCGCGCAGGTCGCGCAGACGAAGCTCGCGCCCCGCGCCGGCGGCACCCGACGCACGGTCCTTCCACAGGGCCAGGGTCGTGCGGCCCAGCAGCTCCTCGGCGATGCGATCGATGGTCTCAGGGTCGACGGTGGTGCGTCCCTGGGCGGTGGCGTTCTTGTTCTGCTCGGCCACGGCGGCGCGCACGGCCGGCATGCCCCCACGCAGCAGTTGCTCGGCCACGGGCAGTTGCTCGGGCGAGAGGGTGGCCAATAAGGCGTTGCGGTGCGTGGTGGTCATCGGCGGTTGCGCCGGTCCGGTCGGACGTTCGCGTCCGGCGCGGGCGGGGCGGGCTGATCGTTCCGGCCGCGCGGTGCGCTCGGGTCGAGGCCCGCGATCAGGGCGAACTGATGCGCCTTCGCCGCGAGTCGCGCCGTCGGCGTGTTCCGTGCGCGGCCCTCGTGAGGGACGTGGGGCGCGGTCTGTCCGTGGAGCGTGTTCGGCACCCTCGGCGCGCGGCGTGCGATCAGCGCCCTCGCTGCGCGGGCCTCGCTCGTGACGGGGTGCGGGACGATCCTTAGAGGCGGGACGGCTGGAGGAACGCTTGGGTCCGTCGCGACGGCCCTCGCCCTCGTGACGCTCTCCGTCGCGGCGGGTCCCACGACCCTTGGGCGCGTAGGTGACGATGACGTCAGGCCCCTGCTTGACGCTGGGGATCAGCTC
>Ga0187887_10003663_pt1 | contig 11809 bp, 7 predicted proteins | sample June2016WEW_7_10_FD_132977 | JGI IMG/M metagenome (GOLD analysis project Ga0187887, IMG submission 132977) | Peatland microbial communities from SPRUCE experiment site at the Marcell Experimental Forest, Minnesota, USA - June2016WEW_7_10 | ecosystem: Environmental > Terrestrial > Soil > Wetlands... | reverse complement strand
TCGTCGCCGTGAAGTCAGCATAGGTTTGGCAATCGGAGGTCGTCTGCGGTGTCCCGGCCTGCCCGCTAATCATCGACACATAGTTGTCGAGACTCACATGGCCCGTGCCGTAGTACCCGCTCAGCTGCGCTCCCTGGCTTGCCAGCGTCTGGGTGAGATACGGCACCGGCGACGTCGAGCCGAAGGTCGTAGAAAAGCTCTTGTTCTCGAGCACGATCACGAAGACGTGTTTTACGATGCCTGTGACCGGCGAAGGCTCCACCACCGGCGCAGCAGGGCTGACACTCGAACACGCAGTAAGGCCATTGACCAACATCAAGGCAATCCCTGCATAAACTGACAAATACGGCTTACTGGCCACCAATTTTTCAGACATCAAATCTCCTCAACCCCGTCGTTTCAACCGATGGGATCGCGCGCTATTGAGCGAACACCTGCATCTTAAGTGTCCTGATGAACGGACAGTAACAGCACTGTTGCGTAGCTCGTGTAAATAAGCTGCCACGGCATTTGATTTTCACGCGAATTTCATCGGCCGGCGTGATCCAGACACTGGCGTTCCCGCGTGAGCGTGTTTCTGTCCGAAAGGATTCAGAAACAAGTCGCGACCGAGCGAGCCAATGATGCCGCGGCTCGAAGTTCTTGCGATCACCATCCTCAATCCGCGCTCACCCCGCCCCTTAATCAACCGGTCGGTACCAAACGGCGGTTAAGATAGACCTCAGTGATCAACCTGACGAAGTCCAATGGAAAACCTGCCAGACAACCTTTCCCGGGTGATCCTATGCCCGTCTCAGGTTCCATCCTCCTGGACATTGTCCGTTTTGCCGCCGCGATCGCGGTCGCTGTAGGCCACTTTACTTCGTCGACCTTCTCCACTCATTGGCCTTATCTCATCAACTTGGCTTTTGGTGCGGTGGCAGTCTTCTTCGTGCTTTCTGGTTTCGTCATAAGGCTTATTTCCATTACGAGGTTGATGACGGCCACCGAGTATGCAATTGACCGAGTCTCCCGCATCTACTCCGTCCTCTTGCCCGCCGCCCTCCTCACCATCGCCGTAGCGCTTTGCCTGGATCGTTTGCCGGCGAGCCGTGCGTACCAATCGGCGTTTCCCGTCGGTACAATCGCAACCCAATTCCTTGCTTGCATAACCTTCACGGGATCGTTCTGGGGCCTCGACGTGCCCATGAGCTTCAACTCGGTCTTTTGGTCACTCTCCTATGAGTGCGCCTATTACGCCTTCTATGGCATCGCGTTCTTCGGGCGAGGACCATGGAAGTGGTTCTTCCTTTGCGGCCTGGCAATCACGGTCGGACCCCCTATCCTTTTTCTGCTTCCGCTTTGGCTATTCGGCTGCTTCATCTGCGATGCATATCACTGGCTGCGTCGACGCCAATACCCACTCACGACCTACTTCGGATCAATACTAGGATTCTGCCTGCTCGGAGTCATCCTGCGAACCAGCCTCGCTGCTCTCCAACATACCCCCGCCGCCGCCGCACTCCACGTCCAGGGAGCTCATCTCCTGCAATGGACACGATCCCATCATCTCCATCTCCTGAAGCGCTCGGGGCTGCCAGCTTATGAAGTCGGAATCCCCGTTGGCCTTCTTATCCTCGGCCTCCTTCTGGCCTGCGAGCATGTCACCATCTCTAAGCAGCACGCGTCCGTGAGCCTCATTCGGCGCGTAGCCGACGGCACCTTCACTCTCTACCTCATTCACCTTCCCGTCTTCATGCTCTTTGCCACTTATCTTCCCTACGACTACGCCAGCGCTTGGCAGAAACTGTCTCTCCTTGTCCTCACCTTCGTTCTCGCCGTTGCGCTAGCCAGTCCTACGGACGCTTTGAAACGTTGGATGAGAAATGGCCTGTCCTCCCATTCGTTTCAGAAAGCGCGTGTTCCTTAGACTTGCGGCGAGCATCATGAGAACGACATCCGCAACGCCCCACGAGCGCCAGCAAGTATCCCCTCATGATCGAGGCGGTCGCCTGCACCCCTTGGGTATTGACCACCCACCCTTAAATCAAACGCGCGCTCGACGATTTCTCGTCGAGCGCGCGCCTCACTGGCCTGTCGCCAAACTTACATATTCTCAATCATCCGAGTAGCAAACTCACTCGTCTTGGCCTTGGTCGCGCCCGGCATCTGGCGCTCAAAGTCATACGTCACATACTTCTGCGCAATGGTCTTCTCCAGCGACGACTCAATCAGCCGCGCCGCTTCCTTCCATCCCAGGAAGTCAAACAGCATCACGCCCGACAGAATCAACGAGCCCGGATTGATTACATCCAGATCTGCATACTTCGGAGCCGTTCCGTGCGTGGCCTCGAACACAGCATACCCGTCGCCAACGTTCGCGCCCGGCGCAATGCCCAGGCCGCCCACCTGCGCCGCCGCTGCATCCGAGATGTAGTCGCCGTTCAGGTTCGTCGTCGCCAGCACGCTGTAATCGGCCGGACGAATGATGATCTGCTGGAAGATCGAATCGGCAATGCGATCGTTCACCAGGATCTTCTTCTTCCATTGACCATTGCCGTGCGTCGCGCCAATGCTCGCAACCGTGTCCTTCACTTCCTTGACTACCGCGTCCTGGAAATCCTGCGACGCGAAGTCCAGCCCCGGCTCAATCAATGCCGCATTCTGCTCGGCCGTCAGGTTCGGATTCGCTTCCAGATTCCCCAGGATCCAGCTCTCGCGCTCGGTCACTACATCTTTGCGGAACTCCTGCACCGCAACCTCGTAGCCCCACTCGCGGAACGCTCCCTCGGTAAACTTCTGGATGTTGCCCTTGTGCACGATCGTGACGGTCTTGCGCCCTTCCTTCAGCGCAAATGCAATCGCCGCACGCACCAGCCGCTTCGATCCCGTAATCGAGATCGGCTTGATGCCAATGCCCGAGTCCAGCCGGATCTTCTTCTTCGTGCCCTTCAGCATGTCATCGTTGAGGAACGAGATGATCTTCGCGCTCTCCGGCGTGCCCTCCTGGAACTCGATGCCAGCATAGATGTCCTCCGTGTTCTCACGGAAGAGCACAATGTCCACCAACTCCGGCCGCTTCACCGGACTCGGCACGCCTGCGTAATACTTCACTGGCCGAATGCACTGGTACAAATCCATCAACTGCCGCAGCGCCACGTTCAGCGAACGAATGCCGCCGCCCACCGGAGTCGTCAGCGGTCCCTTGATCGACACGCGGAAGTCCATCGTCGCCTTCACCGTGTCGTCCGGCAGCCAGCTCTTGGTCTGCGAAAATGCCTTCTCGCCCGCCAGCACCTCGTACCACTTCACTGAGCGCTTGCCGCCGTAAGCCTTCTGTACCGCCGCATCAAACACCCGCTGCGACGCCTTCCAGATGTCGCGTCCCGTTCCATCGCCTTCGATGAACGGAATGATGGGGTGATTCGGCACCGTAAACTTGCCGTTGCTGTATTCAATCGCTTCGCCGTCTTGCGGCACCGGAATGTTGTTATAGCTCGCTTGCACCAGTTCATTGTACGTCGGCATATTAAGACTCCAAAATCGAGATCGGTGGCTCGCAGCTCGACGTCCCTTTCGGCGCGTACGCACATCCGCCTGTCATCCTACGCTCCGCGCATATCACTTATCGAACTAACTAGTTCGATAAACGCGCGGCGCCTCGGACGCTCTCGCTGGACCCTCTCTACGATTCTACCTTCCACCCAACCCGACATTTCCGGCCTCAACTCAAACGATTCCCGCGCAGAAATTCCGCCCTCCACTTGCTTCTCAGACAAACGTTTGTCTAGAATGATGCCGCGTCGTATCACGATCTTCCAACGCGCCCGATCCTCCACACCCGTTCCAGGAGTCCCCATGAAATTCGCCGCCACCCTCCTCGCTCTCACCCTCGCCACCGCAAGCGCACAAACCCCAGCCACCTCCAGCGTCTCGCTCTACCTCACCAGCCCCGACCGCTCCGCCCTCCTCGCCCTCCAGCCCCCCATCGCCTTCACCGCGCCCGCCGCCGCATCCACCCAGGCCATTACCGTCAACCCAGCCAAGACCTACCAGACCATCGACGGCTTCGGCTTCGCGCTCACCGGCGGCAGCGCCCAGCTCCTCATGCACATGGACCCCGCCAAGCGTGACGCCCTCCTGCACGAGCTCTTCACCCGTACCGGCGACGGCATCGGCGTCAGCTATCTCCGCCTCACCATCGGCTCCTCCGACATGAACGACCATGTCTTCTCCTACGACGACCTCGCGCCCGATCAGACGGATCCCGACATGGCCCACTTCTCCCTCGATCCCGACAAAGCCGACGTCATCCCCATCATGAAGCAGATCCTCGCCATCGATCCTAAAATCAAAACCCTCGCCTCGCCCTGGTCCGCGCCACTCTGGATGAAGACCACCGGCCTCGCCCAGGGCGGCGTCCTCCTGCCCAAATACTTCCCCGCCTACGCCACCTACCTCACCAAATATGTCGAAGGCATGAAGGCCGAAGGCATTCCCATCGACACCCTCACCATCCAGAACGAGCCGCTCAACGAAAAGAACACTCCCAGCATGCTCATGCTCTCGCCCGAGCAAGCGATCTTCATCAAGCACGACCTCGGCCCTGACTTCCGCAAGGCCGGCATCAAGACCGGCATCGTCCTCTACGACCACAACCTCGACCACCCCCTCTATCCGCTCTCCATCCTCCAAGACCCCGCCGCCGCCAAGTACATCGACGGCTCGGGATTCCACCTCTACGGCGGCACAGTCGACGCCATGACCGACGTCCACAACGCCTTCCCCACCAAAAACATCTACTTCACCGAGCAGTCCATCACCCAGCACGATAACAATCCGCTCATGCCCATCAGCAAGCCGGTCGCTCGCGTGATGATCGGCGTAAGCCGCAACTGGAGCAAGAACATCCTCCTCTGGAATCTCGCCGCCGATCCCACCAACGGACCCCACACCAACAACGGTGGCTGCACCGGCTGCACCGGCGCCCTCACCATCGACGGCGACAATGTCCGCCGCAACATCGCCTATTACACCGTCGCGCAAGTCTCCAAATTCGTCCCGCCCAACTCCGTCCGCATCGACTCCAACGACCTCGACACCCTCCCCAACGTAGCCTTCCGCACCCCCGACGGCAAAAAAGTCCTCGTCGTCTCCAACATCACCGACACCCCCCAAACCTTCGACGTCCACACCGGCGCCAAAACCTTCACCTCCACCCTCCCCGCAGGCAACGTTGGCACCTACGTCTGGTAAACGTCCGCCACCTTCCCCTGCGCACAACCCCCTGAACTCGTCATCTCGACCGAAGCGCGCAGCGCGTAGCGGAGAGACCCCTGTATTTGCCTTTGCTCTTGCTTTTGCTTTTGCCCTTGCCCTTGCCCTTCTTTCTGTCATTCCCTCTGGGAATCTGCTTCTGCTGTTGCGCCTAAACCACGCCATCACGCACGGAGGGCCGAAGGCCCAGGTTGCCGTCCCACCATAAATCTAAGGGCCAACGGCCCGACCTATACCACCCCGCGGACGACAGGAACCGACGTCCGGTCTCGCACCCACACTCGTAGACCGCGCTCGCCATCCGAGGGCCAAAGGCCCGCCCCATACCAGCGTAGGCCGAAGGCCTACGTCGCCGCCCCACCGCAATCCCGAGGGCTGTAGGCCCGACCCATCATGCCGCGCCCGACGCCCGTCTGCTAATCGCGCACCACCCCACGCCTCACTCATCTAAAATGGCTGGGCTATGGCATTCAAGTTTCAAGGCGTAGATTTCCTCGCGTTCGACTCCCTCCTCTCCGAAGACGAGCTGCTCGTCCGCACCAACACCCGCTCCTTCATCGAAGACAAACTCATCCCCGTCATCGAGTCCTGCAACCGCGACGGCCGCTTCCCCAAAGAACTCATCCGCCCGATGGGCGAGCTTGGCTTCTTCGGCGCGACATTACCCGACTACGGTTGCGCCGGCATGAACAACGTCGAAGCCGGCCTCCTCTACCAGGAGCTCGAGCGCGGCGACTCCGGCATCCGCAGCTTCGTCAGCGTCCAGTCCGCGCTGGTCATGTTCCCCATCCACGCCTTTGGTTCCGAAGAGCAAAAATCGTACTGGCTCCCCAAGCTAGCCACCGGCGAAAAGCTAGGCTGCTTCGGCCTCACCGAACCCGACTTCGGCTCCAACCCCAGCGGCATGCGCACCCGCGCCCGCAAGGATGGCGACGACTACATCCTCAACGGCGAAAAAATGTGGATCACCTCCGGCAGCATCGCCGACGTAGCCGTCATCTGGGCAAAAGTAGAAGACCCCTCCGCCGAGCCCGGCAAAGAGCGCATCCGCGGCTTCTTAGTAGAAACCGACCGCCCCGGATTTTCCGCCCAGGACGTCCACGGCAAGTGGTCCCTCCGAGCCTCCGTCACCTCCGGCCTCTCGCTACAAAACGTCCGCGTCCCCGCCGCCAACTTGCTCCCCCTCTCCGACGGCCTCAAGTCCCCGCTGAGCTGTCTCAGCCAGGCCCGCTACGGCATCGCCTGGGGCGTCATCGGCGCTGCGATGTCCTGCTACGACACCGCGCTGCAATACGCCAAGCAGCGCAAGCAATTCCGCAACCAGCCCATCGCCAGCCACCAGCTAGTCCAGGAAAAACTAGCCTGGATGGTCACCGAAATCACCAAGGCCCAACTCCTCGCGCTACAAGTAGGCCGCCTCAAAGACAAGGGCAAAGCCGAGTTCCAACACATCTCCATGGCCAAGCGAAACAACGTCTGGATGGCCCTCGAATGCGCCCGCCTCTCCCGCGACATCCTAGGCGCCAACGGCATCGCCGACGACTACCCCATCATGCGCCACATGATGAACCTGGAATCCGTAAAGACCTACGAAGGCACCCAGGACATCCACACCCTCATCATCGGCCAAGCCATCACCGGCATAGCCGCCTACTAAACTCCACCAACGACAGCACTCAACTTAGAGCCACGACAACACTCGACCCCGGCCACGACCACCCTCAACCCCAGGATCCGTCATCCTCGAGCGCAGCGAAGGATCCCCGTATTTGCCTTTGCGGTTGCTCTTGCCTCTCTTTCTGTCATTCCCTCTGGGAATCTGCTTCTTCGTTTGCACTTGCACTTGCTTCGGAGATAGGTCCGGACTTTAGCCCGGACAATAACCACCCGCCAACCAAGGGGCTTCAGCCCCGGGCTCTATACGTGCTGCAGGTTCGGATTTACAAGGAGTCTTCGATGACAATATCTGTTTTTATCGGGACCAGCGTAGACGGATTCATTGCGCGCCCGAATGGCACTCTCGACTTCCTACCGCCCGGCGGAGGCGAACCCCACGGCTACGACGAGTTCATGGCAAGTGTCGATGCGCTTGTAATAGGCCGCAACACCTTCGAAACGGTTCTGACCTTTCCTGCCTGGCCGTATGGCAAAAAACGCGTCGTGGTCCTGAGCAGTCGACCCGTCGACGTGTCCGCGGCACGTGGAGCCCCTGTGGAGCAGATGGCCGGATCTCCCGCCGAGATTGTTGCAACACTCGCTGCGAGCGGCGCCCACCACCTCTACATCGACGGCGGGATCACGATTCAACGCTTCCTCAGTGCAGGCCTAATTCAACGCCTCATCATCACTCGAGTGCCGGTGTTAATTGGACAAGGAATTCCGCTCTTCGGCATGCTGCCGCACGATATCCAGCTGCGCCATGTTGCGACGCAGCACTACCCCAGCGGCTTGGTTAAGACCGAGTACCAAGTGGCCGCCTGACGCGATAAGAAGGATGTCGAGCAGAGATCGTCAGGGAAGCTAACCCACTCCGCATCACAAACGAAAATCGTCAGCCCCAGCCTTCTTCAACTCCGCAATCCTCTCCCGCACCCCCGCCGCCTCTTCCTCCTGCAAATCCGGCCGCACCGTCTCCTCAATTCCGAGCGCCGTCTCATAAGCCCGCAGCGCCTCAGCCTTCTTCCCAGCCTTCGACAACACATCCCCCAACGTAGCCTGCACCTGTCCCGACCAAGGCGCAAGCCTCGCCGCATCTTCCGCCTTCACCAACGCGGCATCCACCTGCCCCGCATCCGCCAGCTTCGACGCCTCCTGCGCCTCCACCAGCGCCGCCGCCAGCGGCACCGCAAACGTCCCATCAAACACGTACACACTATGCTGAATCACGTCCGTCGGCTTCACCTTCCAGAACTGGTCATAAGGATTCAGCTTCCCATCCCCAAACTCAATCCCCTCCAAATCCCCCGCACTGATCAGCACCGTCCCGCTGATCACCGGAGGCGTCGGCGTAGGCACATCCAGCCAATACAACAAGTCCGTCGTCGGCAAACGTTTGCAATTCACTCCATAGTCCGACGGATCAATCGACCCGTCCGGAAAATAAGCGAACCAGCAGTTCGTAATATGCCGCTCATCCAGATAAGCCTTCACCGCCTTCAACTGCTGACCCCAATCCGTATTCGCATCGCCCAAATACCGATCCACCTTCGCCGGCCCACCCCAAGCCTCATTCCCATACGCCATATATGCCGGCGACACCCTCACCGACGTCACCACCTGCCAGCACAACAACCCGCCCAGCACATACCCCCACCGCACATCCCGATCCAGCAACACCATCGCGGTCCCGCCAATCAGCACATACAGAAACGCCCACACCGGCAACAAATGCCGCGCCCCAATATCCATGTCGGAGCTCATCGAGACCGCAAGATACACTCCCACCGGCACCAGCAGAAACACCATCTCCCGCGCTCGCCCGCGCAATCCCCACAGCCAGGCCACCGGCACGAGCCCCGCCAAAATCAAAAACGCCAGCGTCGACTTGATCAGCAGCGCCACCGGAAAATACTCCCAGTTCCCATGCCGCCACACCTTCCCCCAGAAGTAGCTCGGGTCATCCCACTCCGTCTCCTTCGTGTTCTCGAGCCCCCAGATATATCCCTCGGGCAACACCCTCACCTTCGCCATCGCGCGCAGCAGTCGCGCATCCCGCTGGTCATGCATCTTCTCGAGATAAGGCGCCAGCGCCGGATTCAATTCCTTCCCCACCGGCGCAGCCTTATACCGAAATCCATAAAACGACCACACCACCACCCAAGCCACCAACCCCATCACGACCAGCGCTCCCACCCGTCGCCAAAGCACCCGCCAATCGCGAGCCATCGCCCCCTCGAGCACAACCACCAGCACCAGCATCGGCACCAGAAAAACCCCCGTATACTTTGCCGACAGCGCCAACCCCAGCGCCAACCCCGCCAAGCCTAGCCGCACCCAACCCGGCCTCCTGCAGTATCGATAGAAGCTATACATCGCAGCCACAAAACAAAAGGCCGCCCCCACATCCGTAGTCACCATCGCGCCATTGGCCAGCACATTCGGATCAAACACAAACAGCGCCAGCGCAAACACCCCCGCCACAAACCCGAACATCTCTTCCGCCCACAGATAAATCAGCAACCCCAGCGCCAGCGCAAACCCCGCACAAATCATCCGCGCCGGAAACAGCACGCGGTCGCCACCATTCCCCCAAACAAACGCCTTCCCATCCAGAAACGCTTCCGTCTGATTCGCCCGCCCCAAATTCGGTGGGACCTTCAACTGCATGGGCAACAAGGGCAACGCCGCCGTCATCTTGATAAACGGCGGCACCTCGGGATTCAGCCGATAGTCATCGAACTTCCAGATCGTGTACCCATCAAAAAGATGATGCGCCTCATCCCAACTGGACGACGTAGCCCGCGCCACGTGCACCAACTGCAGCGCCAGCAAACAAAGCAGCGCCCCCACACAAACCCCGCGCACCCATCCATTCACCCGCAGCGAAAACCCCGGCATCGCACCCTCGCAGCCAGTATGCACCCAACCCCGCGCGCCCACCACGCAAAACTACGCCGCCCTTCCTACTTCTCACTTCCGATTTCCTGCGCGCCCCGCTCCTCCAGCTCCACCTCAACCTCTTCCGTCCTTCTTCGCAACCGCGCCCTCAGCGCCCCCGGTCGCAGCGACGACGGATAGTGCAGCATCGCCGCCATAAACCCGCCCCACGTATCGTGCGAAATCTTCAGCGACGCCGGCAGCACATACGCATCCATAATCAGCTCGCTCAACAACAACGACCCCGCCGCCCCGAACAACCCATACTTCCGCGCCGCAAAATAGGTCAGCACCACCGTAATCCCCGTCGCAAACGAGTACACCGCAGCCAGCCGCTCATGCAGATTAATTGCCGCCACCAGCGTCGAGCTCGTCGACCACAACGAATAGAACACCACCACCACCAGCAACAGTCCCACCAGCCCCGGGCTCGACGGCACCTTCCCCAGCGTCCACTTATGCAGGAACGTCGGCCCCAGCGTAGCCACAATCACCACCACGCTCAAGCTCATGAACAGCGCGATCTGGCACGCCCTCCTGTGCAGCGTCCGCACCACGTCCATGTTCCCCGCGCCAAACGCAATCGAAAGCTCCGGCCACACCGTGTTCTTCACCATCTCAACCGCCTGCAGCGCCAGCCGCGACACCGTTCGCGCCGTTCCAAACACCGCCACTGCATGTGCTCCCAGCGCATAGTTCACGGCCATCTGCGATCCCTGGATGTTCAACGCATTTCCCAGCGGAAATCCCATGAACGCCAGCGACGGCCGCGTCAACCGCTTGATCTCTTTGAACGACGAATACTTCCACCCATAACTGATCCACGGAATATCCCGCTTCACCATCACGCACAGAATCAGCGTCACCGTAATATTCGCCAGCGCATAGACCATCGCCGTCGTGCGCGGCCCATATCCCAACACCACCGGCACCAACTGCGCGCCAAACGCCGCCAGCGATAACCCACTCTTCAGAAAATTTCCATACGAGTAGCGCGCAATGCATCGGTACGCCGACTGCAACAGCAGCTCCAGCTGCACGAACAGCACCGACAGCCCCAGCCAGAACAGCGCCCAACTCACGTCGTGTTCGCTAATGGTGTTGATATTGAACAGCCGCCCCATGGGCAGCTTCCACAATGCCACCGACATCGCCGCGCCCGTTATGCCCATCACCAGCGTGATCCACCACCAGCAACTCTGGAACACTCCCAGCGCCGCATCCTGCTCCTTGCGCGCCATCAGCATGGTCATCTCGTTGCCCGCAACCTGGCCGAATCCCGCATTCGAGAAGCTCAGATACGTCGGAATCCCCGTCAGCAGCAGCCACACGCCATACGTCGTCGCGCCCCAATAGTGCATCAGCACCGGCACCTGCGCCAGCTGGATCACCGTCGACGCAGCCTTACTCACCAGCGTCGTGGCAAACCCAACAAACAGCCGCCGTTTGGTGCGATCATCCATTACCAACCACCCGGCCGAGAAAGAAGCATTCCCGCCATTCTACCAACCACCCAGATAGCCCAAGCCTTCCACCTCGCATCTCCCAACCACCCAACGCCAACCCCCAAGAGCCTGTAATCTCGACCGAAGCGCAAAGCGCGCAGTAGAAAGATCCCCGCGTGCGCCTTTGCTCTTGCCGGTGCATTTGCTTCTGCCGTTGCTTCTGCCTCTGCTCTTGCCTTTGCTTCTGCCTTTACTCTTGTTTTTGCTTCTGCATTTGCTTCTGCATTTCTTTCTGTCATTCCCTCTGGGAATCTGCTTCTTCTTTTGTCGTTGCACTTGTTATTGCTCTTGCATTTCTTGCTGTCATCCCGCAGGGATCTGCTTCCGCCGTTGCTCCTGCCATTGCCGTTGCTTCTGCCATTGCCTCTAAGATAGGTCCGGGCTTCAGCCCGGACAATAAGGACACCCAACACCGGGGCTTTAGCCCCGGGGACATCCTTGCTCCCGTACTT
>Ga0187887_10003659_pt1 | contig 11821 bp, 10 predicted proteins | sample June2016WEW_7_10_FD_132977 | JGI IMG/M metagenome (GOLD analysis project Ga0187887, IMG submission 132977) | Peatland microbial communities from SPRUCE experiment site at the Marcell Experimental Forest, Minnesota, USA - June2016WEW_7_10 | ecosystem: Environmental > Terrestrial > Soil >... | reverse complement strand
CGTCTTGCCATCCGAAAATGTGCATTGCGCCTGAGCCGGCGGGCTGGGACGCTTGCCTTTGTCCTGACATGCCGCGAGCACGGTGAACGTGAGCAACAGCGAAGTTAGAAATACAATTTGTTTGCGCATCATCTCTCCTTTGAGCATTCAGCAAATTGGCACTTAGCATTTGGCTCTGAGCCCTCGCGACAGCCACCCTACGAAAGCGGTGGCCAAGTGCCAAATGCCAAGTGCTGATTGCTATTGCTTTGACGTATCGATCGAGGACTTGGACAGCAAAGCCTCACAATTATGCGCCACGCCTGACCGCGTTACAATCTCACCATGCCGGTATTCGACGAGAAGCAGGAAGAACTGGAACACTACGAAACCATGATGGGCGTGCCTCGGGGACGCCTCGCCGTTACCATGGATATGATCACCGATGCCATGGCGCTGGTCGGACAACACGGCGTCTATTGCCAAAGCCAGCGCTGGCCCGGCAAGCCGGTGATGGATATTCAGATCGTAATGAAGAATTTGACCGACGCGAAAGAGTTGATTCAGAGTGTGATGGAGAAATTGAAAACCGCCTGACCTGGTGGTAACGAAACACAAGGTCCCTCCACTCCGTTTCTCATTCCCTTCGGGAACGAGAAGCTCCGGTCGGGATGACAATTGGTAGGCGCGCTTCTATGCCAGCGTGTACTTTCCCCGCTCGATCACCTTCTGCGCGATCTGCTGGCGCAACTCAATCGTGTTGAATGGCTCGTGCTTCGCCAGGCGGCGCAAGATCGCCAGTTGCGTGCGCAGCATGTCGCCGTCGGCGACGGCGGCGATTACTTTTTTCGCTGCGGCCTCGATCTTTTCCAGTGCCTGGGAAAGATAAACGCGAGTCATCGCGATGGGCAGGGAAGCGGCACTTTCGCCTTTCTGTTCCGCAATCTTCTGGGCGCGCAGCACAGCAGATTCCATGGCGTAGGTCTCGATGACCATATCGGCAATCGCACCCATGACTTCCTGCTGGTCCTGGATGGCCTGCATGTATTTCTGCGTGGCTGCTCCGGCGACGAACAATCCGAGTTTCTTGGCCGATGCGACCAGTTTCCGTTCTTCCGCCAGCGGGCCTTCGAGTTCTTCGCCAAGCGAAGGTCCGGACAAGACTTCATCCATCAATTTCTTGATAGCCGGCATAAGCGGCAACTGGCCGGACATGGCGCGCTTCAGCAAGAATCCGGTAATGATGAGCCGGTTGATTTCGTTGGTGCCTTCGAAGATGCGGTTGATGCGCGCATCACGATAGGCTCGCTCGGCAGGATACTCTTCGACAAAACCGTAGCCGCCGTAGATCTGGACTGTTTCGTCGACGACGAAGTCCACCATCTCCGAGCCCCACACTTTGATGATGGAGCATTCAACGGCGTACTCTTCGATAGCCTTGCGAGTTTCTTTTGCAGCGTCGGGCCTGGATTTGTCCACTTCGGAGAGCGCGACGTCCATCATGCCCACGGTGCGATAGACGAGAGCTTCGCCGGTATAGATACCCACTGCCATGTTTGCCAGCTTTTCGCGAACCAGGCCGAAGTCGGCGATTACCTTGCCGAAAGCCTTGCGCTGCTTAGCATAACCAATGGCGTTCTCGAGCGATAAGCGTGCCCCACCCACGCACATGGCGCCGAGTTTGAAGCGGCCCACGTTGAGGATGTTAAAGGCGATGACATGCCCCTTGCCAATTTCGCCAAGCATGTTTTCGACAGGAACCTTGCAGTCGTTCAAAATGATGGGGCAGGTGGACGATCCGCGGATGCCCATCTTGTGCTCTTCCGCGCCGATCGAAAATCCAGGAAAGTTTTTCTCAACCAGAAACGCGGTGAACTTTTCTCCGTCCACTTTGGCAAAGACGGTAAACAAGTCGGCGAAGCCGGCGTTGGTGATCCACATCTTCTCGCCGTTGAGAACGTAGTGGCGTCCATCTTTCGAGAGCTCGGCGCGGGCACGGCAATTGAGTGCGTCCGAGCCGGAAGAAGCCTCTGACAAAGCATAAGCGCCAACGATTTCGCCGGCCGCAAGCCGAGGCAGGTATTTCTTTTTTTGCTGTTCGGTGCCGAAATACACGATGGGCAGCGTGCCAATTCCGGTGTGTCCGCCCCAGGTCGTTGCGAAGCCGGCGTATTTTGCAATGTGGTCGGCGATCACGGCCGCCGTGACCTTATCCATCTCAAGACCGCCGTAAGCTTCTGGGATCTCCGCCGAGCTGAGCCCGAGTTCGCCGGCCTTCTTCAGCAGATCGCGAGTGATAGAGAAGTCCTTGTGCTCCATCTTCTCGATATTGGGCACGATCTCGTTGACGGCGAACTCCTCCGCCGTCTGGCCGATGAGGATGTGCTGTTCGGTGAAGTCTTCGGGCGTGAAAACTTCGTCGGGCTTGCGCTGTTCGAGAAGAAAACTGCCGCCGGAGATCTTGGTTTGCGGAATTGCCGTCGTCGCCATTTTTAATCAAATCCCCTCAACCAGCAAATTTCACTACGGAGGCACCGAGACACAGAGACATGTCTAATTCTATAGCGAGAGAATCAATAAATCTCTGTGGCTCTGGGTCTCTGTGGTGCGTGGAGGTGCTTGGCCTTTCGTGCTTACGAAAGGTTTTCAAAGATGCCGGCTGCTCCCATGCCTCCGCCGACGCACATGGTGACCAGTCCGAACTTTGCATTACGCCGCTTCATCTCGCGGATGATTGTAGCCGTAAGCTTCGCTCCGGTGCAGCCCAAAGGATGGCCCAGCGCGATGGCTCCGCCGTTGGGGTTCACGCGCTCGGGATCGAGTCCGGCCTCTTGGATCACCGCCAAAGACTGCGCCGCGAAGGCTTCATTCAACTCGATCACGTCAATATCTGCCAGCTTAAGCCCGGCCATCTTTAACGCTTTCGGAATCGCGAATACCGGGCCGAGGCCCATTTCTTCCGGCTTGTATCCGGCCGTAGCAAAGGAAACATAGCGGGCCAGCGGTTTGATGCCTAACGCCTTGGCACGATCGGCGGACATGACGACGGCCGCCGCTGCGCCGTCAGACATCTGCGAAGAGTTGCCCGCGGTTACGGTGCCCTTCGCGTGGAATGCGGGCTTGAGCGAAAGCAGGGCTTCGAGGGACGTGTCGGCGCGCGGGCCTTCGTCGACTTTGAATATGATCTCCTGTCGCTTCGGTTTCGAGCCATTGGGAGTAGTGAAGCTCACCGGCACGGACACGGTTTCTTCTGTGAACCGTCCCGCCTGAATTGCCGCCAGTGCTTTCTGATGGCTGCGATACGAGAATTCGTCTGCCGCTTCACGCGTGATGCCGAAGCGTTGCGCCAGCCGCTCAGCGGTAAGGCCCATGGAAAGATAGGCGTCGGGATAATGGTCGACAAGCCAGGGGTTGGGCGAAATTTTGTGTCCGCCCATCGGGATCATGGACATCGACTCCGTTCCGCCAGCCACGATGATCTCAGCCGCACCGCTCATGATGCGCTCTGCCGCCATGGCAATGGCTTGCAAGCCAGAGGAACAGAAACGGTTAATAGTCAACGCCGAAACCTCGACCGGCAACCCGGCGCGCAGTGATGCGATACGCGCCACGTTCATCCCTTGTTCGGCCTCAGGCATGGCGCAGCCCAGGATGACGTCTTCGATTTCTTTCGCATCAACCTGTGGCACGCGTTCGAGCGCGCCTTTGATTGCGACCGCTGCGAGTTCGTCGGGACGGGTAGCGCGGAGCGTGCCTTTAAAGGCGCGTCCCACGGGCGTGCGAACGGAAGAAGCGATAATGACTTCACGCATTGGAAACTCCTTAAGTCATTTTAGATGGTTGATGGCCCATTTTGGATTGACTGGTTAATTCATCGGCCCGACGTTAGCCTCTCAATGATTTGACTGCGCGTAACATGTAGCGTTACACTATACGAGTGATCACGAGCTTCCGCCATCGGGGCGTGGAGAGATTCTTCCGCACCGGATCGAAAGCGGGGATTCAGCCGAAGCATGCAGGCAAGCTCCGTTTACAGCTGTTTGCTCTGGACAATGCCAGGCGGCCGGGCGACATGAATGCCCCGGGATGGAAACTGCATCCCCTAACCGGGGCGCTCAAAGAGAACTGGCCGTCAGCGTCAGCGGAAACTGGCGTTTGACGTTCAAGTTTGAAGGCGAGGACGCAGTTCTCGTCGATTATCAAGATTATCACTGAGGAGTTCTCCCATGCGCATGCACAATCCGCCTCATCCCGGTCAGGTCCTCCGCGAGTATTTGGGAAAAACGACCGTATCCACAGCAGCCGCGCATCTGCGGGTCACGCGTGTCACTCTATCGCGTGTGTTGAATGGCAAGGCGGGAATCTCTGCCGCCATGGCCCTTCGGCTAGCTGCAGCCTTAGGCACATCCCCGGAACTGTGGATGAACATGCAATCCCAGTACGATCTCTGGCGCGCGAAGCAAGTTAGGCAACCGGCGGTGCGAAGGTTCGCGCACGTCGCCGCGGGTTGATCGAGTTCGGCGTCGACTGCCGTTTGCCCTTCAATTTCTCAGCGTCTTTCCCGTCTTCAGCGTGTACTGAATCCGCTCCTGCGTCTTCTTTTCGCCGCACAGCGACTTGAAGCCTTCGCGCTCGAGATCGAGAATGTATTGCTCGCTTACCGGAGTGCCCGGAGTCACGTTTCCGCCGCAGAGCACTTCGGCGATCTTGGTGGCCAACTTGACCTCGTATTCGGTGATGTAGTCGCCTTGGCGCATCAGGTACGCGCCCATCTTGAGCGCCGCGAGGATATTTTCTCCCGGTGCGGGAATGTCGGTGCGGGGCTGCGGAGGCTCGTATCCGGCGCGGACCATCTCCAACGCCCGCGCTTTTGCGTGACTCAGCACGCGCTCGCGGTTCATGGTGATGCTGTCAGAATCCCTCAGAAATCCAAGCCCTCGCGCTTCGTGGGCCGACGTCGCTACCTTCGCAGTCCCGATGGTCTCGAAGATCTTCTTCATCGCCTCCATCAATTCGACGGATTCGCCGCGGCCGCCCGGCCGAATCGACTCCGCGCTGTCGACGGCACGCAACAGCATCTCTTTGCATCCTCCGGCGCCGGGGAGCAAGCCAACGCCCACTTCGACCAATCCCATGTAAAGCTCGGCGTGCGGTTGAAGGGCGGGAGCGTGCAACGAAATCTCCGTGCCCCCGCCAAGGGTCAAGCCGAAAGGTGCGACCACCACCGGTTTTGGAGAAAACTTGATGGCTTGCGTCATGCCCTGAAAGGCGCGAATCGCAAAATCGACGTCGTCCCACTCTTCTTCCTGGATGGACATCAACAGCAGCATGAGATTAGCGCCAACCGAAAAGTTTGTCGCGTCGTTGGTGATAACGAACGCGTCGAATGCGTCACCCGCGCCACCGGTCTTCAGAGTTTGCGAGATGAGTTGCACGATGTCGCTGCCAATCGTGTTCATCTTGGAGTGAAACTCGATGCAGGCCACGCCGTCGCCGAGGTCGATGACAGATGCGCCCGAGTTCTTCTTCACCACCCCGTTCGATTTCTTCGCCACTTCGACCGACCACACGCCGCTCGGCACTTTTACCGCTTCGTAGGTCCCAAGCTTCAAATCCCAATAGGCACGGCCCGAGCCAGCCTTGGGATCGTCCAGATACCAGGTTTTCTTGCCCGAGGCCAGCAACTGTTCGACGTTAGTCGCGACCGGACGATCTTCCTTCTTCATGCGCTCGACTGTAGCTTCGACGCCAGCCGCATCCCAAAGTTCGAATGGTCCCAGTTCCCAGTTGAAGCCCAGACGCATGGCGCGATCGATCTCAACAATGGAATCGGAAATTTCCGGAATACGATTGGCAGAGTAAGTCCAAAGGTCACATAGAGCCGACCACAGAAACGCGCCAGCTTTATCATTCTTCTGTGGACTGCCGCCATCCAATCCCAGCAACATGCGAACCCGGGCTGCGGTTTGCTCGATGTTCTTGGCCATGTCAAGGGCAGGAAACTTAGGCTTCCGTCGCGGATGGTATTCCAGCGTCTTCCAATCCAGTGCAAGGCGCTCGTCTTCTTCACCCGTGCTCTTCACTTTCTTGTAGAAGCCGCCTTTTGTTTTGTCGCCGAGCCATTTGCGTTCCAGCATCTTCTTGTAAAAATCCGGCAACGTGTTCGTGTGGGGCCCAGACTCCTGTTCGCCGATTGTCTCCATATTGCTGACCACGTGGCCCAAAATATCCAGTCCGACCAAATCAATGGTGCGAAACGTCGCCGATCTCGGCCATCCCACTGCCTGCCCGGTCAGCGCGTCCACATCCTCAATGCTCAGATCCATTTCCTGCATGAGCCGCATGACATTCAGAACCGAGAACGTCCCGATACGATTGCCGATGAAGTTCGGCGTGTCCTTGGCGTGAACAATTCCTTTTCCGAGATGAATGTCGCAGAAGCGCGCCACGGCATCGATGGCATCGCGATCAGTATCGGGAGTGGGAATGATTTCGAGCAGCCGCATGTAGCGCGGCGGGTTGAAGAAGTGCGTGCCAAACCACGAACGGCGAAAGTCGTCTGAGAAGCCTTCTGCAATTTTCCCCACTAGCAGCCCGCTGGTATTCGTCGTTATGATCGTCCCCGGCTTGCGAATGGCTTCCACTTTCCTTAACAAAGCCCGCTTCAGATCGAGGTTCTCGACTACGGCTTCGATGATCCAATCCACTTCGGCCAGCCGCTTGAGATCATCGTCTAAGTTGCCAACGGTGATCAGTCGCGCCAGTGCCGGCTCCATGAAGGCGGCGGGCTTGGACTTCTTCGCCGCATCCAGCCCGGCGGCGGCGATCTTGTTTCGCGCCGGACCGTCGGCGTCAGGTGGAACGATGTCAAACAGGTAACTGGCGACACCCGCATTGGCGAAGTGCGCAGCGATGCGGGCGCCCATGGTTCCCGCGCCAAGGACAGCAACTTTATGGATATGTTTCATCGATCAAACACTCCCATCCTGAAGCCGCAGCAAGCTGCGTCTCTACAGAGTAAAAAGTAAAAAGACTTGTTCCAGCAGTTTATTAGTACCCAGTCGCTCTTGCCAGCTCTGATCATACGGATGTATCACAAACATTGGGAGGAAACGGGAAAGGCTTCAAGAATACCGCAGGCGCGTGCCGCATTAGATGTGGGGTGAGGATGGCAGCGGCACGCGCCTCAATCAAGTTGAGTTGAAGATAGACTCCATGCGAGGTGGAGTCAAGGTTACATATCACACATCTTAGTGACGGGTTGGCGGCAAATTCGCTAGAGCTCTGGGTGAACCGCCAAGTAAGCCTGCGCGCGCCGAACCATCTCCTTCTCGCCGCGATAGGCCAGCTTTCTCGCCGCCTCTTCCAGGGGAATCCACAGGGCACGCTTCACCTCAATGCGCATCTCGGGATCGAGCTCGTCGATTTGGCCAGATTCATAGCGAAAAAGATAAAAGCTGACAATCTTGAAAACCCGCTCTTTGCCTCCCCAGGTGCGCACGTACGTGTACTTCGTGTCCCCGAGCTTTGTCACCACAATGGCGGTCAGGCCCGTTTCTTCGACCACCTCGCGGACGGCCGTTTCCTCAGGTTTCTCTCCCGGGTCGACCAGCCCCTTGGGCAGGGCAAGTAACATTTTTTGCGATGTTTTCTTTTTAGTTGAACCCGGTGCGTCCGCCGCGGGCTCTTTCCGGGGCTCAATCACCGCCAACTGCCACACCTCCGACGCTCGCCGCACCACTACCCCACCCGCGGAAATCTCTCGCACCATACTCTTAAGTTATCAGAAACACAGGAGTTAGTCACTTGCGAGCGAACGGGCTTATCGTCCGGAGTAACCAATATCGGTAATCTGGCGCGGCTGTCCTGGCTATGAAACGATTGGCATAGAACTGGCATCTTAGTTGCAGGTTTGGCTTGGGATGTTGGGCCGAACGTGGCGGACTTGGGTTTAGATAATTAGCCGGGCGGAGTCGGGATGGCGTGAGGTCCCCGTGAAGAGTCTGGATAAGATTATTCGTTCTGTGCAGGCGTTTGGACGCGGCCTTTCGGGGCAGCCTCCGAGCCTGAGTTCACGACAAAGCAACGTCGGCATAGGTCTGGCTCTGGGCGGAGGCTTTGCTCGAGGTATCGCCCATGTAGGCGTCCTCAAAGTCCTCGAAGAAGAAAACATCCCCATCCGCTGCATTGCCGGGACCAGCGTAGGGGCGTTAATCGGCGCGGCCTACTGCAGTGGGATCTCGGCCGCCGAGCTTGAGCAAGTCGCCGCCCGCGTACGCTTCAAACACATTGCCCGTTGGACGCTCTCCCGCTACGGCTTCGCCAGCAACCAGCGCATGATCGGATTCCTGAACCAACTTCTGAAGGTTAAAACATTCGAAGAGTTGCGCATTCCCTTAGCGGTAACGGCAACCGATTTCTCCACCGGCGAGGGTGTGGTATTTCATTCCGGACCGCTGATCGATCCGGTGCGCGCCAGTTGTGCGTATCCAGGAATGTTTCTGCCGGTAAAGATTCGCGGGCGTTTCCTTATCGACGGAATGTTGTCGCACACTGTGCCCACGCGGCCGCTGCGGCAGATGGGAGCGGATCGCGTGCTGGCCGTGCATCTGAAAGGCAAATGGACCGACGGCGAGGGCCCGCGCCATCTTTTTGATGTCATTGGCCAATGTTTCGCCATCGCGCAGGAGATGAACAGCAGCCAGTGGAAGTCAGCTGCCGACCTCGTAATCGAACCTGACGTGAACGGCTACAAGTATGACGCCTTCGAACACAGCGTCGCGCTGGTGCGAGCCGGAGAAATCGCCGCCCGCGCCGCCCTCCCGGAAATTCGAAAGTGGCTGCAAACCGAAACCCGTCAGAAGACGGCAAGAGTGGCCCACCCCGCCGCCGTCCCCGCAGACTAAGTCATGTTTGCGACCCAACAGGAACTGGAGATGCGTAGCTGGCGACGTCTCTAGCGCTACTTCATCACCCCGCGTTGCGCAATCCCAATATTATCCCGCGAGGTATTCTTGACCAGGTACATCATTTCGTCCGCCTGCCGGATGATGTCGTGCGGCGTCTTGGCGTCATGCGGATACGTCGCGACTCCCATCGAAGCCCGCACATTCAGATTCAGTCCTTCCTCTTTGCAGAACATACTGGTGCGCAAGCTGTCGCGCAAACGTTTCGCCACCACCAAAGCGGAATCCTTCCCGGTCTGCGGCAACAGCACCACAAATTCGTCGCCGCCATAACGAAAAGCATAGTCAATCAACCGCAGCTGCGCCTTGATCAAATACCCAATCTCGGCCAGCAATTTGCTCCCGACCAAATGCCCATTGGTGTCGTTGACCTGCTTGAAATGATCCAGGTCGATAAACACAACCGTAAACTCATACCCAAAGCGTGACGATCGGTAGACCTCAGTTTCCAAAGTCTTATAAAGATGCCGCGCGTTGTAAAGTCCCGTGCAATCGTCGGTGATGGTCAGTTCTTGAATCTTCTCCACCGCCCGCGCATTTTCAATGGCAATGGCCGCGTAATCGCACAGCGACTGCAAAAAGAAAATCTCCTGATCCCCGAAGTGCTCCATGTCCACGTTCACCAGTTGAATCACGCCCAGCACGCGCAACCGCGACTGCACCGGGAAGCAAACGATCGACCGCGTCTCCCACTTCGTCATTTCGTCAATGCGCTTGGCAAAGCGGGGATCCGTCATCACATCCGGCACCACCAGCCTTTGCCCGTTCTTCGCCACATAGCCGGCGATGCCCTCGCCGACCTTCAGCCGGATATTTTTCAAAGCCTCGGAGGCCGTTCCCACCGCAATGGCAAAATAAAGTTCGTCGCGTTCGTCGTCCACCATCAGCAATGACCAGGTGTCAGGACGGAAATATTCCGCCATCTTTTCCATGATGGTCTGCAGAATGGAGTCGAGATCCAGCGACGAAGTTAGAGCTTTGGCCACATCGTGAAAGATGGTCAGTTCTTGACTCTGCCGATTGTGATCGGCCTCGGTGGCCCTGGTCATCAACAGCAACCTCGAATCTGGAGCGGAAAGTATCGAAATTATAAGCGGCCCGCGGAACCCCGGGCAACGAACCATGGTAACCGAACCCGTAAAGGCACGTGTAAGCTTTGGCTTATGAAGTTACGGCGAAACCACGTCCGATGGAGCGACGGGCGTCGCACCCGTTCCGCCAAACAGGGCTCCGTCAAAGCCTCAGCGAAAAAAATGAGGAAATCGCGCTAATTTCTGGAGAAAAATTGGCCTTCTAGTTGGATGCTCTGCGCTCGCTCTTCCGTCTTTCCGACTTGCGCCGCTCTACCCTGCGTTTTTCCGCCCGCGGTTCCCCGGGAAGCTGCGAAATCGTTCGTTTAGCCTCGTCCACCATCTCCCTCAGATGGGACAATTGCCCGCGCAGGGCGTTCCTGAGCTCGGCGAACACAAGATTGAATTCCTCAGGGTCTTCTACCGTGACCGCCTTGCTACTAAGCAGACTTATGCGTTCTTGTAAACGGGAGAGGGCCACGGTCCGAATACCATGCCACAACCCGTCGCTATGTTCGATACCATACATACCTTAGATTGCCTTAGGGGGAGCGGCGTTTTTTTGCCCATGTCTGGACGGGAGTCTGCCGGTTCAGCCCGTGCACGTGCGCGATGGGGCCCCGGCCCGCCCATGCGATGCGAAGCTGCGCAGCGGTCTCAGCCGAACCCGCGTCGGACATTACCCGGCGCGGCAATCCTTCAAGAGTGAGGTAAAATCGCAGACGGCGTTTGGGGATGTTCATGAGACCAACCTTTCACCTGGATTTTCCACGCATTGTAAGCACGGCAGTCGTATTCCTGTTGCTATCCAGCCTAGCCTCAGGCGCCGTGCATACGGTCAGCATCTCCGTCTCACCCACCTACGCCGTCGTCCAATTGGGCCAGCAACTAGCATTCACCGCCGCGGGCAACACCGACGTGACCTGGCAGGTCGACAACGCGAACGGTGGCAACTCGACTGCGGGAACAATCTCCTCGACCGGCGTTTACGCTGCGCCCGCGACCATGCCCAACGTCGCGTCGGCAACCGTCACCGCCGTCTCGCAAGCCGATCCCAGCAAATCCGCCACCGCCGTCATCACCCTGGTCACGCAGCCTGTCACCGGTAACACGTACTACGTTTCGACCACGGGCAGCGATTCGAATCCCGGCACACTTTCCCGCCCTTGGAGAACCATCCAGCACGCCGCCGACACTGTCACCGCTGGTGACAACGTCTATGTTCGGAACGGGGTTTACAACGAAGTCGTCACCATGAAGTCCTCCGGATCCGAATCGGCCGGCTTCATCACTTTCTCCAGTTATCCCGGCGAACTCGCGACCCTCGACGGCACCGGCTTAGCAATTCCCAACGGACAATGGGGTCTGTTCAGCTTCCCCAGCCAGAGTTATATCGTGATCAATGGTTTTGAGATTCGCAATTACAAGACCGACAAGCTGACCGAAGTCCCCATCGGCGTTTGGATCTTTGGTGCTGGCAGCAATCTGCAGATTGTGAACAACCACATTCACAATATCGAAACCACCGCCAAGACCAATCCCAACCAGTGCGGATCAAACGCCTTCGGCCTCACCGTCTATGGCACCAAAGCTCCCGCTTCAATCAACGCGCTCGTCATCAGCGGCAACGAAGTCGATCAGCTGAAGACCGGCTGCAGCGAAACTCTTTCCGTCGACGGCAACGTCGAAAATTTCGTCATCTCGAACAATCTGATCCACGATGACGACAACATCGGCATCGACGCCATCGGTTTTGAGCACGTCTCGCCCAATCCCAAATACGATCAGGCCCGCGACGGCGAGATT
>Ga0187887_10003657_pt1 | contig 11822 bp, 7 predicted proteins | sample June2016WEW_7_10_FD_132977 | JGI IMG/M metagenome (GOLD analysis project Ga0187887, IMG submission 132977) | Peatland microbial communities from SPRUCE experiment site at the Marcell Experimental Forest, Minnesota, USA - June2016WEW_7_10 | ecosystem: Environmental > Terrestrial > Soil > Wetlands... | reverse complement strand
TTTATTTGCTCCGCGCGCGCGCCGCGAGGGTTACCCTTGAAACTTGGGCACAAGAATTGATGCTTAATGAAGGGGTTATCGCTCATACGAAGCCATGGGCTTTGAGTCGGCCGTGAATTCGATAGGCGCGGTTTTATTTGCTCCGGTGCGTTTTGGGTCGCCGCGCGATTGTTACAGAATTGTAAATCAGCCCGTTGAGTCAAAGTCTTGCACGCCGGCCGCCGGTGTTCGGACGCGCCTCGGCTTCTGAAAGTCCCGTGTTGGCGGGGTTTTTTTGAGTTGCGGGCTGGCAGCGTCATGTTAATTTTTTGGCTCCTTCGGCTTCCGAAGGTCTTCAAAAATCGTCTCAGCGTAACTCATCAAAGTATGGGTGCGGGAGAGCTGTGTCCAGGAAAGCGCCGTTCTGACTTCGTCGAGTTCCAAGGGGAAGACCTGTTGTAGGCCGAGTGAATGCACAGGGAGCAGGCGTCAAGGTCTCGCAGGACATCCAGGTGAGACATCAGCACAAACCATCGAATCCGTGAGCGATGGAGGGGGGCATGAAAATAATCCGCCAATCTGTCCAAGTAGCGAGCGTCTCTTCGTCCAGAGTGTTTTGCCGAGTGGCGCGCGTCCGTTCCTCGGCGCCGGTCCGCTATAGCGGACCGGCGATCACCCCCAGCGGCTGAGCCGCTCTTCATCCGACCGGTGGCTGCATTTTGCTTTCCGCAGCGCCGCAAATCCCAATGACTCATGTGCGTTGCGTTTCCCGATGTCGGGCATGGTGGAGAGTACCTCGCCTGAGTTGCTCGCCTTGTGTCCATTCCCAGCGAAGAGCAGGCCAAAATGACGAGCACGGATCAGGAGCGCTGGCAAAGGGTCAAAAACCGGCTGCGCATTGAACTCGGCGAGGATGTGTTCACGAGTTGGTTCGCGCGCATGGAGGTAGACGCCGTTGAAAACGGGGCGGTCCGACTGTCGGTACCGACGCGTTTCCTGCGCAATTGGATTCAGTCGCATTACAGCGAGCGGGTGCTGAGCAATTGGCAGGCGGAAGAGCCGATCGTCACTCGGCTGGAACTAAGCGTCCGCTCGGCCACGATCCGTCCGCAGGTGGCGAAACCGAAGCAAGCGGAACTTCCAACCGCAGCGCGCCAGCTGCACGACGGCGCACGCAACAGCGCCGGAATGCGCGCGAGCGTGCCGTTCATGACGGTGCACGAAGCCCTCGGCGGCTCGCCGCTCGACCCACGCCTGACGTTCGAGACTTTCATCGTCGGCCGCTCGAACACGCTGGCGCATGCCGCGGCGCGGCAAGTGGCGACCGGCCGCCGCGGCGACCCGCTGATGTTCAACCCGCTCTACATCCACGCCGGTGTCGGGCTCGGCAAAACCCACCTGTTGCAGGCGATCACCTGGGCCGGCAACAGCAGCGACCGCAAGGTCCTGTATCTGACGGCCGAAAGGTTCATGTACGGCTTCGTCTCGGCGTTGCGCACGCAGACGACCCTGGCCTTCAAGGAAGCGGTGCGCGCCATCGACGTGTTGATGATCGACGACATGCAATTCCTGCAGGGCCGGTCGACGCAGGCCGAGTTCTGCCACACGCTCAACGCCCTGATCGATGCCGGCCGTCAGGTCGTGATCGCCAGCGACCGTCCGCCCGCGGATCTCGAAAGCCTCGATGACCGGGTCCGCTCCCGGCTGGCCGGCGGCCTTGTGGTGGAGATCGGCTCGCTCGGCGAAGAATTGCGGCTGGAGATCCTCAAGAACCGGATTGCGGCGGCTTGCGTGCATCACCCCGGCTTCGAAGTCCCGGCCCCGGTCCTCACTTTCATCGCCAAATCCGTCACGCATAACGGTCGCGACCTCGAAGGCGCCGTCAATCGCTTGTTGGCCCATAGCAAGCTCTCCGGCCAACCGGTGACGCTGGAGATGGCCGAACGCGAGATGCGCGACCTGATCAGGCCGGCCGAGCCGAAACGAGTGAGAATCGAGGACATCCAGCGCGTCGTGGCGCGCCAGTACAACGTCAGCCGCGCCGACATGCTGTCGTCGCGGCGCACCGCGAACGTGGTGCGGCCGCGGCAAGTGGCGATGTACCTGGCGAAGATCTTGACGCTGCGTTCGCTGCCGGAGATCGGCCGCCGGTTCGGGGGCCGCGATCACACCACCGTGTTGCACGCGGTGCGCAAGATCGAGAACCTGGCCGGCAACGACAGCGCTTTCGCCGAGGAGATCGAGGCACTCAAGCGCCAGCTGCAGGACTGAAGGAGCCCCATAGACGACGCCACCGCGCCCGGCCGTTCGGCCGGCTCGCCGCGCGCCCTGCGCAGGGAAATGAGCCTCGACCTCCCCGCCCCATCCGCGTTATGGCTGTCGAAGGAGGTGTGAAACGTAGGGAAAAGCCCGCCGAAACTGGGCTCCGCCCTTGCCGAAAGGGCCGCGCCGCGCCATTTTTGCCGCCCGTACTGCGAATGGATTTCACAATGAAGGTCACCATAGAGCGTTCCGAATTGTTGAGGTCGCTCGGCCACGTGCACCGCGCCGTGGAGCGGCGCAACACCATTCCCATCCTCGCCAACGTGCTCATTCGCGCCGACCGCTCGAAGCTCAGTCTGAAGGCCACGGACCTTGATCTCGAAGTGACCGATACGATCGCCGCCGAGGCCGGGCCCGGCGGATCGACGACCGTCCCCGCGCATATGTTCTACGACATCGTGCGCAAATTGCCCGAGGGCGCGCAGGTCGTTCTGGAATCTTCCGGCGACCGCGCCGCGCTCTCGATCCGCGCCGGCCGTTCGCGGTTCACGCTGCAGACTCTGCCGGAGAGCGATTTCCCCGATCTCGCGCCGGGCGAAATGACGCACAAGTTCACGCTCAAAGCCGCCGATCTCAAACGGCTGATCGACAAGACGCAGTTCGCCATCTCGACCGAGGAAACCCGCTATTATCTCAACGGCATCTATCTGCACACCGCCGGCACGGCGCAAGCGCCGACGCTGCGCGCGGTGGCGACCGACGGCCACCGCCTCGCGCAGATGGAGCTCGATCTGCCGAAGGGCGCCGCCGGCATGCCGGGCATCATCGTGCCGCGCAAGACCGTCGGCGAAGTGCAGCGCCTGATCGAGGACGGCGAGGCCGAGGCCGCCATCGAGCTGTCGCCGGGAAAAATTCGCTTCACCGTCGGCGAGGTGGTCCTGACTTCGAAGCTGATCGACGGCACCTTTCCCGATTACGCGCGCGTCATCCCGCTGAGCAACGACAAGGAACTGATCGTCGACAAGAAGGAGTTCGAGGCCGCCGTCGACCGCGTGTCGACGGTTTCCAGCGAACGCGGCCGCGCCGTCAAGCTGTCGCTCACGGCCGGGCGGCTCCTATTGTCCGTCACCAATCCCGATTCCGGCAGCGCCACCGAGGAGCTCGAGGTCGAATACGAGGCCGATCCGATCGACATCGGCTTCAACTCGCGCTACCTCCTCGATATCGCCGCGCAGATCGAAAGCGAAGCCGCAGTCCTCAAACTCGCCGATCCCGGTTCGCCGACGCTCATTCAGGACAAGGAGCCGCGGGGCGCGCTCTATGTGCTAATGCCGATGCGCGTTTGACAGGCGTCGGCAATCAGTAATCAGTGATCAGAAGCGGCGGCGGTTACGCTCATTGATCGCTAATTCTGATCACTGATTACTGATCACTGGCTTCTGATGGCCCGCGTCCACCGCCTCACCCTCACCAATTTCCGCAACTACCGCGCGGCGACGCTGGAAGCCGACTTAAGGCCGATCGTGCTCTATGGGCCGAACGGCGCGGGCAAGACCAATTTGATCGAGGCCATCTCGTTCCTCGCGCCGGGCCGCGGTCTGCGTCGTACCACGCTCGAGGAGGTGGCATTCCACGAAGGCGACGGCTCCTGGGCGGTGGCCGCCGAGGTCGAGGGCGCGCTGGGGCTCGCCACGCTCGGCACCGGCATCGAGCGGGCGCCCGAAGACGGCGCGCCGGTGCAACGCAAATGCCGGATCGATCGTGAATCGGTCGCTTCGGCTGCCGCTTTTACCGACCACCTGCGCGTGGTCTGGCTGGTGCCGGCGATGGATTCTTTGTTCGTCGGCGCGCCGTCGGAGCGCCGACGCTTTCTCGATCGCTTGGCGCTGGCGGTCGATGCCGAGCATTCCAGCCGGGTCAACGCGCTGGAGCGGGCGCTCCGCTCGCGCAATCGGCTTCTCGAGGAGGCCCGGCCCGATCCGCACTGGCTCGACGCCGTCGAACACGAGACCGCGGAGCTCGCCGTCGCCGTGGCCGGATTGCGCGCCGAGGCGCTGCACCGGCTCGACTCGGTCCTGGCGAGCCGCCAGGGCTCGGACTTTCCGCCGGTGGAAATTGCGCTCGACGGCTGGATGGAGAAGCTCCTGCCGGCGCATCCCGCGATCGAAATCGAGGAACGCTACCGCGCGGTGCTGCGGGACAATCGCGGCCGCGACGCCGCGGCCGGGCGCACACTCGATGGCCCGCATTTGACCGACCTCTTGGTCGTCTACCGGCAGAAGGGCATCGCCGCCGCCGACGCGTCGACCGGCGAACAGAAGGCCCTGCTGATCGGGCTCGTCCTCGCGCACGCGCGATTGATCACGGAAATGACGGGCTCCGCGCCCGTGCTTTTGCTCGACGAGGTCGTCGCGCATCTCGATCCGGCACGTCGCGCCGCGCTGCATGGCGAACTCGCCGAGCTCGGCGCGCAAGTGTGGATGACCGGCGCCGATCCGGCAGTGTTTGCTGAAATCAAGGACGACGCGGCTATGATCGAAGTCAATGCCGGCCGCCTGGAACTGAAAGCGCGAAAGGGCTGAAATCGGGTCTGAAAAGGGCTCCAGGCCGCTCGTTCCGAGCCGCCGGTTTGCCGCCGCAATCGGGCGGCGGCGGCGCCTTCGATCCGGCCCGCCGGAACGGCCATTGAAAAGCCCAGAATCGGCACCGGCAAATCCTTGAAAAATAACGTTCTGACAATATCTTATGAGTAACCACTTTGCTCTGTACGAAGCGCGCTTTTCGTGTACAACGAACCGGCGATTCACCTCGCTTTTTACAGACGATTCGAAAGCTTTTCGCATGGCCGAACCCATTCGCAAATCAAGCCCCGTTGCACCCTCCGACTATGACGCGGAATCGATCAAGGTGCTCAAGGGGCTCGATGCCGTGCGCAAGCGGCCGGGCATGTATATCGGCGACACCGACGACGGTTCGGGCCTGCATCACATGGTCTACGAGGTCGTCGACAACGCCATCGACGAGGCGCTGGCCGGCTTCGCCAAGGAAGTCGTGGTCACGCTCAATCCCGACGGCTCCTGCACCGTGCGCGACGATGGCCGCGGCGTCCCCACCGACATCCACAAGGGCGAAGGCGTGTCCGCCGCCGAGGTCATCATGACCCAACTGCACGCCGGAGGAAAATTCGACCAGAACGCCTACAAGGTTTCCGGCGGCCTGCACGGCGTCGGCGTCTCGGTGGTCAATGCGCTGTCGAGCTCGCTGAAGCTTACGGTCTGGCGCGACGGCAAAGAGCATTTCATGGAATTCCGCGACGGCGAGCCGGTCGCGCCGCTCGCCGTGGTCGGCGCCGCCCGCGACAAGCGCGGCACCGAAGTGACATTCCTGCCGGCGAAGACGACCTTCACCATGACGGAGTTCGACTTCGCCACGCTGGAGCACCGGCTGCGCGAGCTCGCGTTCCTCAATTCCGGCGTCAATATCGTGCTTTCCGACATGCGGCATGCGGTCGAGAAGCGTGAAACGATGCGCTATGAAGGCGGCGTCGAGGCGTTCGTCAAATATCTCGACCGCAACAAGACGCCATTGGTGCCGCAACCGATCGTCATCAAAGCCGAGCGCGACGGCGTCGCGGTGGAGTGCGCGTTGTGGTGGAACGACGGCTACCACGAGACCGTGCTCTGCTTCACCAACAACATCCCGCAGCGCGACGGCGGCACCCACCTCGCCGGCTTCCGCGGCGCGCTGACGCGCCAGGTCACCGGCTACGCCGAATCCGGCGGCATCGCCCGCAAGGAGAAGGTCGCGCTGACCGGCGACGATTGCCGCGAAGGCTTGACGGCGGTGCTGTCGATCAAGGTCGCCGACCCGAAATTTTCATCGCAGACCAAGGACAAGCTGGTCTCCTCCGAGGTGCGGCCGGCGGTCGAGGGCCTCATCAACGACATGCTCAAATCCTGGCTCGAAGAGCATCCGACCGAGGCCAAGATCGTCGTCGGCAAGGTCATCCAGGCAGCGGCGGCGCGGGAGGCCGCGCGCAAGGCGCGCGAGATGACGAGGAAAAGCGCGCTCGGCATCACTTCGCTGCCGGGAAAACTCGCCGATTGCCAGGAGCGCGATCCGGCCAAATCCGAGCTGTTTATTGTCGAGGGCGATTCGGCCGGCGGCAGCGCCAAGCAGGGCCGCAATCGGGAATTTCAGGCGGTATTGCCGCTGCGCGGCAAAATCCTCAACGTCGAGCGCGCGCGCATGGACAAGATGCTGTCGTCGGAGCAGATCGGCACGCTGATCACCGCGCTCGGCACCGGCATCGGCACCGACGAATTCGCCATCGACAAGCTGCGCTACCACAAGATCATCATCATGACCGACGCCGACGTCGACGGCGCCCATATCCGCACGCTGTTGCTGACGTTCTTCTACCGGCAGATGCGCGAGATCATCGACCAGGGCAATCTCTACATCGCGCAGCCGCCGCTCTACAAAGTCGCGCGCGGCAAATCCGAGCAGTATCTCAAGGACGAGCGGGCGCTCGAGGATTACCTGATCGACACCGGCCTCGAAGACGCGGTGCTGCGGCTGTCGTCGGGCGAGGTGCAGGCCGGCAACGACTTGCACAAGCTGGTCGAGGACGCGCGCACGATCCGCAATATTCTGCGCGGCCTGCACAGCCGCTACAATCGGCAGGTGGTCGAGCAGGCGGTGATTTTGAGCGTGCTCAACCAGCGCATCTTCGGCGATCCGAACAAGGCCGTTGCCGCGGTGCCCTACATCGCCAAGCGGCTCGACGCGCTGTCGGAAGAAACCGAACGCGGCTGGCAGGGCGAGTTCACCGAAGGCGCGGGCTTCCGCTTCGAGCGCACGGTGCGCGGCGTCAAGGAGGTGGCGGTGCTCGACCAGGCGCTGCTCGGCTCCGCCGACGCGCGCAAGCTCGACGAGTTCGCGCCGGAACTGCAAAAGGTGTTTCCGCGCCCGACGCCGCCGGCGATCTTCAAGCGCAAGGATGAGGAAACCCCGATCCACGGCCCGGTCGGCCTGTTCGAGGCAGTGACCGGCGCCGGCCGCAAGGGCGTGACGCTGCAGCGCTACAAGGGCCTCGGCGAGATGAACCCCAATCAGCTCTGGGAAACCACGCTCGACACCAACGCCCGCTCGCTGCTGCAGGTCAACGTCAAGGAAATCGACGAGGCCAACACCATCTTCGACGAGCTGATGGGCGACAAGGTCGAGCCGCGCCGCCTGTTCATCGAGGAGCACGCGCTGACGGCGAGTGTGGATGTGTAGCTTCGGCTAAATCGGATACCCCTCGTCATTGCGAGCGCAGCGAAGCAATCCAGCCTAGATTGCTTCGGTCCTGCGGGCCTCGCAATGACGAAGAGGCCCTAAAACAAATCGAAATATTCGTTGTGCTCCCAGGCGGTCACGTCGCCCTCTCCGCCCCCGTCGGCGGTAAAGCGCGCCAGCTCGGCGTCCTTGATGTGCGCGTAATAGTCGATGAAGCCGGCGCCGAAGTTTTTCCTGAAAACCTCGCTCGCCCGCAGCGCGGAAAGCGCCGCCCCGAGATTTTTCGGCAAAAGCGGCGCCTGGGTCTCATACGGCGTGTCGGCCGCGGGGCCGGGATCCCGGCGCCGCGCCAATCCGTCGAGGCCCGCATAGATCTGCGAAGCCATGTAGAGATACGGGTTGGCCGCGGGCTCGCCGACGCGGTTCTCCAGATGCGTCGACGGATCGCCCGGCTGGCCGAGCACACGCACCATCACGCCGCGATTGTCCCGCGCCCAGATCGCGCGATCGGGCGCCAGCGTGTAAGGCCGATAGCGTTTATAGCCGTTGACGGTCGGCGTCGTGAACGCCGCGGCGGGCTGCGCGTGCGCCAGCAAGCCGCCGAGAAAATGCAGGCCGACCGCGGACAGCCCGCCGCGTTCGTCGCCGACGAAAGCATTCCTGCCGCCGCGGCGCTCGATCAGCGACTGGTGCAGATGCCAGCCGCTCGAAAACAGATTCGGCAGACCCGGCCGGCACATGAAGCTCGCGAGACAACCGTTGCGCCGCGCGATCTGTTTGGTGGCGGCGCGGAACAGGATCATGGTGTCGGCAGCGGCAAGCCCGCGCTGCGGCCGGAAGGTGAATTCGCACTGGCTCGGCCCCAATTCGACCTCGAGCGAGCGCAGCGGCATGCCGAGCGCGGCGACGCCGCGGCGGATCGGCGTCAACGCCGCATCGATCTGATCGAAACGCGTTTCGGTCAGATACTGGTAGCCCTGCGTGAGCGGGCTCACGTCGGGCGCTTGCGGCGGCCAGCTCGAGTCCTGCGGCGTCAGCCGCGGATTCTCCAGCTTGAAGAGATGGAATTCGACCTCGAGGCCGGCGAGGAAATCGAAGCCGGCCGCTGCGAGCGCCGTAAGCGCGTCGCGGAAAATCTGCCGCGTCGAGAACGGCACCGGCTTGCCGTTGGTGAAATAGATGTCGCAAAGGAGCCAACCGGTATTTGGCGCCCACGGCAGCACGCGAAACGTCGCCGGGTCGGCCAACATGACGAGGTCGCCGCCGCCCTGCATCTCCGCCATGTCGAAGCCGCCGCCGGCGGTGAACACCGGATAGACCGTCTTGTGCGCGGTGTCCTTGGCGAGCAGCGTCGTCGTCATGGTGACGCCGCTTTGCAGCATGGCGGCCGCATCTTCCGCCACCACGGTCTTGCCGCGCAGCACGCCGTGCTGATCGGCGAAAGAGAACCGAATGAGTTCCAGCTTGTTTTTCTTGATGGCCTGTTGGACGGCCTTGGCGTGACGCGCCTGCTCGTCGGTCCACAGGCCGTGACGCTCGACGAAGCTTGATGCTGAACTGGATTTTCGCGAGGCCATGGCGACTAAAACTCGTCATCCCGGGATGACGCAGAGATCAGCGCCCATTCGCCCAGCTTTTGGTTTCCTGCCGGGCTTGGTCGGTGCGCTGCCAATAGCTCTGCCAGTCGCCGGCCGGGCCGATGCCGTCGACGCAAGCCGGGCCGGTCATCTTCGCCGCCGCGGCGGGATCGAGCACCATCATCGGTTTTGCACCCTTGGCCGATTGATCGAGCGCTTGCCGCAGCAGCCGGCGATAGGCGCTGATCGCCTTGTCGGACGTGCCGAGATGCTCCTGGGTCCGGTCCTGAATGGCTCCCATCGATTCGCAGGCCCACTGGTCGTGCACATTGATGTCCGTGCCCATGCCGGTATAGGTCGCGTGCTCCTGCTCGTGGGCATCGAAGCCGTAATCGTTGCTCTTGTTCTTGCGCGGCACGTAATCCGGCAATTCGTAAAGCTCGAGCCGCTGGCGGCGCATCTCGTCCTTGTCGACGGCCGCGCCGAACGAGGTAAAAATCGCATACCAGTAGTGTTTCACGTCGTCGATCGGCACGTGCCATTGCGAGATCGTCATCTCGCGGCTCATCGGAATGATGAAGCCGTTGGGAAAGATCAGATTGGTGACCCGCACATGCGCCTTGTCGTCGCTGATCTGGCGCAGCGTGACCAGGCGGAAGCCGTAGTCGGTCGGCTCGACTTCGATGCGCGGCCGCGCAAACTCGCGCATGATCTTAGTCATCGGCATGTCCGAGTCCTTCGACGTGTCGCGGAACATCTTGCCATAGCCTTTGCCGGGATCCTCGTCCTCGAAAAAGCGGTGCAGGAACGAGGTGTGCACCGGATCGATGCCGACTTCGAGCGATTGCAGCCAGTTGCAATCGATCATGCCCTTGAAGGCGAAGGTGTGCGTCGGCGGCGCGATGAAGCAGTCGAATTGCGGGAATGCCGGCGGCTCGCCCGGGCCGAGATAGGCGAACAGGATGCCGCTCTTTTCGACGACCGGATAGGATTTTTGCTTGATGTTGGCGCACAGATTGCTGGTCGCGGGCTCGGCCGGTGTTTGCAGGCATGTCCCGTCGACATCGAACAGCCAGCCGTGAAACGCGCAGCGCAGCCCGCCGTCTTCGAGCCGCCCATAGGCCAAGTCGGTGCCGCGGTGCGGACAATGCCGCCCGAGCAACCCGTAACGTCCCTTGTCGTCCCTGAAAGCGACGAGGTCTTCGCCCATGAGCCGGACCGGCTTCACCGGACGGTTGCCGGAAAGCTCGTCGACCAGAGCGGCCGGCTGCCAATAGCGCCGCAGCAGAGCGCCGGCCGCGGTGCCGGCTGACGTGCGGGTGATGAGATCGTTCTGCTCCGCGCTTAACATCGGTGGACTTTCCTGCGTCACCCTAAGGTGCGAGCCAACGGCGCGAAATAGCCCGCCCCGCCGGCGGCCGCCTCAGGTTGAACGACAAATTCTTATACGATGATCGCCAAGCGACCGGAAGGCGACGCGATTATTCATCCTCCCCGCTTGCGCGGGGAATGCGCGTCAGTGCTCGGTGATGACGCCGCGCGCGGTGACGACCACCCATTGGCCGTCCTGCCGCTTGATCGACTCGACAAGGCCGAGACCCGGCAGCACGCTGCCGGACGCAACGGCGAACACGCCACCGGAGCTGTTCTCGACCAGCGCGCGGCCCCTTCGCACGTCCTGCACGACCCAATTCTGCAAAATCTTGTCGGGCAGCTTGGTCTCGGCGGGCGCGGCCGGCTGTTTGTTCGGGATCGCGCCCGTCATCTCAGGCGCGGCGGACGCCGCCGCCATCACGTTCTTCTTCTCCAGCCTGTCGATCGCTTCGGCCATGTGCGCGATCTTGGCCGCCGGCTCGATCTGTGCGCGCTCGACACGGTCGAGGCGCTCGACGATCTTGGCAAACTGGCCGTTGGCGTTGCGCGCCGTGCCGTCGAGGCTCGCCTTGAGGGCGGAAAGTTCGGCGAGTTCCGCCTTCATCGCTTGCAGCGCATTCGCTTCTGCCATGCCGGACTTCGGCGCGGCGGCGGCAACCAGCGAAAGGTGTGCCAGCCCGGAAGCGGACAGCGATCCGACGACCGCGCCGAGGCCTGCCGCCAGCGCGAGCGAAGCCGCGAGCAGTGCGAACCGTGACGACCGCGCCGGTGCCGCGACGGCGGCAGCGCCGTCCGCGGCGGCCGGTTCTTCGGCGGCTTCGCTTGGCGCTTCCGCGATCATTTCGATCGGCGCGGCCCTTCCCGCTGTATCTTGGCTCGACGCATCGCCGCGCGGCGGATCCGCTTTGATTGCTTCGGTCGAGGGCGCGCCGGCGTTTGCTTGCGGCTGCGCGGTGCTACCGCCGATAGCGGGCGAGTCGCCGGGAAGTTCCGAGGAGGCGTCGGGCTTCGCCTCTTGCGGCGTGGCCATGATGGGAGTCTCCGGATTGCGGGTCCTCCGTCGATAGCGCGGCTTGGTTAGAAATTAGTTAGCGAGGCCTTAATCGAAAAATGAAATTTTTGTTAGTCAGCCAAGCCGTTCTCGCGGGCGAGGTCTTTGAGCGAAGCCTCCGGGCGCGCGCCCAGATGCTGGATCACTTCGGCGGCGGCGAGCGCGCCGAGCCGGCCGCAAGTGCGGTCGTCGGCGCCGCGCGCAAGGCCGCAGAGAAAACCGGCCGCGAACAGGTCGCCGGCGCCGGTCGTATCGACGACGCGCTCGACAGGGAAGGCCGGCACGGCTTCCGTTCC
>Ga0187887_10003656_pt1 | contig 11826 bp, 7 predicted proteins | sample June2016WEW_7_10_FD_132977 | JGI IMG/M metagenome (GOLD analysis project Ga0187887, IMG submission 132977) | Peatland microbial communities from SPRUCE experiment site at the Marcell Experimental Forest, Minnesota, USA - June2016WEW_7_10 | ecosystem: Environmental > Terrestrial > Soil > Wetlands... | reverse complement strand
TTCTTGATCTCATGTGCCACGCGCCTCGCCACCTCGCGCCAGGCTGCCCGTTTCTGCGCGCGCAGCAGGTCCGACAGGTCCTCGAACACCAGCACATATCCCAGACCCTCGGCGGCGTGGCTCAGCGCGGAGACGGTTACGGCGACATTCAACTGCGCTCGCGGCAGCGCAAGTTCCATGTTGGCTGCCGTAATGCCCATGCGATCGGCGCGGCGGAGCAGCGGTTCGAGGTCGGCGAGCACATCGGAAGGCACCACCTCGCGCAGCGGCAGATTCACCAGCGATGCCGGGCTCACGTACTCGCTCCGGTCGTCGCTGCCCAAAACCATGTAAAACATGCGGGAGAAAGCGGCGTTGGCCAGCGTCACACGGCGCTCCGCGTCAATCGAAATCACTCCGGTCGGGATGCTCTCGAGGACGGTTTCGATGTACCGGCGTCGGCTCTCGAGCGCCTCGTTCGCCGCGCCCACATCGCGGCTGGAGGCTTCGATCTGGCGCCGGCTGGATTCGAGCTGCTCCGCCATGCTGTTGAAAGACTGCACCAGTTCGGCCAGTTCGTCGGTGGCGCGGATATCGACGCGGTAGTCCAGTTGCCCTTTGGAGATCGCCTCCGTACCCGCGGCCAGCGCCGCCACGGGACGGTTGACCAACTTCGAGAGCAGGAGCGCGAGCCAGGTCGAAGCGAACAGGACGACGACCGTCAGCAGCAGCAGAAATCCGATGTAAGTGCGCCGAAACAGCTTTCTTTTGGCGGCCAGTTCGATGTAGCGCTGCTGGCTCTCCTGAATCAGTCTGGCGGTTTCTGCGAATTTTGGCGGAAGCGGCATGGCGACGAGCACAGCGCCGCCTTGGAACGGGGCCGCGCCGACAATGTAGTCCGTCTCACGCCATTGGAAATGGGGGTGCTCTCCGCGCAGGGCAGACTGCACCGGGAAGCGATCCTTCATGTCGGTCCAGGACGCCGGGGTGTTCACACTGGCTGCCGCGCTGCCGTTGCCATCCTTCAGAGCCAGAACAAATCCTCCCTGCAGCGCCGGGATGTGTTCCCGAAGTTCCTCGGTGGCGGCGGAAAAATTCTTGCTGGCAAAGGCGGTTTGGAATTCGTCCGTCTGGGCGATGGATTGTGCTTCCGAGGAGGCACGCTGGCCCGCGTAATCATAGAGGAGCGCCGACATGGCCGCGGTATCCGCGCGTACTTCCTCGACCGGTTGGGAAAACCATTTGTCAATGGAGCGGTTCATCAGCCCGTAGGAGAACCAGAACATGGCAAGCACGGGCAAAAACGACAGCAGCAGGCTGACTACGACCAGGCGCGTGCGAAACTTGGAACCGGCCACGCCCTGCCGCCGTTCGGCGTAGAGTTTCAGCAGGTTGCGCCCGAGAACGAGGGTCAGCGCCACGAAGGCAAAGAAAATCAGGCCGCTCAATCCGGCGAAAAAGAGCAGCTGCTCATTGCTGTCGGGGCTGATGAACTTCAGGTTGAACGAGGCCTGCGACACCAGGATCGCGAGCAGCAGAAAAGCGCCGATCGCCAGCGCGATCACTGCCTTCCGGCGGCCGGAGGTCTTGGGTTCGTCGCGAATTGGATTCGGTGCGGACAAGGCTAAGCGTCCCGGCAGGAACGCATAGCCGGCGACGGAATCGCCTCCATTATAGAGCCGTAGTGGCGGGTCAGTGGCGAATACCCCGTCTGCTCAACCGAGCGAGTCGCTTCTGAGTAGCCCGTGACCCGACCAGAATCCGAACCCAGCCAGTCCGGGTTTTGAGCGCTATGGCCTGGTTTCAGCAATGATGCTAGGCTTCAGAGCGCAAGTAAGCTCTCGGCAACCGTTCTCTGAAAAGAACAGGCAGGCGAACCTCCTCTTGGAGCGCTTCGGTGGTTCGGCATAAAGATTAGCCGCGCAGAGCAGCGCGGCGGGAGAGAACCAGTGATTAACAAAATGAACATCGGCATGGCATTGATAGTTCTCCTCACCGCGTCTGCCCTGTCCCAGAGCAAGGACAGCAGGATTGGCGATGACTACGCTAAGGCAGCACTGCGGGCCGTGATCTACACGAATGAGAGCGGCATAACTCCGGAGCGTGTCTCCTTCTTCTTGGATGAGGCCGACGTGGAGGCAAGCACTCCTGCGGAAGAGGCTTCTTTTAAGGAACTAAACCGCATCTTGGGCGTCTGGATAAGGAGGCCCAGTCAGGATAACCAAGTCTGCTACCAGGCTCTCAAAATCAACCTTAAGGCACGTAACGGCGCTACACCCGAGGCGTGCAAGTAAAATCGCACGCTGTTTCACCTGGCATTTACCTTGTGTAAGCGCACTCCCGCAGGGAGGTGTTGTCGTAATATCCCCATATCACTTAACAATGCCAGAATCGGCTCGTGACTGGATGGCTCATCGCGCAGCGAGCGCATTCCGCAGCGCCAGGTAGGCTGGCTTAGCCCGATAGTTCCGGTCAAATAGCAGGGCTGCGCCTTCGGTCTTCTTCGAGTGCGATCCGATCCAGGAATACTTGTCCGTGAAACCCCATGTCTGGATCGCCGCGCACCCTGAATACGACAGACGATGAGACACGCACGCGGTGGCAATCTGGCGATAGATGTCCGCCTGGAGTTGCAGGTCCTCGGCGCTAGCATTGCCGTTAGCATCGACTGGCACGGCGACGTCCATCTCGGTGATGTGGACCTGCACTCCGAGAGCGGCGAAGCGGTTGATATTGGCGGAAATGGACGCGACATCGGCGTGCAGGTGCGCGATGTGCATCTGGAATCCCACGCCATCGATGGGAACACCGCGCTGCCGGAAATCGCGAACCATGGTGTAGATCGCGTCCGACTTGGGATTCATCGTCTCCGCCTCGGCCTCGTTGTAAAACAGCAGAGCTTGCGGATCGGCTTCGTGTGCCCAGCGGAAGCAACGCTCAATATAAGAGCTGCCGTTTCCCGCCAAGCCGATTCCCGGCTGGTCTCGCCAGATCGTGCTGCGCAATTCTCCCGGGTGCAGTTCGTCGAAGGCCTCATTGACCACGTCCCACGCGAATATCTTGCCCCGGTAACGTCCGACCACGGTCTTAATGTGCTTCTCAAGAATTTCAGCAAGCTCGCCGGAAGTGTATTTTCCTTCTGTCAGCCATGTTGGATTCTGCCGGTGCCAGACCAGCGTGTGACCGCGAATCTTCATACCGTGCCGGGTCGCAAAATCCACGATCTGGTCCGCTTGAGAAAAATCGAACGACTGGGGCTCCGGATGCACCACTTCCCACTTGAGCGCGTCTTCCGGTTCCAACATATTGAACTCTTGGGCGAGGGTGGATGCGTAGGCTGCCTCGGAAAGTTGCGCCGGCCGCACCGCCGCGCCGATCAGGAACCCGGAAGCCCACGCCGCCTCGCGCAGGGACTGCTCTGGAACCGCAGCGCCAAATCCCATGCAAAAAGCGGCTTCCGCCAAAACCAAAACCAGCGCTCGCCACTCCACGTTGTCCCTCCCGCCCATCACTTTGCCTGAGGAAGGAACTTCCGCAAAGGACATTGCTCACACTGCGGTTGTGACTTTAGGCAGTAAGTTTTTCCTACTCCGACGATCAACCCGTGCATCTCATTGAACACCTGGACGCGCGCAGAGCGCTCGGTTGTGCTCATGCGCGAGGGACGATGACACGAGCCCTGCGGCCCCACCGCAGGCTTCGCCAACCGAGACTGGGCCGAACCAGACGCGGCATCAATTTCCGGGATTCCCTCCTCCGCCAGTGCCTGCTCGAAAAGTTGTCGAATTTCGTCATAGCCGGCCGAGCCAGAGACAATCTCGTGTCGTTCCAGAATGCGCCTGGTGTAAGCGTCCACAACAAAGGCCGGGTGATTGCCGGCATACAAAAGAATCGAGTCCGCGGTCTCCGGCCCGACACCATTGAGCGCCAACAGTTCGTCGCGGAGTTCGGCCGTTGGCTGCGCGAACATCCGCGCGAGCGACCCGCCGTAACGCTGGTCGAGAAAGCTCACAAACGTTTTCAGCCGCTGCGCTTTCTGCCGGAAGTAACCGGAGGGGCGAATCAACTGCCCGAGCTCAGGCTGAGGCGTGCGGCGGATGCCGCGGAGGGTCAGAAGGCGCGCTTTCCGAAGGTTGGCGAGCGCCTTCTCCACGTTCGCCCACGCGGTGTTCTGGGTCAAGTAGGCGCCAACAATTACCTCAAATCGCGACCGTGCCGGCCACCAGTGCTGACGTCCCCAGGCGAAAGACAACGTGTGGTAGTAAGCGCGGATCGCGTGGTGTTTGGTTTCGCTCATGGGTGCACGTTTGCCGTCGTCGCAATTCTAGCCGCGAGCCTGAACCCTTAACCCACAGGGGGCAAAGAGATGCACAGGGAATTCATTTCAACCGACCACCAAAATGAACAGGTTTTTCCTTTAAACCCCTGTGCTTCCTGTGGTGACATGGGTGTCCGCGCACCGAAGAACATGGCCTGCCGCGCGGATTTTCCCAATACGAAGGACTTTCTGGCACAAATGCGGCCAACAGCGGGCATAAACCTTACGCGCCGCGAAGTACAGGTACCTAAGTTACTTTTTCGGAATTCCCATTGGGTTGACAATTTGTGTCAGTGCGAAAGCAACCTCGCTGATCCCCCCGTAAATCAGCGGCTTCGCCCTGACTCGGACTTGGTGGGAATACAGGAGAGATATGTCTCAGCGGCTGGGTGACCTGCTCGTCAAAGAGAAGGTCATAACCCCAGAGCAGTTGGAAGAAGCGACCAAACTCCAGAAGGAGTCGCACTCCCGGCTCGCCTCGGCGCTGGTGAAGTTGGGCTTCCTCTCGGATGAGGATGTCACCAACTTTCTCTCGCGCCAGTACGGCGTGCCCGCCATCAATCTTTCGTATTTTGAGATCGATCCCGCCGTCGTCAAGCTGATTCCCTTCGAAACCGCGAAACGCTATCAGATTTTGCCGCTCAGCCGGGTCGGCGCTTCGCTCACCATCGCCATGGTCGACCCCACCAACGTCTTTGCCATGGACGATATCAAGTTCATGACGGGCTTTAACATCGAACCGGTCGTGGCCTCGGAAAGCTCCATCATCGAGGGCATCGATAAGGCCTACGGCACTTCCAAAGAAGCTGAGCTCGAGCAGGTCATGCAGTCGATGAACGACGCCGGCGAAGGCACCGACATCGAACTCCAGAACGTAGAGCAGGAACTTGAACTCCGGGAACTGGAGAAAGCGGCCGACGAAGCTCCCATCGTCAAGCTGGTGAACCTGGTGCTCACCGATGCCGTGAAGAAGGGCGCCAGCGATATTCACATGGAGCCGTACGAAAAAGAATTCCGGGTCCGGTTCCGCATTGATGGAGTTCTGCAGGCGATCATGAATCCGCCCCTGAAATTGAAGGACGCCATCACTTCGCGCCTCAAGATCATGGCCAAGCTCGACATCAGCGAAAAGCGGCTGCCGCAAGACGGCCGCATCATGCTGAAGATGCAGATCGGCGGCAAGAAAAAGCAGCTTGATTTCCGCGTCTCCACTCTGCCTACGCTCTGGGGCGAGAAGATCGTGCTCCGGCTGCTGGACAAGGAAAACCTGCGTCTGGATATGACCAAGCTCGGTTTCGAGCAGGAGTCGCTGGTCAAATTCGAGAAGGCCATCCTGAAGCCCTACGGCATGGTGCTGGTCACGGGGCCGACGGGATCGGGCAAGACCAACACGCTCTATTCTTCGATCTCGCGGCTGAACCAGCCCGATACCAACATCATGACCGCCGAAGACCCGGTTGAGTTCCAACTGGGAGGCGTGAACCAGGTGCAGATGAAGGAGCAGATCGGCCTGAATTTTGCGGCGGCCCTGCGCGCCTTTCTGCGCCAGGACCCCAACATTATCCTGGTCGGCGAAATTCGCGATTTTGAAACCGCGGAGATCGCCATCAAGGCCGCACTTACCGGACACCTCGTCCTATCCACTCTGCACACCAATGGCGCGCCGGAAACCATTACGCGTCTCATGAACATGGGCATCGAGCCTTTCCTGGTGGCGACTTCGGTGCATCTGATCTGTGCCCAGCGCCTGATCCGGCGGATCTGCAAGGACTGCGCCGAACCGGTCGAAATGCCTCCGCAGGCCCTGATCGACGAAGGCTACACGCCCGAAGAGGCCAAGACGGTGCAGATCATGAAGGGCAAAGGCTGTGCCACCTGCAACAAGACCGGCTACAAGGGGCGCACCGGTTTGTACGAAGTGATGGAAGTGGACGACGAGATCCGGGAACTGGTTCTGGTCGGCGCGTCGGCGGTTGAACTTAAGAAGAAAGCGATTGAACGCGGCATGATCACCCTGCGTCGCAGCGGGCTGATCAAGGTCGCGGCAGGCTGGACCACACTCGAAGAAGTGGCTCGGGAAACGATCCACTAGAAACGGCACCAGGAAGGAAAAGGAAACTATGGCACTCTCGTTAAGCGATCTGCTCCGCCGCATGCTGGAGATGAATGGAAGCGATCTCCACATCACCACCAATTCTCCGCCCCAAATCCGGGTGCACGGCCATCTGGTGCCGCTCGACCTGCCCCAGTTGACGCCCGCCGAGACCAAGCAATTGGCCTACAGCGTGATGACCGATTCGCAGAAGCACCGTTTCGAAGAAACCCTCGAACTGGACTTCTCCTTCGGTCTGAAGGGCCTCGCTCGCTTCCGCGCCAACGTCTTCAACCAGCGCGGCGCTTCGGCTTGCGTCTTCCGTCTGATTCCGTTTGAGATCAAGTCGTTCCACCAGCTGGGTCTGCCTCCGATCGTCAGCAAGCTGTGCGACAAACCGCGTGGACTGGTGCTGGTGACGGGGCCGACCGGCTCGGGCAAGTCCACGACGCTGGCGGCCATGATCGACAAGATCAATAGCGAGCGCCACGAACACATCCTCACCATCGAGGACCCGATCGAGTTCGTGCACATGAACAAGAACTGCCTGGTCAATCAACGCGAAGTGCATTCTGACACCAAGGGCTTTACCGACGCGCTGCGCGCCGCGCTTCGTGAAGACCCGGACGTGGTGCTGATCGGCGAAATGCGCGACCTCGAGACCATCGAGTCTGCGCTGCGTATCGCGGAAACCGGCCACCTCACCTTCGGTACGTTGCATACCAATTCCGCATCGTCCACCATCAACCGCATCATCGATGTGTTCCCGTCGCACCAGCAATCGCAGATCCGCGCCCAGCTTTCGCTGGTGCTCGAAGGCATCATGTGTCAAAGTCTGCTGCCCCGCGCCGACAACAAGGGACGCGCCATGTGCATGGAGATCCTGGTGCCCAATGCGGCCGTGCGCAACCTGATTCGCGAAGACAAGATTCACCAGATCTACTCAGCCATGCAGTCCGGCCAGGAGAAGTACGGCATGCAGACGTTCAACCAGTCGCTGGCCACGGCGTATTTCCAGAAGCAGATCACAATGGAAATGGCGCTGATGCGCTCCAGCAATCAGGACGAACTACAGGAAATGATCGCGCGCGGCGCCGGCCTTATGAACCGCGGCACTCCAACTCCGATGGCCAAGGGTGCAGCGCCGGTAAAAAGATGACATCGAGAAATGCCCGGTAGCACACCGAGCCGCAAGACGAGGGAAAAGAGACTAACGAAGAGACAAGCAGGCGCGGGCGGTTGTCAGGATGGGCAGCCCGCGCGTGCGGAACACGGATAAGGAGAAGGTAACCATGCCGGTTTTTACGTTTTCGGGAAAGACCGCTTCGGGCGAGAAAGTTCAGGGAGAGCGCGTAGCCTCCAACAAGGACGGACTGGCCTCGCAACTCCGGAAGGAACGCATCACGCCAGGCCGCATCCGGGAGAAGGGCAAGGAATTCTCCCTGCCCACTTTTGGCAGTGGCAAAGTCAAGGTCAAGGACGTGGCGGTGTTCTTCCGCCAGTTCTCGGTCATGATCGACGCCGGCCTGCCGCTGGTGCAGTGTCTGGAGATTCTCGGCGCCAACCAGGAGAACCCCAGCTTTCAGAAGACGCTGCTCGGTGTCCGGACCACCGTCGAAGGTGGCGCCACGCTGGCCAATGCCATGCGGCAGTATCCGGTCGTCTTCGACGACCTGACGACCAACATGATCGAGGCGGGCGAGACCGGCGGTATTCTCGACCTCATCCTCCAGCGCCTGGCGATCTACGTGGAAAAGGCGGTCAAGCTGCGCGCGGCCGTCAAGTCGGCGTTGATCTACCCGGTGGCCGTTGTCTCCCTCGCTGTGCTGATTGTGGGCGCGCTGCTCAAGTGGGTGGTGCCGATCTTCGCCAACCTCTTTGTCGGATTGGGAGTTGCACTGCCGCTGCCGACCCGCATTGTCGTCGGCCTGAGCAGCTTCGTGGGTCATTTCTGGTGGTTCTTTATCGTGGGTGGCGTGGGCGCCGTCTTCGGTGTCAAGCAGATTCGCAAGCACCCGCGCGGCCGCTATTACTTCGACGCCATGATGCTCAAGATGCCCATCATCGGGATACTGCTGCGCAAGATCGCGGTCGCCCGCTTTACCCGAACCCTGGGCACGCTCATTACCTCGGGCGTTCCCATACTCGAAGGCCTGGCCATTACCGCCCGCACCTCGGGTAACGCCGTGCTCGAAGAAGCGCTGATGAAGGTGCGCAAGGCGATCGAAGAAGGCCGCACCATCGTCGATCCGCTACGCGAATGCGGGGTCTTCCCCAACATGGTGACGCAGATGATCGGCGTCGGCGAAGCCACCGGCGCCATGGACTCCATGCTGCAGAAGATCGCAGACTTTTACGAAGATGAAGTCGACTCCGCCACCAAAGACATGCTGGCCATGCTGGAGCCGGTGATCATCGGCTGTCTCGGCGTCACCATCGGCGGCATCGTGATCTCGCTATACATGCCATTGTTCGCCATGATCTCAAAACTGGCGGGATAGAAAAGACAGCCGTCAGCCATCAGCAGTCAGCCGTCAGCTAACTCCGAATATCGGCGGCCAACGACGGCGAATGACCAGCGACGAAAAACTGATGGCTGACAGCTGAAGGCTGACGGCTAAATCCATGCACTCCATCTCCGATGAGCGGAACTGGCTGACCTGGCTGGTGAAGGTTCGCATCCTGATCCTGATGGTCCTGCTCGCCATCGAACTCGCCGTCATCCGCCTCACTCCCAGCCCGCTGCCGATAATGCCCTTTCTCACCGGGATGGTGTTGTGGTTCGTGCTCTCGCTGTTTTTCCTTTTTCTGGTTTCGGTCTGGAACGAACACCGCCTGCAGGCCATTTTGCAGGTGCTCGCCGATCTGGTTATGGTCACGCTGGTCGTCCATCTAACCGGCGGCATCGACAGCTCGCTAAATTTCCTCTACCCCCTGGTCATCGTAGTCGCTTGCATGCTGCTGCCGCGAGCCTGGGGATACCTGAGCGCGGCTCTGGCTTTCATCCTGTTCGGAAGCATCCTCGAACTCGATTATTACCTGGTCATTCCCTCCTTTGCGAGCTCGCATCCCAAGCTGAAGGCGCTGCAGGTAGTCATCTTTGTCAACCTGTTTGCCTACTTCGCCATTGCCTACCTGGCTGGGTTGCTGATGAGCAAGCTGCGCCAGGTGGATGTGCAACTGAAGGATGCCAGCGGCGCGCTCGAAAATCTGCAGGCGCTGCATGAAAATATTGTGCAGTCTATGAGCGGCGGTGTGATCACGACCGGGCTCGACGGACGGATCACGCTGGTCAATCGAGCGGCCCAGCAACTGCTCGAGATCTCGGAAGCCGAACTGCGCGGACGCTCCATGGTCGATCTGTTTCAGGATCCGTTGCCCCACTTCGGGGTGGCCCGGGGCGATGCCGAAGTCCGCTATACGACCGTCAACGGCTTCCGCAAGACGTTTCGCGTGCTGGTTTCCGCGCTCAACGTGAGCGCGCGCGGTGACCTGGGCTTTGTCTATTCCTTTGACGACCTCACCGAGATCCGGCGACTGGAGCGCGAGGTGCGCATGCAGGATCGCCTGGCTGCGGTGGGCCGCTTGGCCGCTGCCATCGCTCACGAAATTCGCAATCCCCTGACTTCCATTGCCGGCTCGGTCAGCATGTTGTCGGATGCGCCCACCTTGAATTCCGAGGAGCGGCACCTCCTGCAGATTGTGACCCGCGAGTCCGACCGCCTCAACAACATCGTCACCGATTTTCTGGCGTACTCACGGGGCAAGCAGTACCGTTTCGAGCGCGTGAATCTGGTTTCGTTGCTGGAGGACACCCTTACGTTGCTCGAACACCGCCTCATCGCCGAGAACGCCGGCATCAAACTGGAGCGCAGCTTTCAGAAGTCCGAAGCCTGGGTGCTGGCCGATGGCGACAAGCTTAAACAGGTGTTCTGGAACTTCTCGGAAAACGCGGTGCGCGCAATGAAGACGACGGGTAAAGGCGGGAGCCTGACCGTGGCTCTGGCGGAGCGCGGCCCCGACTGGGAGATGAGCTTTGCCGACACCGGTCCGGGCATCAACCCGCAGCAGACGGAAAAGATCTTCGAGCCCTTCCAGTCGAACTTTGAAGGCGGAACCGGGCTGGGCCTGGCGATCGTGTACCAGATCGTGCAGGCGCACGAGGGCAAGGTGTGGGCGCGTTCGGAAGTCGGCAAGGGCACCAGCTTTGTGCTGCGCTTGCGCCGCCTGGAGCGGGGCGCCGCGGGCGGGACTGCCTCCGCATCGGAATCCGCCGCACCGGCGCTGGCCGCCGCGGGAGTGGCCGCAGGAGCAGGAGGAGGCGCGCGTGGGTAACATTCTCGTCTGCGACGACGAGCGCTCGATCTGCGAACTGCTCGATATTGCCCTGCGCCGCGATGGCCACAAGGTGGAAACCGTCACGGGTGGCGATGCGGCCAAGCGCAAGATCGACAGCGCGCTCTTCGACGTGATTGTGACCGACATCAAAATGCCGGGCGTGGATGGGGTCGAAGTCCTGCGCCACGCGCACCAGATCTCGCCCGAATCCGCGGTCATTTTGATGACTGCCGTCGATGACTACCTAGCTGCGGTGCAGGCCGTCAAGGCGGGGGGCGCGACCGATTACATCCGCAAGAGTCCGGGACTGGTGGACGAGGTCAAACTCGCCATCGCACGCTCGCTCACGAAAGTCTCGCTCAGCCGTCAGAACTTTGCCCTGCGGCGCGACGCGGCCGCGCGCAATTCGCTCGACAACATCGTCGGCGTAAGTCCGGCGCTCGAAAAGCTGAAGCAAACCATCCGCACGGTGGCTACCACCAACAGCACGATTCTGGTCTACGGCGAAAGCGGAACCGGCAAGGAACTGGTTGCCCGCGCTGTCCACACCTGCTCGCCGCGAGCCGGCGAAGCTTTTGTGTCGGTCAACTGCGGCGCGTTCCCGGAGACGCTGCTCGAAAGCGAACTCTTCGGTTACGTCAAGGGCGCCTTCACCGGAGCGAACCAGAACCGGCGCGGACTGTTTGAAGTCGCCGACCAGGGCACGATCTTTCTCGACGAGATCGGCGAGATGACCATGCCCATGCAGGTCAAACTGCTGCGCGTGCTGCAGGAGCGCACAGTGCGTCCGGTCGGTGGCACCAGCGAAATTGCGGTGGATGTGCGCGTCATCGCCGCTACCAATCGCGATCTCGACCGGCAGGTCACCGAGGGCACGTTCCGCGAAGATCTCTACTATCGCCTGAACGTCATTCCCATTCGCGTGCCGGGTTTGCGCGAACGCCGGGAGGATGTGCCGCTCCTGGCCAATCACTTTCTGAAAAAATATGCGCCCGGGGCAGGGAAGAGCATCCACGGTGTCCGAGCGGCGGCGCTCGAAGCCCTGACGGGTTACGACTGGCCGGGCAACGTGCGGCAACTTGAGAACACGATCGAACGA
>Ga0187887_10003652_pt1 | contig 11832 bp, 11 predicted proteins | sample June2016WEW_7_10_FD_132977 | JGI IMG/M metagenome (GOLD analysis project Ga0187887, IMG submission 132977) | Peatland microbial communities from SPRUCE experiment site at the Marcell Experimental Forest, Minnesota, USA - June2016WEW_7_10 | ecosystem: Environmental > Terrestrial > Soil >... | reverse complement strand
GCTTTCCATTCCCGGAGCGCAAGCAACGTCGCTGCCGCCATTCCTCCATCTTCGGAATCGAAAATCACGACTACTCCAGCTGCGCTGGTTGGCGCTTGAGTTAGCTCGGCGTATTCCTTCTGGAACAAAGATTTTGCGAATTCCAACTTTACTTGCGAACTGGTGCTTGTTGCACTTCCGTTTGCGCGTTGCACCGTTACAATCTTCACGGTTTGTCCTCGAAGCGGATCCCAAGTCCCGGGGAAGGATGCGATCTCTTCGTTCTTGACCTGAAATGGTTCAGTACTCGGGGCGGCGGCCTGCGGATTTTCAACTTTCGTATCGGGAGTGAAACTTTCCGGCACTTCAAGCGCCGAGCGCCGAATCCATCCCCGGGAAAGGCCCGAGATTCGCACGTGAACCCAGTTCGCATTCAAATCGAGAATTTCAAATTCATCTTCTGCAGTAGCAAGAAACAAAACCTTGGCGCCTTCGACTGGACTCACCAGGACTGGGGTGTCCGATTTCTTAACCGCAACCAGATTCTTGGGGCGAGCCTGGTTGCGGAGAATCTCTTCTAATCCCTTCGCTTCTTTGGTGAGCTCTTCCATGTGTTTGTCAGCTACCGCCTTCTGCGTAGCCAGATCCGGGTCGGAACTATTTGCCGGTTTGAAGGGCGAAATCGCGGAGGCTGTGGGAAGCTTCGAACTCGCCGTCGGGGCTGCCGGCAGTGCATTACTCGGCATCGGCGCAGAGATCGCAGTCATTGGTGCGTCGGGAGCATCCTTAGATCGTGAGGGCGCTACCGCAGTCCGCGAAGGGGTTGACACCGCAGAAGCGGCGGCGGCTGGCGAGCCGTGGAGCGCATCCGAAAGCCGATCCAGAAAATCGTTCTCCAATCGACCGTTGGAAGGCAGCACCTGGTATCCGGAATTCGACGAAGCAGGGTCTGCATACCACGCGGTAATTTTGGCGCTGACTCGCACCAGCGCTCCTCCACTGGACGTGGAACTGACTTGGATCTCGCACTGATAATAGCCACGCTGGAAGCGATCTAAGGGAAGGTCACCAGGACGCGTGAAGCCATCCAATACCGGCAGGCGACCAGAGGCCGAAGCCTGCAACTGCTTGACGACTTTCTCCACCACTACTTTCGACTGGGCAAACTTGCGCTCGTATGGGGCGATTTGAGCATCGTTGGGCTGGGCCAATGCGATTGGAATCGCAGCGCTGAACATGAGAAGAGTCGACACTACCCGCACATGGAGTGGCCTCACGGCAGCGGCTCCAGTTGGTCGCGGTGAATCCAACCGTGCTGCCCATCTTCAGTTTCAACCCCGTACCAATAGGGAGTGCCAACGACGATCACAACTTCAGTACCTGCATCGAGAGACTTCAAATTCGAAGCCGTGTGAAAGGGAGCGGACTTGAGTTGAGCGCCGGGAGCCTTAATGACGCGTTCCGCCTGGCGACGGAGATCCTCCACGTGCTTTTCCAGCGCTTGGACAGAGCTTTGGGCAGCGGCGAGGGCCACAGTTTCATCCTCTTCACTCTTGCGTTCGAGCGCCTGCCGGGCCAGTTCTTCCTGCCGGTGTTTTTCGCTCTGCTGGGCCTCAGTTTTCTGTAATTCGAGTGCGTCAACGTGATCCTGAATGTCTTTGAACTCGGCGCTTTCGACGCTGCCATCCGAAGCGTGCGAGGTACGGCGGAAGTCTTCAACGAAGACTGCGTCGATGCGCAAAATCGTTCGGTTTGGATCCCGGCTCTGCACCACATAGCGCACCGCAAGCGTCCCTTCGTCCCTGGTCTCCTCAAAATTCGCCGGCGCCAGCACCTGGGTGCGGACCTTGTAGAAGACGGTGCCCGGATCTTTCCATTCGGGGAACAACGACGAGGACCCGACGGCGTTGGCTTTCTCGATGTACTTGTCTTTGTTGTATTCGAAGCTGCCCTGGATGATTCCGTCATCGACAACGGTCTCGACTGCCTGCAGGACTTCACTCTCCGGAGCAGAAATTTCCGTCGAGAAACCCAGACCAAAATCTTCGTGCTTCTTACGCCCGCGTGCAGAAAGTGAACCGACTACCGAGGCCAGCCCGACAACCAGCAACAGAGTCCGCGCGATCCTGCAACTATGGGCAGCAGAGCAGATTTCAATGAGTATGTATCTCTTGGCGCGAATGGAATTGCGAGTTCCCGCCCTGTTATCGATATTCCGCATGCACTCCAACTGCTGGCCCGGGCCCTGGATCTTTCGAAAATCGGCTGACACTACCTGCGATTCCAGTTTCTAGCTCTTACTCTTGACCGAGGTCGGCTGTCAACTTTTGGAATCTTATTTTCCACTCGTAAGCCGCTCTCGTGACAAATTGCTGACAATCTTTTTACAAAATATAGACGAAGTTATCACACTCGAACGAGACAGCAATGGTACTGTCACTCCGACGATTGGGCGTGAAGCTTACGGGTATGCACAGAATCACTATGCGCAGGGGGACGACCGCAGGTCGAGCCAAGCTCAGCTTATCCGAAACCCAGAACGGGAACGGAGCAAACCCGCGGCGAGCGCGCGATCGGGTCGCCAAGAAACAGGCGCTGATTCAGGCCGCGCTTGGACTGTTCGCGTCCAAGGGCTACGAGGTCACGACCACTCGTGAAATCGCCGCTGCGGCCGGCTGCGCGGAAGGCCTCATCCACCGCTATTTCAAGGGCAAAGCTGGCCTGCTCACAGCCATGATTGAAAATCGGATATCCAAAGAGGTGGTGGATTTCAGCCATCAACTGCGACCTGCCTCGAACTTCGCGGATGAATTTCTGCACTTGGTCGAACGCGAAGTCGAGCGCATGTGGGAGAGCCGCGATTTTCTCCGGGTATTCATTCCTCGCGCGATTGTTGATCCATCCGTGGGCAGTGTGATGAACAAGGCGCTCATCTCGGTGCGTGCCAAGGCGATCACAGCGCGATTGAAACAGTACGAATCTTGCGTTACATTGCCGCAAGACGCTATCGAGGCTTTTACGCAGGCGATCGGAATGCTCGGCCTTGTGTTTGGCTTTGTGCGCCCTGTATTGCTCGGGCACGATCGTCCCGGCGCGAAGAAAATGGCGGTCGCTGTGGCCAAGATTCTTGTAAGCAACCCTGCAATTTCCTCTGTCATCTGATTGGTTTTTCCGATTTTGGTGATTCGGTTTTCTTATTTTTTCTTGACACTGATCTAACGAACGTGATAATTAGTGCGTCCACGCGCACTTAACAGGTAGTTGTCGCAGTTTGAATTAGACTTCGTGACAGAGGACCAGATGACCGCTCCTGCTGTACGTGTCTTTCTTGAGGTGCCGCGGAGTCTGTGCGCTTCCTGTCGTGAGGCTTGCTCCAAAACCAACGCTTTCAGCGAAACTTTGAGAGATGACGTCTCGTCAATTGCGAGGGCACGCTCAATCGGGTGAGAGTGTGCTGTAAATGAATGCGCCAATAGTTTTGCCTTTGTGAATTCGCATTTAGGAGGGCTGGATGATCTCGTCCCGGAGAAGCCTTGCGGGTTGCCTACTGTCGTTGTTTCTTGTCCTCGGCTGCTTGCCCGATGCTCATGCGTTACCTGCCTTCGCCCGAAAATATGGGCTTCGCTGTTCGGCATGCCACGAATCCTGGCCGATGCTGAATTACTTTGGGCAGAAGTTTAAAGACAACGGCTATCAGCTGATGAATGATCGGGATGCTCCGATTTGGCAGAACCCCTCGTACTGGCCAGTGACCTTCCGCATCACCCCGATCTGGCACCGGTTCAGCACCGGCAAGGTTGCGGTCGACCAGGGAGGGGGGATGAACAATGGTGAGGCGAGAGTCGAAAGCTCGGGTTTCGACCTCAGCGGGCTCGACTTCCATACCGGCGGCACGCTCGAAAAAAATATCTCGTTCTACGTGCTGCCTTCTTCCGACAGCACCGCCAGTTTTCACTTTGAGACGGTCATGGGGCGCTTCGATAACCTATTCGGCAGCTCTTGGCTCAATGTGAAGTTGGGCAAGTTCGAACTCGACAACTTACTGTCCGAAAAGCGCATCCTGACTCTGACCGCCAATGGCGGGATTTATCAGACCTATCACTTCATTCCGCAGGGCGACAACAACATCTTCGGCCAGATTGGCGATAACCAGCTCGGCTTGGAGTATATGGGACACTCAGCAGACGATCGCACGCGCGTCTCTGCGGCGCTTCTCAGTTCAAGCGACGGAAACGTCGGCTTGATCACCGGCGCCAACTCCTATAGCGGATTCTTCACCGCGAGCCAGGCTTTTGACGCGGGCAAGCTGGGAGTTGAGCGCATCGGATTTTACGACATGATGGGCCTGGCCGCAGTCACGTACCGGACTTCTGCCGGAGTGCCCATTCCTGGCTCGGGAATCAACAATAAGGGATTTAATCGCATTGGCTTCGTCGGGCAGTTCTATCTCGGTCCTCACTTCGATCTCCAAGTGGTGACTCAACATGGCACGGATAACGCATGGTTCGGGCAGGGCTATGGCAATGCATCCGACCCGAACAATGGGACGGCAGCGAGTGACCTTCCGAACGCAACCCCGGGCACGGTTCTTCCAGCGACTGCGCGTGCGCCCAGTTGGAATGGCGCGACGTTCGAAGCCCACTACGTGTACAGTCCGCAGTTAATCTTCATAGGCCGGTTCGAGCTGGAGCGAATGTCGCAACAGGGCACTGTCGGGACTGCGTCAAATCTCGGAAACATTACCTCCTATACCATCGGCTATCGTTACAACCCGTTTATGACAAGCCGGGCGGGCTTCGCCTGGCACAACGAATACAACTGGCAGCACCAGGACGGGACCGGCCCGCAGCCCGGACAAAATTTGAACATAAGCGAATTGTTGATCGGCTTTGACTTCGACTTCTAGGAGAGGACCAGCAATGCGTACGAAATCGTTCTTACAGTGTTCGTTGTTGATGAGCGCGGTCGCTGTTCTGGCGCTTTCGCTGCCCGCCAGCTCTCAGGTCTCGACCGTTCAGCTGCAGGAGTGGCTGAATTTGCCGACGTCGACCAGCCACATTGGCAATATCACGGGAAATGCAAAGGCAGGAGCCCCACTTTATCGCAGGTACTGCGTCGGCTGCCACGGTGACCTCGGCGACGGCAACGGCGAGGTTGCCCAGTGGCTTGCACCTCCCATGTGGCCGAAGCCGCGTGATTTTCAGTTGGGGATATTCAAGTGTCGCTCCACACCCACCGGTACGTTGCCCACCGATGAAGACCTTTATGACACGATTGGCCGTGGGTTGGACCGCTCGGCTATGCCTATTTGGAACACGCTTACCAAAGATGAGCGCGCCGATCTCGTGGCATGGATCAAGCACTTCTCTCCCCGCTGGCAGAAAGAAAAGCCGGGAACGCCCATCCAGATTCCTTCCGAGCCGGAAGTGACGCCGGAGCGCGTCAAAGCGGGGCAAGAAGTTTTCGGAAGAGTGCAATGTTGGAAGTGTCATGGCGTTCAGGGCATGGCAAACGGTCCTTCCGCCTCGACGCTTACCGACGATCTTGGGGCGCCGATTTGGCCCTACAACTTCACTGACGGATCTCGGCCCAAGTGCGGCAACACTGATCGCGACATCTACAAAATCTTCATGACCGGCCTCGACGGCACGCCCATGCCGTCGTTTGTGGACAACATCAAGCCGGATGAAGCGTGGGACTTAGTGTTTTACCTGCGTACGCTTCAGCCGCACAACGCGTTTAACGCAAAGGAAAAACAAATCGCCAAGCAACTCGGATTGAAGCCGGTGGCTGCTCAGTAGCATCTCAGACCCCAGCGAAGCAATCCGTTCTCAGGAGAGAGTCGATGAAAAAACAATACGTTTCAAAGTTCGCAGCAATACTATCGGTGCTAGTACTTGTAGGTTTTGGAGTGTTGAGCCTGAACCAAGGCGTCAGCGCTGCCGCGGAAGGTTCAATCACCGGTACTGTGAAGCTCAGCGGTACTGCTCCTCACATGAGGGGCATTGACATGTCGAAGGACCCCTACTGTGTGAAGCAGCACGATACCCCGGTTTTGCTCGAGAATGTCGTGGTTGGGTCGGGCGGTGGTTTGCAAAACGTCGTGCTCTACATCTCCGAAGGCCTGACCGGCAACGAGGCCAGTGCGGTACCTTCCGACCAGCCGATCTTTGATCAGAAGGGTTGCCAGTATATCCCGCACGTCCTGGCCATGGACGTTGACCAGAAGTTCCAAGTCACTACCAGCGATCAAACCACCCACAACATCCACCCGTTGCCCAATCCGATGACGGGCAATATCCCGTGGAACAACTCACAGCCGCCTGGAGCGCCGCCGATCATTAGGAGTTGGAAGGCAGCCGAAATGATTCCGGTGAAATGCAACATTCACCCCTGGATGCACGGCTATTTCGCAGTTGTGAAAGGGCCTTACGCGACCTCCGACAAAAATGGCTCTTACACAATTCATGGCGTCCCCGCAGGCAGCTATACGGTGACCGCTTGGCAGGAAGATTTGGGAACTCAGACTTCGAAAGTTACCGTGGCCGGCGGCAAACCTGCGACCGCGGATTTCACTTTCGCGGCCAAATGATTCCGGCCAAGTCCGGCTGGCGAGGACTGAGCTTCAGTCGTGGAATAAATGAACAATTGTTCATGAAGAGTTCACGTTAGGTTCAGGTTGTTCAGTTACCATGGCGCGGGCCGTGTACCCACTAAGAACAGCCACCGAATGCGGTGGCTGCTTTTCATCAAGCCGTAGCGGTCGGCTGGGCAACCGGCCAGAGGCGAGGCGATATGGCAAAAATTCTTGCAGTGACGATCATTGTTATTGCGATTGGCTCCGCGATTCCCATCATTCGTCACACTTGGGACCCACCAGCCGACATCTCGACCCACGGCGGAATGATCGACGAGCAGATGTCGGAGACCATGGCCGAGGCCGGAATTTCATTTCTGGCTTCGCAAATTCTGTTGGCTTTGTTCATCTGGAAATTTTCCAGTGGGCGCCCCGGCGACAAGATAAAAACTTTCCCCGGCGGCGCCAAGGCTATGGTTTGGGCTGCGTTTCTGCTGGTGGGCACTGAAGTTTTGGCTCTGGGCGTCTTCGGAGTCAAAGCATGGGCTACTGTCTATCTCACGCCTCCGTCGGCAAACGCAGTGCCCGTTCAAGTGCAAGCCGGCCAGTTCGCGTTTTACTTTCGCTATCCGGGGCCGGATGGAACTTTCGGCCCGCTGCATCCCGACCTCATCAGCGAGGCCAACGAAAATTTCTTTGGCCTGGACACGACCCACGATGCCGATTCCAAGGATGACATCGTGACCGCTGAAATGGCGATTCCAGTGAACAAGGAGATTCATCTCCTCATGCACGCGAAGGATGTCGGGCACTCGTTCTACGTTCCAGCCCTTCGGGTGCAGCAGGACTTCGTCCCGGGATTGGATTTGTCACTCCATTTCACCGCGACCCAGATCGGGAAGTACGAAATTGTCTGCACCCAACTGTGCGGCTTGGGACACTACAATATGAAGGCATATCTCGAGGTGATGTCCCAGGACGACTTCGATAATTGGCTGAAGAAAGAAGCGGCATTACAGTAGCTCATGTCTGTAACCGAATTCTGGTACGTGATTCTTTCGAGGTGAGCACATGCACGATATGTCTGCACACGCGGCAGAGCATCATGCGCCGACCAGTTTCATCAGTAAACACGTTTTTAGTCTCGACCATAAAGTGATCGGCAAACAGTATTACGGCTTGGCGCTTGTGGCCGTGCTGATCGGAATGGTGCTCTCCTGGCTGATGCGCATCCACTTAGCCTGGACGAATTATCCGATACCTGGTCTGCATTTGCTCTCCGCCAATGGTGCGCCCGGCAACGTGATGACGCCGGAGTATTACCTGCAGCTCATGACCATGCACGCGACCATCATGGTCTTCTTCGTGTTGACTACGGCGCCTTTCGCTGCCTTCGGCAATTATTTTCTGCCCATTCAAGTGGGCGCGGAGGATATGCCGTTTCCGCATTTCAACATGATGTCGTTTTGGGTCACGTTTTCAGGTTTCCTCGTTCTGATGTCATCGTTCTTTGTGAGCGACGGACCCACCTTGGGCGGCTGGACGCAATATGCTCCGCTCAGCGCTATCGGACCGGCCTCCGGCCCAGGTCAAGGTACAGGTGTGGTTCTTTGGGCGATATCCATCGGACTCTTCTGCGTCGGCCAGTTACTGGGTTCGCTGAACTTCATCACTACGACGCTCGATATGCGGACCAAAGGCATGAGCATGTGGCGTTTGCCGCTCAGTGCCTGGGCCTGGTTCATCACCTCGGTGATGGGCCTGACTGCCTTTGCCGTGCTGATGCCCGCCACCATTCTGTTGATTCTGGATCACGTGGCCGGAACCAGCTTCTTCGTTCCCTCGGGCCTGGTACTCAACGATCAGTTGCAGCCGCACTCCGGCGGATCGACGCTACTCTGGCAGCACCTGTTCTGGTTCTTCGGTCACCCTGAGGTTTATATAGCGATCGTCCCCGGCATGGGCATCGTGTCTCATGTTCTGATCACGAACATGCGGCGTCCTATGCTCAGTCACAGGGTTCTGGTCTATGCCATGGGATCTCTGGCCGTCCTCAGCTATATGGTCTATGGACACCATATGTTTGTCAGCGGCATGAACCCGGTTTCGTCGTTGGCCTTCTCTTTTCCGACTTTGATCATCACGATCCCGTCCACGATCGTCGTTTTGATCTGGATGGGTAGTATTTACGGATCGAAGTTGCGCATTAACACGGCTTCGCTGTTTGCTTTGGGCTTTGTTTCGATGTTTATCAGCGGCGGGGTCAGCGGCTTCTTCCTCGCGCAACCCTCGATTGATATCATGCTCCACGCCACCTACTTCGTAGTGGGACACTTTCACCTGGTAATGGCCGTGGCCGCCATCTTCGGTATATTCGCGGGAACGTATTTCTGGTTCCCGAAGATGTTCGGTCGCATGATGGACGAAACTCTGGGGAAGATACACTTCTGGCTTTCCTTTGTTGGCGCTTACTGCATCTTCATGCCATTCCACTATCTGGGAATTGCGGGCAACGTCCGCCGCTACCAGGCTTTCGTCGACGACTACCTGCAACCGCTGATTCCACTACATCGCTTCATCACGATTGCAGCTTTGCTGACTGGGTTGGCCCAATTGATCTTCCTCTACAACCTGTTTCATAGCCGGTTCTGGGGAAAGCCTGCAACCGACAACCCATGGGAAGGAACGTCTCTGGAATGGAGCACGCCGACGACACCGCCCCCGCACAATAATTTTGGCGACAAACTGCCGGAGGTTTTCCATGATCCCTACCAGTACAGTGTGGAGGGTGCTACTCGCGACTACGTGATGCAGACTTCTCCCGAAAAGGTGGACCCGGCCCACGACGAAGCGTAATCACACCACGGTGTGATTGGAAAAAAGGAGTTTTGCAGTCTATGGCGACCACGGTTCATGATCCGCCAAAAATCGAGGAACGTCGCGATCAGCTGCCGGTAATCAGCGATTCCGGCAATGGCGGCCGTGGAACTTTGGTTCCGGCCAGCGGGAATTTCCGGGCGGTGAAAGACTACGCTCCGCCACCGTCTTCGACCGGAATCTGGGTGGTGCTGGCGTCCATCACCATGAGCTTCGCGGCCTTCACCAGTGCCCTGATCGTTCGTCAAGGGTCGTCACTGGATTGGCGCCATCTCAGTCTACCGAGGATTCTTTACTTCAATACGTTGCTCCTTTTGGCCAGCAGCTTCACGCTGGAAGTGGGCCGCCGCCAGGTTGGTGGCTACATGAGTGGCCGAAAGGTCGGGATGGCGCACCCGGCGCGCTGGTTATACATCACGTTGTTTTTGGGTCTATTGTTCGTAGCCGGCCAATACATTGCTTGGCAACAACTACGCGCGGAAGGCCTGTTTTTGGCGACCAATCCCAGTAGTTCGTTCTTTTACCTCCTGACCGCAATACATGCTCTGCACGTGCTTGGCGGGTTAGGCGGCTTGACGCGTGTCGTTCACAAGTTCAATCGGTCGACTTTACGAAAGAGCACGCTGGACGCTACTTCGCACTACTGGCATTTCATGGACGCATTGTGGGTGTATCTGATGTTCTTGCTGTGGTTCAAGCTTTAACAAACTTGACAACAAGAGGAGGCACCGTGAGCCACGCCGATACGATGGGAGGACACGCAGCACTGATGGAAAAACCTGCGTTTTCGGTTCCCGCGAAAAAGATGGCGATGTGGCTGTTCATTATCGCTGACACCGCAACCTTTGCCGGTTGTCTGGTCGCCTATGGATTCCTCCGCAATGCCACTCCCGACTGGCCGAGACCGTTCCACAGCATCACCAATGTTGCGATCATGACTTTCATTCTCGTGACCAGCAGCCTCACTATGCTGTTTGCGATGGACGCGGGCAAAGCGGGAGATAAAGCCAAAGCATTCCGCTGGATGCTGATCACTGCCGCCCTCGGCGCCGTTTTCGCGTTATTGCACATTCGCGAGTGGCTGGCACTAATTGATGAAGGCATGACGCTGCTGAAGAATCCGTGGGGTACTGGCTTGTTTGGCGCCGCGTTTTTCAGCATTACCGGCTTGCATCTTTTGCACGTGACCTGCGGAGTGATTGCGCTCGTAGTAGTTGCCATCCGCTACCAGGGCGGCCGCTACAACGCCGACGATCTGGAAGTTACCGGTCTTTACTGGCACTTTGTGGACCTGGTTTGGATGTTCGTCGTGCCGCTGGTCTACCTGTTGAACCTTTCGCACTAACCCGGAACAGGAGCAAAACCATGGCTATGGCCGAAACACATAAGAGTGGCACCAGCAGGTATGTGGTGGTGTATATTTTCATTCTTGCCATCGCGGCTCTGCAATTTGTGATCGCATATTCGAATATTACAGCGCCGCAGATGTTCGGACGGATGCTGTTTCTGGCGGTGGTCGAGGCCACACTGGCACTTTTGTTTTTCATGCACTTGTCCGACAATCACGGCCTCCTGTGGTTTGTCGTGATTTTTACGGTCTTCGTGCTGCTGGCGATGCAGTATGGGTGGACAGACAGCTTTCGCGAGTTGCTCGGTGCTCCCTGGTCAAACTATACAAAGTATTAACGAGCGCAGGCGCTGTATTCGCGCAAAGGATCATGAAGTTTCAAAGTTCAATCCGACTCATGGGCATTGCGTTCGCGGCATTCTTCGTTCTGCTGCTGCCTCTGCCTGCCTTTTCCCAAAACTGTGCGCTTTGCTATACTCAGGCGTCTTCCGCCGGGGCGAGGATGATCGAGGCTTTACGCAGTGGCATTTTGATCATGGTGATTCCTCCGACGTTGGGATCCATTGGTATGGTTTTCATTGTGCGTAAAAGGAATAATCGGTTTAAGCGCGACAAGTCCGCGGTAGAAGACTGGTAAAATGGCGACCACTAATCTAATGGCAAATTCCATCTCTCCGCAGGCGCTAACTTCCACGCTTCGGGATTACTACACGCTGACCAAGCCCGAAGTAAACCTGCTTATTCTGATGACCACCTCGGCGGGATATTACCTGGCTTCCCGGGGACCATTCAGGATCGCAGGTTTGGTGAACACGCTGATCGGCACGCTCCTCGTTGCCAGCGGAACGGCAACGATCAATCAATGGATGGAACGGGTCTGGGACGGTCAAATGCGTCGCACCGCCAACCGGCCTCTGCCCTCGGGACGAATTAGCTCTCGCGAAGCATTTTTGTTTGGCATGTTGTTGAGCGTCGCTGGAGGCCTGTACCTCGCGATTACAGTGAACCTGTTATCGGCTTTTCTTGCAGTCTCGACGCTGCTGTCGTACCT
>Ga0187887_10003651_pt1 | contig 11834 bp, 7 predicted proteins | sample June2016WEW_7_10_FD_132977 | JGI IMG/M metagenome (GOLD analysis project Ga0187887, IMG submission 132977) | Peatland microbial communities from SPRUCE experiment site at the Marcell Experimental Forest, Minnesota, USA - June2016WEW_7_10 | ecosystem: Environmental > Terrestrial > Soil > Wetlands... | reverse complement strand
TCGGCAAACCTTCTAAGCACCCTTGAGACCAACTCTCCTCCGAAAAATCGCGAAGAAGAGACGGCGCGCCTCAAGGCTCGCAGTGCGAAGAGGTTTGGCGATCCAAAGAGTCTCCGGTAGCACCGCCAAATCAGATAGCGTTGCCTCGACCCGTTGAGACCGCCCCATTTTCCGTGAACTACGGTTCGCCTTCCTGGTGGCCCGTACCTTGGTATGCGCGTGACATACGACTGTGTCTTCGAAAGCACGGAATGACAGCAGGATGCTGCCATGGTTTGGTTGATCAAAAACCAACCGAAAGATGGATGACGAATTCCATTTCAATCCTTACAGTTCAGTAGATCCATCCCAATGCTTTTGAAGTGAACCCAGTTCGTTCCTACGGGCTCGTTCTCCCAACCTACTGATCTCGCACGGAGTAAATTCGTCAATGCGTAAGTTTGCCCTGGCTCTTTCCCTGCTGGCATCATGCCCCGGCATGTACATGCTTGCTCAAGTTCCGACCGCAACCGTCAACGGTCTCGTTAGGGATTCACAAGGCGCGCTCATCCCGCAGGCTCATGTCTCCGTAACCAGCGTGAAACAGGGCACCGTGCGGACCAGCCTGTCCAACCCTGACGGCTCGTACACCTTATCCAACCTCCAGCCCGACGACTATCTCATTGCCATTAGCGCGCCTGGATTCGCGACCGTGCAGTACAAGGACGTGCACCTCGAGGCAGGCAAGACGACAACCCTCGACACAAAGCTGTCTCCAGCGGCTGAAGCAACCACCGTGCAGGTGAGCTCAAGCGGGAATGAAGTTTCACTCTCCCAATCGATGGTCCAGGGTCAAATCACATCCAACACCATCCAGAACATTCCGCTCAACGGCCGCAATTTTCTCGAGCTTGCCTTCCTCTTGCCGGGCAACCGGCCTGCGCCCACCTTCGACCCCACCAAGACCAACACCCTCGAAGTCAGTTCTGCCGGCGGCTTCGGACGCGGCGGCAACATTACCGTCGACGGCGGAGACAATAACGACGAAGTGGTTGGCGGAACGTTGTCGAACCTCCCCGAAGACTCGATCCAGGAATTTCAAATTGCCACGGCACGCTTTACCTCGGAAGTCGGCCGCTCGGGAAACAGCATCATCAACATCGTTACGCGATCGGGCACAAATGCTGTGCATGGCTCAGCATTTGTCTTCGTACGCAACCAGGATCTCCAGGCCCTGCCCGCCACCTTCGATCACCAGCTTCCTACCCCTCCCTTCAGCCGCGAACAATTTGGCGGTTCCATCGGAGCTCCCATCCGCCGCAATAAGGCATTCCTCTTTTCTTCAGTCGAATATCGCGATCAGAATGCCTCCATCCTCACTGGAACGCGCAACTTCACGACAGACCTGATCGACAACACCTCCGCGCCCGCACCGCTGCGCGACCTGCTCCTGTCCAACCGCGTCGACTACACCTTCAACCCGAACAACAATCTGTATGCGCGCTATAGCTTCAATCGTTCCACCGACACCGCGCAGGCCACGCCCTCATCCACCACCCCACTCAGCACCGCCGCCGAGCGACAAAACTCTCTCAACCGTTTCAATTCCATTGTGGCTGGATGGACATCCGTCATCGGCTCCACGCGCACCAACAACCTCTCCTTCCACTACGACAACTTCTACAACGACATCCCACCCTTCCCTCAAAATGCTCCCCTCACCGATCCTTCCAGCCTCGGCCTCACCAACGAATTGATCTTCCCCGACCTCGCGGACGGCGCCAACTTCAACCTCCCGCAGGCAACTCACCTCAATCGTTATCAGCTGCGCGACGGCTTTACCATGGCCCTCGGCAAGCACGAGCTCCGCTTCGGCGCTGAGTTTCAACACTACTCCGCACACGGACTCATCAACGTCTTTGGTACTGGAACCGTCATCCTTACTTCAGACTTCGGCTTTCAGGATCTCAATGGCGATGGCGTCGTCAACGACCTCGATATCCCCGTCGCCGTCGGCATCCACAGTAGCGCCCCGGTAGTTCCCGTGCCCATCCCCAACGTCGGGGATACCTACACCGCTCTCTATGCGCAGGACGACTGGAGAGTACGCTCCAATCTCACCCTCAACCTTGGCCTCCGTTGGGAGTATGACTCGAATCTCACCGGCAACAGCCCCAGTCACGACCCCTGCCCCAATCTCACCAGTGTCCCCACCGTTCAATGCGTGTGGATGGCCAACGTCATCAATCTCAAGAAGTATCCCGACACCAAAGACTTCGGTCCGCGTGTAGGTTTTGCCTACGATCCCTTCGGCAACGGCAAGACCGTCTTCCGTGGCGGCTATGGAATCTACTACGATCGCATCATTCTTGAGGCGGGAGCCGAAGAGCTCGTCCAAAACGATCGCGCCCTCACCGTAACGCAATACGCCGGATCCGAATGCGTGCTGCCCGGAGTTCCCGCGCCCCCCAGTCTCGACTTCTGCTTTGCGCCCGGAGGCCAATACGCTCCAGGAAGCCCGACGATTGCGACCGCCTTCACTGGCCCGCATGAGACTGGCGGCGTCGGCATCATCGCCATGGGCCCCGACGCCCACCATCCACTCTTTCAGCAAACATCCCTTGGCCTCCAGCAACAGTTCGGCAAGAACTGGCTCGTCACCGCGGACGGCTTGCACGTCTTCGGACAGCGGCAACTAATCGGCAGCCTGCTGCGCACAACCAACTCAACGTCCCCTGACATCTTTTGTCCCGGCGACAATGTCCCCTGCACCATCACCGATCCGCTCTCCGGCATCTCCGACAACATCACCCTCATTCAGTCGCAGGCCAAATCCTGGTACGACGGCCTGCTCGCAAGTCTCGCTCACCGTCAATCGCGCATCGGAAAAATCCTGTACGAATACAACGTGAGCTACACGCTCTCGAAGACCCTCGATTATTCCGACGACGATCAACTCACCAACAACAACGCCGATGAGCAGGTCAATCTCGCCGAAGGCACCTCCGGGCTGCGCAAAGAGAAGGGCTACGCTCTTACCGATGAGCGCCAACGCATCAGCGTCTACGGCGATGCCCAGTTCCCCTACGGCATCTCGATCGCGCCGATCTACACCTACGGATCGGGCGTTCCAGCAGACACGCTTCTGCCCAGCACCGCCGTCAATGGAGCGAGTGGCGCCCGCCTGCCGCTGCTTTCCCGCAACGACATTGGACGTGGAATCAAGAACAGCGCCCAGTTGAATGCCAAAATTAATCAGTGGAATGCACTCGCACCCTGTCCCGGTGCTTATCCCTGCCAGGCCGGAGGCCCCGTCGACAACGTTCCCTCGGGCATCAATTATTCCAGCCCCTTCAGCTCCTTCGATATGCGGCTTGCCAAGATCTTTGCCTTCCACCGCGGCCCGTCGCTGACCCTCATCGCAGAGGTCTTCAATCTTGCGAACCAGGTCAACGTTCGTGGCTCAACCACTGCCGACTACTCCGGCCGCGATATCTCCATCGGACCCAACGAGGGAGGCCCAGCCATTCAAACCAACTTCTTCCAGCCCGTCAGCGTCGCAGGTGGATTCTTCGGCTCCGGTGGGCCGAGAGCCTTTCAATTCGCCGCACGAATAGCGTTTTAGGGGGGAGTCTGATCATTGTCTGGCGGGTGAATACACCCCTCCTTGTCAATCGCACATCCCCTGAAAAACAGCCGCAGCATGGAACCACGAAGCGACCCTTCATCAGGATCTCGCCGGTTGGAGGACGTCCTGGTTATCAAACGCGCTGATCTTCACGACGGCCGATAGTTCCCGGAGAGTCGGGCGTAGTTGCCGAAAACCCGTTTTCGGGAGTGGATCGCAACGTGCTCGTTAGCGTGGCTCGTCTGTGCGCATTCTGCTTGCGATAGAGGTGATAGCTGATCTCTACTTGGCAGCGTTAAGCACGTCCACACGCTTTTGTTGTTCTGTACGTGAATCGACTCCAAGTGCTTTGAGCAGGCTGTCGGGAACGAGAGTCCGGTTATACGGTTCTTGTGTCCATGGAGTTGCGGGCGCCCTGTGAGTCTGCGTGCCATAAATCTGCGGTTGGCCGATTGCGCCGAGATACCGGTCGAGACTTGCCGCCACAATCCAAAGAGCGTTAGAGCTTCCTCTTGCTACAGCGATTGTCGCTAGAGTGTGCGCGAGTAGATAGTCGTCGGCACTTGTTCCGTGCTGAAAGATGAACGCGGCGTCTTCAAAATCCTGTGCGGTGTGTAGAGCGTTGTCATCAATCATTTCCTTGACAGCGACGCGGCGTGCAGCGTCCTGGTGCCCCAGATCGATCGCTTCCTCCTTTGAGAGCGGCCGTTGTCGGGCAGACTGATCCTCTAGAAAGAGCCTATGCAATTCCACCGAAGAGCTATCGGTTTGGCTCGGCGCAGGTCCTGTAGAAACCTGCTGAGCGGAGAGGGCGAGAGGTGCCGCAATCACGAGGAACAAGACCGGGAGTCGCATGCCGTATTTTAGGCTGGCTCGCGCCGGCGAAGTCGGGTCTTCGGCAACTCCGCGGCGCCCGGCCACCTCACCCCCTGTGCGCGCGTTCACATCCCCGGAACGCGCCACCAGCTAAACTTATCTCTATGAGAACCACACCACCGGTCATCCTCACCATTCTCGACGGCTGGGGCTACCGCGCCGAAACCCACGGCAACGCCATCGCCCTCGCCCGCAAGCCTACCTACGACCGCCTCCTCCGCGAATACCCCAACACCCTCATCCAGGCCAGCAACCACTTCGTCGGCCTCCCCGACGGCCAGATGGGCAACAGCGAAGTCGGCCACCTCAACCTCGGCGCCGGCCGCATCGTCCGTATGGACATCACCCGCATCGATCACGCCATCGACACCGGCGAGTTCTTCTCGGACCCAACGCTCCTCAAGGCAGTCAACGTAGCCAACAGCAACAAGGCCCTCCACCTCATCGGCCTCGTATCCGACGGCGGCGTCCACTCCCAGCAGCGCCACCTCTACGCCCTCCTTCGCCTCGCAGCACTCCACAACGTACCCCGCGTCTCCGTCCACGCCCTCCTCGACGGCCGCGACACCATGCCCACCTCCGGCGCCGGCTACATCCAGGAGCTCCAACAAAAATTCACCGAGTACGGCGTCGGCCAGCTAGCCAGCGTCTCCGGCCGCTACTTCGCCATGGACCGCGACTACCGCTGGGAGAAGGAGCACAAAGCCTTCCGCGCCATGGTCACTGGCGACCCCGAAGCAGGGAAGCATCGCGACCCCCACGCCCGCATCCTCGAGAGCTACAACAACGGCATCACCGACGAGTTCGTCGAACCCTTCGTCTGCGTCAACGCCAACAATGATCCCATTGGTCTCATCTCCGAGGGCGACGCCGTCATCTGCTTCAACTACCGCGCCGACCGCGTCCGCCAGATCACCCGCGTCCTCACCCGCAACAGCGGCCTCACCCCCGACGCCGGCATCAATCTCCCGAAAGCAGCCGAGCTAAACGACGAGATCCCCCTCCACACCGTCCCGTCCGATCTGCACTACGTAATGATGACCCAGTACGACCCCAAGTTCACTCTCCCCATGGTCATCCCACCCGAGAGCATGGACAACCTACTCGCCAATGTCATGGCCGTAGCCGACCTCCGCAACCTCCGCGTAGCCGAGACCGAGAAGTACGCCCACGTCACCTACTTCTTCAACGGCGGCATCGAGAAGCCCTTCCCCGGCGAAGAGCGCGAGCTGGTCCAATCCAAAAAAGTAGCCACCTACGACCTGGCGCCAGAGATGTCCGCAGAAGGCATCGCCGACGTAGTCATCCGCTCCATCACCGACACCGCCTTCGACGTCATCATCGTCAACTTCGCCAACGCCGACATGGTAGGCCACTCGGGCAAAATCGAACCCACCGTCAAAGCAGTAGAAACGGTAGACGCCCAGCTAGGCAGAATCTACGCCGCGGTAAAGCAGCACAACGCCAACTGGATCATCACCGCCGACCACGGCAACGCCGAGCTCCTCATCGACCCCCTCACCGGAGGCCCCCACACCGCCCACACCACCAACCCCGTCCCCTTCCTCCTGGTCACCGATCAAGGCAAGAAAATCGGCGTCCGCGAAGGAGGCTCCCTCCGCGACATCTCCCCCACCATCCTCAGCCTCCTAAACCTCCAGCTCCCCACCCAGATGACCGGCGGCGACCTCCGCCTCCCCATCCCAAAGCCTTTCTAAATACCCACGCCCCGTCATCTCGACTCGAGCTCACCCCATACTCCGTCATCTCGACTCGAGCTCACACCATACTCCGTCATCTCGACCGGAGCGGGATGGTTTTATCATCCCGCGGAGTGGAGAGACCCCTGTATTGGCTCTTGCCGTTGCCCTTGCTTCTGAGATAGGTCTGGGCTTTAGCCCGGACATACAGGGCCCGCAAAGATCGGGGCTTCAGCCCCTGGGACTTTCGTCAACGTTGCAAAAGGGAACGTGGGTGCCTCATCCGAGGGGTGGTTGCCGCGACCCATGCATCCCCGCTCTGAACAGATCACAGACCGACCTGCGTCATTTGACCCACCCATCTAGCAGATAGATTGAGCCAATACGCGTTGCGAAACAGGGCTAAAGAGGCCGCTGAGTAACCCGAAACAGGGCTAAAACGTGTCGAAATCACACGTCCCGGCGGCCCTCCAGGGCGCGCGTCATGGTCACTTCATCGGCATATTCGATATCACTTCCAGCCGGAACCCCCGTCGCGATCCTACTGATCCGTAAGGAGTTATACCTCCGATGAACCTCATCCGCAACGTGCCGCGCGGTCGCCTCACCCTCCACCGTAGGAGAAGTCGCTAAAATCACCTCTTCGGCCCCCTCCAAACGAGGCCAAAGGTTAGCTAACCTCAACTGTTCTGGCCCGATACCGTTCACCGGTGAAATCGTTCCATGCAACACATGATACAAGCCATTGAAACTGCGTGTCTTCTCGATGGCATTGATGTTGGTTGGCTCTTCTACAATGCACAAAACGCGCGCATTTCGGGCCGGATTCGAGCAGTAGATGCACGGGTCTATGTCGGTGATATTGTTGCACTTAGAGCATAAACGAAGCTGTTCGCGCAGGCGCAGGATGGCCGCCGAAAGTGCGGCCGCATCCCCCTGCGAAGCCCTAAGTATATGAAACGCAAAGCGTTGCGCCGACTTAGTACCCACCCCGGGAAGCTTCCGAAGCTCCTCGATGAGCCGCTCCATGGGCTCCGCAAAACGCGTCGCCACTGCTAAAATCCAGGGAGGCCGAGGCCTCCTAACATACTGCTAGCATTGGACTTGCTCGCCTCATCCGCCTTGCGTCCAGCGCTGTTTACGGCGGCTACGATGAGGTCTTCGAGCAGGGTAATGTCTCCAGCGGCAGCAGCCGCCGCAGATGGTGCAATGGTTACACTTAGCAGCTCTTTCTTGCCGTTCATCCGGGCCTTCACCGCACCCCCACCCGCATCTGCCTCGACAACGGTCTCGGCCAGGCGTAAGTCCATTGCTTGCTGCATTTCCTGCGCCTGGGCAAGCATCTGCTGCATCTTGTTCATGTCCAATTCCATACAGTCTCCGTAGCGTTTCAGGTCGTTTTAGCTAGGTTTCGGGTTACTCAGCGACCTACTTAGCCTGGTTTCGCGTCACTCTTTATCTCGCAGGTCGATCACATTACTAATCTCCGCCGAAAACAGCCGCCGAGCCTCCTGCACCATAGGATGTTTTTCAGCCATCTCCGCCACCGACCCACTCGCCGCTACGCGAGGCTTCCTAACCCCTGCATTTGCAACAGGAGCGCCGGGGATCAACTTCAGGGTCAGGGCGCTGGCCTGGTCGCGAAGGACGGTCTTGATGGTCCGCTCGGCGTTGGCGTTGAGGATGACCGGAAGCATGGTCTTGGAGAGCGTGGTGTGGATCTCGAGGGTGTTGCCGTTGAGCTTCAAGGTGGATTCTTCAACCTGCTCGGAGGCTGACTGCTGGCCTTTGACGGCGGCGAGGGCGGACACGAGAGCCGATTGCAGAGCCTCGAGGTTCAGGTCGGCGGTCGGGGTTTCCGCGACTGCGGCGATGGGGGAGGCGACCAGTCGGGGACCGCCCTGGGCTTCCGTGACGGGCGTTGGGGCGAGGGCCATCGATCCGGAGGTGGAGGCGGGGGCGCCGGGGCTGAACCCCGCGTCCTGGGAGGGTCTGGACTGGGGGCTAAAGCCCCCTTCGACTCCGGAGAGCCGGGGCGATGTCGAGATGGTGGATGGTCCCGTGGAGGCGGGCGAGCCTGGCGGCGCTGCGGACGTTGGTGATCCAGTGGATGCAGAGGATACCGGGGATATTTCGGTCGTCGAGCTGGCCGTGGGGACCTTGCGCGAGCGGTCGGTCTCGAACGGGGAGGGGTTGGTGGCGGGGCGAAATACAGGGGTCTCTCCACTGCGGCCTCCGGCCTCCGGTCGAGATGACGAGGTCTGGGGAGTCGTGGCGGCAGTGGTGGCAGTTCCCGCCTTCGGCGACGATGGCGCCGTCGCCGAAGATGGGGCACCCAATGTTTTCGGGGGAGCCGATGGGGTGGGCCGAGCGCCGGAGGGCGTGGTGTTGGGGCGCGAGGCTGGCTTGGCGCCCATCTGGCTCAGGAGGTCTTCGATGGGGAGGAGGCGCTGGACGTGGACCAGCTTGAGGAGGCCTAGCTCGAGGTGGAAGCGTTGTTCTTGTCGGTATCCAAGCTCGTCGAAAGTGCGGAGCATGATGGCGAGGAAGCGCGACAGGTCTTCTTCGGTGAAGAGCGCGGCGGAGCGGGCGGCACGATTGCGTTCTTCGGGAGAGATCTGGAGGAGGTCGGCGGCGATGCCGGTGGCGTCGGCATCGGGCGCGAGGCCTGTGACCTTGGCGACGATGGTGTTGCGGAGGTAGCGGACGAACTGGCGGGCCAGCTGCGGCGCTCCATTGCCGGCGTCGAGCAGGCGACCAACGACGGAGAGGACGTCGGCGGAGTTGTTGGCGTGGACGGCCTGCAGGATCTGCTCGTAGACGACGTTGGATACCGAACCCATGAGCTCGCGCACCTGGGTGATTTCCAGATGCGGGCGGCCGTCGACCAAAGGTGCAGAGGCGATGGCCTGATCCATGATGGAGAGAGCATCGCGCATGGAACCGTCGCCGGCTTCGGCGAGCAGGGTGAGCGTCGCGTCGTCGACGTCGAGTTCTTCCTTGGTGGCGATGGAGCGGAGCTGGCCGACAATGTCGTCGAGCTTGACGGCGTGAAAGCTGAAGTGCTGGCAGCGCGAGCGGATGGTCTGCGGAATATCTTCAGGCTGGGTAGTAGCAAACATGAAGATGGCCCAGTCGGGCGGCTCTTCGAGGGTCTTGAGGAGGGCATTCCAGGCGGCGTCGGTGATCTGGTGCGCCTCGTCCAGGATGATGATCTTGTATTTGCTCTTGTTGGTAGGGCGAGTCTGAATCTTGGAGGTGAGGAGGCGCGCGTCGTCGATGCCGCGATTGGTGGCGGCGTCGATCTCTTCGACGTCGAAGGAGGATGACTCTTCGAAGATGGAGTTTTCCTGGCGGGAGGCCGAGGAGATCTCGCGGCAGTTGACGCAGACGCGGCAGGGCTCTTCGGTGGGGCGTTCGGGCGAGCCGACCGGGGTGCTGCAGTTGAGCGCAGCGGCGAGGATACGCGCGATGGTGGTCTTGCCGATGCCGCGGTGGCCGGAGAAGATGTAGCCGTGGGCGATGCGATTCTGCGCGAGTGCGTTGAGCAGGGTGCGGGTGACGTGGTCCTGCCCGATGACGTCGGAGAAGAGCTGGGGGCGATACTTGCGGGCTAGGACTTGGTAGGCCATCGGCGATAGGTTGACGATGTTGATTGTAGCGCCCGAGGGTGTGGAGAGGTTGCAGGGCACTTTGCTGGCATCGATCAAGGGGTTGCCTTACGATTTTTTATTTTATGTCCGGTCTTGCACACGCAAAGTGAATTAGACCGCATAGCATCACAACCTGACGGATGGGTTGGGCATCCGAGTAGGTATGAAGAAACTTAGTCTTGGCTTTCTCGCTCTTATGTTCCTAGCTCCGCTGGTTCCTGCAGCGAATGCCCAGGTTGTCGTCGAGGTTGGACATTCGCACCACCATCATCATTGCTGGTACAGCCATCACCATCGTCATTGCAACTAGTGTGCGATCGGCTTGATGTAGGCTCTGCAATGCTGGTAGAGGCTCTGCGATTTTGACCCAATTCAAGGCGACTTGAATTGGGTTGATTGTTGAGGAAGTTTGATTTTCCAGTTGCTAAAACTCAAAGAAAAGGGAGATCTGATCTCATGAAGAAGCTTGCGCTTGGAGTACTTGCTCTTTCGTTCCTCGCAACGCTGGTGCCCACAGCGAGCGCGCAGGACTACCACCATCATCATCGCCATTGCTGGTATAGCCACCATCATCGTCATTGCAACTAGTGTGCGACTGGTCTGATGATGGCGCTGCGATACCGACCCAATTCAAGGCAACTTGAATTGGGTTTGATTTGTTGCGGCAGGAAGTTTGATTTACAGTTGCTAGAACTTTAGTAAAAGAAGAGGTCCGCTCTCATGAAGAAGCTTGCGCTTGGAGTTCTTACTCTTACGTTCATTGCAACGCTGGTTCCGTCAGCGAGCGCGCAGTATTCCCACCACCGTCATCATCGTCATTGCTGGTCCAGCCACCATCATCGTCATTGCAACTAATCTTTGCTGGCCTGAAAGCTGTGTGACACTGACCCAATTCAAGCCAACTTGAATTGGGTTTGATTTGTTGCAGCAGGAATGGTTATGATCCTGTGCATAACAGCAGCAAACGAGAGAGGGGTCGCTTTCCATGAGAATGAAGAAACTTGCGCTCGGAGTTTTTGCTCTAACGTTTCTCGTGTCGCCGCTGGTTTCACTAGCGAGCGCGCAGGCGGTGGTGGTGGTCGGACATCCGCATCATCATTATCATCACCGGCATTGTTATTACCGCCATGGTCACCGTCATTGCTACTACCGCTAGGCTGGTTGCGGTAGCGGAAGGCTTGCAGGCGACGACCCAACGCGAGGAGACTCGGGTTGGGTCGTTTCAGTTTGGATCGTGGTCTGCTGGGTTAGCGTGAGGCTCGGGCCTGCTTGCGCGCTTTCCTGCGGGCCTGGCGCTTGACCTCGTCTTCGGAGAACATGGTGCCGCGGCATTTGGGGGCGCCGCAGTAGCAGTCGGCGTTGTCGTCATCGGAGTCGTAGAGGTTGTACTCGTAGACCAGTTCCTCGTTGGCGGCGATGTCGCGGATGGCGCGGATGAAGACGCGGCCGCCCGACTCTTCCGTGCGGCAGTTGGGGTCGCAGGAGTGGTTGAGGAACATGGCGGTGCCGAAGCCGTCGATGACGTCGCCCTTGTCGCCGAAGCCGAAGAGGTAGGTGACGGGGCGGTCGGCGTAGCGCTCGTCGGCGAGATCTTTGGAGATGCGTGCGCCGTCGTACTCGAGGACGCGGCGGCCGCGGGGAATGGGGTCGAGGGTATAGCAGCCGGCGGCGTGAATGGAGGAGGAGCGGATGAGGAGGCGGGGAGTGGTGGCAGAGCGACTCGGCATGGGGTGGAGTATAGCAAGAAGAGCAGGGGATAGAGTGTAGGGGATAGAGGATAGGGGGAGATGGGGCTATCGCGCTGGGGCCGGGTGTCGTCTAATAGGGGTATGGTGTGGACGCGTGTGTTTGGAAGATTGGGGTGGGTTGGCACCGGGAGTGGGTTGATGCTGGGGGCGGCCGTCGCGCGCGCGCAGGGTGGATGCACGTTTACGGATGAGAGCGGAAAGACCGTGTTCTGGCCGAACTGCCAGGAACCGGCGGATAAGACGTCGCCGG
>Ga0187887_10003649_pt1 | contig 11835 bp, 9 predicted proteins | sample June2016WEW_7_10_FD_132977 | JGI IMG/M metagenome (GOLD analysis project Ga0187887, IMG submission 132977) | Peatland microbial communities from SPRUCE experiment site at the Marcell Experimental Forest, Minnesota, USA - June2016WEW_7_10 | ecosystem: Environmental > Terrestrial > Soil > Wetlands... | reverse complement strand
GCCGAGCACCGACTGGACCTTCTTCATCTGCTTGGTGAAGCGCCTGGCCCTCTTGCCCAGGGCCGGGCTGATCGCCTCCCCGGCGTACCGGGCCCGCTTCGCGGCCTTCCGGGCCTCGTGATAGGCGCGTTCACGGGGCCCGCCCGGGGGCGTGTGCCCGGCCCGGCGCATCCGCCGCCGGGTGCGCCGGTAGGTCCGGCGGGCCGCGCCGGGCAGGATCCGGCCAGCAGGCCGGGCCGCGTCCGCCGACAACGGCGGATCGGCCAGCAGCTCGTCCAGCGCGTCACGCAGCCCGAAGTAGCGCGCCGAGTCCAGCGCGGCCAGCACGTTTGTGCGCGCGGTCGCCTGGATCGGGGCGAAGTGACGCTGAACCCGCGCCTGGACGGGCCCGAGGACCACCTCGGCCGGGACCGTCCGCACGTTCCGGGTGAGACGGCTGGCCAGCACCACGGCGTCGCGGGCCTCGCCCAGCACCCCGCCGAGCCATTTCAGCTCGGCCACGATCTCCCCGGTCCCGGAGCGCGGGATAACCTCGCCGAAAGTCTGCAGGGTGCTGCGCAGGCGCCGGGCGGCGATCCGCATCTGGTGCACGGAGTCGGGCTCGTCCGCACGGACCAGCGCGTCCAGCGCCTCCAGCCGCGTCGCGTGCTCCTGCAGGTAGGCCAGCACGATGTCCCCCGCAGACGCCGGCGGTGCAGCGTGGCGCGGCCAGCTATGACCGTTGGCGGAGGGCTGCGGGGCGCCTTCTGCCCAGCCCAGGGCCCGCTCCAGCTTCGCGGACCGTGCCGAGCGCCGGAGCCCGTCCCGGCGGAGCTGGGCGTCAGCCGCTTTCAGCAGCCGCGGGCCGCCGCCAGTCAGCTCGACCTCTACCTCCGCCCACTGCGAGAGCATGGTCTCCCCGCCCAGGGTCTGGGCCGAGACGTCGTCCGCGGCGATCTCGGCGAGTGAGGCACCCGCACTGTCGACCAGGGTCAGAACCTGGCGCCGGGTGGCGATGCGGGCCACCGGCCGCAGCGGCTCGTCCCGGGTGTACCCCCGGACCAGCCCGGCCAGCCGGGCGGGCACCCGCCGGCCGCGGCCGGGCGGCATCCGGATCTCCCGCCGGGTGCTGCCCCCGGCCGGGAGCTTCAGGTGCCAGCCCGCGTCGCTGCCGCCGCGCCGGCGCCGCAGCGTTACCCCGTGGCGGATCAGCCGCAGGTCGCTCGTGTCGTGGTACTCCGCTTCCAGGAGCTGCTCCTCAGGTCCGGACGCGCCAGCCACGCTGGGCAGCCCGCCCAGCCGCGGCACGGTAGTGCCCGGGGGAGCCTCGTACTTGATCTCTGTCTCGTCCACGGTCGTGCTCATGGCCCCGCCACTACCCGGGGATCGCCGCTGAACACAGGTCATCGTGCCGGCGAACGCGCGGGATGCGCTACCGGGCCGGGTGTTTGGGCACGGCCAAGCGGGGGAGTCGGTGGACGCTACTTCCGGAAAAGGAGGTCCCCATGTCAGCTGGGGCCATTGTGGCGATCGTTATCGTCATCATCGTCGTGGCCGCCGTTCTCGTCGTGCTGGCGGCGAACCGCCGCCGCCGGCTGCGGGAGCGGTTCGGGCCCGAATACGACCGCGCAGTCAGCGAGCACGGCAGTCGGCGGCAAGCGGAAGCCGAGCTTGCCCAGCGGGAACGGCACGTGCGTGAGCTTGACATCCGCCCGCTGAGCGCGGCGGCGCGCAGCCAGTACATGTCCGAGTGGACCGCCGTCCAGGAGCAGTTCGTGGACGCGCCGCAGGCCGCCGTGACCGGGGCGCAGACCCTGGTCTCCGCGGTGATGGAAGACCGCGGCTACCCGACCCAGCCTTACGACAAGACGCTCGCCGACCTGTCCGTCGAGCACGCGAGCACGCTGGATCACTTCCGGGCCGCCCATGACATCAGCCAGAATGCCGCCGCCGGCGCCGCGTCCACCGAGGACCTGCGCCAGGCGATGATCCACTACCGGGCTCTCTTCGCCGAGTTGCTTGGGGAGCCCGCCGCCCGCCTGGACGGGAGAGCGGACGGCGAGGCCGTCACCACCCGCCCGTCCGACGAGCAGCCCGCGGTGGATCAGCCTGCTTCGGTGGGCCAGCCTGCCGTGGTGGATCAGCCTGCCGCGCCGGCCTGGCCGGGCTCCGCCAGCGAGACCCCCGGCCAGCCTGTGGGCGACCCGGCCGGCAATTCCGCCCCCGACGCGGTGACCACCGCGCCCCGCCAGGAGAGGTGACCCAGATGACATCGCAACGCGACGAGACGACGAGCCGCGTGGCCGGCGAGGAGATGACCGACGATCCGGTCGTCATCGAACGCCACGACGAGATCCTGGCCGACGACAGCCCGGCAGACGAGAACCCGATGGCTCCGGGTCCGGTGGCTCCGGGTCCGGCGGGGACGTCCAGCACGCACGCGGACGGGACGCAGCCTGTCGCAGCCGGGGCCCCGGATCCGGCCTTGCCCGGCGGCACCATCCCCGGGGGTACGGTCCCCGGCGGGACCGTCCCCCGCGACCGTGGCCCGGCCGCCGGGGACCCCGGAGCTGGCATCCCCGCCGCAGCCCTGTCCGAGCAGCAGTGGCCGGCCATCCAGGCGATGTTCGTTGATGACCCCAGGGGATCCGTGCTGCGCGCCGCGGCGGCCGCCGATGAGGTACTGAAGGCTTTCGTGGCCTCGCTCGAGCGGGAGCAGGCGGCGCTGCGCTTTTCCTGGGAGAACGGGAGCGACACGACCACCGAGGATCTGCGCACCGCGCTGCAGCGGTACCGCGCGTTCTGTAACAGGATGGAGTCCGTGGCGCTCTGACGAGCCACAACGCCCGGGTGGCAGTCATTCGGCCCGCCTCAGTTCCGTCACTGTTCCGTCCGACGCCGGCGGACGCAGCCGGAACAGGTGCCGATCGACTGCTACCCGGGCGTTTTCGCATGCCTCCGGAGTGACGTGGCCGCCCGGGCGGTGCGCTCGATAGGCTGGCACCAGTTCGGCAACAGCGGGCTCGGCCAGCCCACCCGGATCGGAAGGCCAGGTCAATGCGTGAGGATGCCCGGCAGCGGGCCACCGAGTTCGTCAAGGAGCTTTACGCTGCTGGTGAGATCGACGCGGACCGGCTGGATAGCGGTATTGCCGGGGTGCTGGCGGCCAGGTCCGAGGCCGATCTGGCCGAGGTGGTCCGGTCATTGCCGGCGCCTGTTGCGCTGACCAGCCAGGAGCGGCGGCTGGCCACGCCGCTGGAGATCCACTCCGGCTTGGGGCGGCTGCGGCTGGCGGGCAAGTGGCAGGTCGCCCGGGAGACGCATATCAGCGCGGACCTGGGCAGCATCCGGCTCGACCTCACCGAGGCCGAGTTCGACGACCACGTCATCGACCTGCACATCTATACCGGGTGGGGCAGCATCACGATCATCGTGCCACCGGGCATGGGCGTGCAGGTGATCCGCCACCGAGGCGGAGTCGACTCACGGCTGGACCCGCCGGTACCCGGGCTGCCGCTGGTCCGGCTCGACGTGACCACCAATATCGGCAGGGTCCACCTGCACCACCCGGGGATTCAGGACCGCACCAGACCCTGGCCAGGCGGCAGAAGACGCCGATAACCAGCCGCATTCACCGTGCACCCGTCCTCGGCATCGTTGGTTTGCGCGGAGTGGCAGAGCTGGTGGTGGGTTGCGCCACCTGACGCGGCATGCGCTCGCGGCGCCGCCGCGCGTTCGGCGGCCGGCTGGAAGGCCCGGCCTGATCCTGGTCAGGGAGGCCGGGATTCAGGACGGGCTGCGGCGGAGCCGGACCTGGTAGGAGTAGTGCGCCGGGTCGAAGTAGCTCACCGCCAGCTCGACCGGGGTGCCCGTGTCGTCGGTGTACAGCCGGTCGATCCGCAGCACCGGCTGGCCCGGTTCGCACTCCAGGTGCTCCGCGACGGACGGAGGGGCGGCCGCCGCGGTGATGCTCTGCTCCGCGCCCTTGATCGACCGGGCCATCCTGGTGTCGATCAGCCCGATGACCGTGATCCGGCTGCGCACGCCCGCCGCGGCCAGCTCCGGCACGTCGCCGATCAGCGCGCCGACCGGCGGCGGCAGGAACACCGAGGTATGGCAGAACGGGACGTTCCCGTGCAGCCGGATCAACGTGAGCGCGTGCACGTCATCGGAGGGCAGCCGCAGCCGGCTCGCGCCCTCGGCGTCCACCGCGTGCCGCAGCGGGCTGATGACCTCGCAGTCCGTGTCCAGGGACAGGGCCATCAGGTCCTCGACTGAGCCGAAATGCCGGAGATAACGGTCGGCCTCGGCCACCGGGTAGGTACCGCGCCCGGCCACCCGGAAGATGATCCCCTCCGAGACCAGGTCCTGCATGGCCCGCCGGACCGTCTGCCTGCTCACCGAATGCCGGGCGGCCAGCTGTTCCTCGGTGGGCAGCTGCTGGCCGTCGGCGTACGCGCCGTTGCGGATCGCGTCCCGCAGTGAGGCGGCCAGCGTCCGGTAGGCGCTGGACCTGACCTGGTCCGGCACGGGCTCCCGTTCCTCCCTGCTCCCGCGGGCGCCGGGGAGCACGACTGGGCCAGGGCGGTCCAGGCTGGCCCGCCAGGGCGGCCCAGGCTGGCCACCAGGACGGCCGGCTCAGACTGGCCAGCCCAGACGGTTGCGTCGCGAAATGGCCGTACATATCTTAGATTCAATCGGCCAGCTGTGGGAGAGGTGCCAGGTGCCGGAACCAGCGGACTCGCTCGCCGGGCGGCTCGCCCAGTGGGCCCACGACCTCGAGCCGACCGCGGAAGACCTGGCCCTGGCTGACCGTTCGCTGGTGGACACGGTCGCGGTGGCGCTGGCCGGGCGCGAGCAGCCGGTCACGCGGCTGGCCGGGAGCTTGCCGGAAGGCCCGCGCTGGGCGGTGGCCGCCCACGTCCTGGACTTCGATGACCTGCACATGGAGTCCACCACGCACGTCAGCGCGGTCTGCGTGCCAACCGCCCTCGCGCTCGGCGCGGGCGCCCGGGCCTACCTGGCCGCGGCCGGCGTGATGGCCCGGCTGGGCACCGCGCTGGGCTGGCGGCACTACTCCGCGGGCTGGCACGCCACCTGCACCGCGGGCGCGCCTGCGGCTGCGGCCGGGGCAGCGGTCGCGCTGGGCCTGGCCCCGGAGCAGATCGCTGCCGCCATGGCCCTGGCGGTGCCCGGCGCGGGCGGGGTGCAGCGGGCGTTCGGCACCGATGCCAAGTCGCTCCAGGTGGGATTCGCCGTCGACGCCGGGATCCGGGCCGCCACGCTGGCCGCGGCCGGGGCGCAGGCCGACCCGGCCGCCCTGGGCGAGTGGATGACCCTGGTCGGCGGGGATCCCGGCGCGGCCGACCTGTCCGGGCCCGCGGTTCCCGGCGGCCTGGCGGTCAAGATCTACCCCTGCTGCTATGCGCTGCAGCGGCCGATCAGCGCGCTGGGCGAGCTCGCCCGGTCCGGGCGGCTCGACCCGGGCGAGATACGCCGGATCGTGCTCCGCACCCCCGAAGGCACGCTGACCCCGCTGATCCATCACCGGCCGGACACCGGGCTCCAGGGCAAGTTCAGCCTGGAGTACGCCGCGGCCGCTGCGCTGCTGGACGGCTACCCGGGCTTCGCCAGCTTCAGCGACGACGCGGTGCGCAGGCCCGCCGCGCGCAGCCTGGCCGCGCTGGTCGAGATCAAGAGCGAGCCGGGCGGAACGTGGCTGCTGGACGGCGAGCTGGTCGCCGAGCTGCACACGGCCAGCGGCGGCGTCGCGCAGATCAGCCAGCAGTTCCCGCCCGGGTCGCCGGGCCGCCCTGCCACTGCAGGCCAGCTCCAGGCGAAGATCGCGGACTGCCTGGCAGGTCTGGATCTGGGCGGCCACGAGCTCGACCCCTCGGCGTGGACCTGGCCGGGTGCTGCGGACCTGCTCAGGGACTTCTGCTAATGCGGCTGATACTGCGGGCCGGTCAGGCCCGGCGGCGAAAGGATGGGCATGGATGAGCTGAGCGAGGAGGAGCGCGCGATCGTCAGCCTGGTCCGCGATTTCACCGACCGTGAGGTCAGGCCGGTGGCCTCGGAACTGGAGCACGCGAACACCTACCCGGAGAAGCTCATCGAGCAGATGAAGCAGCTGGGCATCTACGGGCTGGCCATCCCCGAGCCGTGGGGCGCCGCGCGGGTCAGCACGCCCTGCTACGCGCTGGTCACCGAAGAGCTGGCCCGGGGGTGGATGAGCCTGGCGGGCGCCATGGGCGGCCATACGGTGGTGGCCAAGCTGCTTCTGGACTACGGGACCGACGCGCAGAAAGAGCGGTACCTGCCGCGGATGGCGACCGGCGAGATCCGGGCCACGATGGCGCTGACAGAACCCGGCGGCGGGTCTGACCTGCAGGCCATGCGCACAACCGCGCGCCGCGACGGCGACTTTTATCTCATCAACGGAACCAAGACGTGGATTACGAACGCCCGGCGTTCCGCGCTGGTGGCGTTGCTGTGCAAGACCGATGCTGCCGCCCGGCCTGCGCACGCGGGGATGAGCATCCTGCTGGTCGAGCACGGGCCGGGTTTCACGGTCTCGCGTGACCTGCCCAAGCTGGGTTATAAGGGCGTGGAGAGCTGCGAGCTGTCCTTCGACGGCTTCCGGGCGCCGGCCGATGCGCTGCTCGGCGGCCGGGAGGGTGAGGGTTTCGGCCAGATGATGCGCGGCCTGGAGATCGGCCGGATCCAGGTCGCAGCCCGGGCCGTCGGCGTCGGCCGGGCCGCGCTGGAGGACGCGCTGCGGTATGCGCAGCAGCGGGAGAGTTTCGGCCGGCCCATCTGGCAGCACCAGTCGGTCGGCAACTACCTGGCCGACATGGTCACCAAGCTGACCGCCGCCCGCCAACTGGTGCTCTACGCGGCGCGCTGCTTCGACGCGGGCGGCCGGGCGGACATGGAAGCGGGCATGGCCAAGCTGTTCGCCTCGGAGACGGCGATGGAGATCGCGCTCACCGCGGTACGCATCCACGGTGGGTACGGCTACTCCACCGAGTTCGATGTGGAGCGTTATTTCCGGGACGCCCCGCTGATGATCGTCGGCGAGGGCACCAACGAGATCCAGCGCAACGTGATCGCCCGCCAGCTCATCAAGCGCAACTCAGTCGCCCCGTGATGGACAGTGTTATTCCGGGGGGCCGACCCCCCGCTCCGCTTGCCCGGGGGGCTACCCCCGGAACCCCCGGCCCCCGCGATTCGCCGGGGAGGCGGGGCACGCCTGCGGTGCACCCCGCCTCCCCGGCCCTGCCGCTCGAAGGGCTGCTGGTTGTCGCCCTGGAGCAGGCCGTGGCGGCCCCGTTCGCCACCCGCCAGCTCGCCGACCTCGGCGCGCGGGTGATCAAGGTCGAGCGGGCCGGCGCGGGTGACTTCGCCCGCGGCTACGACCAGTCGGTGCACGGCCAGTCGAGCTACTTCGTCTGGCTGAACCGGGGTAAGGAAAGCATCGAGCTCGACGTGAAGAAGCCCGCCGACCGCGCCGTGCTGGAGGCCATGCTGGCCCGCGCGGACGTGTTCGTCCAGAACCTCGCGCCCGGCGCCGCCGGCCGGCTCGGCCTGGGCGCGGAGCAGCTCACCGCCCGCTACCCCCGGCTGATCAGCTGCTCGATCTCCGGCTACGGCCCGGACGGCCCGTACGCCGGCAAGAAGGCCTACGACCTGCTGGTGCAGTGCGAGGCCGGGCTGCTGTCGGTGACTGGTACCCCGGCGGAGCCGGCCAAGGCCGGGATCTCGGTGGCCGACATCGCCGCCGGGATGTACGCCTACTCCGGCGTGCTGACCGCGCTGTACGAGCGGGAGCGGACCGGCCACGGCGGCAGCTTCGAGGTGGCCATGCTCGACGCGCTGGGCGAATGGATGAGCCAGCCCTACTACTACAGCGTCTACGGCGGCCGGGCCTCCCCCCGCACCGGGGCGCGGCACGCCTCGATCTCCCCCTACGGGCCGTACCCGGCCCAAGACGGCCAGGTGTTCCTCGGCATCCAGAACGAGCGCGAGTGGGCCGCGCTGTGCGAGCGGATCCTGGGCCGCCCGGACCTGGTCACCGATGTGCGGTTCGCGACCAACCCGGCCCGGGTCGCCCACCACGACGAGCTGACCGTCCTGATCAACGAGGCGTTCGCCGGGATCGGAGTGGACCAGCTCGAGGCATCCCTTGAAGCGGCGGGCATCGCGAACGCCCGGATGCGCACCCCCGGGGAGTTCGCCGCCCACCCGCAGCTGGAGGCCCGGGATCGGTGGCGGGACATCGATTCCCCCAAGGGGCAGGTCCGGGCGCTGCTGCCGCCGGTGACGGTGCCCGGCCGGACCGCAGCCATGGGTGCGGTCCCGGCGCTCGGCCAGCACAGTACGGACATCCGCGCGGAATTCGGACCCCCACCGCAGGAGGCATCACCATGACCACGACGCAGGCCGCCCGACCGGCGCAGCTGCCTCACTTCTCCCTGGTCATCGACGGCCAGCTGACCGAGCCCGTCTCCGGGCGCAGCTACGAGAGCATCGACCCGTTTTTGGGCACCCCGTGGGCCACCGCCGCCGACGCGGGCCAGGCCGACGCGAACCTGGCCGTGGCGGCCGCCCGGCGCGCGCTGTCCGGGCCGTGGGGCGAGATGACCGGGTTCGGCCGGGCCCGGCTCATGCGGCGGCTCGCCGAGCTCATCGCGCGGGACGCCGACCGGCTGGCTGAGTTCGAGACGCGGGACACCGGCAAGCTGCTCCGCGAGATGCGCGGGCAACTGGGCAGCATCCCGGACTGGTTCTATTACTTCGCCGGGCTGGCGGACAAGCTCGAGGGCTCGACCATCCCCGCCGACAAGCCGAACTTCCTCGTGTACACGAGGCGTGAGCCGGCCGGGGTGGTCGCGGCGATCGTGCCGTGGAACTCGCCGTTGCTGCTGCTCTGCTGGAAGCTGGCGCCCGCCCTGGCCGCCGGCTGCACGATGGTCGCCAAGCCCAGCGACTACTCCCCGGCGTCGGCGATTGCGCTGGCCGGCCTGGTCCAGGAGGCTGGTTTCCCGCCCGGCGTGTTCAATGTGGTCAGCGGCTTCGGGCCCGAGGTGGGCAAGGCGCTGGCCGCGCACCCCGACGTGGACAAGATCGCGTTCACCGGGTCCACCCGGGTCGGCGGCGAAGTCGCCAAGGCCGCGGCCGCTAACATCACCTCGGTGCTGCTCGAACTCGGCGGCAAGTCCGCCCACCTGGTCTTCCCCGACGCCGACCTCGACGCGGCCAGCAACGGGGTGGTAGCCGGGGTGTTCGCGGCCACCGGCCAGACCTGCATGGCCGGGTCACGGCTGCTGGTACACCGCAGCGTGCACGACGCACTGGTGGACAAGATCGTCGCCCGGGCGGAGACGATCAAGCTGGGCGACCCTCGGGAGGCCGCGACCGAGATGGGACCGCTGGCCACCGCACCGCAGTACGAGAAGGTGCTCTCGTTCTTCGCCTCGGCGGCCAGCGAGGGCGCGGCCGTGGCCACCGGCGGCCAGGCCGCCGGGCAGCTGGGCGGCTACTTCGTCCAGCCCACCGTGCTCACCAACGTCAAGCCCAGCATGACCGTGGCCTGCGAGGAGGTGTTCGGCCCGGTGCTCGCGGTCATCCCGTTCGACACCGAGGAGGAGGCCATCAGCCTGGCCAACGACACGCGCTACGGCCTGGCCGGCGCGGTCTGGACCAAGGACATCCACCGGGGTCACCGGGTGGCGCACGCGCTGCGGACCGGCACCGTCTGGATCAACGCCTACCGGGTGGTTGGCCCGGACGTCCCGTTCGGCGGGTTCGGGGCCAGCGGGCTCGGCCGGGAGAATGGCATCGAGGCGGTCCACGAGTACACCCAGACCAAGGCGATCTGGGTCGAGCTCACCGGCGGCACGCGCGACCCCTTCACCCTCGGCTAGCCACCCCGCCACCCTCGGCTAGCCACCGCCATTCGCCACGCCAATCGCGCGCTGTAACCGCCAATCCGCGCTGGCGTTGATGATTGGCGGGAGACGGTTTTCGTTGCGGCGATTTTTGGCCTTTCCTAGGCGGGCGTGATCGCGGCGCTGGCCAGCACCTGGCCGGAGGTGGGGGCGCTGATCACCACGGTGACACTCTCCGCGGGTCCCGGCGGCCCTCGGTACGCTGCTGAACAGGCACGAGGGGGAAGCGATGACGCAGACCGCGCTGCACCGCATGATCATGACCCAAGCCGACGCACTGGACCGCATCGCCGGGATCGACCTGGCCGCCCCGGCCGCGATCCTGGCCGCGGCCCGCCGGGTTATTCTCGTGGGCACCGGTACTAGCCAGCATGCCGCCGAGCTTGGCTCGATGATGCTGGAGCGGGGTGGCCTGGACGCGCGCTGGTTCCCCGCCGCCACCTGGGTGCGGTGGAGTACCGGCCCACGCCGCGGCGACGCGCTGGTGGTGATCACCCACACCGGGCAGACCGGCTACGCTGCCCGGGCCCGGGCGGAGGCGCTGGCTGCCGGGGTGCCGGTGGTCTCGATCACCGGGACCGGCGCAGGCTGGCCGGAGGCCATCACGACGGTCGCGCCCGAGGAATCCGAGACCTACACGGTGAGCTACACGGCCGCTCTGGCCGTGCTGGCCCGGCTGGCCCACCAGGTGGCCGCGTCCGGCGAGGCGCACCGGGATGGGGCGCCCGTCGACGGCTCCCCGGGTGACGTGCTGCAGGCCGCGGCGGAGATCCGGGTCGCCTGCGCGGCGCCCGCGACCGGGGACGTGCCGCTCCCGGCCCGCAGCCTCGGCATCGTCGGCTGCGGCCCGTGGGGCATCACCGCGCGGGAGGGGGCGCTCAAGGTCCGGGAGGCAGCCCGGATGCTCGCCGAAGGGTTCGACGCGGAGCGCTTCCTGCACGGCAACGCGGTGCCCTTCACCGGGGCTGACGGCGTGCTACTGCTCCAGCCGGAGTCGGACGGGGACGGGCTGACCGCGGCGGTGGGCCACGCAGCCGCGCGGGAGCGCATCCCGGTCACCGTGCTCAGCCTCCCGGATAGCGGCCTGTCCCCGCTTCTCGCCCAGTTGCCCATGACCGTGCACCTGCAGATCATGGCGGAACGGTTCGCCCGGCTGCGCGGCCAGGACCCAGACACGGTCATCACCGGCGCGTGGGCGGACCCCGATTTGTGGCGGATCGGCATGCCCGCGGCAGCCCGGTTAGGTTGGCGCCGCGCCGCGCCGCGCCGCGCCGCCCAGGCAGGCGGCGTGAGCACGCCGTGACCTGACGCTATCCCCGTCCGGAAACCGAATAACTCCTTGGCCAAGCGGTCTGCGGGACGGGCTGAAATGCCCTAATATCGGCACGCTGGCAGGGCGGGCGATCGACAGCGGGGACCGAGAGCGGGGACCGGTGTGGACTTGCGATAACGGGCATGCCATTTCCCCGGGGGATGAGTTTTGCGGCCGTTGCGGGGCATACGTGCGGCCCGGTAGCCTTTCTGGGGGACGGGAAGCGGGCGAGCCTGGACCGGAGTCCAGCTCAGGGCAGGCGGAACACGCCACGGAATACCCGGGCGACCCCCTCGCGGAATATGCGTCGGACTACATCAGCGGGTCGTTCGCGGAATTCATCGCGGCTACTTCGGAAACCGACATGCCACCTTTTTCGCCGGGGCCATTGCCGGCGGACGACTCCGGCCGGGTCGGGCCCAGCGCTTCGGAAAGCGTGCTACCCGGCCTTTACGGTCGGGGCGAACCAGAGGACGCCGGCCGCGACCTATCCGGGGACGGCACCGCCACGCCCGTGTCCGGATTCCAGGCCCTGCTCCGCTTGCCGGCGCCCCTGCCGGCTGAGCGGCCTGCCCTGCCGGCTGAGCGGCCTGC
>Ga0187887_10003647_pt1 | contig 11838 bp, 12 predicted proteins | sample June2016WEW_7_10_FD_132977 | JGI IMG/M metagenome (GOLD analysis project Ga0187887, IMG submission 132977) | Peatland microbial communities from SPRUCE experiment site at the Marcell Experimental Forest, Minnesota, USA - June2016WEW_7_10 | ecosystem: Environmental > Terrestrial > Soil >... | reverse complement strand
TCCGGCATGATGGCCTGCCACGCCGGTCCGTTCATGGTGGAACCGAGACCCAGCGCGAAGGTGAGCAACAACAGCGACCATGGTCCCGTGTAACCGGCCATGGTCATCACGCCGAGGATCGCCGCGGCCGCGAGCATCGCGCCCTGCGTCCACAGCAGGAGCTTGCGCCGGTCCACGATGTCGGCCAGGGCGCCGGCGGGAATGCCCAGCAGGAAAACCGGAAGGCTGGTGGCGCTTTGCACCAGAGCCACGTAGAGCGGCGACGGCGTAAGCAACGCCATCAACCATGCCGCGCCCACGTTCTGCATCCACGTGCCGACGTTCGACACAACGGAAGCGATCCACAACCAGCGAAAGGTTACATTTCTGAGCGGCGCCAGCGTACTCCGGCGCTGTGCGGTGGTCTCCGGCAAGTCTCTATTGTCGCAAGTGGGCTTATTGGCCCAACTGCGCGATCCGCCTCGGCCGCCGCACGAAATAGTAGATCAGCGCGCCGACGATGTGCGTGAAGACGATGATGACAATCCACACCAGCTTGTCATTGCCTTCGCTCGGTTCCTTCGTCGGGCAGTCGATAATCATCCAGATCCAGAATGCGCAGCCGAGGAGGACAGCGGAAAGTATTATCACATGGGGCAGCACGTCCGTTAGCGAAAACGAAACCAGCGTAGCAAACATGAGTCACCTCTGAGCCGGGCTCAGTATATCGCCGAGTGGCCGCGCAGCGGTGCGGCACGGTTGCTGCTGGTAGAATCCATTGCAATGCGTCAGATCCTCGTTTATGCCGACTCGCTGACGTGGGGGATCATCCCCAACACACGCTTGCGGTTACCCTTCGATGAACGCTGGCCGGGCGTCCTCGAAAACAAGCTGACCGGAGCGGGGCATCGCGTGCGCGTGATCGAGGATTGTCTGAACGGCAGACGGACAGTGTGGGACGATCCATTCAAGCCCGGCCGCAATGGCCTTAACGGTCTCGCGCAGCGCATCGAAATTCACTCGCCGCTATCGTTGGTCATCCTGATGCTGGGCACGAACGATTTTCAGGTTTCTCACCCATATAACAATGCGTGGTCGGCGGGTCAGGGAATCTCGACCCTGGTCAATGAAATTCGCCGCGCGCCCATCGAGCCGGGCATGCCGGTTCCTCCTGTCCTTCTGGTGTGTCCGCCGCCGGTTCGGTCGCCGCAAGGCACGGTCGCGCCAAAGTTTGCGGGCGCGGAGGAAAGATGCGCGGGGCTGGCCGATGCTTACAGGATGGTTGCCTCGACACTCGAGTGCCACTTTTTCGATTCGTCCGGCGTCGTGTCGTCCAGTCCGATCGACGGCGTGCACCTCGACAGCGATCAACACCTTGAGCTGGGTGAGGCGCTCGCGGATGTAGTGGCTACGATACTCGGCTGCTGAACGTCCACCGCGCGCCGAACGGGCGCCGGCGCTTATTGGTCCTTAACTTCGTCGCCGAATTTGATGGTCGAATCCACTCGGTAGACCTTCACGCTGGTGCCGGCAGGCCGCAGCATTTGCAGAACGATGGCGTCGCCCCGCGTCTTCAGAGAGAAACCCGAATTGCCTCCGCGAGCCACGGGAAACTGCCGGGAGCCGAACGGGGGCACCATTTCATCGATGGTTTCCGAACAAACCGGCGTCAACTCGGCCGCCGGCCGGTCGTTACGCGGAACCGAGTACAGCACGCCGAACGAATAGCATCCCCACACGCGCGCGGGTTTCTCAGACGTGTTGATCAGCGCGATCACGCCATCGTCGTTGTCCGCAATGTCACCTGAATACCAGGGGTTCCGGGTGGGCCACACTAGGTCGCGGCCGGTGCTATGGAGTTCGTTCGCGGCCAGGCATTCGGTAGTGCCGCTCACCGCGAGCACGGGCGAGAACTGCGGAGGGACCTTTTCGCGCACCCGGACCCATGCGCCCCCGGTCTCTTCCTGCAATTGCAGCTTGTATTCGGCATGTTCGCCTACGGCGAGATGCACTTCGATTCCGGTGTGGCCGGCGAGCGCGGCCAACGCGCCGCTGCCCTTGTGCGCCTCAACCTCAGCGGTCACCTCGCGATTTCCCAGGTTTTGCACTTCCACCGCCGACCAACACGTTGGGTTGTACGCCAACCAGGGAACGATACTTTCAACAAAGCGGCTCTCAACCGGTCTGCTTTCCACCGGCGGAACCGGCGTGCGGGCGCGCGGGTTCGTTTGCGCCATAATCGGCAGCGCGCACGCGAACCAACAGAAGCAGGCCCTCACATCCGTAAGTTCGGCTGCTGGGGTGCTTCGGAATAGGGTAAGCACCGGACAGCCAGCACGTGACGCGGCGCTCAAATCCGCGAGGTTGCCGCCGATGAGTACACCGATGGACAGCACTGCTCCAACTGAAATCACCGCCTCGGTTCGCGAAGTGGACGACAGCGCCCGCTTCATGACGATGGTGGCGGATCACGCGCTCTTCGCGCAGGGAACGGGCGACCGTGTGGCAGTTGAGAGCATCAACGTGCACGACGTCACGTTGCGCGATGCCATTCTGAAAAGTGCCAGGATCGTGCGCGGCGTGTTTATCGAATGCGATTTCACCTGCGCGGTTTTCGAGGGGGCCGAGCTGGAAAACTGCGATTTCGATAAAACCGGCTTTGCCGGGGCCGATTTCACGAGCGCCATTATCACGGACAGCCGTTTCTCGGGCGCGTGGCTGGCCAATGCCTGTTTCGCCGAGTCCCGGCTGCGGGCGGCAATGTTCCCCAAGGCGCAAATGGAGCAGATTCGACTGCACGATGCCATAGCCGCGGGCTGTTCGTTCCATGGCGCGAATCTGAGTGAAGCGATGTTCCATCACGCCCATCTCAGCGAGTGCGATCTTGGTGAAGCGGAGCTTCACAGGGCCCAGTTTTATCAGGCGCATCTTTCGTTTTGCCGCCTCAAGGGAGCCAAAGGCGACAGCGTCAACTTTACGAGTGCGCGCATCGCCCACTGCGACTTCGATCAGGCCGAGTTGTTTGGCGGGCGATTCCAGAAAGCCGATGCACAATCCAGTTCGTTCGGGCGGGCTAACCTGAGCGACGCCGATTTTCGCGACGCCAATCTCAGCGGGGTAAAGTTCGGCGGAACGAATCTGTCCCGCGCGAAATTCGGCGGCGCGCGCATGGTTACCACCGATCTGCGGGGCGCGAATCTCGACGGTGCGCGAGAACTCACCATGGCGCAGCTCTCCCAGGCGCTCACCGGTAGTTCCACCATCCTGCCGAACGGCAGGCGCGGGCCTTTTATGAGGTATTCGGGAGCGGAGAAGCCCCGCGTCCAGGACGATCCGCCGGAGCGCCACAGGACGGCGCCGGAAGAAGCAGACTGATTAGTCGCCCGACGACCGTTGCGGCTCGAGCGCCGCGGTCCAGGAAGGCGCAAGGCGCGGGAAGCGAACCCGCAACAGCCGCATCGCTGTTGCCCAGTGCGTTCGCAACAGTGACAAGCCGAGCATCAGCGCGATCAGGATCGCCGCGCAAAACACACACTGCGCCGTGTTGAGCGATTCTTTCAGCAACGCAGCTGTCCGGCCATAAACCAGCTCGATGTGCGTCCAGTAAACCACCAGTGAGGTGGTGCCCATCTGCCGCGCGATGCTCCACTTGCCGCGCAATCCGTATTCGTGCCATACATAAGCCATGGCGATGATCATCATCAGCGCGCCCAGCTTGATGGCGACCATTGATGGCCCGTTCAACCAGAACTCCGACTTCGGGTAAACCGACCAGCCAACCTGGCTAAAATATTGCCCGCCCATCACCAGCACGATCCCGCCCAGTGTGGCCCATTGCATGATACGGTTCACTTGGTCGGCGCTGGAAAGCCGCAGAATGCTCCCCGCGCTGAGACCGAACGCGATGTAGGCGCCCCACGGAAAAAACGAGAAATAATCGTAGCTGGGTACGAAGTAGGCGGTGATCTGCGGCGGCAGCCAACTCCAGTCGATGAGTGAGATTACGGGTCCCAGCAGGGTAATCGCGACCCCCAGAATCGCGCCGATCTTCACCCGGTCCGCTGTCGAGAACAGGGCGGATATCGAGAAGATCGCGATGGCGAATCCCATCAGGTTCAGTACATCCACCTTGAACAGGTAATGCCAGTCGCTCCACGGATAGCCGAACAGCCAGAGCTGTGCGCGGAACAGAAACGCCAGCATCCACAAATAAAGCGCCCGGCGCAGTGCAGCGCCCCAGCGCGCCATGGGACCCATGCCCTGACGCTCGCGCCGGTCAATCAGAAAAGCGAGGGTGATGCCGGTGAGGAAGAGGAATACCGCAGGTCCGATGCCGCCCAGAAACTGCGAGAGCAGGTACGGGCCGTCTTTGCGCAGTTCATTCCGGGAGAACGAATGGAAGACATGCCCCTGCAGCATGATGAGCACGGCAAGCCCGCGCGTCCAGTCCAGGAAACCCAGCCGCCCCGGGCCGTACCGCCGATTCGTGCTGGATTCTTCTGCCATTACTTTTGCGGGTACTCAGTCTTCGCGCCCGGCGCGGGATGCAACGTAAAGACGTCGGGGCTCAGCGCAGGGTTAATCCGTACATTGCTGTAGTTCACCAGAATCCAATCCCCGGAGGGCTCCCAGAGTTTCTCCTGAATGGGATAATTCCCATCCGTGATCCACAGGTCGATTCTGGTGAGGTATTGCTTCACGTCGGCGACCTTCGGCGTAAGCTTTATCCTGGTTGTGTTCGGCACGGTATTGTCGGCGGCAACATCCACGTCATATCCACCAGCAAGTTCCTTACCCGACGTGCCAAACCCAATGGAAAGAAACTGATCGAGCTGTTCGCCATGCTGGCCGAGGTCGAATACCTGGATGGTATTGATCTGCGGCGTGTAAATCCGCAGTGTTCTTTTTTCAAACGCGTAGAATTTCTGTTCATGGTCGGAGTTGGTGAGCTCCACCAGCCCCTGAACCGCGCCGGACGCGTCGCGGCGCATGTACACTTGGCCGCTCTCCACGTTGTCTTCATTGAGAACGGCGGTGTGGGTGGTGCGCTTTACGCTCGCTGACATTCGCTGGAACTGCGCAGCCGCGCGATCCATGCCCGCCTTAACGTCGGCTGCGGTGGCCGCGATTCCGGCCGGAGCCAGCGCCGCAAGGATACCGCCGAGGGTCCATAATCGAGCTGAATTCATTACACCGTGATAAGGCTCAAGGATTGGAGACGTAGGCCATCCAGCCTCTGATCTCCTGTTCGGAATCCGGGATGGGTTGCAGGTGGGTCACCCGATAAGCCCGCTGCCACCGCGCTCTTAGTAGATTCTGCACCGTGCCGTTTTGTTGCGCCGGAGGTACGCCGTCCAGCAGTTCCGGAGCGATCCAGAACGCCTGGCCATGCCCGCGTTCGGCGGGAAGCATCACGATGCTGCTGGCTTTCGGTTGGTCGCGAAACCAGTCCCTCGGCGTGAGGAAGATGAACAAAAGAATGATCCCCACCATCACGTCGTACTGCCAGCCGGCGCGCGGGAAGTCCCAGAGAAGGAAACGCTTCAGGCCGTTCCAGAAGCCACCCATGTCCTTACGAGTTTATCATGCAGGCTGGCCCGGAACCTCAGGAAGTGTAAGGAGTTGTTTCAACGGTACTTGCGCAGCACCGAGATCACTCTTCCCTGGATCTGCAGCTCCGAGGGGTGCACGTAGATCGGTTCCATCGCGGCATTCGCGGGCTGCAAACGAACGCGTTCGGCGTTTTCGCGGTAGAACCTCTTGAGCGTGGCATCGGCTCCGCCCACCAGCGCCACCACGATGTCCCCGTTACGGGCGTCCGGCGTCTTTTCCACCAGGACGTAGTCGCCATCGCAGATATGGTCTTCGATCATCGATTCGCCGCGAACCTGCAGCGCGAATGTATCGCCCTTGCCGGTGAAATCGGCGAACGCAATGGTGTCCTGCCCGGCGATAGCTTCCACCGGCGAACCAGCCGCGATGCGTCCCAGAAGCGGCAACACACTTCCGTTCGCACTTCCACGTTCGCGCCGGCGTTCGGCCAGATAGGCGGGAGCAACATCGATGGACCGGCTGTGGTTAAAGCTGCGCCGGACGTACTTACGCTGCTCCAGCGCTTCGATGTGCTTGTGGATGGTGGCCAGCGAAGCCAGGTTCAGCGCGTCCTTCATCTCGGCGTAGCTGGGCGCGTAACCTTCGCGGTCGACAAAATCGGCGATGAAATCGAGCAGGCGCTTCTGCTTGGGCGTAAGGGCCATTAACTGTGTGCCTCGGCCCATTATGGGCGAATAAAAGGTGAAGGTCAAGAGGCATGTCCGGAGATCTCACTACACGCTTTCATGTCGGTTAAATGGCCTGACGGTGTGCCTTTCAATCCTGTACAGTCAGATCAATGGAATTGGCCAAGCTGATCCTCGACTATGTTAAGGCGTTTGGCATGGCCCACTGCCGCCCTCGCAATTGCCGTGATGTTTCGGAAAGACATCCGGTCGATTCTCGCGCGAATTCGGAAGGCAGCATTGCCCGGGGGAGTGGCGATCGACTTCGAAGACGAAGTCCGTGAGACCAAGGAACTGGCGACTCGAATTGAATCTGCACCGAGCCCTCACGATCGGCCAAAAGCAGCGGTGCTAGCCCTCACCGAGGCCAACGCGCGGATGATCGACCTTGGCCTTAAGCCCATACCGAGCGGGCTCGACATGAGTTACTACAAAGAGATTGCGGTCCGTGATCCAGCGCTTGCTTTAGCTGGACTCCGAATCGAGCTGGAAATCCTGATCAAAAACTTGGCCAAGGGATCGGGAATTGATTTTTCCCCGCGCGACTCGCCTACGAGGATACTTTGGAGCTTACGAGACGCGTCGAAGATTACTCCGGAGCAGTTTGAACTGGCGCAGCGAATCGTGTCTCTCGCAAACCAGGCAATCCATGGCCGCACGGTATCACGAACCGAGGCAGACGAGATTATTGACGCGGCGCGCGCCTTGGTGGATGACTACTTGGCGTGGCTAAGTTGGGGATTCAAGGATGGCTGGGTGCCCCCGCACCCCGGTATCCAGCGAACGTCAGCAAGTCTTCTGACCACCCGCCGACTTCCTTGGTTATTCTATGGATATGGAGCTGATCTTCGAGATCCGTGATGCGGAGGAGGGCGGCTATTATGCTCGGGCGCTGGGCCATGCCATCTTTACGGAAGCGGAGAGTTGGGATGAACTCCGCAAGAACGTGATCGAGGCGGTATCCCTGCACTTCGAGGATGACGCCGTGCGTCCCCGCATCGTCCAGTTGCACTACGTGAAGGACGAACTGCTTCCCGTCGAAGCAGCATGAAGACGCCTCGCGGCATGGCGGCACGTCGCCTGATCCGCGCGCTTGAGCGGCTCGGCTATGTGGTGGTCCGCCAAAAAGGAAGTCACGTCCGGCTGCGAAGCATGGGGCCTCTATCGCGCAACCTCACGGTCCCGATGCACGATGCACTGAACACCGGAACCCTCCACGGAATTCTCACCGGGTTGTGCAAATGCGCTCGATCACGATTGAGGCAATCGTCGAATTGCTCTGAGGCGCGCCGGTTTACTCTTCCACCGCGCTCTTGCCGCCGCCTTTGCGAGCCATGGTTTGACGGGCCTTGTCGAGAAGCGCACGAGAGGCCGGAATGGCCGAAAGAGCCCGCGCGATTTCGGGATCGTTCTCCAACGCCACCTGTTCGGACTCTTCCTTGCTGAACGCGGTCACGAACATCTCCTCGCGCAGGCGCTCGCGAATCCAGTCGAGGTCGGCATGGTACCCGGAGTCGGTGGCGGTGAAGCCGCGCTTTGCCGCAAAAGCGCGAAAGTCGGCCAGCAGTTCGCCGTTCGGCTTCCAGTGCCGGTCGAGGCTCGCCGGATGAGATCCGAAGTACTCGGTTGCGAAGAAAAACATGGTCAGGTTCGCCGAAATATCGGATTCGTAGGCGCTGAGTGAGGGATACTCATACCGCTCATCCGGAGTGATTCCGTCGCCGCCGTACACGGTTCGCCCGCTGTCGGTCTTCTTCATGTCCTTGGCGTTGTTGTGGCCGTCGAGGCGGCTGTAATACTCGTAAAACGAGCGGTGCTCGTAGTCGCGCTGAATCAGCCGGCCGCTGGGTGTGTAGTAGCGGGCGATCGTCAGCAGCAGCGCGGTGTTTTCCGAAAGCGGATAAGGCGCCTGCACCAGGCCTTTGCCGAACGTATTCTCGCCCAGCACCCAAGCGCGGTCGTGATCCTGCAGTGCGCCGGCCAGAATCTCGGCCGCCGACGCGCTGGACCGGTTCACCACCACGACGATGGGATACTGACGGCCTCGCTCTCCGCGCTTTGCCGTGAATGTGGTCTCTTCCGACGCGCGGCCGTGGTGGGTTACGATGGTCTGCCCTTTGCGCAGGAAATGGTCGGCAACCGACACGGCTTCCTGTAGTATCCCGCCGGGATTGTCGCGGAGGTCCAGCACCAGGCCGTTGATGTTTGGCTCGCCGAGATCGTTCAGCGCCTTTTCGAACTCGTGCCCGGTGTTCTCATTGAACCCTTCCACCTTGATGTACGCGATGCCCGGCTGAATCCAGAACGAATGAGTGACGCTGTCGCGTTCCACTTCGCCGCGAATCACGTTGAAAGCCAGGGCGCCGTCATGTCCGGAACGGGCCACTTCGATGTGTGCGCGCGTACCCCGCGGCCCCTTCAGCATGTTCGAGACGGCCGGGATATCCAGCCCCACGCACGATGCGCCGTTCACGGAGAGGATGGTGTCCCCGGGCCTTAGACCCGCTTTGTATGCCGGAGATCCCTGAAAGGGGTACATCACGATGACCTTGCCTTCAGGCGCCCCCACCAGCATGCCCACGCCGAAGTAGTGTCCGGCCTGATCCTCGCGGAGCAACTGGTAGGCTTTGGGATCGAAGAAGGTGGAGTGAGGATCGAGCGTGCGCAGCATGGTGGGGATAGCGCCGCGGTAAATCGCTCGATCCGTGTCCACGGAGTCGGCGAAGTTCTGCTCTACCACATCAAGGAAAGACGTGAATTTCTTCAGGCTCGACTGAAGATCGTCCGAAGAAGGGGCGGCCGCCGGATGGCTTTGAGCGGCGGCTGACGAAAGGCACAGGACTGCGGAAAGCAGAACCCGCGAGACGGGACCTCGCATGGAACAACACCTCAGAGTTCTATAGTAGCAGCGACTCCAGGTATTCCGCCCTGGCTAAAGTGCTTAAACCGATCAGTCGATATGCGTATAGCGAAGTGAGCTCATCGCCGTGCGCCACATTTTGACACCGGTAGTCCTGCATACGGGGAGGGTACCCCACTGAACGCAACGGACCGCATCCGGGCGGCGCTCGAAAAGTCCGCCGCACGCCACGGAGAGGAGCTTTCGCCATCCGATCGTCCTTCAGACCAGCCGGTGTATGCGGACAAGCCGGCATCTGAACCGGTTGAGGACACTCTCCGGCTGATCACAACCGATGAACCTACGCGTGTGACGATCCTCCGCGAGGGAGCAGCCGTGCATGAGGGACCAGTCCTTCACGCGGGAGCAGCGGTACAGGAGCGACCTGCGCCGCACATCGCGACGCCGGCACAACAAGCTCCGCCCGTCCGCTCCCCGGCCGCTACCGTGGAACTCCTGCGTGCCTCGCTGCGGAAGGATACGGCGCCGGCGGTCCCATCGGAGACGGCTCCGGTGGCAACTCCGGTTCCCGAAACGCGTCCGGTTCACCCGCCGCCAGACCTTGCCGATGAACGGGAAGCGACGGAACTCCGTCTGTGGGCAGCCGGCATTCCGGCTAATCGAAAACGTCACGCCTGGATCTGGATCGCAGCCGCCACATTTGCCGTAGTGGCCGCAGTTGTTGCGATACTGTTCCGCGACGCGTGGTGGCCGCGCCGCACGACGCCCGCGACAATGGCCGCTCTGCAGTTGGCCGTTACGCCGGAGGATGACGGGTTGATCGGCTTGCACTGGAACGACCGGAGCGTACCGGTGATTCAGGCGCGTGAGGGACGGCTGCAAATCACCGAAGACAATAAGCCACCGCGCACTGTGTCGTTAAAGCCCGAACAATTGGCTGCGGGCCATTTATTCTATGAATCGACCGCAGACCGTGTCGCGTTCCAGTTGGCCATCACCGAGAAATCGGGGGCGGTTGTTCAGGAATCCGTGGTGGCGGCTAAGAAACCCGAACCCATTGGGGCAGTACCATCGCAAACGTCCCAAGGTTCTACGACGAGTTCGGCAGTGCCCGGTTCAGTGCCGAATTCACCAATCACGCAACTACCGCTGCCTGGCGTACTTCCTCCCGGCGCGTCTGCTCCGCGTACCTTTACGCCTCCACCCACGCGAGCGGCGCCGGCGCAGCCGGGCGAGGGACGCGTGATTCTCATGGAACCCGCGCCAACGATCAACGGCGGTTCGTCCGTCCCCGCCGGGTCGATGTTGCCGGCGAGAGTGGATATCATCCCGCCGCCACCTGCGCCGGTATCGAAGCAGGCCAGCGCTCCGCCTGCGCCGGCGCCAAAACGCGTTCAGGTGGGCGGCAAACTGCAGAGCGCCATGCTGCTTCGGAGGGTGGACCCGGTCTATCCCGCACTCGCGAGAGAAATGCGGATTGAGGGAACGGTCCGGTTCCAGGCGGTGATCGGCAAAGAAGGGGAAGTGCAGAATCTCAAATATGTGAGTGGTCCTCAGGCCCTGGAAAAAGCGGCAGCCGACGCCGTGAAGCAGTGGGCGTACCGGCCCACGCTGCTCGACGGCCGGCCGGTGGAAGTGAGCACGCAGATCGAGATCGGCTTCAACGTGAGCCGTTAGCGGCGCATCAGTTCGCGTTCAACCTCGGCCAATAAATCAGCAGGAGCGCGGCCATTGGCGCGGATCACGTGAACCGCGCCGGGCCCATCGGGCTGCCAGCGTTGCAGCATTCGTTCGGAGGCGAAGCCCGCGAAGATGCTGAGGGCCGGTGTGCCGCAGGCCGCGGCCACGTGGCCGCCAGCCGAATCGTATCCGACATACAGGCGTGAACTCGCGATCAACGCGGCGAACCCGGCGAACGAGCCGGTGAAGATCTCGACTCGGTCGCCCGATGCTGCTACCGCGTTACGGACGCGTTCGCCCTCTTCGCCACCACCGCCGGAATCGACCACTACGTTGTCGAAGCTCGAGACGAGCAGGCGGAGGAGGTCTGCTTCGAAGGGATCGGGCACGCGCTTGGCGGGATTCTCGCCAACGCCGAGGCTCACTGTCACGTCGACGCCTCGCGACGAAAGAGCGACCGCGATATACGCCCGCGCATCGCCCACTCCCAGCACTTCCGACACCCAGCGTTTCGTCAGCGCCACCAGCGAATCGGCCGTGTCGCCTCCGTAGGCGCGGCTTTCGAAGAAATAATAACGATCTTCCAGGCATACCGGCACGAGCCCGAGCTGCGTCAGGCGCGAATCGGGATCGATAACGATGCTGTCCGGCTCGGCGAGGGCTAATTGATCGCGGACGGCGAGGCGGTCGCGCAACGTTCCCGTGCGCGGATATTGGATCGGCTTGTGAACGATGCGCGGGTCCGCCGCGAACAGCTCGTAATTCCTGGCCGGACCCACGAATACGATTTCGGCATCGGGCCAGCGTTTTTTCGAGGCGTCCAGGACGACGCTGGTGACTGCGATGTCGGCGCCTAGTGTGACGCGCGATAACACGAACACGCGTGCCGGATTGTGCTTGACTGGCCGCGCTCGCCGCACCCTCTCGTAGCGGGCGACCAGCTCGGCCGCCGGCGGATCCGGAAACACGCTTTCGACAATGGGAGCGAACAGTTGCACGTACTCATCGCACAGAGCTGGTTCGAAACGGTCCGCCAGCGGC
>Ga0187887_10003644_pt1 | contig 11849 bp, 18 predicted proteins | sample June2016WEW_7_10_FD_132977 | JGI IMG/M metagenome (GOLD analysis project Ga0187887, IMG submission 132977) | Peatland microbial communities from SPRUCE experiment site at the Marcell Experimental Forest, Minnesota, USA - June2016WEW_7_10 | ecosystem: Environmental > Terrestrial > Soil >... | reverse complement strand
ATCCGCTGCGGATGCGATGCAGCGGGTTCCTTTCTCGTCGGGACGTGGCTCAGCCTGGTAGAGCACTCGCTTGGGGTGCGAGGGGTCGGCAGTTCAAATCTGCCCGTCCCGACCATTCAACAAGTTACGTGGTTTTCCTCCAAATCTGGGTACTCGCTTGGAGGAATGCTATGGAGGGGTTTTCGCAGTTCACCCGCGAACGGCAATACCTATCGAACGTCTCACCCGCAACCCTGGAATGGTATAAGCACAGCTTCAAATGGCTCCGAACAGAATCCCCCTCACAAGATGAACTGAAAGACGCAGTGCTGAGAATGCGTGAGAAGGGCCTGAAGGCAACCGGCTGCAACTCGGCAATCCGGGCCATCAATGCTTACCTGAAGTGGACCGGCTCACCGCTGAAGATTCCGCAATTGAAAGAGCCTCAGCTCGTGCTGCCCACGTTCACCACGCAAGATATTCGACTGCTTCTTGCGTGGAAGCCCAAAGGGAAATATCCGCGGCGTCTACATCTGCTCATCTTGTTCTTGCTCGACACTGGGTGCCGCATCTCTGAGGTCCTTAAGTTGCGGGTCGGCGACGTAGACATGGAAAATTTGCTTGTCACTCTGGACGGGAAAGGGCGCAAGCAGCGCGTTGTCCCATTCTCGTTTGAGTTGAGGAAAGTAATCTTTCGATACATCCGAGACTACGCGCGGAAGTCGGACGCACTGCTCTTTGCGAGCCGGAACGAAACGCTGTTGGGCAGGCGCGAGATGCTCCGCGACGTGAAGCGGCTTTGCCGAAGATTGGGATTCAGTCCTCCGGCCCGCACGCTGCACGCATTCCGGCATACCTTCGCGGTGAACTACCTTAGGCGCGGTGGGTCCGTGTTTCACTTGCAGAAGGTGCTCGGGCATTCCTCGCTAGAGATGACACGGCGATACGCGAATCTGATGACGGAGGACTTGCAGGCGGTCCATGAGCGGGTTTCGCTGCTGACGTCCACGAGATAAACTCTCGTGGGATGTATTCAAAGGAACGGAGTGTTACTTGCAATGGAATGGTCAACGCTGAACGAAGCCGCCGCCTACTTGAAGGTGAAACCACGGACGCTCGCGCAATGGGTTAAGCAAAAGAAGGTACCGGGACACAAACTGTCGGGAACTCAGCGTTGTGTTTGGCGATTTCTGCGGAGCGAACTGGACGCCATGCTCGGAGTGTCATACCCGCAACCGAACTGAGCGGTCACCGAACGGTTAATCTCTCGACGACACGCTCAAAAACGCCACGTGGGATGCGGATGCTGCGATGGCCGCGCTTGTGTGCGTTTGCGGGCGGCTCAAGATTAACATGCCCTTCGCCTGCTCAAATATCCGCGTTACTGTTCGCCGGGAGAAACCGGTCAATGCGGCCACATCTGACAGAGGTGTACACCTGCTTATCTGTGAGCAGAATCGATATGGTGAGACCTCAATTCATCTTTGTCGTCGCGCTGCTGCAATCGGAGTTGTCATTTATAATCCTGCCACCCACCATTCTCCAAGGAGATCGGTTATGGACCCCATCACGTTGGCGACGGCCACCTCTGCCTTGACTGTACTCGGTACTGAATGCGCGAAAGGAGCGGCTTCGGAACTTGGCAAAGATTTATGGTCACAGGCAAAAGCTCTGTTGGGATTCAATCACGAGCCCGAGGCGAAGGAACTTCCAAGAGCGATAGCGACAAGGCTCCAGTCGGACGACGCGTTGCTGTCGAAAGTTATGGAACTGCTCGCAAATACGAACGCGCAGGATTCTTCCGTGCAAATAGCTGGTTCTCTGGTTGGCAACTTGCACTCGCAGAAAACCGTCGTTGCTCAGAAGATTGAAGGCAACATCACTCTGTAAAAACGGAGATGCGCATGGTGCGCAAGAATAAGGAATCTTTGGTGCGCTCGGTAAGGTCCCAAAAAACCGTCATCGCCAACGTTGCCAATGTTTTTGAATCACCTCAGTGGGCTTCCTCAGACCGTGACTATGCCGTCGAAATCCTCAAGGAGTTGGAAAACCGGCGTGTGCTCTACAACGATTACGCTCTTGAGATTCCACGGGAGGTTGTGGACTCCGTGTTGGCGATGCGCGAAGTATTCCATCAGAAGCTACTTGAAGTGCGCGACGAAGGCGGATTGGCCAATCACCTCAGGTCCATGCGTGCTGCTTGCAGAAAATTTCTCGATGCCGTCGGCGACGGCCCGCATCGGATTGTTATTCAGAATAGCTTTCAAGGCGGGCCTGATAGTTGGAAATTCTTTACAGCATTGGGCGAGTTAAGAGCCGCCATTGGACTTACTCTTAGCTTGCTCATGGCAGCATACGGACTGACGTGTGAAGCACAGCTAACGCGCATACTGCCAGGCGATCCGAACGAAGAAGCATAGTCCCGAGTGTCGCCAATTCAGCGAATACGGCATGCTTTGGCCCAACCGCATCTCCAGCTGCCGCTCCGCATCTTCAGAACTTTGGGTTGACTTTTTGCGAAGCGTGTTCGGAGTCGGCTTCCACGATTACGCTGATATAGCGTCCAGAGTTGCCTTCCTCGCTAACGTAGGACATGTCCAGTGCCCACACTCCGAAGTTCTTGACATGCCAGTATGTCTTTTCGTTTATCACGTCGTGGTCTCGTAGTTCGAATACTCGACTATGGCCCACAGGTTTGCCGTATCGCGCCATCAGAATCCCGATGGCTTCGTTGTACGGAACACGCATGGTCACTTCAATTTTGACGAGGATGTCATGACGAAACAAGTATGTCTTGCCATTCCAAGGGGTCATGGTGCAGGTCACCGGCTCCTCGTATTTTTCGTGCATTATCCGGGCAATATCCCTCTTGAGGCTCTCGATGCAGTCTGTTTTGTCATGGTGAGGATCAACCACATAATCGGAAGGGGTGTCCTTCTCGGAGGTCCGGAAATGCGTTAGGGTTTCTCCCGGTTCGTGGTTGGCGACCTGCGCGTAGATTGTGCCTACCAAAGCAAATAAGAGGACTAGAGTTTTCTTCATTCAGATCGTATGGGGATGTATACGCACACAAGATTAGTTAATGTGGTAGGCGGTATGCAGTGACAAGAATCACTGTCACGTGGACGCTATCACTGCGCCGCGAGGGGGCAAAAATGTTGACGATCAAATGCTGAAAGAGCACCGCAATCCCTTTCGTTTCGTACATAATCAATTCTCAAAATGAGAAATTGAATAAGTGTGTAAATAAATGGGATGCGGAGGGCTTCGAAGGACTTGCTGTCAACATTTTCGCCCCGCACCCTCTGGCCGGTGGTGGTCTGGAACCGATAAAAATGGCCGCCTAAACGTTGCTTCCCATCCCGGTTGGCTCAGTTACGAACTGCTTGTCCACATTGCCCGCTTGGACTCTGACGCAAGTAAGGGTTTTGGGAGTATGCGTGTGTTCCACCAGCACCGCATAGCCGACAAAGTTAGTCATGCCCGAGCGGAGCGAAGTCTCGCGGAGCCACTCAACATCGTGCAAATGTTCACGCCGGTTCTGTGGATGAGCGTTACGATTAAAATAGTGATCCACTTTCCATTCCATGATGGCCAGTGGCTCGTTGCAAGGAACATTGTCCTTCCACCTACTCATTCGCGCTGAGGGCCAGATCACCAGATCCTTGCGAACATCTTTCTTGGGCCTCTCCGCCGTTGGCTTCCATTTGATCAGAACTTCTTTCGGCAGTTGACAGACTGCGACCTCGATTCCGATTTGTGTGAAATCGCTCAAGATCGTGTTAGGTTTGACGCGCTCTCTGAGATGGCCCCACGCGTAGAGATTCACCATCTCGTTCTCGCGCCCACACCATTCCGAGCAGATGTCCGGATAGAACGAATGCAAGGACTCCCTCACAATGGCATCTAGTTCTAGCATTGGCAACAAACCAGCAGTGTCGCAGCATAACCCTGTGGGATAATCACAGTTCGCCATCATCGCAAGCTTGCTTTGTGCTCTCGCTCTAAAATCTGTTTTATCGAAAGGAAGTACTTAGAAGAAATCCTATCGCCTGCGCCCCAGGCGAAAGCCTGCATCTTTTTTCGAACGGAGAGCGAAATCTCCACCTTTCCATCAGGCAATCGTGCCAATAACGCGCTGCAAGCCATTCCGTTGCTCGCAAGTGAAATGCCTGTGTTGAACTCGATCACATACGTTTTGGGATCGGTAAAGCTTACCTCCCAGTTCTCATTAGCCGCCTTCAAAGCTGCTGCGAACACTTCGTCTAACGAACCGCTGAAGATGGCCCTCTTAGGAGAAGCCGTGGCTCGGACAGCAGTCAGCATCATGCAGGCTAGCAATAAGCTGGTGACAGAGGGAAGGATGTAGCGGTTCCGAACGACAGAAAGCATTCGATTCATCTCCCCCATCCACTTCCCTTCTATCAAGCGTATGGCGTCATCTCAGTGACCGGGGTCACGCCCATTTGCGCTCAGAAATCCTTTCACCCCCGATTGGCGTCGTCGCCTTTAAGAAAGTAATCAGACAGACAGTCTTTCCGTCTCCATCCGTCGCCCTACCACCCCTTCGGGGGTGTAGTAGGGGCGAACGTAATGGAATTGGTTTTTATCCGCGCGGGGTTGCCTTGTCGAGTTGAAAGACGCGCACAATTTGTGCGTTCTCTTGGCCACAGCACCGATTGCGGCAGGCAACCCGAGAGCCTTGAAGACTGCGAGACTGACGAACTTGGTCAAGCTGTTCACGAAGACTGTTACGTCCCCCGGTTAATGAAAGAAAAAACACAACCTTTAAACGTGCCCATTGCCATTCGGATCGCACGTTCGTTTGGTCACCTGCCTAGCTGCGTTCGATTTTTCCCCCTTTAAGAAGCACTTTCCCGCGCATTACAGCCGTTTCTGCCGAGCGGTGAGCCTGGATGGACCCACGGTAGCCAAAACAGCTCTAATTTTTGCCAGTGGCTTGCAAGGCGTTCCTTGAGCGGGTTTCGCCGCTTACGAGCACGAGATAAACTCGGGCCGCGTGACGCCACGCACATCCAAGTCCCTGTGCAATTCACTACGCTTAGCCACGGGAGAACACTCATGAGATGTACCAAGATGTCCTTCGCTCTTTTGTGCTTCATCTTGCTGAGCGGATGCGCCTCATCCCAAACACAGGCACAGTACGACAAAGTTGGAATCAGCTCCGCACGTTCTGTTCGCCAAGCGTTGAATGACCCAGACAGTTTCCGAGTAGACGCCGCGTGGTTGGTTCACGGCGGGAAAGGCGACGACCCCGACACCGTTTGGGTCTGCTTCAAGGGCCGCGCAAAGAACGAGATGGGCGGATACGTCACCATAATTGCAACGGCAGAAGGGCACACTGATAGTGGTAAGGGTGTGTGGACTATGATTAGCCCGCTGGATGGAGATAGGGCAAAATACATTGAAGAGCAGTGCGTTCCAACCCCATGGATAGACGTAACGGCCGCTGTGCAAGTAGCACTCAAGGCCGACCGCGAGAAAGAGCAAGATTCTAAGTAAATGACCGCTCGCATCATGACCCGCGCGCGGCTTCGGACTCAGCGATGGCCCACCCGCCCGGTGCAGTGAAAAGCCAAGTCGGTGGATCTGAGGTGGGGTGAGGGCCAAGAAATGTTGAGCCTTGATTGCTTGTCGACCGCCGCATCCCAAAATTTCATACAAACGACAATTTTTCCGATTTTGGACTTTGTCGCGGGTTACCTGGGGCACTGTGGGAATGGTTCGCTGAACTCGTGCTAGGACCCCAGACGGGTGTTAAGGCGGGCCGAAATTTGGCGGCGAATACCATAATGGAGTCCTCATGGACTACGAAATGAAGTTGACAATAGCACCGATCGAGCAGATCGCTGTCGGGATTACCAATGTACAGACAACCGCACAGGAGATGATCGCTTCGTTTCAAGCGAGTTTCGACCAAGTTTCCGCTGGCGTGAGACTAATGCACGAGAATATGCGAAGAACCGCAGAACGGTGGATAGAACAGGAACAAAATAGTATTCGCCTGATGGTCGAGATGACCGCTGCTGCAGCAGCCAGCTTCGAACGCTATCGTAACGAAGAGGAACCAGAGGCATGCAGGCTACTCTCGCAAGCGGGCTGGTTGGGAATGGATCATCACTTCTCTATCCACCAGTTGCGAGAATCAGTACTGCGCCACAAGAGCGAAGGCGAAGCATCTATGAATGAGGCGATTCTGGCTTACTTCAATGGAGATGATTTTGCTCTCATGGAGGCGATGACCGAGCATTGGTTGGGCATCCCATACCTGCGCGACAGGGAAAAGATTATTCGGGACGCAGTTTACGCCCATAAGCATGGACTGTTCACGTTGAGCATACCGGCACTCCTGCCTCTTGTTGAGGGATTGTCAGCTGAAATTCTCGGGACCGCCACCACGAAAGCAGTCTCACTCTTGGCGGAGGACCGGATGGCAAACGATCCGGAACTGTGGATGCAAGGATTTCGTGATTTTGTGGAGCAAGTGTTATGCAAGGGATATGAGTTCGGAAAGGATCCGGCACCTTACCTGAACCGACACGGCATTCTGCATGGCCGCGTCTTCGACTACCCGTCTGCGCTGAACTCCACGAGAGTGTTTCTTTTGATCGATGCAGTTGCTGAACTTTGGCGTGAAAAACAGAAAACTGTTGCGCCAGCGATGATCCAGTAGATAAACGTCCACATTAGCAAGTCTGCTTACGGCCCGCAGGATTTTTCGTTTGCGGCCTGCATGTGCAGCGTCTAAGCGGGTATCTCTATCCTCACGTCCACCCGAAGAACTTTTCCCACACGCTTCATTGTCACATGTAGATCTTCCTCACTGACCGAGTCCAGTGCCTCCCAGAGCGTGCGTTGGGTCGGCAAGGGAAGTGTCTCTCCTGTTTGCGCCCCAAATGCTCCTTTGTCAAAGGAATGCTTTCCAAGATCAAGTTTCAGGTTCCATAGGTGAATCGCCTTGTTCAGAGTCTTCCTTCGTGGAAGTTTTCCTTGCAAGCATGGATGAAACGCCTGGCGGCTGATCCCGAGCTCCTTTGCAGCTGCAGTGATCGAGATTTTCCGCTTCGCCAGCATTTTCGTGAGTGCCCGAGCGAAAGCATCCCCAACTTCATTGTTTTCTGTGCTTGGCATCGGTCAAGTTTGGCTTGACATGTCGAGATAGTCAAGTAATACTTAACGTGAAGTTAAACTTGACATAGCCAAGGTAATATGTTCGGGCATCAAAACCGGGATGAAAGGAGGCCACATGGGAACAGAATCACGCGGTAGGTATTTGCTCTTCGCTCTTCGAATTCGAAAGCTCACAGATGCTCTTATCGCTCTCGTCGAAGAAGGCAGAGCTACGCCTGATCTCGATGAGCCGCTGAAAGAGGTGCTGGCCTCACTTGAGGATGCTGGACAGCCGACGTCGGTTCAATCGCTCAGACAGCGCGGGTCATTCGGCCATTACGAAAATGTTGTCACAATTGACGAAGTCGTAAAGGCACAAGACAAGGCGGCGTTGATTCAAAAGCTGAGCACCGTTATCAAGTCGAACACGGAGGAGGAGCGAAAGAGTAGTGCGCTAGAGGCCATCGGCTTCTTCGATGCGCTCGAAAGTAGAGCTCTGTACCACTACAATCATCCCTCTCCAACTCAGAGATTCGTAGCATCCAAGTGAGTAGCTTTTCTGAAATGGTGCGGCAGGAATCTGCCGCCCTATTCAGGTTTGTGGATGCGATTGTTCGGCGGTGCGCAGAAATTCACGAATATCCGGTTTACGCTCAGACCTCCGAAATATTCTTGCACCACATGGTGGTGCTCGGTACCGAGACCAAGAAATTTCTTGAGGCATTTCCTGAATCTGCAGAGAAAGACAAGCGAACAGCCAACTCCAAGCGCAGAAAATTGCAGAGTTTGAGAGTCAGCTGGGAAGCTCTCCACGAATATCTGAAGCCTGCCCTCGATGCGGACACTCTGCACATCCCAATGCCTCTGATCCTTGCGCTTCAAGATGAGGTCAATCAGCTTGAAGAACTCAAGGATCTCAAGTTCACGGTATTTCATTCCGATCGGGTGAATTACCTCCAGTTACCGCCTGGAACTATCAAAGAAACAGCCGACTTGATAGCGTCCTTAATAGGCGGTACTTCATTTCCCTTGAACCTCGGACTAGTAGGAATGCCATATTCCCAGTCGAATGGATTCTTCCTGAACTGCCTACTTGTTCACGAAATGGCGCACGTTGTATATCAAGACGTTTATTCAGTGGACGTGAGCACGCAGAAAGACAAAGTTCTCGAAGCGTTGGAGAAGGAAATAGGAATACTGGAGGCACGCGACGCCACGATTGCTAGGGATACTCTTGAGCATTGGATCGAGGAGCTATTTTGCGACCTGTTGTCCATTTGCCTTATCGGCCCTGCGTACTCATTTGCGCTCATTGAGCTGACCGGTGCCACGCTACTCGCGGACTCACCAGCGACGACGCTAGATCCTTTTCATTCCTTCATGGAATACCATCCTGCTGAAATCGCTCGGTTTTAAGCTCATCTCATGCTTCTTAGGAAAATAGGCTGGTGGAAGGATATGCAAGGGATGTCCACCTGCTACGTCAAGGTCCTCACGGTTTCGGAAGCGAGGAGTTCCGACCTCAGGATAGAAACTGACATTCCGCAAGTTGTCGGGGACGAGCGATTCCTGAAGTGTTTTTGGGAACTCTGTTCTTGGTTAATAGACTTCGTCCTAGAGGCGAAGCCCGTTTCCACCAACGTTATCGACCAATATCGAACGCAATCAAAAGTCATCTCCGAATATTTTCGACAGGCCATCGTGCCGTCTACCATTGTTGTCGAAGGGAAGCGGGAACACCCGTCCCCCGTGGTCTTAATCAATGCGGCGTTTCGCTTTTATCTCGAAAGCATCCCTGGCCTCATTAAGAATGTTAATAAAGAAAATCCGGCTTCTGTTGAGGCGCGCAGTCGATTTGCCGAAAGATTGGAACTCTGGTCGTTGAAAGCTCTTGAGGACTGTCGGTTACTAGAGAGTGAGTTGCAACATGGCGGTCGTTCACAAAGCTGAAATCGCGAGGCGTCTCAATCTTAAGGTGAGTGACGCACAATCGCTAGTCATTACTCCTCTCTTACAAGAGGCTGCAGTGATGGGAGTGGAATCCGACACCGACGCTGTTGACTTGCGCCTCGGAACTTATTTTCTCTTGCCGCAGGTTCCGCCACAGCCTTTCTTTTTTCCGTCTCGCAGTTTCGCCAAGTCAACACACTTTCGAGTACATGTGCCGTTGGGCAGTTACCTCGTCGTCCCAGCACATCAAACTGTGCTGGGATCGACGCTTGAGTTCCTGAAGCTTCCGAGTGACCTCTCCGGTCAAATTCTTACAAAATCTTCCATCGCACGAACATTCATGGTTATCGAAACGGCTCCGTGGATCCACCCATGCTACCGAGGATCGCTTACTCTCGAAATCGCGAATGTTTCAAACACTCCCTTGCTGCTTTATCCGGGCAGGCTCATTGGCCAACTTATACTTTTGGAACTAAGCGGGAAAAGAAGGAGCAAACGAAAGCTCTCAGGCTCTTACCTCGGCCCTGTTTATCCTGAGCCACCCGTGTTCAATGATCCAGAAGAGGACTTGGCGATGATAGGCGTTCCGAAAAGCGATTTTAAGCGTCCCGGAGCAGCCTGGGTGAAGGGTTGAGCTACCATCGAAGTGGGCGAAGAAGAAGCGAGTTCCAAACGCTATCCAAGCAATCCACACAAGGTCACTAGCTACTGCGCCTCTGCGAGGATTGCCTTCAAAGCTTCCTCAAACAGCTTGTCCGCCCGGTGTCGATCTTTAGATTTTCGGACTAGATTGCCAATCCCAGCACCCAACTCGGCACCGGGGGCGTTGTCGCCGGATCCACTGGCTGCGACGCGACTAAAAACGACGTCATCGGTGCTGATCAGTTCTAGTTGGTCGCCCTTAGCATGATAGGTGTACATATACACAGCCACAGATGATCGAGAAATTGTGGTCTCGGTTGGAACGACCACCGTAGTCGTTTGCTGACCCTGAACGGTTGCCGTGCTGCCGTCCGAATACGTGACATTGGCATTAAATGGCTCGCTGCTCGTTCGCGTTTCGGAGCCGTGAGTCGTCTGAGTAACTGTCTTCATGGGTGTGACGGAAAACAGCACTCGATAGTCTGCTTTGTCTTGGGTTGCTCGGGTGACCGGACATATCGACGGAGCGAGTTTCGCGCCATCTTTGGAGAAATATCTAAACATGTTTTCGGTCATGAAACCCCAGACCGGTTTGTCACCCAAATCCGGTCGATAGATGCCAGTAACGTATCTGAACTTGCAGCTCGGATCCGTTTGGCTAGAAGTGGCCCATTTGTGCAGATCGGACTGCCAATCGTCCCTCGCATTCGACGGAAGAGCGATGAGCAGTGCGGTGAGGAAGAAAAGCTGTGTCGTCATCTTTCTTATACGTTTTCTCCTATTCCCTCTCTCACAGCTAGAGCCATTTGGCGACGCCACCGTGATGGGAACAAGTACCTCGTCGGCTTTGGCTGAAGCTATAACTTCCATCCCGACACTGAGCAGTAGCTCCTTGTGGCGGCCCTGAGCAGTTTTCGGGTCGCTGAACAGTTTGGCCTTTGCTGTTCACATACGTGCCATTGCTCGTGCAATCGACCTTTCCTGTGTTTGATTTGGCGTTGCTAGCGGCTGGCGGGGTCGTGCCCGGCTGAGATTGGGATTGCGTCTGCTGCTGAGAAAGCAGAATCGCGGCCAAGGCAAGAGCGTAGACCAGCTGACGTAGGGGGCGCATGGGTTGCATAGTTCTCTCCTGATTCGGAGTGACTTGCTCCCCCTCAAAAGCAAGTCTCGGCGATTTTTTCTGGATTGCCTTCGGCCAGGATCATACATTAAGGCACTCATATCGTTGCAATGGCCAGACGGTGCCAGCGAACAAACAGAGAACCAGCTCTAAAGCTGACGCAGTGCATCGGGGTTCCACGACACGAGTTGCTATAATTCTTGCCGTTCCGCGCTAGTCACTCCCTGCGATGCGCAAACTAGATAACATTTGGAGACCGGCGATGCGCCCATCACTTATCGCATATTGCGTTCTTCTTGGGGCGACATTTCTCGTAAATGCGCAAACAACTCCGATCAATATTGATGGCGTGTCAGAACCACCGGAACTGACCGGAGAACCAAAGAAGCTCACCCAGCCTACTCCCGCCGATAAGGAGTTGCTCGACATCGTTGGGCACCTGACCGACCAAAGTGAAACAAGAAAATCCTTACCTGCTCTGAACAAATTTATCGAACAGAATCCCGATTATTCGGACGCATACTATCTCAGGGCCACTGCCGAAGCTTGCATTTTGAATAGCCAAGACTGGGCGTCTATTTCAGGTGACGTGGAAGCTGCGATGTCGCATTCTGGTGCACAGATCTATAACAGGACCGACTACTACTCGCTCTTGGGGAAGATTGCGCTGACAAAGGCAGAATATCGGCAGGCTATCCTCGACTTGGAAAAGGCAATGTTGAGGGATCTCAGCTCTTCCCAAGGCATATTTAACATCGAAGGTGTTGCACCAGAAAAAACTTCCAAGTTCTGTATCTGGAATCTTACCGACCTTGATACGCTAATATCCAAATTTCCGACGGACTATCGGGCTTGGCTGTTTCGTGGCGTTTATTACATTTTTTTTACGACCTTCGAGGAAGACTGACCTGCCCCCCATCTTTAGTCCAGGGATAATGAGACTCTCTCCGGTTTCTGTTCGGCCCGCGTGCCTGTCTCGGTAGCGGGGATGGGGGTGTGGGGCAAGGGGTCGGCGTTTGAGACCCCT
>Ga0187887_10003642_pt1 | contig 11856 bp, 12 predicted proteins | sample June2016WEW_7_10_FD_132977 | JGI IMG/M metagenome (GOLD analysis project Ga0187887, IMG submission 132977) | Peatland microbial communities from SPRUCE experiment site at the Marcell Experimental Forest, Minnesota, USA - June2016WEW_7_10 | ecosystem: Environmental > Terrestrial > Soil >... | reverse complement strand
GGCGACGGTGACCAATTCCGTGCCGCTGGCGTCGAGCGCGTCGCGCATGGCTTCCGGCGAGGAAAACTTCCCCGTGCCCAGAATCAGGCGCGATCGGAATTCACGTCCGGCGATGGTCAATGGCTGGTTCATTTATGATTTACGATAGACGATTTACGATTGGCCGGTTTTCAGCCGCGCCAATCGAAACGACATCCCCACAATTTAAGAATAATTTGCCGCTTGTCGAGGATTGGAAAGGTTCCGCAGATTGTCCGTTGAGGTTAAGGATCTGGTTCGAAGTTAGCTATGTTGTGCCCTGCGACTCCTGACAGCCCATTAACAGGAAATGGGCAAGCGCGGTTTGTAGCCGCCGACGTGAGTCGGCTCCATCTCAAGAGTGAACGGACTTACGTCCGCTGCTACTTTAAGGCGCGGGCGTGACGGTGACGTGGTCGAAGAGCGCGGAATTGAGTTCCGCATTGTTGTGTGCGGTGATGACGAGGCCGACATAAACGGTCCGGCCCATCGGGACGGCGATACTGTCCACCGGTTTCCAATTCTGGCCATCCTTTGAAACATAACCGGTGAACATGTCGCCGGCGCGGACGAGTCGCACCCAGTACGGAACGCCAGCCGGCAGGCCGTCGGTGTTCCAGGTCAGTTCACCAGTTTTCACGCGTCGTTGGAAGGCCGAGCCGCCGCTGGCCGTGAGGACCATCAAGGCGTCTCTGGCACCGGGTGAGAAATTCTCCCGGAACATGATGCCGGCCTTGGCCCACGGATCGGTGTATTGCATGGTAACGACGCGCGCGATGATTTGCCCGTCGCCGGTCAGTGGCGTGCCGGCGAAGTGGCAGCCATCGGCGGTGTCCCAAATATCGGCGCCGGAGGCGATGAGGTTGAAACGGTCATTCAAAAAGCTGGCGTCACCGGCCAGACCGACCGTGCCAATATCCGCGTGCGTCCAACCGGGCGGCAGCGACGGTGGCACGGGGGACAGGGAATTAATCCATTCCGCCATGGTGGCAACCGCCGGCTGGTCCACGGTGTTTCTGGCCAGCGGCGGCATTTGCAGGTCACTGACAATGCTGATGCGATGATAGAGAACGGATTTGGCCGGGTTCCCCGGCACGACAATTTTTGCGCCGGGAATTCCGAGCGGATTGGCAACCGGTCCGTTAAGCAGGGCCTGTTTTGCCAGGGGCGTGTCAAAACGCGCGTCAAAAAATGCCTCGACGCCGCCGGGCCGGTGACATTGCGCACAATTGGCGTCGAGATAGGAACGGGCGCGGAGTTCCAGCGGTGCGGCCGGGTCGGTCACGGCCACCAGCCGGGCAAATCGCGGAATGTCGTTTTCATCCAGCTTGGTGTCGAAGAGGCCGAGGTGGTTCCACGCGCGAAGCTGGTTGTCGGTCACGCCGTTCGGATACTGGAAATCGCCGTTGAGCTGGCGGGTCTTGACGCCGAGCACGCCGCCCGAGACGGGCGTGTGGCAGGTCAGGCAATCCTGGCGTCCGGGATAAAACCAGCGCTGGGTGCGCGTGCCGCCGGCGGTTTTGATGGTGATGTTCTCGGTCAACCCGGCCGTGATCAGGTCCGCATCGCTGTGATCGGCGCGCCATTTGTAGCTGGCGCCATAGACCGTGCCGTTCGTGTCGCGGACGAGCAGACGGGTTTCCAGCCGGTGCAGAATTTTTGGGTTCGTGTCGTCCACCGGCAGCTCGAAATGTTTCACGAACACGGTGCCGGCGGGGAAGGTCCATTCGCCATTCGGCGCGAAATGGATGGTCGTGCCGGCGGGCAGCGTCATCCAGCGGGTTTTGACCGCGCCGTCCGACCACAGCGGGGCATTGACGGTGTAGGGGATCAAACCGGGTTCCGGGGTGAGTTGCGCCGGGTCGGAGAACACGCCGGTTTGCGAGAGCAGTTTGGGAAAGGGATGGCTCGGCGGCGGGGGTCCGCCGCGGGCCAGGGTGAAAATGCGACCGCCAATGCTGCTCATCTGGCAAAAATAAATTTCGCCGCCGGCATCCACGCCGAACGACGAAAGCCCGGTGTAATCGGAACCGGAATTCGGTCCGGTGCCTTTGGGCATGACGCACAGGACAATCTTTTTGACGGGCGTGGTGGTTTCGTCCATGGCCCAGATGATTCGCATGACGTTGTCACCAAAGATGTATTTGCCGCCCAGATCGGCGGCGAATGTTTTGCCGCGATAGACATAACCGCCGATGACCGCGCGCCCGTCGGTGTGCGGGTAATCCAGCACCGGTCCGCGACTGATGCCGATGTACGTAGTCGGCATTTTGCCCAACGTCCCTTCACAGTAATTCCACTGAAAATTCAGGCCGGATTCACCCGGCTCAATCACGTCCACTTCTTCCCGCGCGCTTTCGCCGACGTCACCGATGAAAATCCGGCCCGTGACCGGGTCGTAGGTCATGCGGTGCGGACTGCGCAGGCCGAGGCAGAAGAATTCCTCAAGAACGTTGGATTGGCCGACGAAAGGATTATCGTTGGGGATGAAATAATGTGCCGTGCGACCGTTGGCTGGCTGGCGCAGAATGGGATGGCTGATGGCGCCGCCGCGGCAGTCCACGTCAATCCGGAACACGCCGGAGAACAGGCTTTTGTCGATGTATTGGTCATTGTCGCCATTGGAGCTGTCGCCGTCGGTATAGTACAGAAACCCGTTTTTGGGGTGAAAGAACATGCCGCCGCCGTGATTCCAGATCGTGTCGCATTTGAGATCCACGAACACAACTTCCGACCCCGGAATGGCGACCCCATCCGGGTCCAGAGTAAAGCGTGAAAGCCGGTCGTGATAATCACCGGTGGAGGGTGGCCGGGTGGTCGGGCTGCCGGCGACGGTGCCGGGCGGGCACCAGGTGTAATAGACGAAAACATAATGGTTGGTCGCGAAGCCCGGGTGAAACGCCACGCCCAGCAGACCGGAATCGTCCCAACCCTGGCATTGGTGGCTGAGGTCGAGCACGAGTTTTTTTTGCGTCACGCCCGGATCATTTACAAATGTCCAGATGCGGCCTTCGCGTTCCCAGACGCACAACTGGTCCGTACCCGGCACGAACGTGAGGCCGACGGAGTTGGTGAACAGCAGGTTCGGAAAGGCCGCCACCGCCGACCAGTCGCCGGAAATGCCGGGGGCGGTTTCCGGCATCGTGCCGTTCAGAAACGGTCCGATGGCCGGGGACGGGTCCAATCCGTAGGGTTTGGCGTTGACGGAAAAATCAAGGCACAGAACCAACGCGAGGGCAAAAATCCATTTGCCACCCGCCGGAGGGATCAAAAACAGCCTTTTCACGAATTCAAACACGGACAAGATTCTCTGTTCCCGGCGCGGCGTCAAATTTTTAAGTGTGCATTTTCCCCGCGCGAATTTAGCTTGGACGCATGTTTCGTCCCTGCATTGACCTGCATGAAGGCAAAGTGAAGCAAATTGTCGGCGGCTCGCTCGGCGAGGCCGTCCGCCTGCGGACGAACTTTGTCTCCGAAAAACCCGCGGCGTGGTTCGCCGAACTCTACCAACGGGACGGGCTCACCGGCGGCCACGTCATCATGCTCGGTCCCGGCAATGAGACCGAAGCCCGCGCGGCGCTGGCGGCATTTCCCGGCGGACTCCAGATCGGCGGCGGCATCAACGCGGAAAACGCGCGTGCCTGGCTCGACGCCGGCGCGTCCCACGTCATCGCCACCAGCTGGGTGTTTCGCGAAGGCCGCGTGGATGCCGGGCGGTTGGGCGAATTGGTCAAAGCCGTCGGCAAATCCCGGCTGGTGCTGGATTTGAGCTGCCGCCGGCGGGACGGGAATTATTGGGTGGTCACCGACCGCTGGCAAAAATTCACGGAATTGGCCATTTCATCGGATGCACTCCAACAACTCGCCCGGAGCTGTGGGGAATTTTTGATTCACGCGGTGGATGTGGAAGGATTATGCCGGGGCATTGACCGGGAACTCGTGGAAAAACTCGGGCAATGGACACCCCTGCCCACCACCTACGCCGGCGGCGCGAATGCGTTGGGCGATCTGGAGGAAGTCACCCGGCTGGGGCGAGGGAAAGTGGATCTGACCGTTGGTTCGGCGTTGGATATCTTTGGCGGCACCGGCGTCCGCTACGCCGACGTGGTAAAATTCAACCGCCGCCAGTTGGCCGAGCCCGGCGGCGGTTGAGTGGTAAAAATCAGGATTTGAAATCAGGATTTGTTCACGTCGATCTTGGTCGGCGTCATCATTTCCTTGCCGTCCTGTTCAGTGACGGTGCCGGTGACAGTCACCTTCTCCGAATCACCGCCGCAAACCGCCTTGTGCTCGGCCTTGCTCACATTGTTTTGTTCGAGGAAGTAATTGACGGTCTTGCCGTCCTTTTGAACCTGCACCACGTTCTGGCAGGAGTCGGTCAGGTGCAGCGTGCATTTGCCGCAGACCATGGTGCCGGTGATGGTGACCGGCGCACTCGCGTCCGCCGCGGACAAGCGCGCCGCGCCGAAGCCCAGCAGCAGCAGGCCGGCCGCCAGGGTCAATATCAGTGAGGATTTTTTCATAGGTTTGTTTATAGTTTCCAGTTATCGACCTTAAGACAACCCCGATGGGGTCTTCATTCAAGCAAAAAAACTGGAAATTAATGCGTTGGGGACGGCGCGGCGAACAACTGGGCGATGACAATCTGAAATTCAGGAATCAACGCCTCGCCGAGCACCTCGCTTCCCGCCAGAATGCCCTTCAAGGCCAGCCCCCATTCCGTGCACTGATAAATCTCCACGTTGTCGTAACGGGGGTCCACCATCCAGAGCCGGGGCACGCGGATGTCTTCGTACAGCTGTTTCTTGATGACCGTGTCAGCTTGATGATCGTCCGTGCTGATAATTTCCGCGGCGAGCCAGAGTTTCCCGGTGGCCACGGTGACGAGGGCCAGATCGGGGCAGATGGCCGTCGCGCGGGAAACGTTGACTTTTGTGCGCGGCGCCAGCAATTGCGTGGCGGGCAGGTTCGCGACACTGGCGGTCATCAACCGGTGCAAGCGGTCACAAATCATTTCATGCCGCGTGCCCGGGGCGGAGCGCGGCAGGGTCTCACCGCTCAAAATTTCTTCATAGGGCCGGCTCATGTCACCACAGCAAACCAACGATTGGCGAGGCCGGCAAGCAGCCTTTTTCGTTGAAAACAAGGCTTGCCAAGCGCGCCGGGTGACGTTAGTCTCTGTGCTCTTTTGAATAATTTATGGCAGTAAAAATTCGCATGAAACGCGTGGGGACCAAGAATGCCCCGGTGTTTCGCATTGTGGTGGCTGACAGCCGCAGTCCGCGCGATGGCAAGTTCATCGAGGAAATCGGCACGTATCAGCCTTTGAAAAAGGGCGACAATTTTTCGCTTAAACTCGATCGCGCCAAATACTGGCTGGGCAAGGGCGCGCAACCGAGCGAGACCGTGGCCAGCTTTATCAAGAAGGCCGGCAAGGTCACGGCGGCGGCCTGATTGTTTTTTTGGCGTCATGCAGGCGTTTTTGGAATACGTCGTCAAGGGACTGGTGCAAAATCCCGGGGCGGTTTCCGTTACCCCGGTGGAACGCGAGGGCATGACGGTTTATGAACTCCGCCTGGACCAGCAGGATGTCGGCAAAATCATCGGTCGGCACGGGGTGACGATCAACGCCATCCGGTCCCTGTTGCTCGCCGGCAGCGCCAAAAAGGGGCTGCGTTGTTCGGTGGAAATCGTCGAGGACCAGCCGGCGGCTTGATGGGTGGCGGCGGTCTGCCACCGCCGGGCACGCTGCAACATGAAAATCGACGTGCTCACTTTGTTTCCGGCGATGTTTGCCGGACCGCTGGACGAGAGCATCGTCAAGCGCGCGCGGACAGCCGGTTTGTTGGATTTGAAGATCCACAATCTCCGTGACTGGACGCATGACCGGCACAAGACCGTGGACGACCGGCCCTTTGGCGGCGGCCCGGGAATGTTGCTGAAGCCGGAGCCGCTCTTTGAGGCCGTGGAAAGTTTGAAGCGCGAAAAGACGCGCGTGATTTTGCTGTCGCCCGCCGGGCGGCCGTTTCGCCAGGCCATCGCGCGCGAACTGGCGCAAGGGGACGATTTGCTGCTCGTCACCGGTCATTACGAAGGTTTTGACGAGCGTGTGCGGGACGCGCTGGCGGACGACGAGTTGTCCATCGGCGACTATGTGCTGACGAACGGGGCATTGCCCGCGATGGTGGTGATTGACGCCGTGGTCCGGTTGCTGCCCGGGGTGTTGGGCGACGATGAAAGTTCGCGCGACGAGTCGTTCAGTCCCGGCGAGCCGGGATTGGAATATCCGCAGTACACGCGGCCGGCGGAATTTCGCGGCATGCCGGTTCCGGACGTTCTGGTGTCGGGCAACCACGCCGAGATTGAAAAGTGGCGGCGCGAACAGGCGAAGTTGCGGACGCGGGAACGGCGGCCGGATTTGTTGTAAGTGACAGGTGACGGGTGACAGGTGACAAGAACCCGCGCATGTCGATCGTGTCACATGACACGTGCCACTTGTCACCATCGGAGAGATTTATGAACCAGGCATTACAGGAAAAAATCGAATCGGAGCAGTATCGCAAGGACGACGCGAAATTCGCGGTCGGCGACAGCATCCGCGTGCATACCAAGGTGGTGGAAGGTGACAAGGAGCGCATCCAGATCTTCTCCGGCGTCGTGATTGGCAAACGCGGGCATGGCTTGAATGAGACCTTCACCGTCCGCCGCATCAGCTATGGTGAAGGCGTGGAGCGCGTGTTCCCGTTGCATTCGCCGCGCGTGGACAAAATTGAAGTGGAACGCCAGGGCGAAGTCCGCCGGGCCAAACTGACCTACCTGCGCAAGCGCCTTGGCAAGGGTGCAACCCTCGTCCGCGAAAAAGAGGACCGGGCGACTCCCGAACCGGCGGCCAAGTAGTTCGCGAATCTGTCCAGATCTTTCCGGCGGGACTTCGGTCCCGCCTTTTTCATTTGGAATGCTTCAATTTTTTGAGCCGCGGGCCGCGGCTGTCCCGGCCAGTTGTTTTCCGACGAATTCGCCGAACGGCGTCGGCTCATACCGCCAGTTTTTAAACATGGTCGGCCCCGCGGTCGCGCTGAAATCCCACGCCGTCCACATGGGGATGGCGTGCGCTTTTATGTAATCCATCATCCGTTGTCCATAGGCGAGACCGTCGGTCTCACCCAGGTTCCGTCCGCCAAAACCCCATTCCCCCACATACACCGGGTATTGGCTGCTGACCTCGCCAAAACATTTGTCCCAATCCTTTTTGTTCGGATAGGGATGAGTTTCATAGACGAAGTTCGTGCCGGTGATCGCCTGGCCTTGCAGCACGCCGCTCAGATCGTATCCCCAGTTCAGGCCGCCCACGGTCACGACATTTTCCGCGCCGGCGGCGCGGACGGTGTCATATAACTTCTGCATCCCCACCGCCTCGTAGGTGATATTGGTCTGGTCGGGGTTCCATCGGGCCGGGATGTCCGTAACCGTACCGCCGTTGCGCCACACTTCCCAAGGCACGTCGTGGGGCTCATTGTAGAGTCCGAAAATGACGTAGGGATGATTTTTGTACCGCGCGGCCATGTCGTGCCAGAAGACCACGGAGTTCTGGTCCGGCAGGTTGTGCTGACCGAGCCGGCCGCCGTCATTGACCCATGTGCCGCAGTCCGACCAGTGCAAATCCAGGTCGATATAAACATGCGCCGCCGCGCAGGTGTCCGCAATGTGGTCCACGATGGCGCGATAAGCCGCGCCGCCATCGGTTTGGTCTTCCATTTTGCCGAACCAGCGGTCCTGGGCCAGCGGCAGGCGGATGAAGTTTACCTTCCAGTCATTGATGGCGCGGTTCACCGATTCCTGCACATGGTCACCGTCGGTCCGGTATTCCAGCGACGCGATGTTGACGCCGTGAAGCCGGACCGGATGGCCGTTCGCATCGAGAACCCGGGTTCCTTCGGTGTGGAGAAGCATCGGGGCGAGCTTGGAATCGAACGGGCGCGTCTGGCTCACCAGCAGCCCGTCCCCGGCCGCGACCGGCTGGCTGTTTCCCAACGAATCAAACAGGACGATCAACGTCAAGGCGGCGAGTGTTGCTTTAAGAAAATTCATGGTATGTACGGGCAAGCTTTATCAGATGGCTCGAAGAATGAAAAGCCAAAGACCCGCGCGGCCGTCAAAGCTCCTCCGGCTTGGAGATCAGGGCCGCGACGCGCTGGAGCAATCTTCCGGCTGCGCCGCCGTCGATGACCCGGTGATCAAAACTCAGAGTCAGGTTTGCTTCCATGATCGGCACAAACTGGCCTTTTACGGAATCCCAAGTTGGTGCGTGGCGCGCGGCGCCCATGCCCAGCACGAGCGTCTGTTCCGGCAGGGGAATCGGCGTGGCCCATTCCAGGCCAAAGGTGCCGAAATTGGTGACGGTGGCGATGGAACCGCCCGTCGCATTGGGCGGCAATTTGCGTTCGCGGGCCATTTCCACCAGCTCGTTGTAAGGCGCGATCAGATCCTTCAGCGACCGCTGGTCCGCGTTTCGAATCACCGGCACGAGCACACCATCCTCGGCTTCGACGGCAAATCCGATGTCGATGGCGGACGGGTGGACGATTTTGTTGCCGACCAGGCGGCCGGCTGGCGCGCTATTTTCCGCCAGCGCCACCGCCAGTGCGCGTAACGCACAAAGCGCCGGGCCGGGTTTGGGCCGCGCCACCTTGCGGTAGGCGAACAGCGGGTCGAGGCACACCGGCATGCCCACGTGGGCCAGTGGCCGGGTCCAGCTGCGCCGCATCGCGTCCGCCACGGCCACCCGCATCGTCGAGGCCTGGCTCATTTTTTGTTTTTCGAGATGGGCGATGAATTTTTCAAAGTCCTCGACGGTTACGCGCCCCGCCGCGCCACTGCCCGCCACGCCCGCCAAGTCGGCGGCGCTCAAGCCCAGTTCCGTCATGCGCGCCTTGAGCCGGGGCGAGAGAAAACTGGCGCCGGCGGCGTTCGCCGGCACCGGCAGGCCGCGCACCGTCGGCTGCACGCGGCTCCGGCTGCCGTTCGCGTCCGACCGGGAAACCCGGTCGGTATCACCCGGTTTGGCGGGAGCCGAAGTCTCCAAACCCAGCCGCACGGCTTCTTCCTGCGTGGTTTCAATGCGGCCCAGGGTGGCCCCGACGGCGTAGCTTTCGTTCAATTGCGCCGTGAACCGTTCAATGCGCCCGCCGCAGGGCGCGGTGACGGTCATGGTCGCCTTGTTGGTTTCGACCTCGATCAAATCCTGACCGGCCTCAATGGTGTCGCCGGGCTTCACCAGGAAGCTGATGATATTGGCCTCGGCGATGGATTCGCCCAGTTGCGGCATGATGATGGGAATCTGCGGCATAATGGTGGTTTTAGAGCCTGAGGAGTTTCCGGGCGGCGGCGGCGATGGCACGCGCGGTCGGACGATGAGCGGCCCACAAATTCGGGTGATACGGCACGGGCGTGTCCTTGGCGTTGAGCCGTTGCGGCGGCGCGTCGAGCAGGCCATAACCTTCAGTCACCACCCGTGCAATGATTTCCGCCGTCACCCCGCCCCAGGGCCAGGCTTCGCCGACGCACAGCAACCGTCCCGTGCGCGCCACGCTGGCCATCACCGTGTCGGTGTCAATCGGTTTCACGGAACGCAGATCCACCACTTCGACCTCCCAGCCTTCGGGCGTGAGTTCCTTGGCCGCTTCCAGCGCCTCATGCACCATGGCGCTGTAGGTCACGATGGTCATGTCGCGGCCTTCGCGCGCGATGCGGGCCTTGCCGACGGGCAGGGCCTCGCTCGGTAATTTTTCGGCCTTGAGATGGTAATAAAGAAATTTGTGTTCGCAGAAAATCACGGGGTCGTCAATCGCCACCGCTTCGAGCAGCATGCTATAAGCGTCCTCGACCGTGGCGGGCGTCAACACGATCAATCCCGGGTAATGCGCGTACACGGTTTCCAGGCACTGGCTGTGGAACGGTCCGCTGCCCGAAGTGCCGCCAAACGGGAGGCGCACCGTGATGGGGCAGGGCACATTGGTGCGCCAGAACAGGGTCGCCGCCTGGTTGACAATCTGGTTGAAGCCCACGGTCGAAAAATCCGCAAATTGCATTTCCACAATCGGCCGCATGCCTTCGATGGCCGCGCCCACAGCCAGTCCCATGATCGCATCCTCGCTGATGGGCGAATCCAGCACCCGGCCGGGAAATTCGCCGGCCAGATTTTTGGTGGCCTTGAACGCGCCGCCAAACGCGCCGACGTCCTGCCCATAGATGAACACCCGCGGATCATCGCGCAATGCATGCGCCTGCGCCTCGCGGATGGCTTCGAGGTAGGTGACACTCATGCCGGATCAACCTCATTTTCGTCGTGGGTTTCGCTCAAGTGCCGGGAAGAAATCGCCCGCCACTCCTCGGTAAATGGATCCGGCGCGGGCTCGCGCTGCACCTGGGCGATGGCTTCGTCGATTTCATGAATGACTTCACCGCGCCAGGCCGCGAGGGCCGCGGCGTCCGCCCATTTCTGGCGGACCAGATGTTCCTCGGCCACTTTCAGGCAGTCACGTCCGGTGGGCGACGCTTTTAACTGGGGATCGATGTAGCCGGCGTCGTCGTGTTCACCGTGGCCGCAAAGCCGGAGCAACGTGGCGACCACCAGCTGTGGGCCCCGGCCGGTGCGCGCCCGCGCGACCGACCGCCCGATGGTTTGCAGGCACGCATTCAAATCAGTGCCGTCCAGCGATTCCACTTCCACACCGTAACCGGCCGCCTTGTCCGCCAGGTCGCGGCAGGCAAACTGGCGCGTCGTGGGGGTTGAATAGGCGTACTGATTGTCGGCCACCACCAGCACGAGCGGCAATTTTTCCACCGCCGCCTGGTTGAGCGCTTCGTGAAAGGCGCCGGTGGAGGTCGCGCCGTCGCCGATGCTGGCCGCGCCGACCGTGCCGGAGATCTTTTTGAACCGGCGCGCCAGCAAAATGCCGTTCACGACGGAAATCATTGCGCCGAGATGGCTGATCATCGGCAGATAACCTTCCCGGGGCTTGCCGCGGTGGACGTTGCCGTCGCGGCCGCGCATCGGTCCCAGCGCCGAGCCGAGATAGGTGCGGGCGGCGTCCCGGATGGTCTCGCCGAAGGCCAGCCGCCCCGCCGCGTCACGAATTAACGGCGCGAACACGTCGCCTTTTTGCAACACGACACCGGTGGCCGCGCTCAAGGCTTCCTGGCCGCGTCCGAGGAAGACGCCACCGTGAATTCTGCCGGAACGCCAAAGCGCCGCGAATTTGTCATCCAACAACCTTGCCTGCAACATGAAGCGGTAGGCGGCCAGATACGTTTCACGAAACATAGCCGCGTTTTCCGCCGTGCCAGGCTCAAGCACCGTTTGCAGCATGGCCCGATTTTAACGGCAATACTCCGCACCAGCAATGTTTCTTTCGGCATTGGAATTGCGGTAAACAAAAAAAACGGGTTGGCTAAAATGGCCAAACTGATGTTGAATGAGCATTCTGAGCACCAGCGTCCTTAAAATAGACATCGGAATCACATTGAAATCACCGTCATGAGACATGCCGCAGCTCAAATCTTTCTGGTTGGCAACGACCCGGAATTGCCGGCGGTGTTATCCGAATTGCTGCGGGCGGATGATATTGCCATCCGGCGGGTGCCACCCGGCGACGGGATTTTCGAGTTGCTGCGCGACCACCCGGCCGATCTCGTCCTCCTGGGAGCCACCGACATGGCCTTGCTGCAGGAACTCAAGGAGGTGCCGGCCACCGAGACCATCCCCGTCATTGTGTTCACCTCCGCGGAGGCGCCGGCGGAAATGCTGCGCGCATTTGAACTGGGCGCGCACGACTGTGT
>Ga0187887_10003641_pt1 | contig 11865 bp, 12 predicted proteins | sample June2016WEW_7_10_FD_132977 | JGI IMG/M metagenome (GOLD analysis project Ga0187887, IMG submission 132977) | Peatland microbial communities from SPRUCE experiment site at the Marcell Experimental Forest, Minnesota, USA - June2016WEW_7_10 | ecosystem: Environmental > Terrestrial > Soil >... | reverse complement strand
GTAAAGATCTATGACGTCATCGAGTGTCGCAAATGAACCGTCGTGCATATACGGGCCGCGGCGGGCCACATCGCGCAACGTCGGGGTCTTGAAGGCATATTGCAGCTTCACTGAGCTTGGAAACTGCCGGCCGCGCCCGATATCGTCGTCATGCGCGACGCCGATGTCATGGAATGCGGCGTCGGTGAAAGCCCAACCGCTATGACATGCCGCGCAATTGCCTTTGCCGTTGAATAGAGCGAAACCGCGCTTGGCGGCGGCGCCGATCGCGGTTTCATCGCCGCGAGTCCAGCGGTCGAACGGCGCTTCGTCGGACACAATCGAACGCTCGAAGGTTGCGAGCGCCTGTTCGATCTTGCGCCGATCGACACCGCCTTTTCCGAATGCCGCGTCGAAGGCTTTCACGTAGCCCGAGATCGCCGCGAGCCGCTCTATCAACGCATCTTCCGGCAGGTTCATGTTATCGGGAGCCGTGATCGGCGAGATTGCAACACCTTCGAGGTCGTGGAAGTGTCCGTCCCAGCCAAGTTTCGGCGTCCAGGCAACGTTGAGGAGCGTCGGCGTCCGCAACCCCGACGCGAGCGGCTTCTGGTTTTCACCGATTGCGCGTGGCTTCCCGTCCGCCCACGACAGGCCGGGATTATGGCAGGTGGAGCAGGATCGAAGCTTCGCGCCGGACAGGATTGGATCGAAAAACAGTGCGCGACCCAGTTCGGATTTGGCCTGCGAATAGGGATCATCCTTCGGATACGGGATTTCCGCCGGCCGGCGGTACTGCTGCCGCAAGCCGTGCAGCCCGATCTCACTGGCGCCGAAAATGGTGCCTTGCGCGCCCAACAGCACTGCCAGAGAGAGCGCCGAAGACAGCGCCAATGCGCCAGCCAGCGCCGCGACTTTCCCAATCGCCCGAGATGATTGCCCCATAAACGAGACTTTATCGCCGCCGGTTGATGAACCGTTAACATCATTCGCCAAGTCGCCTCTGCGCGGTTATGGCGCGGCACATCGGCAACAACGGCGGTGCCGCCCAGACATGCTCCCCAGCCGCGGCGCGGCATGATAGGCTTTGTTATTCCCTGGGGAGGACCGGCTGATGAACACGCATTTGAAGATCGCCGTCGTGGCCGAAGCGGATATTTCTCCCGCGGAATGGCAGGCCCGCATCGACCTCGCCGCGACCTATCGGCTGATCGCGCATTACGGCTGGGACGATGTCATCTACAATCATTCCTCGATGCGCGTGCCCGGCGACGAGCGCAAATTCCTCATCAAACGGCACGAACTCCTTTACACCGAAGTGACGGCGTCCAACCTCGTCAAGGTCAGCATGGACGACGATCTCGACGAAGCCGCGGGCGTCAACCGACCGGGCTTCACCCTGCACGGCGGCGTGCTATCGGCGCGGCCTGACGTCAATTGCGCAGTCCACGTGCATACCGAGACCGGCATGGCGGTCGCGGGAATAAAGCACGGGCTGCGCATGGTGTCGCAAGCCGCCATCCGTTTCTACAACCGCGTCGGCTATCACGATTACGAAGGCATTACAGAAGACTTCGGCGAACGGACACGCATCAACAAGGCGCTCGGCTCGAACCGGGCGCTGATCCTGCGCAATCACGGAGTACTCTCGGTCGGCCAGACCGCACGCGAGGCTTTCGTGCTGATGAAGTCGTTGCTCGAAGCCGCGCATATCCAACTCACCATGGAAGCGACTGGCGGCGCGCTCAATGAGATTCCGGCGGAGATTTGCGAAAAGACCGCGCGGCAATACGAGCATCACGATTCGGGCCGCGGCTCGGCCGACTGGCCTGCCTATCTGCGCCTACTCGACGGGGTCGATACGGGCTGGCGGAGTTAGAGAGGATAAGGCGCAATGTAAGCTCCAAGGCTCACACTTAATCGCCCACACCCCAACTCCAAAAATCCCGACCTTCCTCGCGCAGGAAACGCGCCAACACCATATTGTGCACTTCCGAGGCGCCGTCGACCAGGCGCGCAGCACGGGCGGCGCGGTAGATCCATTCCAAAATCGTGTCCTTGGAATAACCGCGCGCGCCGTTGAGCTGGATGGCGGTATCGCAGGCATTGTGCAGCGTGTCGGCGACGTGCACCTTCGCCATCGAGATTTCCTTGCGCGCGCGATCGCCTTGACCGAGCTTCCAGGCCGCATGCATCGTGAGGAGGCGGCCGATCTGAATCTGCTGCGCGATCTGCCCGAGCTTGATCTGCACGCTTTCGCGGTCGGCAAGCTTGGTGCCAAAGCCTTCACGGCGGTTGACGTATTCCTGCGCGATCTCCATGCAGCGCTTGGCCTGGCCGAGCCAACGCATGCAATGTGTCAGCCGTGCCGGACCGAGCCTGATCTGCGTGGCTTTGAGGCCATCGCCGATACCGAGCAGCATATCCTCGTCGGCAACTTCAAGCCCATCGAATTCTAGCTCGCCGTGTCCGCCGTGCTCCTGCGGTCCCATGATCGCAATGCGGCGGATGACGCGCCAGCCCGGCTGGTCGCGGTGATAGAGGAACGCGGTCAGCCCGTGACGCTTATCGTCGGAGGTGCGCGCGATGACGATGAAATGCTCGGCACCTGAGGCGCCAGTGATGAACCATTTGCGGCCGCTGATCACCCATTTGCCGTTTTTCTTTTCGGCGGTGGTGCGGATCATACCCGGATCGGAGCCCCCGCCGGGCGCCGGCTCGGTCATGGCGAAAGCGGATTTTACGTTGCCTTCGACGATCGGGCGCAACCACTTTTCCTTCTGCGCCGGGGTGCCGGCGCGCGCCAAGAGATTCATATTGCCGTCGTCGGGTGCTGAGCAATTAATCGCCAGCGGTCCGAAAAGCGAGCGCGCCGCTTCCTCATAGATCGCGGCCCAGGCGACGATCGGGAGCCCCATACCGCCAAATTCCTTAGGCGATTGCGGCGCCCATAATCCGGCTTTCCGCGCCTGCTCCTGAATCGGCGCAATCCGCTTGAGCGGAATGTTTTCATATTCGGAGAAATTCTCCGGCTCGGCTTCGAGCGGCAAGACGTGCTCGGCGATGAAGGCGCGCGTGCGCCGGCGTAAATCTTCGATCTCGGGCGGAAGGGTAAAATCCATGCCGGCGCCTCTTATTGCGAAGAACAATGGGGGCGCCTAAACTTTAGCCTATTGCGTGGCCGCGACAAACACGCCGGAAACGCCTCGATGCTCGATTTGACCACAAGCGCCGCAGCGGCTTTTTCGCTCGATGCCGACCAGATCGCGGTGCGCGACATGGCGCGCGCCTTCGCCGATGAGGTTTTCGCGCCGAACGCGATCGCCTGGGACGAGGGAAAGCATTTTCCCGTTGCCGAAATGCGCAAAGCTGCGGCGCTCGGCATGGGCGGGGTTTTCATCGCCGAGGACGTCGGCGGATCGGGGCTGTCGCGGCTCACCGCGAGCGTAATCTTCGAGGCGCTGGCGACCGGCTGTCCGACGGTCGCGGCCTATATGTCGATCCACAACATGACATCGTGGCTGATCGACGCCTTCGGTTCGGACGCGCAGCGCAAATACTGGCTGCCAAAACTGTGCACTATGGAATTGTTGGCAAGCTACTGCCTGACCGAGCCGGGCGCGGGGTCGGATGCCGCCGCGCTGACCACGCGCGCCGTGCCCGATGGCGATCATTACGTTCTCAACGGCCAGAAGCAGTTCATCTCCGGCGCCGGCGCGGGCGGTCTCTATGTGGTGATGGCGCGAACCGGCGGCGAGGGGGCGTCGGGGATCTCGGCCTTTTTGGTGCCCGGCGACACGCCGGGCCTTTCGTTCGGCGCCAACGAACGCAAAATGGGCTGGAACGCCCAGCCAACGCGCGCCGTCCTGTTTGAGGATGCACGCGTCCCCGCTGGCAACCGGCTCGGTCCGGAAGGCGCTGGTTTTAAGATCGCCATGGCGGGCCTTGACGGCGGCCGGCTCAACATCGCGGCCTGTTCGGTCGGCGGCGCCCAGTCGGCGTTCGAACGCACGCTCGCTTATATGAAAGAGCGCAAGGCGTTCGGCAAACGGCTCGACGAATTTCAGGCGCTGCAATTCCGCCTCGCCGATATGGCGACTGCGCTCGAAGCCTCGCGCGCTTTGCTGTGGCGGGCTGCGGCCGCGTTCGACCGCAAGGACGCAAACGCAACGCAACTCTCGGCCATGGCCAAGCGCTTTGTCACCGATGCTTGCTTCGACGTCGCCAATCAGGCGCTGCAACTGCACGGCGGCTACGGCTATCTTTCGGAATACGGCATCGAGAAGATCGTGCGCGATTTGCGCGTGCACCAGATCCTCGAAGGATCGAACGAGATCATGCGGCTCATCGTGGCGAGAAGCCTCGTCGGACGATGAGCGAAGCGGTCGTGCATGACGGCGACGTTCTGGTTCGCGAGCACGGTGCGCTGCGTCACATCACGCTAAACCGGCCGCAGGCGCTCAATGCGGTCACCCTCGACATGGCCGTTACTATGACCGCGCATTTGCGTGCATGGGCGTCGGATCCCGCGGTCGGCGCGGTGCTGATCGACGGCTCCGGCGAGCGGGCATTCTGCGCCGGCGGCGACATTCGCGCGATCTATGACGCGGCAATATCCGGCGACGCGTTGCCGGCGCGATTCTGGGCGACCGAATACAATCTCAACGTGATGATCGCACGCTATCCCAAGCCGCTGATCGCGGTGATGGACGGCCTGGTGATGGGCGGCGGCGTCGGCCTCTCGGCGCATGCCTCACATCGCATCGTGACCGATCGTTCCGCAGTCGCCATGCCGGAGGTCGGCATCGGTTTCTTTCCCGATGTAGGCGTGTCGTACTTCCTGGCGCGCGCGCCGGGTGAGGTCGGCCTCCACCTGGCGCTGACCGGCGACCGCATCGCTGCCGGCGACGCGATCTATTGCGGCTTGGCCGATGTTCACATTGCCGCGGAACGGCTTGCGGAAATCCCTGCGGCGGTCGCCGATTGCCGCTCCGCCGCCGATGCCACCGCGCGGCTCAGTGCACTGGCAACTCCGCCCGCCGCCAGTGGGCTGGAACCGGCGCGGCCATGGATCGACCGCTGCTATAGTGCGGATCACGTCGAAGACATTTTCGAGAGATTGCGCAATTCCCGCGCCGAAGACGCCGGGACTGCGCTCGAAACGATGCGCAAGGCGTCGCCGACGTCGCTGAAGATCACATTACGAAACCTGCACGCGGCGGCATCGTTTCACCGGGTTGAGGAGTGCTTCAAGCAAGACTACCGTATCGCATTGGCATGCATTGCCGGGCACGATTTCATTGAGGGCATACGTGCGGCGATCGTCGACAAGGACCGCAAGCCGGCTTGGCGTCCGGACAAGCTTGAAGCGGTCTCACCCGATATCGTCGATCGTCACTTTCAATCCGTCGGCGAACTAGAACTGAAATTCGAATAATGGGGAGACGCACATGGCGACCATCGGGTTTATCGGTCTGGGCAACATGGGCGCGCCGATGGCCGCCAATCTCGTCAAATCCGGCGAACACGTCTTGGGGTTCGACGTGGTGCCGGCATCACGCCAGGCTTCTGCCCAGGACGGCGTTCAGATTGTCGCGAACGCCAGAGGGACGGTCGAAAACGCCGACGTAGTGATCAGCATGCTGCCGGCGGGCGAGCATGTACTGTCGGTCTGGAATGATATCGCGCCGCATGCGCGGCAGGGCACGCTCTTTATCGATTGTTCTACCATCGATGTGACGAGTGCGCGAAAGGCGCACGCGCTGGCGGCGGCGCGCGGCATCGCGACCCTCGATGCGCCGGTCTCCGGCGGGGTTGGCGGAGCAAAAGCCGCGACGCTCACCTTCATGGTCGGCGGCAGCCATGAGGCCTTCGCGCGCAGCAAGCCACTCCTTGAGCGCATTGGCAAACGGGTCGTGCATTGCGGGGAGGCCGGCAACGGCCAGGTGGCGAAGATCTGCAACAACATGATCCTCGGCGCCGCGATGATCACGGTTAGCGAAGCCTTCGTGCTCGGCGAAAAGCTCGGCCTGTCGCATCAGGCGCTGTTCGACGTCGCTGCGTCGTCTTCCGGCCAGTGCTGGTCGTTGACGAGCTATTGTCCGGTGCCTGGACCGGTGCCTGCCAGTCCCGCCAACAACGGCTATAAGCCGGGCTTCGCCGCCGCTCTGATGTTGAAGGACCTCAAGCTCGCCCGTGAAGCCGCGGCTTCAGTGAATGCCAAGGCCGCACTCGGCGGACATGCAGCGGACATCTACGAAGAGTTTGCCCAACTGGGCCACAGTGCCGCAGATTTCTCGGCGATCATCAATTATGTTCGCGACCGATCGAAGCGCGGCTGACGCGCAATCACAATGTGGGGGACATGATGAAGGTCGCAGTGCTCGCCTTAATCGGCTTGATCCTGGGCGCGATTCTCGGCGGCGTGATTGGGGTCATCGGGGGCCTGATTTGGACCACGGTATTCCACACCACTTCCTTCGAAGGCTATTCCGGCATGCTGGTGTTTTTCAGCTTCATGCCGATTGGCATGATTTTCGGCGGTTCGATCGGCGCCATCGGCCTTGGATACATAGCTTCGCGCGACGGCGCGAGCGCCGCTTAAGAACGGCCTTGACGGGAACCGGCCCACACCCCGCAAACCTCGACTTGTTCCGCCAGCGGTAATAGGCTGGGTCAGGTTCGTGAGAACACGCGGCAAATGCTATAAATGCGACCGTGCCGGCTCCGGCGTGTCGGCGGCACCGGGCGACACGGTCATTTTGCAAGTCGGTGCCAGACCGAAGCTAACCGCTTGTGCCCTAGCGCTAATCGCGGGGCTCGTGTTTTCGACAATTTCCGCCAATGCCCAAACCTCCTCCGGCTTCGTCGGAACAAACCCGCTATTCCAGGGCCTCTTGGCGCGGCCAAGCGACCTCAACAACACGTTGCAATATGCCGCCAGCGCTTCGGCCGAAGATATCGAGTCCGCGATCAGCGCCTATGAACAGCTTCTGTTCTACAATCCAACGCTGTCGCGTGTGCGGTTTGAGCTCGGCGTGCTATATTACCGGCTTGGCTCCTACGACATGGCGCGCGGCTATTTTCAATCCGCGTTGCTCATGGGGGATACTTCGCCAGAACTGCGTCAGCGCGCCGAAGATCTGCTCGCGATTGCGGATAAGAAGCTCAAGCCCGACCAGTTTTCCGGCTTCGCCCAAACCGGCCTGCGCTATCAGAGCAACGCGAGCGCCGGACCGGGACCGCAAGGTGTGCTGGCATCGGGCCGCACCTTCGACCGCCGGTTCTTCTCCCAGGGCGATTGGAATTGGTTCGGTGCATTCGGCGTGAACTACGTCCACGATTTTGAAAACCAAAACAGCGATACCTTCGAAGCGTCAGCACAGGGTTATGACGCGCAACAATTCAAGCTGCACCAATTCGATATCGGCCTGTTGGAATTTCGCGCTGGTCCGCGGTTTGGAATTCCGTCCGATAGCGCCAACGGGCTATCGATCAAACCCTATCTGATCGCGACCGGCGCCGTATTGGCTGACGCGCCTTACTACGAAGGCATCGGCGGCGGGCTCACCATGCATGCCAATATCGGCAATGTCGCGCTCGATCCTTACGCTGAGATCGTGCAGCAAAGTTTTCACAATTCGACATTTTATCCGCTTGCTGCCGGATTGAGCGGCACGCTGTCGACTTATGCGCTGCAGGTCTCCGGGCCGGTCGCCTCGGGTGTGTTCTGGCAGTCGCGCGTGGCTTTCGGCCATGCTAGCGACAATTTCGGGCCCTACAGCTATGATGTTTATGCAGCCGACGTCTGGCTCCCGTGGAATTTTTCATTTCCCGGCGACGGACGGATCTGGACGCTGACGCCGACCGCAGGCGTGAGTTCCTGGCTCTATAACGCCCCCGATCCGACCATCGATCCGGCGATTACACCGCGCAGCACCGAATGGCGCGTCGGCCTCGGTCTCGATATCCCGGTCTGGAAGCAGATCACGCTCGCTACGCTGCTGCAGTATCGCGCCGACGTCTCCAACGTCGCGGCGTTCTCGATGCGCGACCTGTCGGTCTCGGCCGGACCGACGCTCAAATTCTGAAAACACGCCGTAAGCCGAAAGCACGCCATGAGATATTGGAAAAGAATAGCTGCTTTTTTGATCGGCGCTGCGCTGATAGCCGCGCCGGCCGCAGCACAGCAGGTCGGCACCGCGACGGCGGTCAATCCATTGTCGGAGACGACGCCGCCTGGCGCCACCACCGTAGACCTGACAGTTGGAGCGCGCATCGTGCACAAGGAACGCATCCACACCACACCTACCGGCACGGTGCAGCTTGCCTTCCTCGACAAGAGCACGCTGAGCATTGCGCCCAACACCAGTATCCTGATCGATGAATATGTTTACAAACCGGATTCCAACGCTGGCCATATGCTGGTCTCGCTGACCGAGGGTGCGCTGCGTTTCGTTGGCGGCGAGCTTAGCCATCAGGGCGATGCGTCGATCGTGACACCCGCCGCCGCGATCGGTATTCGCGGCGGAGCGGTCACCGTTGTCCAAGGCAAAAACGGCACGCACGTCATCAACCACTTCGGTATTGTCACGATCCACAATGGCGCCGGAACGACGGTGATCAGACGCCCCGGCTTCGAGGTGACGATCCTGAATTGGAATACGCCCCCGGGCGAACCCGAGCGGGTCGCCGCAGCCGAGATCGCCCATTATCTGGAATTATTGACCAGCAAGAGGGGCCAGAATGGCGGAGTGCCGGGGCTCAAGACCGTCACCATCGGCGCATGCGGAATTCTCGGCTTGCAAAGCAATAATTGTCCCAACACGCCCTGGATTCCGACCGACAACGGCGAGTCCGATGCGTTCCAGCTCATCATTCAGGCGACGCAGCTAGGCACGGGCCAAACTCAACACGCGACCTCGCACCGACCGATTCGTTGAGCATTCGAGGCCGCGACCGCTGCTGCGCCGGTTGTCACATCGTCGTTGGAAAGGCCTGTCACAAATCTAGCCGTGACGTGTCGACACGCGCGCCATGAGACGCGCCAAACGCGTAGGCCAACATGAAATTGCCCCCACGACTGGTCGACGGCTATAGCGCATTCGTCGAGCATCGCCTTCCACTCGAACGCAGCCGCTACCACAAGCTGGCCGAAGCCGGGCAGCAGCCCGAGGTTATGGTGATTTGCTGTTGCGATTCACGGGTCTCGCCGGAAGTGATTTTCGACGCCCATCCCGGCGAGTTGTTTGTCGTGCGCAATGTCGCCAACCTGGTGCCGCCCTATTCGCCGACAGGCTTCACTCACGGCGTCTCTGCCGCTCTCGAATTCGCCGTTCAGAACCTGAAGGTCGGTTATATTATCGTGATGGGACATTCGCATTGCGGCGGCATCCGCGCCTATGTCAAGCACAAGGACCGACCCGATCCGGGAGATTTCATCGACAATTGGATGTCCTTGATTGCGCCGGCCGCAAAATCGCTGGGCGAAACCGTCAGTCTCCCCCGCCCGGATTTCCTTTGCCGGCTCGAACAGGCCTCTGTCGTCGCCACTTTGGACAATCTGACGTCGTTTCCTTGGATTCGCAGTCGCGTCGAGGCGCGGGAGTTGCACTTGTTGGGCGCCTACTTTGATGTCGGCACCGGCGCACTTCACTTTTACGATCCAATCCAGGGCGCGTTCACTCCAATCGGCGCCGATCCGCCAGCGCAGGCATCCGCGGCGGCAGAGTAAGCGCCACAGCAATCAAGCGCCGAACGGCTCGCTGTGCTCCGCATCGCGCGTCGCCGCATGCGATAAAACCGAGCCGCAATGCGGGCACACCGCCGGCACTGGGATCGCCGGCCTTTCCCGCGCTGAACTCACGGGGGAAAGGTTGGCGCCATCTCCGAGCCGCTCGCGATGACTTTGGTGCACCGTAATCGTCTTATCGGTGACCGCGACGGCGATCTTGGGATGTTGCTCGCGGTATAGTTTCAATTGATCGAGAAAGCCGACCGTGATCAATCCTGAGAACAACGCCAACGTCCCGATTCCGACAATCGATACGATGCCGCCCACGATCCGTCCGAGCGCAGTCATCGGCACCATGTCGCCATAGCCCACGGTTGTCAGCGTCTCGATCGCCCACCACATCGCGGCAGGGATAGACGTGAACACGTCGGGCTGCGCTTCGCCCTCGATCATGTACATCAGCGAGCCCGAGATTGTTACCGTTAATAGCAGTACAAACAGTAGCGCCGCGACCGAGCGCGCCTCTTCGCGCAATACGGAAAACAGCAATCCGAAGGTGGTCGAATGCCGAACAAGCTTCAGCATCCGTAATAGGCGAAGAAGGCGCAGCACGCGAAGATCGGCGGCGCCCATAAAACCGATTAGTGCCGGTAGTACCGCGAGCAAATCGACCAACGCAAAGAAGCTGCGGGTATAGCGCAGCCTGCCCCAAAGCGGGTCGTGGTAGCGCTTGTCGCGAAAGTCGACCGATGCCCAGATCCGAAGCACGTATTCAACCGCGAAAATCGCCGTCGCGGCGTGTTCGAAGAGTTCAAATGTGGCTGCAAAATTGCGCCTGATCGGCTCGACGGATTCGAGGATAACGCAGGACACGTTAGCGACAATCAGCAACGCCAAGGCGAAATTGAAAAGTCGTGTGACCGCGTTTCGCGGCTCCTCATCCTCGAAAATGATGGCGAGCTGCCGACGCAAGGCGACGCCGCTGTTCGGGAGCACTTTTTCGACTTTCGATGGCGAAACACGAAAGTTTAGCGGCGGCGTGTGAACGATTTTTGATGATCGCTAGCCGGTCAATGCCCGTCCGGGGCAGGCCCTTCCAAAACTTACAGTTGAGCGATTATAGTGTGCGGCGGCTTGGCGGTATCGGCGGGTCGGCGTTCACAACGGGATACTCGCGCAAACCCTCTGCGTGAGAACGGTGGCGGGTCATGGAAAAGGATACGTTCTACATCGAGGAATATAAATCTCTGCGCGATGAAATCACGACCAAGCTTAAGAGTCGGCTGGATTTCCACAATTGGGGTTTGATCGCACTCGCGGCGCTGTACAGCTATATTCTCTCAAATCCTGAGAAATCGTGGGTCTTCCCCTGGTTGTTTTGGGTGCCCTTCGGCCTCTGTGCTTCGATGATCTGGCACTTGCCGGAGGAACACCGGATGGTCGCCAAGGCCGGCAAATACATCGGGACCGAGCTTGAGTCTTGGATCGACGGCAGAAAAGCTGCGCAGCCCAAAGGGTGGGAGAGCTTCTTGGACGCCACTGCCGGCCAGCAGGAACCGCTGGCGTGAATTGGTCGCCGGTGCCGCTGTGGCGCATGCTTACCGTGCTCACCGGTCTCTTGGCGGCCGGCGTAACGATCGCTTGGGCGGTTGGGTGCCAACCGCCCACGGCCGGAGCCGCGGCCGATCCGAAGCAGGTTAACGGTATTCACGCTCTGGAACGGAAATTCGATGCGCGGCTCGATCGAGAGATCGCCACTCTGGTCGCCAAAATCGATTCACAGCGAGCCGACATCGACAGAAAACTGGAGAATCTGACACAGCTCATCAATTCATCGTCAATGAACATCATCTTGAAGGAGCTGCTATCGATTGAAAGGGAAGGCCGTGCGCCCGGACCGATCACTATTATCAATGGCGGCAAAGGCGGTGAGCCGACGAACGCTTGCACCGCTATGCCGAGCTGCTGCTGCCAGCCACCATCGGCGGGCGCCCCCTCTTGCAGACCGCGGAGCGATCCACCGCAGTCTCCCAAAAAATGCCATTAGCGTCGGTGTCACGCCCCGGCCTAGAAAATCGCGATCCATTTCGACGCGATGAAGATCAGAAGTCCGACGAGGCCGCCAACCAAGGTGCCGTTGATGCGGATGAATT
>Ga0187887_10003639_pt1 | contig 11870 bp, 6 predicted proteins | sample June2016WEW_7_10_FD_132977 | JGI IMG/M metagenome (GOLD analysis project Ga0187887, IMG submission 132977) | Peatland microbial communities from SPRUCE experiment site at the Marcell Experimental Forest, Minnesota, USA - June2016WEW_7_10 | ecosystem: Environmental > Terrestrial > Soil > Wetlands... | reverse complement strand
GGCACCGCCGCCATGCTCGAAGCCGTCCACGGCATCGGCGTTCTCCTCCAGCAAGGCTGGAAACCGAAGCGCCGCATCGTCTTCTGCAGTTGGGACGCCGAAGAAGAAGGCCTCATCGGCTCAACGGAATGGGCGGAAGACCACGCCAACCAGCTCGCTCACGCCGTCGCCTACTTCAACACCGACGTCGGCGTCTCCGGCCCCAATTTCGAAGCCTCCGCCGTGCCCTCCCTCAAAGAATTCGTCCGCGACGTCACCAAAGCCGTTCCCAGCCCCAAAGGCGGCACTGTCTACGACCAGTGGAAAAAATCTCAGGACGAACAGGCTCGCCGCCGCAACACCAACGGCGTCGAAGAACACGGCGCGCGCGGCAATGCCCACGTCGATAAGGACGTCGATGTCGGCGACCTCGGCTCCGGCTCCGACTTCACGCCCTTCATCCAGCACTTGGGCGTCCCCTCCACCGACATCGGTTCCGGCGGGCCCTACGGCGTCTACCACTCCGTCTTCGATAATTACGCGTGGTTCGTCATGAACGCCGATCCCACCTTCGTCTATGAGCAGGAAATGGCCCGCGTCTTCGGCCTCGAAGTCCTGCACATGGCCGACGCCGACGTCCTTCCCTACGACTACGTCACCTATGGCAAAGAACTTTCGTCCTACCTCGACACCGCACAGAAAAAGGCTCAGGACGCCGGCCTCACCGGCATCGACTTCGCCCCCGCGAAGGCCGCGGCTGAGAAATTCACCCGGCTCGCTCAGCAGGTGAAAGACAAACAGGACCACCCCGGCCCGGGTTCCGCATCCGCCCTCGCCGCTTTCAACACCCAGCTACGCGCCGTCGAAGGCGACTTCCTCTCCGAGCCCGGACTCCCCAATCGTTCCTGGTTCAAGCACACCATGTACGCCCCCGGCGAATACACGGGCTATGCTGCGGTCGTCATCCCCGGCGTCAACGAAGCCATCGACGCCAAAGATCAAACCCGCGCCCAGCAACAGATGACCGTGCTCACCGACGCCATCAACCGCGCCGCAGCAACCCTGGAAGCTGCCGCCAAATAGTATTTATGGGTTCACCCGCCCGGGACCCGACTGGAGATCTTCAAAGCCGCCGCGCCTCTTCACCGGCTTCTCGCCGGAATCGATCCGCCGCCCATGAGAGCTCGTCAGTGCAAATGCGCCTCCGCCCACAATCAGCAGGAACACCAACCCCAGCGCCATGCTGAAATCCGCGCGCGCCTCATGCAGCATCGCCCATACACCCTGCTGATAGAGCATCGGAATCTTGGTCGTAACAATGGCGGTGCCAATCACCGCCAGCAGCGGAATCGTCGCCAGCCGCGTCCACAGCCCCAGGATCACCATCGCCCCGCACACAATCTCCACCGTCCCCACCACCGGAGCCGTCACGTGCGGATTAGGAATCCCGATCTTTCCGAACCGATCCACACCCAGCGCCGGAAACAAAAACTTCTGAATCCCCTCGGAGACGAACACCCAACCCACCAAAATCCGTATCAGAATTACCGCTCGCATGCGCAAAACCTCCGCTCAATCCCAAGTCCGTTCGCGCGCTCCCAGCCACAGTACCAACGTCACGTCAGCCCTGCGGTTTTTCCTTGCTCCTCGCCGCCTGCTGCCCTACGCTCTCCATAGTGGGGATTGTCCGCCCAGGCGGCCAGTCCCCATTGGCGTTTTTAGGACCCGCCTCTGCAGGCTTCCCGACTCCGCCGCCGTTTGCTCTTTGATAACCACTGACTCGTTGCAACCCGACCGACGCTCGTTCCCGAAACGCGGACATGCCCATGGGCCAAACACGCTCAACCCCTGTATTTTCTATCAGTTTCTGAAGGGCCTCTTCGCAAGTAATCCGGAATCAATTACATGTCGGTTGAGGCCCTCTCGAAGTGCCCCGGATTCAACACTTGCATAAAAAGGGGGGTAGGGGTGGGCCTCTACTTGGCCTCTTCCTCAACCGCGTCGCCTTCGCCAGGCGCCAGGAACAGATTCTCTTCGAGCCCGTGCTGCCGCGTATACAGGTCGTAATACCGGCCGCCCAACGCATACAGGCTCGCGTGCGTTCCGCGTTCCACAATCAGCCCGCTTTCCACGACCAGGATTTGCTCCGCTCGCCGAATCGTCGACAAACGGTGCGCGATCACAAACGTCGTCCGACCCTGCATCAGGTAACTCAGCCCGTTCTGAATCATCGCCTCCGACTCCGAATCGAGCGACGACGTCGCCTCGTCCAGAATCAGAATCCGCGGGCTCGCCAGAATTGCGCGCGCAATGGACAACCGCTGCCGCTGTCCGCCGGACAATTTCACTCCGCGCTCGCCCACGATCGTGTCGTACCCTTCCGGGAATCGCTCCGCAAACTCATCCACGCGCGCAATCCGGCACGCGTTCAGGAACTCCTCGTCCGTCGCCTCCGGATGCGAAAACAGGACGTTCTCCCTGATCGTCCCATCGAACAAGAACGATTCCTGCAGCACCACGCCCAGCTGCGAGCGATAGCTGTCCAGCCGCACCGTCGACAGATCCACCTCGTCCACCATCACTCGCCCCGAATCCGGTGTGTGAAATGCGCAGATCAGGCTGATGATCGTCGATTTCCCCGAGCCCGACGACCCCACCAGCGCCGTCACCGTTCCCGGCTGCGCTTCGAACGTAATCCCGTGCAGCACCGGCTTGTCTTTTTCATAGGCAAACTGCACATCGTCGAACCGCACCTCGCCCACGATTTCATGGAGTGTCTCGATCCGTGCCGGATCGGCGAACTCATCTTTCTCCCCCAGAATCTCCATCGTGCGGTCCAGCCCCGCCAACGCCTCGGTCAGCTGCGTCCCGATATTCACGACCTGGAAGATCGGCGCGATCATATACGCCAGCAGCATCGTGTACTGGAAATAGCCGCCCGTCGTCATCCGGTGCCCGATCACCTGATGCCCGCCGATCAGCATCACCAGGCCGCCGACCACGCCCAGCACCGTCGTCGCCGCAAGGCTCAGCAGGCTCGTTGCCGTCAGCGACTTCATCACGTTGTCCAGCAGCCGCAGAACCCCAACCGTGAACACCTGCGCCTCGCGCTTCTCCGCGTGATATCCCTTCACCACGCGCACGCCGCCCAGCGACTCGGTCAGCCGGCCCGTCACCTCGCCCGTAATCTTCGCCCGCTCCCGGAAAATGGGCCGAATCGTCTTAAACGCCTTCTGCAGAACCACGACGAAAGCTCCGACCACGCCAAAAACGATCAGCGTCATTTGCGGCTGCTTGTAGACCAGATAGCCGAAGACCAGTGCGGCCGTCAGCATGCCGCCGACAAACTCCACGAGGCCGGTCCCGATCAGGTTCCGCACGCCCTCCACATCGTTCATGATGCGCGAAACCAGCAGCCCCGTTCGGTTCGCGTCGTAGAAACTCACCGCCAGCCGCCCCACATGCTGCTGCACCTGCTGCCGCAGCTCTGTGATCATCCGCTGCGCAGCCTTGGAAAGCAGCTGCGTCAGCGAAAACGAAGTCACCGCCTGGATCGCCGTCGTGCTGAAGACCAGCCCCACCAGCGGCATCAGCAACCGCGGGCTGCCCCCTGCTCCCAGAACCCGATCGATCAGAAATTTTGTCGAGAAGGGCAGCACCAGTCCTGCCACGCGGTTGATGCCCATCAGAAAGAAGCCGAACAGCAGCAGCCACCGCCGCGGCCGGATCAGCTTCCAGATTTCCGGCATCACCTTCTTCAGGTTTGGCTTCTTCTTCGGCAAATCGGCGCCCGCCCGCGCACGCGCACCCCTGCTACCGCGCTCCGCATTCATCGCTGGCACCGAACCCATTCGCACGCTACCCCGCTACAAGCCCCCAGCTACTGGCTACTGGCTACTGGCTGTCTTCTTGCCTTGATGAACGAGCGCACGCAAAGAAGCACATAAATCAGCAGCATCATCGACATCACGGCTTTGTCTTCGACGGCAATCGGCCGCGCGAACATCCGTCCGCGCTCCAGCTGGATGAAGTCCCAGATGCTCTTCGCAGTCGCCAGAAATCCCAGCAAAGCCAGCGTCACCGCGATATGCATCATCAGCTTGCGACGTTTCTGGTTTTCCGTTCTCGCCAGCAGACCCAGAATGGCCAGCACAATTCCCAGATAGGCCGGAATCAATGCCGTCGGCGCATGCCTGCCGGTCGCAACCCACACGACAACGCCGAGCAGGAACAGCAGCACCCCGAACAGAATCGTCACCTTCGCCATGATTCCTCCAGTCCCACCAGTCTACTGGAGAGCGGCAGAAACTCACGGGAGATCGGGACAGCCCGCGAGAGACTACCGCTGTATTCGCGCCGACCCGCCCTTCGCAAACGCCCGCACCTGATCCAGCGTCGCCATCGTCGTGTCTCCCGGAAACGTCGTCAGCAGCGCACCATGCGCCCATCCCAGCTTCACCGCTTCTTCCGGATCGGCGCCCGTCAGCAATCCATAGAAGAATCCCGCCGCGAAACCGTCGCCGCCGCCCACGCGATCGTAAACATCCAGCTCCGCGGTCGGCGCCGCGTACGTCTTCCCATCGACCCAGGCCACCGCGCTCCAGCTGTGCCGGTTCGTCGAGTGCACCTCACGCAACGTCGTTGCCACTACCTTCACCTGTGGATGCTTCTTCACCACCTTGTCGATCATCCCGAAGAACGCGCTGGGATCGAGCTTCGATTTCGTCTTGTCTTCGACTTTTGGCCCTTCGATCCCCAACCCCTTCTGCAAATCCTCTTCGTTGCCCACCAGGACATCGACGTGCTCCACGATCCGTGCGATCACCTCGACCGCGCGATCCGCGCCGCCACTCACCTTCCACAGCTTCTCGCGGAAATTCAGATCGAACGACGTCACCGCGCCAGCATTCTTCGCGGCCGTCATCATCTCGACCGCCAGTTGCGCCGTCGTTGGCGACAACGCCGCGAAAATACCCCCGCTATGCACCCAGCGCACACCGCCTGCAAAAATCGTCTTCCAGTCGAAGTCTCCCGGCTTCAGTTGCGCCGCTGCCTCATTACACCGGTTGTAGAACACCACCGGCGCACGCACTCCGAACCCGCGATCGCTGTACACCGTCGCCATATTTGGCCCAATCACACCGTCGTGCTTGAAGTGCCGGTAGAACGGGCGCACCCCCATCGCCCGAACCCGCTCCGCAATCAGGTCGCCGATCGGATAATCCACCATCGCCGAAGCAATCGCTGTCTTCATCCCAAAACAGTCCGCCAAATTCGCGGCTACGTTGAACTCGCCGCCGCTCACGTGGATCGCGCATTCCGTCGCCTTGCGAAATGGAATGATCCCCGGATCCAGCCGGTGCACCAGCGCCCCCAGCGACAAAAAATCCAGCTCACCCTCTTTGCGGATCGTCAGAGCAGTTCCCATCGTTCATTCACCTCTTGCTGTAGTGGTCAGACCACTTTCTGCTCCATCATACCCTCACGAGCCCGCCAGCTTCCGCACATCCTCGAGCATCTGCTCCGGCGTCCACTCATTACCCGGATACCACTTGTAGATTTCTCCTTCCGGCCCAATCACCACCGTCGAAAGCGAATGCGTGATCGTCCGATCTTTCTCCGGCGTCCCACCCACATCGAAAAATTGCAGTACCTTCGGCAGCTCCTGCTCGGTCGGCGCCGCAAAATCCCAGTGCGCGAATGTCTCCTTCGTGTAATTCCCCGTATATGCGCCGCCATAGCTGCGCAGCACCTGTGGAGTGTCGTATTTCGGATCGAAGCTCACGCTCAGCAGATGCGTCTTCGCATACAGTTTTGGATCCTTCTCCAGCGCCTTGTCCATCTCGGCAAAATTCCGGCTCATCCGCACACAATAATTCGGCAACGGGCACCGCGTGTAGATGAACGTCAGAAGAACTACCTTCCCGTGCCATTGCCCCAGCCGCACCATGCGCCCACTCTGATTCAGAAAACGAAAATCCGGAACCGACTCGCCGGGCTCCAGATCGTTGTACGTCACCGCCGGCTTGTAGTCGGGCTTCGCCTGCGCGATCACGACAATCTCATTCAGCACATCCGCATTGGCGGTCGCCGTCAGCGTTGCCGTAATCTTGTCGCCGGGATGCAGCTCGCTGGCGATGTTCCGCTGCGCCAGCGTGTATGGCATCGTCATCGCATCCATATAGCCGGGAATCGCGTCCGTATCCACTATCACCGCGCCAGTCTTCGCATCGCTCGAGACCACAATCCCGCGGATGTGATATTTCTTTGCTCCCGCTTGTTGCTGCGTCGCGCTGCTCGTCTTCCCCGTACCGCGACAACCCCCAAAAAACACAATCACCGCCAGAATTGCAGCGGTGGAAATGTGCGCGCGATGAGGCTTCACCCGCCAGTTTACACTTGGATGACGATCCCCTATGACACTGGCCCGGCCCATCGCTGATGCGCTCCGGCGCGGCGCCACCGTCGTCGCCGCCAGTCCCCGCGCGGCGCGTGCTCTGCACCTCCGATTCGCAGAAGTTCAGAGCACCGCGGGCCAAACCGTTTGGCCCACGCCATTGATCTACGACTGGGATTCCTGGCTCCGCAACCTCTGGCGCGACCACGCTTTCTCCACCGATGACGCGCCCATTTTCCTCACACCATTGCAGGAGCGTACCCTCTGGACCCGCGCCCAGCGCGACGACGCTGCCCTCGTCATATCGCCGGACCTGATGGCCGCTCTCGCCATGGAGGCCTGGTCCCTGCTCTCCGCCTGGAAGGCCCACTCATCCCGCCAGCTGTCCTGGGGTTCGAACGACACCCAAACCGATGCCGAGCGCTTCCGCCACTGGGCGGCCACCTTCGAGCGCGAATGCGCCCGCCACGGATGGCTCAGCGCCAGCGACCTCGAATCGACTCTTGCCTCGATTCACGGCAATGCCGCCGGCCTCAAGCTGCCGCCTGAAATCCTCCTCGTCGGCTTCGACCGCATCACACCCGCCCAACGCGATTTTCTTGCGGCGCTCGAATCCAATGGCATCACCGTCGCCGAAGCCGGTTCCGAACCGCTGTTTTACCAGCAGGCTACCCACCGTTCCTGGATCGTCGCCAATGATCGGCGCAACGAAGTTGCCGCTTGCGCTTCGTGGGCGCGCGATCTGCTGCTCGAGAACCCCACCGCCGACATCGCGGTCATTGTTCCCGGCGTCGCCGACGCGCGCGGCGAAATTGATCGCACCTTCCGCCGCATCCTCATGCCCGCGACTGAAGACGTCCGCCATCCCTCGTCCCTCATGCCATGGGAATTCTCCCTCGGCCAGCCCCTCGCCGATATTCCCGCCATTCGCGCCGCTCTTTTGCTGCTTCGCTGGATCACCGCCCCTCTCCATGAAGAAGAGATTTCCTGGCTCATGCTATCGGGATTCGTCGCCGATACTGTTACAAACCATCTTGCCCTCGCCCAGCATGACGCCCGTCAGCGCCGCTACGGTTTGCTCTCGCCGGAACGCTCCCTCGTAACCTGGCGCAATGCGCTCGCCGGACTCCCTGCCCTGCGCAGTCTTCACCTCCATTTCGGCGATCTCCTGCGCGCCGCAGAATCTAACAAGGTCCGCGACGGTTCCCGCCAACCGTCCGCCTGGACCGATCTCGCCCCTCTCCTGCTCGATCGCGTCGGCTGGCCCGGCCCGCGCACTGCTGATTCCGTGCAGTACCAGGCCCTCCTGCGCTGGCAACGCCTCCTCGACGAAATGGCCCTGCTCGATTTCGACGGCGCCCGATATGACTACGACGACTTCATCGCTCTCCTCGAACGCCACGCCCGGGAAACCATCTTCGCTCCGGAGTCCTACGACGCGCCCATCCAGGTCATGGGCCCCTTCGAATCCTCCGGGCAGCAATTCGATGCCATTTGGTTTATGGGCACCGATGATGCCGCATGGCCACCGCACGGCCGCTTCCATCCGTTGCTTCCGCCCGCCCTCCAGCGCCAGTTCGCCATGCCCCATGCCACGCCCGATGACGACTGGAGCCTGGCCCATGCGGTGACATCGCGCCTGCTCGCGTCTGCCCCGCGCATCGTCTTCAGCTTCGCCCAGCGCGACAAGGACGCTGAACTCCGCCCCTCGCCTCTCATTTCCGCGCTGTTTCCGGCCGATGCGTGTCCACAATCCACCACTACCTTCGGTCCCGTACCACAGCCGTATTCCACCTCGTCACTCGATACAATCGCCGACGATTCCGGCGCATTGCCGTGGCCTCATGAACAGAACGCCGGCGGCGCCGATGTCCTCAAGCGCCAGGCTGCCTGCCCGTTTCAGGCCTTTGCCGCAAAGCGTCTCCGTGCCTCGCCTCTCGAAGACACGGAATGGGGGCTTAGCCCCGGCACACAAGGCAGCTTGCTCCACGATGTCATGTTTCGTCTCTTTTCCTCGGCTGGCCCTGGGTCCATTCGCAACCGCGACGATCTTGCGAACGCCATCGCTGCAAAAACACTTCCCGGCATCCTCGCCGCCCAAGTCGATGCCGCCCTCAACGCCCGATTCGGCTCCGCCCCTGCTGACCCATGGCAGCAGGCCTGCCTCGCCGCAGAAAAGCGCCGCCTCCTGGCGCGCATTGACGAATGGCTCCGGATCGAAGCCGAACGTCAGCCCTTCACCGTGGAAGCCTGCGAACAGCGCCTCGATGACGTCCACATCGGCGACCTGCGCCTCAATCTTCGCGCTGATCGCATCGACCTCCTCGCCGATGGCAGCCGCCTGCTTCTGGATTACAAAACCGGCCGCGTCTCGCCCGCCGCGTGGCAAGGCGACCGCCCCTCAGATCCGCAGCTTCCCCTTTACGCAGCCTACGGCAACGTCGAGAACGTGAGCGGCATCCTCTTTGCCCGCATTCGCGCAGGCGAAACCGGATTCGAAGGGCGCGTGCGTGACGCGCGTTCGCAACTCCTGGCCGATCAGGGCGCAAGAACGGTCCTCGTCACCGATCCTTATTCCGATTCCATACGGGACGAATGGGCCCGCGCTCTCGAAAACCTCGCTGAAGAATTTCTGGCGGGCCAAGCGGCGGTCGATCCCCGTCCGCATGCCTGCGACCAGTGCCACTTCCAGGCTCTCTGTCGCATCGCCGAACTCGATCTCGCCCCCATCGGCGCCCCCGGCAACGATGACGAGGATCCCGATGACTAATATTCTCGTCGACGCACCAGGCGACGCTGCCGCGCGCGAAGTCGCCCTCGACATTCGCGGCTCGGTCATCGTTCAGGCCCCTGCAGGTTCCGGCAAAACCGACCTGCTTACCCGTCGCTATCTACGCCTTCTTGCTGTCGTCGACGAGCCCGAGGAGATTCTCGCCATCACCTTCACGCGGGCGGCCACCGCGGAGATGCGTGGCCGTGTCCTGCGCGATCTGGAAGCCGCCGCCGGCCGCCACAGCTTCGGCCCCGAGGACTTCGACCGCATGGCCGCGGCTCGAGATGCCCTTACTCACGCCGAACGGCGCGGCTGGAACATCCTCGACCATCCGGAGCGCCTCGCGATCGAGACCATTGACTCGCTCTGCCTCCGCATCGCTCACGACCGCCCGCTGCTGGCGCGCCTTGGCGGCCGTTTTCAGCCCATTGAAGAAGCCGACTCGCTCTACGCTCTCGCCGCCCGCCGCACCCTCGAACACCTCGGCGGCGCGAATGCCTCGCTCGACGAGGCTCTCGCCCGGCTTCTCGATCTCCGTGACAACCGCCTCGCCGGCTGCGAATCGCTCATCGCCGAGATGTTGAAGGTGCGCGATCAATGGCAGGACGTTTTCCCGCTTTCCTCGGAAATGAGCGAAGATGACTGGGCCGATCTGCGCGTTAAGCTCGAAGCTCCCTTCAATCGCGAGATTCACCGCGTCCTCACCGAGGCCTGGCGCCTTCTCAGCGATCAGGAGGCGGTCGCCAGGCAGTTGCTTCAACTCGCCAACTACGCCTGCTCGCAGGGAAACGAGGACGTCGCCGCCCTGGCTGGCATCCAGGCGCTCTCGCCGGCAATGTCACGGGAACACTGGACCAGCATCTGCGATTTTGTGCTCACGGGCGACAACGAATGGCGCAAGACCGTCAACGTGCGCCAGGGCTTTCCCGCCACCGGGCGCGAAGCCAAACTACGCAAATCCGACATGCAGGCTCTCCTGCACTGGCTCCATCACAAGCCGGAGCTCCTCACCGCCCTCGGCGCCATTCGCCGCTTGCCCCCCGCCACCTACACCGAAGCCCAGTGGACCACCCTTCGCCACGTCTTCACGGTCCTGCGCCAGGCCGTAGCCGAGCTCAACGTTGTCTTCGCTGAGCACAACAAAGTGGACTTCACCGAGCTGAACCTCGCCGCCCTCCAGGTTCTCGAGAAATCTCCGGAGCGCGTCATCGACATCGCTGGCAACCTGCATCATCTCCTCATCGATGAGTTCCAGGATACGTCGCGCCGCCAGCACAAGCTGGTCTCCGCCCTTCTCAGCGTCTGGGATCCTGGCGAGCATCGCACCTGCTTTCTCGTTGGCGATCCGATGCAATCGATCTATCTGTTCCGCCAGGCGGAGGTCGAGCTCTTCACCCACGTCCGCGATCATGGCATCGGCCCCGCCGGCAACCGCCTTCTCTGTCAGCCCGTGCAGCTTTCCGTCAATTTCCGTTCGCACGCAGGCCTTACGGATTCCCTCAACGCCATTTTCGACCTCATTTGCGCGGAGGAGGCTCCTCCCGGTGCTGCCTCGGTCCCATTCGCGCGCGCCACGTCCTCCGCGCTCGCCGACCTCTCCCAGCTGTCATTGCATATTCATCCGCAGGTGATCGGCGCCGCAGATCGTCGCCCCAGCCTGGCGGACATCGCCAACGCGCAGCAGCAGGAAGCTCTCGACATCCTTCAGATTCTCGAGCAAAATCTCCCGCGCATCGCCCAGGCCCAGGCTGCCGACGCCGAATACCGCGTCGCCATCCTCGTCCGCGCTCGCACTCATCTTGCCCAGATCGTTCCGCTGCTCCGCCGCAACAAAATCCCATTCCGCGCTGTCGATATCGAACATCTGTCCGAGCGCCAGGAACTCCTCGATCTCCTCGCGCTCACCCGCGCCCTGCTCCACCCCATGAATCGCATCGCCTGGCTTTCAGTACTGCGTGCGCCCTGGTGCGGTCTCACTCTTTCCGACCTCCACCTCCTCACCGGCTCCGACCGCCCCGAATTCAAAGATCTGTCGATCGTCGAGCTCATCGACCGTCACCGGCACCTGCTCTCGACAGACGGCCAGCAACGCCTCTCCCGCACCACCGAAATCCTCCGCCGCGCCCTCGATCTCCGCTGGCGCCAGTCTGAATCTCCTTCTTTCTCCTCCTGGATCGAGCGCACCTGGCGCGCACTGGGCGGTCCCGCCTGCATCGATGCGGCGGCTTACGAGAACACCCAGGTCTTCTTCTCTTTGCTCGACGCCGTCACGCCCGACGGCCTCGCTCCCTCCACCACCGAATTCGATGCGGAGTTTAACCGCCTCTTCGCCCAACCCGACCCCGCTGTCAGCGAACGTTGCGGCATCCAGCTCATGACCATTCACAAGGCCAAAGGCCTCGGCTTCGAAGTCGTCATCGTTCCCGGTCTCGACCGCAAGTCTTCCGGCGATCCGAAGCCGCTTGTCTGCTCTCTCGAGCGCACCAACCCCTGGAACTCCAGCGAAAATGAATTCCTCGTCGCTCCCATCGGCCTCCACGGAGAAGACACAGAACCCCTGTACGCCTGGGTGCGCAATCAGCGTCAGATTCGCTTCGACGAGGAGCGCAAGCGCCTCCTCTACGTTGCCTGTACGCGGGCGCGTCGCGAGCTGCATCTCCTCGGCACCGCTGTCGCCTCCGCTTCCGGCGTCAGGTACGAGAACAAGGACAGCCTGCTGGC
>Ga0187887_10003636_pt1 | contig 11872 bp, 12 predicted proteins | sample June2016WEW_7_10_FD_132977 | JGI IMG/M metagenome (GOLD analysis project Ga0187887, IMG submission 132977) | Peatland microbial communities from SPRUCE experiment site at the Marcell Experimental Forest, Minnesota, USA - June2016WEW_7_10 | ecosystem: Environmental > Terrestrial > Soil >... | reverse complement strand
TCAAGGAATATGCTCTCCTTGCCCTTGTAACGGGCTGTGTATATCCCATCGGCCATGAAAGGCATAAGGGGTGATGATACGAGAAGGGTCCTGAATAGCACGTAGTCTATCACATTTATTGTCTTTTTGTAGCGCCTTTTGTCGTTCAGGTTCTTCTTTGCAAATTTAAGGTAAAACCTGCTGAAGTCCTCAATAACGAAATCCTTTATCAACTCTGCGGCCCTGTATGCGTCGTAATTCTCAAGGCTGTCGGTAACCCCGCTTACCATTGTCTCGAGCTTTGAAAGTATCCACTGGTCGACATTCTCTATGCCGCTTGCCGAGACCTTCTTGCTTTCCTTGGGCTTATACTTTGTTGCCGCCTCGTACTCGGAGAGCAGATTTGCCACATTGTACAGTATGGTTATCGGCTTTTCGTTCTCCTTTATCTCGGCCTCGTTCAAGTTCCTATTTAGTATGGGGTCGTGGTCCAGGCTCCACAATCTGAATGCGTCCGCGGCTGTGAAATCGACCAGCTCGTTGAGAGGCTTGTAGTTGCCGAAGCTCTTGCTCATCTTTCTGCCATCAAGCCCGAAGAGTATTCCGTGGACCACTATGTGGTCAAATGGGTTCTTGTTGTAGGTCATAAGGCTGACCTTGAGCACGTACTGGAACCACGCTCTTATTTGCTCTATGTACTCCACGACAAGGTTTGTTGGCGTAAATGACCCGAACTGCTCTGCAGTGAGGCTAGCCCTGAAGGCTATCCCTGAATCGAACCACACGTTGAGTATGTCTCTTATCCTTGCCATTTCGCCTCCGCATTTCCCGCACTTGATTATTATCTTGTCGATGTAGGGCCTGTGCAGGTCCTTGAGACTTGAAACCTCATCCTTGTTTTTGGCCAATTCCTTTAGCTCTGCAACGGACCCTATTACATGAACCTCGTTGCAGCCTTTGCACCTCCAGATTGGCATCGGTATTCCCCAGTACCTCTGCCGTGATATGCACCAGTCAGGCGAGTTCTCGAGGATTGTTTTCTCCCAGTCTTTTACCTGGCCAGGATGCCACATTATCTTTTCGTTCTGCAATACCATTTTCTTCTTTATTTTCTGTACATTGAAGAACCACTGCTTTGTTGCGATGAATATCAGTTTGCTTGAGCACCTCCAGCAATGGGGATAGCTGTGCGTTATCTTCGTCTTGTATAGTATTACTCCAAGCGATTCCAGATCTTCAAGCACCCTCATGTTAGCATCGAACGGAACTTTTACTCCCTTGTATATTCCTGCATCTTCATCGTATGCCGCGTCAGGACCTACCGGTGAGAAGATAGGTAGCTTGTTCTTGATCCCAAGTGCATAGTCCTCAAGCCCATGTCCAGGTGCAATATGCACAAGCCCAGTTCCGTCCTCCATTGAAACTAGTTCTGATGATAATATCACCTTGTGGTATTTCCTGAGTTCCTTCTGCTTCTCTATGGTTGACTCAAACGGGCTTGTATAGTGCAGCCCCTCCAATTCGCTGCCATAAAACTCTGACAAGACAACAAAACTCTTGTCAATCAGGCCTGCAACCGCATCGAACCTCGGCTTTGCCATTATCAGTATCTTGTCCTCAAACTTGGCTTCGACATAAAGCTCCTTCGGGTTTGCAGCGATCGCCACATTCGCAGGTAATGTCCACGGCGTAGTCGTCCAGACAAGTAGGTATGTATTGTCCTTTATCTCTATCTTTGCCTTTGATCTGGCCTTGTCGACCTTGAACATTATGTAAATGGACGGGTCTTCAACGTCCTTGTATTCGACCTCCATGCTGCCCTGAGACAGAGGATCCTCGCAGTGCGGGCAGTATATCAGCGTCCTGGTGCCTTCGTAAAGAAAACCCTTGTCGCTTATAGTCTTGAACATTGACCATGCGGTTTCTATGTAGCCGTTCGTGTATGGCAGATAAGGGTCGCTGAAGTCCAGTGATATCCCGTACCGCTTGTAGTCAGCATCCATTCTGCCTATGTACCTTTCGACAAACGCCTTGCACTCATCGACGAAGCGCTCTATCCCTATGCTGTTCTCTATCTCTTTCTTTGACGATATGCCCAGCACTTTCTCTATCTTGTTTTCTATCGGCAGGCCGTGGACATCGTAGCCCGCTCTGTCCACAACATTATAGCCCCTGAAGCGTTTGTACCGTACAAACAGATCCTTGAGCGACTTCACCCATATGTGCCCGGGGTGCAAATCACCTGTTACATATGGCGGGCCGTCAAGGAAGTAGAATTTTTTGCCTTGGGAGTTCTTCTGCCTGACCTTGTCGTTTACGGAATGCTCCTCCCAATACCTAAGAATCTCAAGCTCCCTGGATTTTATGTCCAGCATTTATCATACACCAGTAATGTTTATGTTACAACTGTCGTCGCAAAATATACGATATGATATTATCAACTCCATATTAATAAGTATTGTACATCAGAAATTTGTTAATCTATTATAACTATTCTATCGTCCTTAAGCCTTTTGAATCCCTTCTTATCGTGCGTAATCAGTAGTTCCCCATTAGAAAAAGCTATGCTCATGATAAGCAAATCAGCTTCACTCAAGAGCGAACCTGAGGTTTTCAAATTTCTATAAAACTCCCCAGCCATCAAGGAAGATTTCATATCCAAACTATAAATTTTGATTTTTTCTAAGAAAGACAATAGCATTTCTCTGTCATTATCTTTCAATCCTTTAACTAACTCGTATCCTGTAATTGAGGTAATGGCTGCACTTTCTAGACCACTATACTTTTCTATAATCTCTTTTGCTTTTGTGGAGCCGTTTAAGAAATCTATAATTATATTAGTATCAAAGACAGCCGTCTTATCACCTAACAAACATTGTTTTCCTCTCTTTTTTAAGCTCCGATTTAAGTCTTTTTATCTCATTTTTATCCATTTTAAGTGCTCCGAAAAACTCCATAATATCACTTTTTTTCTTTTCGGTAAGCTCAATTATTATTGTAGTAAATGACTTCTCTTTGCCCTTAAGTTTGGCAAGTCTTGCATAAGCCTCCTCAGATACTGCAATTAATTTAGTCATGTTTATATATATGTATATAAAGATATAATAATATTTGTCTAGTTGCACCTAAACCAATGACCTTGTTTGCGCCAGACCTTATGGGTGTATCTTGACAGAGTTATGAGAGTAGCTGGCGTAAGCACCAATAGGAATGATCCCAAAGCATGTAGAAAAAGTTGTATATTTGAGGTTACTCCTGCGACGCCATAGCGCTCTTTAGTTCCGTCCTGTTGTTCCTGAAGGCATTCCTCCTCTTCGTGTTGCCCCAGCAGTCCTTGCATATCACGATCCTTGTAGTTTTCTGGAACCTCTCGGAGCTTTTGATGCAGCTGTTGCATATTTTCTTGTTGCAGTAGCTGCACACCTCATTCTTGTATATTTCACGCTTGCATCTTTCGCACAAAAACGTCATAACTGCACCTTTTACGGTATGATATCTATATTTGGATATTAAAAGCCTTTTGGACTAAAAGCTTAAATATTTAGGACCTGAAATATTAGCGTGATAAGATGGAGATTAATGCAACCAAGCAGAATGCACGCAGGTTTGTAGACATTGAGTCACCATACGCTGGAGCGTCTTTAGGCAAGGGCAGCGCCGGTGTCAGGGAGGTGCTAAGGAATATCAGGTACACAAGAGCCTGCATGAGGGACAGCCTGCTGAGGGGTGAGATCCCATTCGCATCACACTTGGTTTATACACAGTCGGGGATACTTGACGACAATGTGCCGCAGGAAAGGCACCTGGGGATAATGGCAGGAAAGGAACTGATAGAGAAGCTCAATGCATCAACTGTAGTGTATACGGACCTAGGGATATCAAAAGGCATGGAATTAGGCATAAAGATGGCACAGGAGAGTGGCAGGAGCATCGAGTACAGGAGCCTTGGGGAGGGATGGAAAAACGCTTTGAACTCATTGGAGGATTTGCACTCCCACAACCGTATCTGGATTGCAAGGTTCATAAATGGTGTTGACACAGTAATTACAGAGGATAAGGAACCTTTGGACGAGCCTTCGGCCAATGTAAGCGTTAAGCTTGGCTGAGCGGCTAGATGTTACTTACTTTCCATTCTTAGCTTTATTGCCCTCCTGCGTGTGGGCAAGTCACTTAGCAAGTTTTCTGCCAATGCAGTATAATGCCTTTCCTCGCTACCGACAAATATCTCACTTATCGCCTCTCTTCGCCCCATGCGCGATAATACACGGTTTACTTCATCTACATTAAACGCTTTAGGATCAGCCTTCGTAGGTATGGTCGTTATTGTTGCCATCTGGTCGCCTTCTTTGCTTACTACGATACATCTTATCCGCTGTTTAAATATTTATACATTTGCTGGGATTTGGGGAAGTACTATTGATTGGGTTGTTATAGCTCGAAGGATTTGCACATAAAGTCATGTTTTTAGCAGAGTTTAGGTTCAAATGCTAGGCTTTAATTTCATAGGATTTCTTGCAAACAATCGTTAGAAAATCATCATTTCTTATATCAAATTCTCTGAACTTATAATTCCCATAATATTTCATATCTTTGAAACCTACATTACTCAATAATTTTGATAGTCTGTTCTTTTTAAGAGGGCTATATTCAGTTTTGAAAATGTTGAATCCTTTTGTTTTATTTTCTAGGTTTACAACGTTGAAAACAATCTTGTTTGGATAATAATCTAAAACGTAAAAGAATGATTCATTTTTTCCTATTGTTATTGGCATGAATCTTTTTTGTTTTTTTACCAACATATCATAGTTTCTTTGTTGTAGTACTAGAATGCCCTTATCTTCCATAGCATTGTACATCTCTTTCAAGGCTTTGGTAAGGTCCCTATCAGAAGATAAGTGTGGCAGTGAATTACCAACGCATAATAAGACATCAAATTTCCTGTCGAATGTTTTTGTAAGTTTCCTAAAATCAGATACTTTGAATACAGCCTTGACTTTATATTTTCTGGAATTTATTTTTGCTTTTTTTACCATTGCAGGAGATAAATCAGAACCCTGCGCAATATAACCCATTTTATTAAACATTATTACATGTTCTCCTGTTCCACAAGCACAATCGAGGATACTTTCTACTTTATTTTCAGAGAACAGTTTCTGATAAAATTTGGATTCTCTTGCGAATCTGCTTTCCCATGAAATCAGTTTATCATATTTTTCTATAAATTCTTCGTAGAATCCCATAAGATATTCATCTTCACTTAACTTATTAAAGCCTAGCTCGAGCAAATATTTTTATATCTTAAAACACAGAAGAACATCTAGTCACAGTGATTATACTTGAAACTTGTTTTCATATACGGCCCACCGGCCGTAGGTAAGCTAACCGTTGCAAAGGAGCTGTCCAAGCTTACCGGCTATAGGATACTCCACAACCATTTGGCAATAGACCTTGTAGAGTCTGTATTTGACAGAGATAACAAGAAATTCTGGGAGCTGATTGATGTTTATAGGAGGCACCTCATCGAAGCCGCTGCGAGTGAGAAGTTAGATGGTGTGATAATGACCTCAGTGAACATCAAGGGCATTGACGACGATTTCGTAAAGAGCCTTGCAAACATAATGGACACTAATTCTGGCAACATGCACTTTGTTCAGCTCAGTTGCGAAATGACAGAGCTGGAAAAGCGCCTGGGTGAACCATCGAGGAAACAGCACGGAAAGCTAAACGATACGGCCATGTTCAGAGACTTCATATCAAAGAACCAGGTCTTCCACTCAATAGACTTTGTAAGCTCTCTAAAAATAGACAATACGGACCTTACCCCAGAGGAGACCGCGAAGAAAATAGCCGAGCATTACGGTTTATAGGGGAATTTTACGTGCTTCCTTACAAATCCCATCAGCTCATTGTGCACAAGGCCATTAGACACAACGCAGCCTTTGATCCTTCCATCATATCTTTGGTTGTTACCAAACATGTCGTTGCTCATGCCCTCTGCTTCTTCCGTTATAAGAACAGATGCGGCACTTTCATAGGGCATCCTTGCAGGATGCACAAACGCTGAGATATTTCCGCATGCAAGCTCGATGCCCATGAATACCATCGGTCCGTTAGTCAATTTTGTGCCGTTTTCCTCAAGGTAATATTTCAAATTGTTTAGGTCGAATTGCATTCCTTTCCACAAATCAAGCCCAACCGTAGAGCCCTTTAGGTTTTTATCTGTTGATAGTTTTACAGTCTTGCCGTTCAAAAATGAGCCATTTCCCATTTCCGCATATAGCATACGGTCGGTAAAAGGGTCATATTGAACACTAATAAATGGCCTTCCATTTATCTCAAATGCGATTGAAAAACAGCAGTTTGGGATCCCTTTCAAGAAGTTGCCTGTGCCGTCAAGCGGGTCGCAGACAACAGTGTAAATGCTCTGCTGATTCAGGGGATTACTCTCTTCCGATAAAATATTATATTCTGGATACCTTCTTCTTACCTCAGTGATTACTATCTGGTTTATTCGTTTGTCAGTTTTTGTGACAGGCGAACCGTCACTTTTCGTTTCTGCGGTCTTTGGCAGATAAAAATCATGCTTTATAATCGATCCTGCGCCCCTTGCAAGCTCAACGAAAAATTCCCTCTTAGAGCTCACGCTTTCATTTGGCGGTGCGCGGCCGCTTGGTTTACCTCTTGTTATGCGTATTTGTTCTACCATTTTATCATTGGTGTGAATTAATTTCGTGATTTCTAATGAGTCTTCGACAGTCGTTTCTTACTCCGACAACAGCATAATCAAATGATTTAAGATTTCTAGTATCCTTTTCATCAGTTACTAATACTATTTCGTTACGGCCAGGAGGCAGGCAAGTAACAAGCATCACCTTTTTGTCTTGCAGGGCAAAACATTTTCTACCCAATCTTTTTCTTAGGTCAGGATTTTGCATATGTGATGTTGGTTCGAATACAGTAAGTGGCCTCATTCCGTTTTCATTTAGGACTCTGATTGAATCCCCATAGTTTGGGCTGACTTTTTTTTCTAATATAAATATTGGAGTGCCGGAATTCACTACCTTGTCGAATTTCGTCTTTAAACTCTGGACTGTTACCATTCTATCACTTATTGTTAATCTTTTCCAAATATATATAACTTTAGATATTCTCTGGAACTGACGGGTTTTTCTGGGAATGACATTTCTTTTTGGGATAAAGATATATTAATTTTCCAAGCCATTGTATGGTTTGATTTGATGAAGGCATTTGTCAAAACTTACGGTTGCACATTGAACCAGGCAGATAGCAACATAATATCCTCAGTGCTCAAGCGCAGCAACATAGCAGTTGCAGGCTCTGAGGCCGATGCGGATGTGGTTATCGTAAATACCTGCACCGTGAAGAAGGCCACCGCGCAAAGGATACTTTACAAGTTAAACAACCTGGACCGCTCGGGCAAGCGGCTTGTCGTTACAGGCTGCATGGCAGGCGCGAACCCTGACCTAATTGGGAAATATGCGCCAAATGCAAGCATAGTGACTGCGCCAAACATAGAGTATATAGACAGTGTAGTTTCAGGCAGTGGCAGGATAGTGCTAAACAAATACAAAAAGATCGATAGGCTTGCCCTTCTTGAGCCTGAAAACAGCGTAATAGCCAAGATCCCGATCAACGATGGATGCACTTCATCTTGTTCTTTCTGCGAGACGAAGTTCGCACGCGGTGCGCTGAACAGCTTCTCGGAGCAGCTCATACTAAAGAGCATAGAGCAAAGCGTGCGCATGGGCGCTCGTGAGGTGCAGCTCACATCCCAGGACATAGGGGCTTACGGACTTGACAGGGGTACAAACATAGCCGAACTCATGGGTAAGATATCTTTGATTGAAGGCGACTTCAAGGTAAGAATTGGAATGCTCAATCCAGAGCACATTCACAGATATTTTGACAAGTTTGTTGATGCATTAAAGGACGACAGGTTCTACAGCTTTGTGCACCTTCCAGTGCAGTCTGGAAGCAATCGCGTGTTAAAGGACATGCGAAGATCTTACACTGTTGAGAGGTTTGAGCACTACGTAAGCATATTAAGGGCTGCAATCCCTGGGATAACGATCGAGACAGACATAATTGTCGGTTTCCCCACAGAGACGGGTGAAGACTTCGAGAAAACTCTTGATTTCATAAAAAGGGTAAAGCCAGAAGTAACTAACGTATCTAGATTCGGCGCAAGGCCGCACGCCTCTGCATCGAAGATGGAGCAGCATACGGACATGACCATAAAAAACAGAAGCAACAAGCTCTCAAGGGTCGTGAGGTCTGTCCAGCACGAAATAAACGATAGGTTTATAGGGAAAACTCTTGATGCTATAATAACGGAGATGAACGGTAAATCCTTCAACGGCAGGAGCGCATCGTACAAGCAGATCGTGATGCCCAGAACGGACGGCTCAGAGGTGCAGATTGGCTCGATCCACAGCGTGCTTATAAATGCGGCCTCTGCAAATGTATTGTATACTTGACAGGTGTATGATTGTACTCTGACGAACTGCAAAAGCTTTTCAAAAGTAAAAAAATAGCCGTTGGCGACGCCATACATGTCGAATCAAAGAACCTATCGGTAGACGGTGAGCTCATGCCGAGCACCGATGCCGGCAATCCGAACACCGTAGTAGTGAAGCTCGACAACGGCTACAATGTAGGCATAGCATACTCAAAGGGATCAAAGATAGGAAAATTGAAATCCGGCACCGGAAGCGCCAAGTTCCCAAGGGCCAAGATAACCACAAGGCAGGGACTGCCAAAGGTAACGCTGATATACACAGGAGGCACGATAGGCGCAAAGGTTGACTACAAGACAGGCGGAGTGCACTGGTTCATAGAGCCATCCGAGCTTCTCTATGAGATCCCTGAGATATCCAATATAGCAAACATAGAAGTAAAGCATCCCTTCAGCATAGCAAGCGAGGACATGTCGCATCTTGAGTGGCAGGTCATTGCAAAAGAGGTTGAAAGCGCAATCAATGGCGGCTCTAGCGGTGTTGTCATAACCATGGGCACCGACACGATGCACTATGTTGCAGCGGCAATGTCTTTTATGCTTAAGGGCGTTAATGCGCCTGTTGTCATAACCGGCGCGCAGAGGAGCGGCGACAGGGGATCCAGCGATGCGTTCATGAATTTGACTTCGGCGGTGCAGCTTGCGGCAAAGTCCGACATAGCGGAGGTCGGCATATGCATGCATGCGACAAGCAGCGATGACAGGTGCGCATTCATAAGGGGCACGAGGGTCAGGAAGATGCACACGTCAAGGAGGGATGCATTCAGGCCAATAAACGACAGGCCCATTGCAACTGTCGATAGGAATCTCAACATCACCTACACCAACAGGTACAACAAGGTAACACAAAGCCCTAAAGGAAAGTTCAAGGCCGACACTAAATTCGAGGGCAAGGTTGCCCTACTCAAGAGCTACCCGAATTCGGACCCTGAAGTGATAGACTTCTATGTCAAGAAGGGCTACAGGGGGATAATCATAGAGGGCACCGGTATGGGCCATGTGCCCGCATCAACTGGGCACAGTGAGCTTCTCTGGCTGGACCACATAAAGAAGGCGATAGATGCCGGGGTTGTTGTCGGAATGACATCGCAGTGCCTCTACGGCAGGGTCCACAAGTATGTGTACAGGAACCTCAGGCTCGTTAGCAGCCTTGGGGTTGTATACTGCGAGGACATGCTCCCCGAAACGGCCTACATAAAGCTTGGATGGCTGCTTGGCAATAATGATCACAAAGATGCAAAAAGGCTGCTGGACAAGAGCATTGTCGGGGAAATAAAGAGAAGGAGCAGGGACGACGAGTTCCTGATTTAAGGTGCATCGATGAAGCAAAAACCCAAAAAGGAAAGTGCGAAGATATCCGTAAAGGACGGGCAGAGCAATTACAAGAAAATTGGGTTCATGTGCGGGCTTGAGATACACCAAAGGCTCGCAACTAGGGAAAAGCTGTTCTGCTCGTGCACCACGACCCTTTTGGACAGGTCTGCAAGGCCCTCAGGCAGCATAGTAAGGTTCCAGAGGGCAGTTGCTGGCGAACTGGGATCCGTGGACAAGTCTGCTGAATTCGAGGGGGAGAAGAACAGGAGCTTCACCTACAACATATTCGACCATAACACATGCCTTGTTGACATTGATGAGGAACCGCCCCACAGCCTGAACGCTGAGGCGCTTGAGATAGCGCTTGCGGTCTCCTCCGCAATGAACATGCAGATAGTTGACGAGCTGCAGCCCATGAGGAAGGCGGTTGTTGACGGAAGCGACCCGAGCGCATTCCAGAGGACAATCATGGTCGGGCTCGAGGGCAGGATAGAGGTCGGCGGGAACAAGGTCAACATACCGACGCTCTTCCTTGAGGAGGAGTCGAGCGGGATAGTCTCTAGCACAAGCTCGTCCGTCATATACAACACCGACAGGCTAGGCGTGCCATTGCTCGAGATTGACACTGATGCAAACATACCCGACCCCAAGACCGCAAAGGAGATCGCGCTCTACATAGGCACGATGCTGAGGCTGACCGGCATGGTGCAAAGGGGAATCGGCTCAATACGCCAGGACGTGAATCTATCCATCAAGGATGGCGCCAGGGTAGAGATAAAGGGCGTACAGGAGCTGGGCTTCATAGACATTTACCTTGAGAACGAGATAAAGAGGCAGCAGAACCTGCTGACCATAAAATCAGCGCTCAGGAAGGCCAAGGCCAAAGTCGGCAACCCCACAGATGTGACGCACCTGTTCAAGAACACCAACGTGGAGGTCATAAGGCACCATGTCGGAGGTGGTGCGGTGTTTGCATTCCCGCTCTTCGGGTTCAGGGGAATGCTCGGCTTCGAGATCAACCCGAACAGGAGGCTGGGCACTGAGATAAGCGACTATGCCAAGATGGCAGGCGTGCACGGGATAATACACAGCGACGAGGACCTGAACAGGTACAAGTTCACGCCAGAGGAGTTGGCTGAGCTCAAGAGGCACCTCAAGATATCGGACAAGGATTCGTTCATAATAATAGCAGGAAGCAGGGATGAGGCAAGGAGGGCGATAGAGCTTGCGATATGGAGGGCAAAATACGCGCTTGAGGGCGTCCCCAAGGAGACGAGGATGGCCCATGACAACGAGAACCACACATCGAGGTTCATGCGACCGCTTCCGACCGGCTCAAGGATGTATCCTGAAACGGATGTCGAGCCCGTGCAGGTGACCGAGGAGATGTCAAAGAGGGCGGCAAAGTCTGCGCCAAGCGTCGAGAAGGAGCGCTCATACATCAAATCAATGGTGAAGAACAGCGCGATCGTGGAGCAGCTGATACTATCGCCCAGGCTGCAGCTCTTCAAGATGATTGCGGAAAAAAGCAGGGCCGACCCGGAATTCGTTGCAAACGTACTGATACAAAAGCTGACCGAGCTCAGGAGGAGCGGGATAAACGTTGATGCGATAAGGGACGAGTCAATAATAGAGGTATTCTGGCTGTATGCCGAGGAGAGGATAACAAAGCAGGCAGTCGAGGAGGCAATCAAGATAATATCGAAAAATGGCGGCAGCCTTGAGCCTGTGCTCTCGAAGTTCTCGCTTGAGAGGATAAAGGGGAGTGCCCTAAAGGAACTGGTTGACAGGACAAAGAAGGAGAATCCCGGCGTCAATGCGGACGTGCTGCTCAGCAGGATAATGTCAAAATACAGGCTGAATGTGGACGGCAGCGAGCTGAATAGCCTGCTTTCAAAGAAAAAATAGCTTTTCCCCCACGTCGACAAGTTCCATCTTTTCGGCGTTGTCCAATAATTCCACTAAACCCTAGGGTATAAAACCCTAGGGAGTATTCTGATTTTTGGACGATCAGAATGAGAACACCTAGAAATTGGAATCTAT
>Ga0187887_10003635_pt1 | contig 11872 bp, 8 predicted proteins | sample June2016WEW_7_10_FD_132977 | JGI IMG/M metagenome (GOLD analysis project Ga0187887, IMG submission 132977) | Peatland microbial communities from SPRUCE experiment site at the Marcell Experimental Forest, Minnesota, USA - June2016WEW_7_10 | ecosystem: Environmental > Terrestrial > Soil > Wetlands... | reverse complement strand
TCGCCCCCGCTGACGCGGCCCAAACGGTCACGGCGGTTCGCGCCCTGGCGCAATGGCCGGGACCCGCCTACGTGCGCATAGGCAAGAACGATCGACTCGTCGTGCCCGGACTCGACGGTCGCTTCGAGTTCGGTCGGGTGCAGCAAATCCGCGACGGCAAGGACGCCATCATTTTCGTCACGGGAAGCATTGCCGCCGCCGTGGTGGACGCCGCCGATTTGCTCCTCGGTGAAGGAATCTCCGCGGCGGTGGCCATCGTCTCAAGCATTAACCCTCAACCCGTAGACGACGTACTCGAACTGGTCGCTTCGCGTCGTCACGCCGTAACGATCGAAACCCACGTTCGCAGCGGTGGCGTTGGATCACTTGTTGCCGAGATCCTTGCCGACCACGGCTCGGGCTGTCGTCTTCTGCGCCTCGGCGTCGACAAGCCATTCGGGCACCGGGGAGGAAGCGAGGAGTACCTCAATCAGCTCCACGGGCTCACCGCCCCCGCTATCGCAACCCGAATTGCCGCTTTTGTCGGAGGGCACAGCGACCGGTGAGCACCGAGTCATTTCGCCCGCGTCCCAATACAGCACCGACGACACCATGGCGCAAACTGCGATTCTACGGGCGAATGTGGTTGGATCTCCAAGTCTGGACGGTGTTTCGCGATCTCCAGCGGCGCCTACCCGCGTACCGCGGTGAAGTGCTCGACGTCGGCTGCGGGCAAAGCCCGTACCGGTTTCTCCTCGACAAAGCCACGACAACGTACACCGGCATCGACATCTTCGAAGCCGAGAGATTTGATTACGCCAATCCAGAAATTGTTCCCTTCGACGGCGAGCACATCCCATTCCCCGATGGACACTTCGACGCTGTGATCTGCACCGAGGTGCTCGAACACGCCTCTAATTACCAGCAGTTGGTCGACGAGATCCACCGGGTCATGAAGGACGGAGCTGAAGCGATCGTGACCGTGCCGTGGTCCGCTCGATTCCACTACGTTCCGTACGATTTCTTTCGCTATACGCCTTCGAGCCTGACTTCGATGTTCCAGGGTTTCGCGGCTGCCGACATTTCGGCCCGAGGAACCGACCTCTCCGTGATTGGCTCCAAACTCGTAGTGGTCTGGTTTCGCAACGCGTTCCCGACCCGCCGACGACGAATTGCATGGGCTCCCCTGTGGATAATCGCAAGCCCGATTTTCATTCTGGCCATACTGATTGCCCGTCTTTGCACGCAGTATGACGTAGGTTCGAGTGATGACCCACTTGGCTACACGATTGTTGCCACGAAATGAGCACCGAGGACCCGGGCATGCATAGCGTTCGCGATGAGCGTGGGTTCAATCAGGGATGGTCGGGGGGGCTCGCAACACAGACACGATTCACGCGACGATGTGAACTCATAATCTCGAAAATGGCCCCCAGCCCAGGTCAGAAGATCCTCGAGATTGGCTGTGGCCGCGGTGAGATGTCTTGCTACTTGGCCGAAAGGACTGGGATGCAGGTCTTGGGAATTGACCTCTCCGAGCGTTTCATCCAAGAAGCCTCCGCCGGGACGGAAAATCTGAATGTCAGATTTGAAGTCTTGGATTTCACGAAACCCGAGCAGATCCTCGACCATCGATTCGATTACGTCGTTGGAAATGGCATACTCCACCACCTTTACTTCAATCTCGAGGACTCGCTGCAGGCAATAAAGCGGCTCCTCGTCGAAAATGGTCGCGTGATGTTTCTAGAACCCAACCTCCATAATCCATACGTCTTTTTAATCTTCAAGCAGCCCAGACTCCATCGACTTGCCCGGCTGGAGCCCGACGAGATGGCCTTTTCTCGACATTTTGCGATCAAGCGTTTCCATGAGGCCGGATTCTCGGATGTGAACGTCGAATATCGGGACTTCTTGCTACCCGGCATCGCACCTTCGCTCATACGCCCTTCAGTGAATATCGGTCGATTTGCTGAAAAAACTCCTGGCCTGAAGCAACTTGCACAATCCATCTTCGTCTCGGCGCGGCTTTAATCGGCGTGACCTGGACACGTGGCGAGTCGCACGGCGAATAATTTGTCCACGGCAAATATAGGGCAGGGATCCTGTCCTACGCGCCGCAGGTTCACCGAGAAGATAAAGGACGCCATTCCCAAGAACGGACTCTGTGCAAAGGCGTCGTCGGTACCTAAGTCTCGCCGCAAAGTTCTTCCACGGTCCCCCTTCAATTCAAGCGACAGCACTTAGACTGGGCCATGCTCGTGAATCGCTTCCGAGTGACCACCAGCGCGATACGTTGCAGCGTGGAGACGGCGCCGTCGACAAGATGTGAACGTCACTTGGATGAGCCGGCGAACGGGGTGCAGAGCACTTTCTCACATGAGAAACCACCATGCGCGACTCTGACAGCGAAACCGAGAAATCCTCATCCATCGCGCGTGGTTTTCGTTGATACTGTAAATCGTCTCGCTAACCCCTGGCATTGCCCAAAGGCAAGGGTGTCGTGACGGATCAATTTGATGCGGACACCGAACGAATGAACGAGGGCGGGCGGTATCACACCTGGCGCGACCGCGCAATGAGCTTGAAGAGTGAAGGCCAGAGTGTGCCGGCCAATTCCGAGTGGCCCAAGGTTCTTCGAGAAACTCGAATTGCTGGACTTTTCGTGATCGCAGTGAGCTTCTTCGGTCTCGCTGCTTGGAGTTTATTTCTGGAAAGGCATTTCGCGCTCACGTTCGATTACGCCTTCTATGGGCAAGCATGGTTTCTGATCGCTCACGGACACTTTGATCCCTTCTCGTCAGTGGCGAACACGTTCTTTTGGCAAAATGCATTCGAGCTCCTAATGTGGCCAATCGCGCTCTTGTGGTACGTGTGGCCTCACGCGGTAACCCTTCTTTGGGTCCAAGATGCCGCAACGGCTGCCACAGAGGCGTTGCTCTTCACTTGGATGTGTGAGGCGACCGCTGTCGCGTTCAATGCGAAACAACTCAAGGATTGGTACGTTGCGTTCCCGCTGGCGGGATTGATCCTCCTCATTGTCAATCCATGGACGCTCTGGATCAACTCATTTGACTTTCACCCCGAATCGATCGATCTCTTAATGGTGATCTGGATGGCTCATGCCTTTTGGCAAGGTCGAAACCGCCGAGGTTGGACGATGACTGGCATGACGCTGCTTGGTGGGGCGCTCGGGGCCACGTACGTTATTGGAACCGGTATCTCCGCCTTCCTCGCCGGGAGAAAGTGGCGCAAGATCGGCATCCCCCTTGCGGTTGTCGGATTACTAGCCTTGCTTTTCATTTCTGCCGTAGGAGCCAACAAGGCAGGCGGCGTGGTATACCAAAACCTGATCTCGGGATCGCACTTCAAGACGGTGACGCCATTCACCCTTGCCCAGTCGATGATTGAGCATCCCTCTCGAGCTATTTCGGCAATGTGGGCAGTACGCCTGGATATTTTTGCCAATATTTCCGCGGGCGGATTCATTGGACTACTAAATCCATGGACGTTCGGCATCGTGTTCCTTACTCTTCTCGAGGGATCACTGACGGGACTGGCCAATTACGCTCAGCCCTACGTGCAAAACAGTTTGCCCGTGGCCCTCCTTATGCCTCTGGGCACCATGGTGGTGTGTCTCGCACTTTCGACTTCACGTCGACGGTGGCTAAAGCCTTTTGGGAGCATACTTTTAGTGCTGGCCGTGGCGAACGCAATCGGGTGGTCAATCGTTTGGTCACCCAGGGTCGAATTCCAATTCGCGAGCGTTAGCGCCAGCGCAGTCGACTCATTGAATTACGCCCTGTCGACGATTCCTTCAAACGACGAAGTCATAGTGTCGCAAGGGGTTGCGGGGCGTTTTGCGCTACGGCAATGGATTTATCCGATCTTCGTCGACCCACCATCGACGTTTCCCATCCACACGAGAGTCGTGTGGTTTGTCGTCGTACCAAACCAAGGAATTGAGACGGAGTCGACGCTGGGCGCCGAAGCAGAGCTAGACCAGATTGCCAATGATCTTCACGCACGACTGGTGTCCGACTCGAATGGCGTCTTCGTCTTTCGATGGACCCCGCCGTCTCGTCAGAAGGATGTCACCTTCCAGCCGATGACCGTCGTTCCAGCTTGGACGCTCGACGCAGGTGCGTCCAAGCCCGCGACGTCAGGGCCACCGAAAGAGTGGCACATGGAGACGACCGGAGGGGCAGGCTACGTCGTGTGGGGAGACTACTGGCGGCCGAAGGCTGGCCCGGTGACGGCAACCCTGAAATTCAAGTCGAGCGGAAGCTTCACCATGCAAGTCGTGAATGACACAACCGGCCAGCCCGTGATCAGCAGAACATTTCGATCGACTCACGGATCGATCGAAACACGCTCCATATCCGGTGTCCTCAAATACGGACCTCCGTCCCTGGCGTTCGCCGGTCGTGGACCGTTCACGGTACACCCAACGGAGCCACCTCCGGGAAACGTGATCGAGATAAAGGTCTCAACTCCCGGGCATTCGAAAATCTCGATCTACTCCGTTGGACTGAAAAATTCGTGACACGCCATTCGCACTCGGCATATTCCTTCGTGAATCATCAACGAACCGTTTCGATTCGCATTGAGTTGAGTTCAGGAGGGATGCGCAGGTCTCCCTGGAGGCTGAAGAGCCTGCCGTCAGCATGATTGTCTGGGCCCTTCATTGCTCTGCCGCGTCTTGAAGATCAGTAGGTACTACGTCCGTCGTCTTTAACTCCGTAATCTGGACTCTATGATGACGACTGAGACCATGGACGGGCCTCTCGACGCCAACCGAGGGTCCAGCGCCGCCGCCAACAACACAACGGACGCCGTCAGTCGCCGGAAGTGGATAGTCACCGGCTGCGTGCTCTTCTACTGCGTGCTCGCCGTCGCAGTATTCTTGCCCGCATTACCATGGAATGCGACGCGATTGCCTTCCTATCCGTCGGGCTCGCCGTCGTTCGGAGATCCTGCGCAGATGACGTGGTACCTCGAATGGTTTGCGTACGCGATTCGACACGGCCTCAATCCATTCTTCACCCGCATCCTGGACTACCCAACGGGCGTAAATCTTGCGAGCAATACGAGTGTCCCGCTGCTCGGCCTGCTGGGGATGCCCGTCACCCTCACGCTGGGGCCGGTGGCAGCGTTCAACGTCCTGCTTCGCCTTGCCTTTTGCAGCTCCGCCACGTCGATGTTCCTAGTGCTTCGATCGTGGTGCCGCTGGCCCGCGGCATTTCTTGGCGGATTGGTGTACGGCTTCGGACCCTATATGGTCACGCATGGCCAATCACATCTGAACCTCGTCTTCGTACCGCTTCCTCCGGTGATTGTCTGGTGTCTCTACGAACTCCTGGTCACGAAACGGCGTAACCCGATCCGGATAGGTCTACTTCTAGGCGTCCTGGCCGCGGCCCAGGCGCTCATTGAGCCCGAACTCCTGGCCATGCTCGCTGTAGTCATCCTAATTTTCCTCGTCGCTTTTGCGCTTTACACCCATCGAGACCTCCGAGAGCGATTTGGGAATCTGTTGAAGGCGCTCGGTCCGGCGTCGCTCGTCTTCTTCCTCCTCACGGGCTTCATGATCTGGTCCCTACTTAGAGGGCAGGGTCACGTTGTAGGGACTCCCCTGCCGATAGCGAATCTCCAGGAATATCACGCCGACCTGCTCGGATTGATCTACCCCACCGACCAATTGATCACACCGGTCAAATTAGCGGTGGCCGCGTTCGGCTACGTCGGACAGAACGTTTCAGAGAACTCGACGTACCTGGGTTTGCCCATCGTCGTGCTCGTGGGAATATATGCGGTTCGATGGCGCCGAAATCGAGTGATTCTGACCTCGGCGCTCCTCGCGCTCATTGGCTTCATCTTCTCGTTGGGGTCATCCCTTTTCATCAATAATCGACCGACCGGCATAGCCATGCCCGAGGCAATCTTCACCCACCTCCCAGTGTTGGACAGCATCATTCCGGCACGATTCTCCTACGTCGTGGCCTTGTTCGCGGTGATTGCGGTCACGGTGGGCGGTGACCAATACGCACGGTCCCTGGCCGGTCGCAAGAAGACCTCTCCGATAAACCTCTTTGACGTCGCCGGGGTGTTGGGCCTACTGTTCGCACTCCTGCTCGTCGTACCGAGAGTGCCATTTCTCACGGGTCCACCCACGTGGCCCAAGGACACGGTCTCAACGTTGAGAGTTATTCCTTCCGGAGCGGTGACGCTGACGTATCCTTTCACGCTAAGCCAATTCACCGAAGCGATGAGCTGGCAGGCGGAGTCGGGAATGCGCTTTCGCCTAATCGGTGGTTACGCGACGGTCCAAGGTACCAAACACGCGGGCCAGCAGTACCAGGCTTTGCTGAAGCCAGCCTTCGTTCAGGAATACCTCACCAAGGCGCAGGGTACCTACAGTTGGGTGCCCTTTTACCCACCGCCGAGGGCCACCGTCAATCCCGTGAAAGCGCTCTGCGACTTCATTACGAAATACAAGGTTGGCGCGGTCGTCTATTGGCATGACGGTGCTCACCCTGTTCGAGTGGAAAAACTCTTCCGCCAAGCCCTCGGCACGCCCGTGAAATCAACTGAGGACAAGAAGGTGCTGGTGTGGCTGCCCAAAGAGAATCGCTGCTCGTAATAACGCGAGTAATCGTAACTCGCACTGACGCAGAGAGTTCTCGAAGAATTGCGACTACGGTTCGTACCTCCCCCGTTTGAAGCGGCGATCGGGCATCTCGTTTTCGTACTGGCGGTGTCGTCCTTGCGTGATTCGAAGCATCATCAAGTCCAGCACTTAGGCCACTTGGACTGGTGCGGCGGTTCGACGACTGCGGAGTCAACGAGTCCGTATTTCTCAGTTGAAGCTTCGAGAGAGGTTTTGGAAGGTAGTTCACTCAGATGCCGCAGCCACCGTTTATCGCTGTGACCATCTCCGTTTCCGAGGGCATTACGCGGCATCGACGCCTGATACCGCACGAAGTCATTTGAAGCGACAAAAGCCAACTATTTTGCCCTCTCACGGGTACCATTGCTCAAAATGACCAAAAAGCATTCCGTTCGGAGCGAAGTGGTTTACGACCGAAGAGGCGAACTCGGCATGGCGCTCGTGGGAACCCTGATGGTGGTCATCATATTGGGCGTCATGGTGTCCATCGCTCTCTCCATCAATCCGCAGTCACCCAGCTCCTCCGTGAATGGCTCGATATCTGGCACGACGACTACCATTCCGCAGAGCATCGGAAGTGGGGCCAATGAGGCTGCAGTGTCGGCGTGTGAAATCAATTTCCAGGCGATTACGACGGCACTAGATAACTACCGAGCCGTCAATGCTTCCTCGCCGCCGCCCGGTCATCTCTGGGCCACGTCGAGCACCAAAGGCGGACCATTCATTCAGGAGTGGCCGCCGTATTCTTTGTATTACAACATCGTCTGGAACGGAGTGGTGCTGAGCGTTATACCGGAGAAAGGGACCGCCTCTCGCGGTTCGGTCGGCACGCCCTCTCCCGCTACTGGTTGTTTCGCGGCGTAGGTCGCGAGAACCTTGCCACGATGCGAGCGTCTTCTCAACGTTTTCTGATACTCAATAGAAATATCGAAAGAGGTCGTCAATCAATTGCAACCAGATGAAATAATTGTGGCCCAGCGTAAGCCACATGAACGACTGGACCGTTGTTCGCGTCCACTTTGGCGAGTGACTTGACGTTGCGTAATGAGTCCTGAGGACAAATGGAGGTAGGTCTTACGAAGCCGGCCACGCACCTCCCCGAGCCTTCGATGCCGCATGACACACCGCCTCGTCGCGACATGCTCATCTACCTCTATCTTCCCTTCCTCGCTGCCGTCGTCCTAACATTCGCGTCAACACCGGACGACGTATTCATCACGCTGCGATATGCCGCCAATTTTGTTCACGGCCACGGCCTGGTATTCAATCCAGGAGAGCGCGTCCAGGGATTCACAAGTCCGCTCGACCTTCTTGTCGCGATCGTGATGTACCTCGTTCCTGGAGGCCTTGCGCTCTTTAAGATGAAGTTGGCTTCAATCCTCTTCGGCCTACTCGCGATTCGTGAAGCCGGAATCCTATTGTGGCGACTCCCGTTACCTATGTGGACGTTTAAGGTAGGTTGCGTCGCCATTGGGACGTGCGGTGTCATCGCGTACGCGTCGGGCAATGGGCTTGAAACTTCCCTAGAGATGTGGTTGCTCATCGCGATCGCTCGTCGCCTCATTCTTGATCTTCGCCGACAGTCGATGATTACGGTTGCCGTATTAGCTTTCTTCGCCGTTCTTGCACGACCCGACGCGGTGGCACCGCTCACATGCATAGCAATTGCCAGCCTGTACGTCGAACGTGATATCGGTTTCATTCGAAGGATCTCTTGGTTCATTGGCGTCGTTATTGCAGCATCGATGACAACCATTGGGGAAGTCTTATATTTCAAATCGATTCTTCCGAACACCTTCTACGCAAAAGATGTCCCCCTCGACCGCTCTCTCGCACAGGGTTGGGAATACCTTCATTACTTACTGCAGCCAGTTGGTTTTGATTCCTTACTCAGCCAACCGATCTTGGTGAACCTCGTCGTCATTATCGAAGCGATCTTTCTCGCGATTGGAACTCTTTCGATCTTGCGTAAACACCCTCGGTGTACTTACCTGCTCGCATTGATCGCTGGTCAAGTGTTGTTCGTCTTGAAATCTGGAGGTGACTGGATGACGGGCGGCCGATTCCTCGCGGCAGCTGCGATTCCGTTGATAATAATTGAAGTCATGGGCGCCCTGGAAGCGACAGCCTTCCTTCGCCATCACCTCAGCGCAAGAAGTGAAAGATACTCCGTTGCAATCATTTCCCTTCTCTTGATGAGTGCATCGATAATTCCTCTCACTTATGTCAACGCTCCTATCTGGCTGATTAGTGGAGTCTCCAACAAATCGCTTATAGCGTCAGGGCAATACAGGTACCTATCGGCCATGTGGTCGTCGATCCCGTCGACGCTCAGCTGCCTTCGACCCGGTCAGCTGGTGACCAGCACCGAAGTCGGCTACTTGGGTTTTGCGCGACAGGACTTGAGGTTGCTCGACCTACGCGGCTTGACGAGTAGTGCAGTAGCAAGGGGTGCTCCAGCGTCGATGAAGATCGTGGCCGGCGTTCAAGATCGAACATGGACGAAGCCAACGTCTCCAGTCGGGCGAGTACTTCTTCTACAGATGCCCGCGGTCATCATCGAATTCGACACCACGCCGACGACATCGGTGCTCGGAGGCCTTTATCGGCTTGAAATTGAAAGGACCTACCTCGGCGTTGCGGTTGGCTTCTACGTCCCCGTGACCTCCACACGAGACTGCCCAATTGATTAATCGAACATTCGCTTCTACATTCGCAGCATTGACTGAGGTTTCGGGGTCGGCCGAGTGGAGCGCACGCATCGACAACACGCACAGAGATTGAAAGTATCCTGACCACGAAGAGAGTCCAATCGGTTCTGTGATGGTTGGCATCTCACGATCGATGGAAGCCCCTCGCACTCACTATGTCGACATTGTTCAAACGAAGCCAACCGCAAAGGGCCACTAGCGATCCTTCCTTCTTGAGCCGTCCACTGGCGAGTGGATGGTGTGTCGTAGGTTGGGCGATCGCTACCTTCATTTTTGTAGAAGGGACCCAGTTAATTGGCGGGCTCACGAGCGGCGATGCGGCAGATTCGACCAATACCACTTGGGCAATCTCTCACGGGATGCTCTCTTGCGCCTATCCTCCGGGAAACCAATACGGCCTTCCCTTTAGCGCCCCCTTGTACCCGCTGGTATCCGGAGCCCTCGCGGCTATCTTTCGGATTGGGCGTCGTGTTGCCTTTCCCACCCCCGCGGATTTCGGACCACACTGCGCAACCGCAGTGTCGTCGATGTACCAATGGTCCCTGCATACGGGGGCTCTCGAATCGACCCTGCGAATCGGTTATCTCGGATGGTTCGTGGTTATGGCCGGTATGGTGTCATTCCTTCGATCATCCGGGCGCGGACGCTGCGGATGGGAGCCACTGGCGCTTATCGTCCTAGCGGCGGTCCCGCCGGTATTCATGTGTCTTCACGAGTATTTTCATCCCCAAGACCTCTTAGCCATGGGCTTGATCCTTGGCGCCACCGCCAGCGTACGAAAGGGGCATTGGATCTGGGCTGGCACACTCCTCGGGCTGGCCTTCACCTCCCAGCAGTTCGCCTTGCTAGCTCTTGCCCCGCTGATCGTCTTGGCGCCCCCAAAAAAGCTCATCAAATTCGTCTCCGCCACGGTTGCTTCCATCGTGGTGGTCGTCGCGCCCTTGGCGCTGTTCGCACCTCGGGCCGCGATAGATGCTGCGCTCGCTGGATCGGGGACCACGTGGGTGTCAGCAACCCTCTTGGACACTACGCGCCTCGCGGGACCGTGGCTCTTCTTTTTGTCAAGGTTCTTGCCAGTCGTCGGAGCCATGGTTCTTGCCTGGTGGGCACGGGACCGGCTCGGAGCTTACGTCCTGGAGCCGATTCCCCTTTTATCGATCCTGGCCACGTCGCTGTCTCTCCGGCTGCTCTTCGAGGTGAACCTTTGGGGCTACTACTTCCTAGCGGTGGCGGTGCTCGTACTGGTAGTCGACGTTTTTCGAGGTCGACTTCGATGGTCGTACCTGGCGTGGCTGGCACTGATCGTGGTGGCGTTTCACCCCGTCATCGGCGCCAATAGTGACCTGACGACGCCCTCGACACCATGGATCCCATTATGGGCCTGGCAATTGATTCTCGCGACCTCAGGCATGCTGCTGAGCGTCAGTCCGCTCGCGGCCTCGGTGAGACACCGCGATCTGAACCACGCCCCGGCCGACGAGATAGCCCGGTAGATGGATCAGAACATTCGAGTTATTGATTGCCGGAACTCGGCGATGCCCGACCGCGACCGACAACGTCAACGACCATGAGTGGAAGGAGCAACTTGGTGGCTTCCACCTGAAGGATCCTTGCCGTTGGCGAAACGAGGCCGAAAGCCAACCAACAGCAGTTCGAAAGAAGCTATCTTCTCCACGGCCCAAGAACGGTGACCTTCCGGGCCAGAGCTACGACGCAGTACTGCACATCCCTGGTCCGGTGTAGACGTTCGCCGCCCCAGTTCCTATCGCCAGTTTGAGAACACCGCCAACCAGCGTGTACGTGTAGTGCGTGCTGTTTGAAGGCCAGGACTGGAGATAGGGTCCCGCGTAGGTCGTCGCCGTTGTGGTTAACGACGTCGAGGTAATCCCTGCCGACAGACCGGGGTTCTGTTGGTTGAAGGCCGCCAGGGCAACTTGTACGGTCGTGCCGTCCGCTTGACAGGACGCGACGGCGCCCTTGGACGTTATGCCGCCGAGCGCGAAAATGACTACAGCGGCCAGGATGCCGAGCACGACGATCACAATGAGGACTTCCAAGAGGGTGAACCCTCCGTCGGTCTCCTCTGTCGTCATTCTCAACTTGATCCCGGGGTATAAGTCGCACATAGAGTCTGCCTTTCAGCAAGGGAAAAGCCGGACTGGCGCGTCCAGACCTCGATTAGAAGTCCATTCACGTTACGCATTACATGAAATTTACCCGTCGAGGGGCACCAACTGGTTTCATTCGCGCCGAATATTCAACGACGGTCACCGACAAGAAGGCGCAATTACTTTAGTGCTCGACAACTTCATGTAGGCCAATTCTTTACGATCTAGAGGCTCTTGGTGAATCGAAATCGTACGAGAGCCCGCACCGCGGCGAACCCATCGCGCCACGTGATCTTCTTGCCGTCGGCAAAATCGCGTCCCGCATAATTTATCGGCACCTCAAGAATGTCAAAGCCCTGGCGCAATACCTTGGCCGTAATCTCCGGCTCGAAGTCGAAACGATTGGA
>Ga0187887_10003633_pt1 | contig 11873 bp, 7 predicted proteins | sample June2016WEW_7_10_FD_132977 | JGI IMG/M metagenome (GOLD analysis project Ga0187887, IMG submission 132977) | Peatland microbial communities from SPRUCE experiment site at the Marcell Experimental Forest, Minnesota, USA - June2016WEW_7_10 | ecosystem: Environmental > Terrestrial > Soil > Wetlands... | reverse complement strand
CGTTACGGTGCTGTCAAACAGTTCGGGCAGCGGCGCAGTGGCAGACCAAACCTATACTGCCGACGGCAACGTTACGGGGCCCGGTACAGCGCTAGGACCTGCCAGCAAGTCACTCACTCTGGGGGATTCCAACGGCGCCACCGCGAGTACTACAACCTCAACGGTCAATTCATCCTACGATACGTTCATTTCCAACACTAGCGACAGCGGTGGTCAATATAACGGCTCTAACACTTCAGGTACTGTCACGAGCCAGATTACGCTCCAGTTTAAGAATATCTCCGGTCTAACCGTCAATAGTTTCGATTACGAAGTATTTCCGGATCTTACCTGTACGCAGCTCAATCCGGCCAACTGCGGCGGCGCTGGCGATCCAAACCAGCCGGATCTTAAGTTCGAAGCGGGCAACAACACGAACGGCACGGACGGGCTGGTGCAGACTTTCGATGGCGTAACGCCCGGCACGACAAATGGCAACGCAGTGAAGTCTACGATCAGCAGCACCGAACTGGCGCCTCAGGCAATTGGCACATGGACTGGGTCGCTCACCGGCGATACGGAACTCGATTTTGTGGATTGGCCCGCTACCATAGGCATCGATAACTTGACAATTGGGGGATCGAATATTACCGCTGGTTCTAGTGTTCCAGAACCGGCTAGCATAGCTCTGTTGGGCACGCTTGTATTTCTTCTGGCTAAGAAACTACGCCGTCCCTAACGCCACCGGAATCTGCTCCAGAGGAACTTCTGACCGGAGCGTCTTCCGAAAGGGGGATGCTCCGGTTTTTGCTTTCTGTTAACGTCGTTTTTGGTATCCCACGTGCATTAGCTCCGGCGAGGAAAGATGCAGATCCACTTGCGTGCCCGGCGTGTGCGACTGGCGCTGGTTGTTCTCTTGTGCGGCCTTATATCGTCGGCTTGCACCAGGGATCCCAACGCTCGAAAACAGAAGTTCTACAAAGCTGGAGTCGAGTGTCTGAACAAGGGCGATGCCAAGAAAGCGGCGCTTCAGTTCATGAACGCCCTTCAGATTGATCCCCAATTCGCTGAAGCCGCCAATGTTCTGGCAGAAATTCGGTTTCGCCAAGGGGATTATCGCCAGGCGTACTCGCTCCTGCAGCAGGCCATTGCGGGAAAACCCGAATACCTGCCTTCCCACCGAGGTCTGGCGCAAATCTACCGGCTCAGCGGTAAACTTGCCGATGAACAGAAAGAGCTCCAGTTCATCCTGGACCATTCTCCGGACGATCTCGACGCCCTGCTCAATCTCGGCGTGCTGCAAGCACGGCAGAAGAAGCCTGCCGATGCCGAAGGCACTCTTAACAGGGTTCTGGAGCTTCAGCCCAATCACGTCGGCGCTATGCTGGCGCTGGCGTCGGTCAAGAGGGATGCCCATGATTTGCCCGCCGCCGAGCGTTACCTGAAACTGGCGGTCGACAAGAACCCTCGATCCGTTCCGTCTCATCTGGCATTGATCAAGTTTTATATCACTACGGGCCGGGCCGCCGAGGCTGAGCCGCTGTTTTCTCAAGCTCTCCGGATGAGCAATAACAACATCCTGGTTCTGGATGCCCAATTGGGCTATTACGAGGGCCTGAAGAAGTACACAGAGGCGGAGGCCGTCGCCAAGACGATCGAGGCCTCTCGGGCGAGCGATCCTAAATACTGGGGAACCGTGGCGGATTTTTATGTCAGGATTGGCGACTGGGCCAGCGCGAAAAGCGAACTGGAGCGCGTCTTTAAACAACACAAGGACGATCCGGGCATCCTCCATAAGCTCATCGAGGTCCACCTGACTTTGAATGACCGGAATGCGGCTGAAGCATTGAACGAGGCCCTCCTGAAAAAGAATCCAAAGGACAGCTACGGCCACCTGTTCAAGGGCCGGCTATACCTGGCCGATGGGAAGTTTGAAAATGCCATGCAGGAGTTCAACGAGACCGCGAAATTCCAACCCGATTCGGCGGCCTTGCATTACTGGTTGGCACAGGCGCATATTCAGAAAGGCGAACTCGAGCAAGCCAAACAAGAGTTGGAGAAGGCCCTCCGATACGATCCCAATTATCGGACCGCCCGGCTCAGCCTCACGAAGCTCGACAATGCCACGGGTATGGTCGATAGGGCCTTGGCCAACTCCAGGAGACTGGTCGCCAACCGCCCCGGGGACGTCGAGTCGATGCTGCTGTATAGCCAGTCCTTACTTAAGAAAGCCGACTACGCCGCCGCGGAAAAGGTCTTGAAAGTATTACTCGAACGAGCCCCCGGCAACGCAGAGGCGCATCGGCTTTCAGGTATTCTCTATTTAGCTCAGCGGAATCTGGCCGGGGCGCGGAAGGAGTTCAAGGAGGCGTGGGACCTCCAGCCACAGTCGCAATCGCTTCTAGAAAGCCTCGTATTGGGCTATTTTGTGGCCAAACAACCAGATGCGGCCGTTGACTTCTTGCAGGACGAGATCAAGAGCCGGCCCCGCGACGCTTTGCTTTACCGGGAACTGGGCCAGGTTTACCTGTGGGAGAAGAAGCGTCCTGAGGCGATTCGGCCTTTGCGGCAGGCTCTCAATGCGGCGCCAGCCGACCCAGATAGTTCCATTTTGTTGGCGGATGCTTACGCCGCGGATAGAAAATCCGATGACGCCATCCATGTGATCTCCGAAGCGACGCAGCGGCGCCCGAAGGACGCGGATCTGATGTTTCGGAGCGGAATGATTTTCGAAAAGCTCCAGCGGTGGGACGATGCGCGGGTGAGCTATGAGCGCACGCTGCAGCTCGACGGCGACAACGCGCTGGCAAAGAATAATCTGGCCTGGGTACTGGCAGAACACGGGGGCAACATCGACCTGGCGTTGAAGCTGGCCCAGCAGGCCACGGAGAAACTGTACATCAATCCGCAGGTCACTGACACGCTTGGCTGGATTTACTACAAGAAAGGCATTTACAAGACGGCCCGCGATTACTTGAAGCAATCTGTAGAGAAGGACGAGAAGAATGCCACGTTTCAGTACCGGTTGGGAATGGCAGAATGGAAGCTCGGGAACCAAGAAGAGGCCCGCCGGGGTCTGCTCAGAGCGGTCACTTTAAATCCGACGTCTCCGGAAGCGACTCTGGCTCGGGCGGCTCTCGCCCAGCAGTAACAAGCAAGGTGGGGGCGGACCAATCCAGTCTGCACGCTGAGTGATCCAGACGCGACGAGATTCTGGAATGAAGAATGGCGCAGATTGAGGCGAGGCTCGGACGAGCAGCTTGCCACCCGCGGCACAGAGCACGTTGGAAAAGCGGTTTGGGGGAGAGACCTTTTGAAGGTTACTCCCCTACTGGCTCGCCTCACCAAACCCTTACCGGAGACATATTGGTAACCGCTTGGCAGGAAAACTCCGACGCCAAGCCCATCTTCCAGTACCTCCAGTACCCCCTGGATCCCCGAGATCGAGCTAACTAAGCAAGCGGCTCCCAACATTGTTGGAGGAAATCCCAAAAAACCTCAGCAACCGACGGGGAAACGGCTCCATTTCACGACTGAAGAATCCCTGCAATATAACCTATTATTCTTTTAGTTTGTGCGTGTTACGAACCCTATCGCTCCGGTTGCCTGAGGATGGAGACTGAATTGCCACAATCGCTGAGCCGGTTGGAACTCTTTGGGGTATATGACCTGGGTGGGAGTTCTGACAACCGCTTCTGTTGAGTTAGTGAACACGATGCAAGTAATCGAAAGGACATGGTGAAACGGATGAAGAGGTTTATGACAGGGCGGGCGAGTTTCGGCCTGCTTATGTCGGTTTTGGCCCTGGCTACGGTGCTGGGCGGCAAGGTTGCACGTGCGGACGGCTATACTGCGGCCCTGAGTCTGGGCAGTAACTACGTACCTGTCACTGTCGACGAAGATGTATCAAATGTCTGGACACCGACAAATGTCGGCGGAGGCCCCATCACGATTAGTTCCATCAACAACAGCCAATTGGCTTGGGTCTATTGCGTTGGCTTTTACACAGACGTACCTGTGCCTTACGACTATACCAACACAATCGTCACGAGTGACGGCGTCGTGAACGGCGCGGCTGTGAACAACGCCGGAGAAATCGCCTGGTTGCTGGACCATTATGCTTCGGCCTCTGTGGGGAACACGAACGATGAGCAGGCACTCCAGGCGGCCATCTGGAGTGTGGAGTACAACGGCACGGGTCCGAACAATCAGCTCCGAGGCGATTCCGGCCAAAGTTACTATAGCACGTACCTAGCCGATCTGGCCGCGCTTGGCTCAAATACCGATCCGCTCGCCAATGTCTATTGGTTTAGCCCAAGCACCAGCTCCGGAGGTACATATCAGGGCTTGGTCGGAAACGATAATGGTGCAGTTCCGGAGCCGGCGAGCATTCTCCTGTTAGGGACCCTGCTGCTAGGTGTCCTCCACCTGTTGAAGCGGAAGCTCGCCCCCAGTCGTCAGTCGTAACTGACCACCCGGCATTTCAGGCTTAGGGCGGCATGGGTGGTCTCTTCACGAGATCGACGAAGTGCCGCCCGAACGCAACGGGCTCTGCCTGGAATCCCGTTCGTACGAATACGAAGTTGCACACAATTCATCAGCCCTTGTGGCGTCGCCAAGCAAGCACCTCGTACTTTGCCTTCTGGCGACCTGCTAAAACCTCGGAGTGCATTCAGATGAGACGGCTTAAAAGCCCACAGCGGTTCTTGTGGCCGTTGAACTTTGGTGGGACTAACACGACCCATCCGTGTACCTTCACCTGGCGGGCCTACCATCAGGCACCATTGCTGGGGGGCTGGACCCGTTTCCAAACGTGAAATCGCTGAGAAAACGCTCCGGCTTGGATGCCATGCTCCGTAGTCCGGCGTATGTGCGCACGCGCGACGTCCAGTTCCCAGGTATGGAAGTAAAGGCACGCAGGCGTGCTTTCATCCTCGCTGATCCGGCGGATTCTGGCGGCGGTATAGCAATAGGGCAGGAGCCGCAAGTAACCACCCCCTCCGAATGGTAGCAGCCGGCACCTCCACGATCGGCCAAGACGCCGCACTCAGGGTTGGTGCATGGCGGTTGAATCCGAAGTGCCGAGGCGGCCGTCCTTGATGGGAATTGAAACGCTGGCGCCTGAAGCCACTGGTAGCAACCACTCAAGCGGACTCGCGGTGGTTACGCGGTACGTTCCATTGCTGTCGCCAGTGAGGGTAATCACCGCCGTGGTAGTCGATGTAAGGTCAACCGACATTGTGGCGAAGGGTCCGGTGCAAGCCGGAGTGCAGGCCTGCGTGGTTTGGCCAATGAGGGATATGTTTTCCGTGTATTCACTATCCGCGAAAACACACGGAGCAATCGCCAGGACAACGCCTGCGACTACGATCATCAATAACAGTCTCTTCGGCAGGGCGAGGTGCTTCATGACGTCTCCTTGGGGCTAGGTAAACCCCGATGAACGAATGCAATTGGATCGCCAGCGCTGGGCTTAGCTACACTAACGATATCCGCCTTGCTACCAAGGGATTGCGATCGTTCCGCTTGTGGCCGGTCTGCGGGAAAAGCCAATAAGTTCGGAAAGATTCCGATTATCAGGCCCTAAACCCTCCAATGCGTCACGGGTTTTGCTGCGCGTGTGGGCTGCGGAGGTCTCTTCGAGCGCGGGAGGGCAACGCGACGTGCCTATCCAGATCGAGGTTTCAGGCCGCCTCGGGAACTGACCGTTAAAACACCGTTCGGGTGCCCCGTTCGTTCTTTGGCTGGTTGACCACCTTGGGAGGACCTTAGCTTACCTACCTGCGTCATGTACTGCCGTCGGTGCTGGCTGCAACCCGCCGCCTCTCTCCATCTCCGGAATCAGACGCTAACTCGCGGCATGCGTGGTTGCTGGCGCCGGGTGCAGAACCGCAAGGGTTGCAAACTGGAAATCACGGAGTAAGCGTTCCACCTTAGACGCCATTGTCCGCACACCGGTGTAGGTGCGCGCGCGCGACATCCATCCCGAAGCCACGCGCGGCAACTCTGTATCCAGCTCCCATGGATGGAAGTAGAGACACGCGGGTGCGTTTTCATCTTCGTTGATGCGGCGGATTCCGGCAGCGGTGTAGCAATACGGCAGGAGCCGTAAGTAGCCCCCCCCTCCGACTGGTGCGACCCTGTCTCCCGGAAGCCGGACGGTAGCAGCCGGCACCTCCAGGATCGGCCCAGACGCCCTACGCAAGGTTTGTGCATGGCGGTCGAACCCGGGAATGCCATAGCGGTCGTGCTGGATGGGATAGATGCTGGAGTCGTGGGTGAAACCGCATTCCACCAGGACGTCCAGCGCCCAGAGCGAGCGACTGGTGATGGAAAAACTGGGCGCCCGGTATACACGGGGAGTGACGCCGGCGGCATCCTCGATCGCCTTGACCGCACGCTCCGTGTCTTGTTTGAATTCGCTTGGGGTCAGGTCATACACCAGTTGATGAGCATAACTGTGGCAGCCTACTTCATGTCCGGCGGCGGCGATGCGGCGGACAAGGTCCGGATGATGCTCCGCCACCCATCCCAGGACGAAGAACGTCCCGGACATATTGCGGGTAGCCAGCATTTCGAGCACCCGGTCCGTCTGCGGTTCGACGCGAGAAGGCAGGGAAGCCCAATGCGCATGCCCAGCCGCACCCTGCATCTCAGTCGGGTGGAAGTATTCCTCCACATCTACACTCAGAACGTTGCGCATCTCTTCTACATTCTAGGCACGTTTGCGCCGGTTCAGCACGACGACCGCGAGGTCGAACAGGACGGAGAACACCAGCAAAATAAGCGTGTCCACCGGCTTCCGCAATGACAAAAGGGGCTCCTCTCAGAGGATCGCTGCACCTGATGTGCCAAAAGGGGACTTCCCAGATCCAAGCCCGAAGTTCGGCCCATCCCGGAATCTCAGCGGGTGACTCGAACGGCGCCTTCGGCCCGAGACATGGGCACTTTTTTGAGCGCTGCCGAAACGCCTAACACGTTCTCCACAACGATGGGCAGCGAACCAGCGTGCGCCTGGGCCTGCACTTCGAAACCCAGCACGGCCACCACCCCATTTCCGATGGGTTTCTGGCCTCCAGAGAGGATGCACGCCCACTTAGACAGGCCGGGAGTCGCCTTTTTCGGAGCGCAGGTGAGGCTTTTGCCCACGGCTTGGGCCGCTGGCCCAGCCACAGGTCCGGTTCCGTCCAGTTTCAAAGCCTCGCCCGGAAAACTTGCTTCCCATTGCAGCGCCAAGGGCTCTTTGCCGGAAGGGGAATCCAAAGCGATTTCTACCGCAAGCTTCGCGCCCGGAGCGCCCGATCCGGAAGAAACTCGCACGCTTTGCCCGAGCAGGGGCAACGCGCAAAGCATCACGCCAAGGCTTCGCATGCTCTTTGATTATACGCGGATTATGCGGAGTCGGCAAACAAGTAAGCAAAGATGAATCATTTAGTTGCAGCTTTAGTCACGAGTTGTTGCAAGAGATTCTCCTTTCTGGAAAAGATTTTGTATTATGTGCGGCGCAAGGTGGCACGCTGGAGCGTATCAAGCAGCCAGTTTTATGGCAACCGGCGTGCTCCCGCGACTGTCCAGGCAACCTTATGGCGACAACCACGAAAAGGCGTAATCTGATCCTATTTGCCCTAATAGCGCTGGCCGGGCTCGGGGCCACTAACTGTGCGCGATCCCCTCAGGCCAAAGAGACGCGCTTCATGAGCCGCGGCAAGGAGGCGATGAAGAACAAGGACTATGCCCGCGCATCCCTGGAATTCCTGAACGCCGTCAAGGTCATGCCGCGAGACGCCGAAGCCTATTATCAGCTCGGCTTGGCGTATCTGGCGGCGGGCAGCCTGCAACAGGGCGCCGGCGCGTTGCGCAAGGCTACCGAGATAAATCCGAAACACGTGGATGCGCAACTGCGGCTTTCCACCCTGATGGCTGCCAGCCGCGACACTCGAGCGGTGGAGGATGCGCAAAAGCGGCTGAGCGAAATGCTCGCCCTGGCGCCGGATAATGTGGACATTCTGGACGTCCTGGCGCTCACCAAGCTCCGGCTGGGGAAGCCGGAGGAAGCCGCGGAAGAACTGGCGCAAGCGCTCGCGAAGGTCCCCGCACACCTGCAGTCCTCCGTGGATCTGGCAAAGCTCAAGCTGACGCAGAAGGATTTGGCTGGGGCCCAGCAAGTGCTGCAGAACGCCGTCAAAGCAGCTCCGCAGTCAGCGGATGCGGCTCTTGCGCTGGGCCGTTTTTACCTGTTTTCAGGGAAGCCGGAGCGGGCTCAAGCCGAAGTGCACCGGGCTCTACAGATCGATCCCAACAACGGGCCGGCGCTCCAGACTCTGGCCGGGATGCAGTTCAGTGCGGGCCATGCCGACGAGGCGGAGCGGACCTACCAGCAAATCTCACGGTTGCCGGACAAGAATTTCAAACCAATGCATGCGGCCTTTCTTCTCCGGACCGGCAAGCGTGAAGCGGCGACCGCGGAGTTCGAGAAACTGGCCAAGGAAGCGCCGGAGGACCGCGCGGCCCGGACCCGGCTGGTCGCGGTCTATTCCGCAACGGGAAGAACGGCCGATGCCGAGCGCGTGCTCCAAGCGGCCTTGCAAAAGAACCCCAAGGATGCCGAAGGGCTGTTCCAGAGAAGCCAGTTGTATCTGACTGCCGGCAAATATACCGAAGCGGAAAACGACTTGCGACAGGTGCTGCGTTTCCAGACCGATTCCGCGGCGGCGCACTTTTACCTCGCCAGAGTGTACCGGGCGCGCGGCGCCAGCCTGAATCAGCGCCAAGAACTCACCGAAGCCTTACGGTTGAATCCCAACCTTCTGGATGCGCGGGTCGAACTGGCGCGGCTGCTGATCGCTTCCAAAGGCGCCAGCACCGCCCTTGAAGTGATGGACGAGACGCCGGAGGCGCAGCGCAAAATGTTGCCCGCGATCATGTGGCGGAACTGGGCGTTACTGGCTCTGGATAATAAGGCCGAGGCACGCCGGGCAGTTGACTCAGGGTTGGCAGCTGCGAGAGCACCAGAACTGCTGCTGCAAGACGGGGTGCTTAGGCTCGCCGCAAAGGACTTCGCGGGCGCCCTGGTTTCGATCGATGAGGCTGTGAAGCGGCTTCCGGACGATATTCCGGCATGGGAGCTTCTCGCGCGTACTTATATTGCCCAGAAACAGCCGCAGAAGGCCGTGGAACGGCTGCGGCAGGCGGCACTGCAACGGCCCCAATCCGCAGGGCTGCAATTGTTGCTGGGCCGCTGGCTGATGGCTCTCGGCAAGCCCGCCGAAGCGAGGACCGCGTTCGAAGCCGCCAAGAAGGCCGACCCGAAATCCACGGTAGCAGACATGGCTCTGGCGCGGTTGGACGTGACCCAAGGCAGCCTGGATCCGGCGCGGCAGCGCCTGGCGACGGTCCTGGCCGCGCATCCGCAAAATACTGCGGCAGGGTTGTTGCTGGGTGAAATCGCCGATAAAACCGGCGACCGGACAGGCGCTATCGCCCAGTATCGGGCCGTCTTGGCGATCGACCGCAACAGCACCGAGGCGTTGAACAACCTGGCCTACTTGCTCTCCAAAGAGGACCCGGACGAAGCCTTGAAATATGCGCAGCAGGCCGGAGAATTGGCGCCTGACAGCCCCGCTGTGCAGGACACGCTGGGCTGGGCTTACTACTGCAAGGGAAACTACGAAGGGGCTATCCGCTATCTGAAGACCGCGGTGGATAAGGACGGCACTCCACAGCGGAAATATCATCTAGGCATGGCCTATGTGAAAGCCGGTAACCAAGTTCTTGGCCAAAGGATGCTGACCGCCGCGCTGGCAGCAGATCCAGCCTTGGCCACGACTCAAGGCCGCTAAGCCACACAGGAAAGCATGGACCGTTTCCGGATACGAAAATACATGTGATCAGTTCAAATGTCTGCTGCTCTTGGTGCCGCTGTCGGCCATAGCCTTGCGCCGCGGCGTATAACAGGCAATCGGCGGCAGCCTGAGCGGTTCGGATTCAGCCCGGTTGCGAGGCTACAGGCCCACAGGACCCTATCTTCGAGTAGCCTATGTCCCAGGGGCGCTATCCCAACGGAATCACGAGCGGACCGGACGGCGCACTGTGGTTCACCGCCGCCTACGGCATCGGAAGCATCACGACGTCCGGGTTCCCTCTCCTACCACCCCGTGCCGTTCACACTCCAAGGTGCCATCGCCGTCGGACCGGATGAGGCGCTGTGGTTCACTTCACCGGCTGACGGGTCGTTCGGCAGTGTCGGTCGCATCCCGAGCTCTGACCCAATATCCGACGCGAACCTTCAATAGCTTTCCCCAGGCAATTACTGCCTGACCAGACGGTGCCAGGGGTTGACCGAGAGCGGGGCTGACAATCTCGGCCACATCCCCACTACCGCACTGTTAGAGGAGTTTGCTGTTGACGACGCATTGACAACGCCCAACTGGATTACAACGCCACCGGACGGTGCCCTTGGTTTACCGAATTGTCCCTCCGTGCAGCCAGGGATCGGCCGCATTACCACTGCCGGTGTCGTTACCTCGTTGGTTCTGTCGCCGGAGGGAGACACTGGTCAGATCACCGCGAGACCGGATGGAGTGCTGGTACCGTAGGTGTTTTCGACTCTGTCGGCCGCGTCACTATCTCCGGCGGCGTCACCGAGCGTTCTCTTCCAAGCGCCAGTAGTTTCCCAACGGGACTGCGGCGGGTTCAGATGGCGCTCTCTGTGGCTGGTTGAAAACAACGCCGGATCGCCCGTGCGACAGCCTGGGCTGCGTCTGAGCTTTGCGACCACTGAGAGTCTCTGTGCAGGCTTTCAGAAGATCTCGCGAGGCCGCTACCCGCAGACAGGGCGACACCACCAACCGCCGATGAAGTTTGCCCTTGAGTGAAGAGACGATTCGCAAATCGCTGGTGGGCACTTGGCGACCGGAGCACCTTTTCACGCTGAAGCAATCGCGGCAGATGTACCAACATTACCAGGAGCAGATCGCGGCTTGCGATGATGAGATCGATAAGCTGTTGGTGGCGTTCCAGCCACGGGTGGACCCGCAGAAAAGCCTATGCCGCCAGACCGGAAGAAAAGAAAACGCGGACGCAAGAAGAAGAACGCCAATCTGAAACAAGTTTCGACCTGCGCACGGAGTCTTACAAGCTGTTCGGCGTGGACCTGAAGCAGATTCCCGGACTGATGGCGATGGTCTTGACGCTGTTCAGCGAACTGGGACGGGACATGTCGCGACGGAAGACGGCGGGACACTTTGTGTCCTGGCTGGCATTGTGTCCGGACACGACATCAGTGGAGCGCGCGTGCTGTGGCGGGGTAGGCGCAGAGTGCACAACCGGGCCGGGGACTTATTCCGCATGGCGGCATATTCTCTGCATCACGACCAAAGCCCGTTGGGCGACTATCTGCGGCGGATGACGAGCAAGCTGGGGCCGGCGGGGGCCACCGTGGCGACCGCTCACAAGATCGCGATCATCTTTTACACGATGGTGAAGAAGCAAGTGGAATACGACGAAACGCTGTGGGCGCAACGCGATGCCGAACGCGAGAAACGGTTCGAAGCAAAACTCAGACGACAGGCCCAGCAACCGGGCTGCAAACTGGTGCCAATCGAAGAAAAACCTGCTGCGTAACTACCTGATGCGGATTCCGGCGAAGGAAATCGCTCATTCCGATCTGATGTCGATCAAGATTGAAGCATCGTTTCGCTGGACAGTTATATGTGGACTGATTGATCGGCTTGAGTCAAGTAAAGCTTGACCGGCGGCGGCGACCGGGCCGTCGCAGGGCCGACCAACGGGAGGCCTGTCTCCGTCGCACGCAGACGTTGTCTCGGCGGCGGGCGTGGTTGGCGTGGGGGTGGGAGTTGAGCCGTGGCGGTCACTTGCCGTCCTCCTCGGCCGGT
>Ga0187887_10003630_pt1 | contig 11882 bp, 12 predicted proteins | sample June2016WEW_7_10_FD_132977 | JGI IMG/M metagenome (GOLD analysis project Ga0187887, IMG submission 132977) | Peatland microbial communities from SPRUCE experiment site at the Marcell Experimental Forest, Minnesota, USA - June2016WEW_7_10 | ecosystem: Environmental > Terrestrial > Soil >... | reverse complement strand
GTACGTTCAGGACTTTCACGATGTCTTGATCAAGCCAAGGGGATATCAGGGATGGGTATCGCGGGGAATGGTTCAAGGTTGCATTGAATGGGTGAAGACAGATGTCTATCAATTCATCCCATTCCCGACCCTTCTTACTAAGATAAGCGCATTAATGTACGCTTACATCAATTTCCATCCATTTACGGACGGCAACAAAAGAACCGCTCTAATGACTACAACATTCTTCTGTTTCATAAACGGATACGAAATGACCATCACTGACGACGCACCAGAATTCACCAGAGATGTCGCAAGACGAACTGCAGATAACCTGGACCATGACACAGCCGCAGAGATTCAAAATATTTCTGACTGGCTAGAACCTAGAATGTCAACCGATCGCTTACTTCGTTTCACAAACCACATGATACACTTGGGCTTGCCGAAAGATGCTTCTGAAGAAGTGATATTCGCAAGTCCACAATGGCGAATCTACTACAGATTTTGGTACAGTGAAACAATGAACCGCTTGATGCGATACATAAGATGAGAGAATTCTTGCAAGACCAGTAACTATTTCCTTTCTTGAGGAAATCTCCCTCAAAGCAATATTCCAATCTAAAACACGATAACCAATCTCTTAGGTCGCATTTCATATAAATAAGAAAAATCTTACTAGCGGTGATGCGCATGGGGTCGAGACAAAAGCAAAAAGTTCTACTGGAAAGCGTGACTGTCTCGGAAAAGGGACAAATCTCAATACCAATGAGTGTAAGGGAAAGGCTTTCGATCAAGAAGGGCGACAAACTGGTAGTGATTGTGTCTGATGACAAGATGTTGCTCCAGAAATCTGACAAGGCAGGATCAAGAATGGAAAAAGAATTCGATTACCTATTGAAATTGTCAGAAAAATCCGCGAAGCGCCTTTGGGAAAACGAGAAGGACAATATCTGGAACAACGTATAAACAACCCCAAATACTCAAGCTTGTATGAAAGTTTAAACTACAATCATTGACCATTTATAGAACCCGTCATTGCTTTTTATTTGAAAAAATAATTATTTTTCCGCAACGGCGTGATACTTTTCACGGCAGAGCTCAAATCAAGCTCTGTAGAGCTCAAACAATGCGTTTCATCGAGCTTCCATTGCAGAACAGCTAGATCCAATGAGAAACCTACCAAGGAGCTCTCCCTGTCTGCAGTGCAATTTGATTGTACCTCTTCACCGTCTTGTAAGCATCGTACGCCTGCCAGAGCCAGCCGGCAAACATGATCAGTCCAAAGAGGACCAGTCCAACATACCCGATCAAGATCACGGTAAGCAAGAGACTGACCCAGAACAGCCCGGCGAAGATCAACCCAGCCACAAGAAGTAAGACTCCTTTCCCGAATTTACCAGCATACATATGCCCCACTCCCTACAAACCAAAGAAACCGAGGATGATCGCCAGAACAACAGCCACACCCTCGCTCTTTTGAGGTAACATGGTCACTGTTCCCACCGGATAAACTGGAGGAACCGAAACTTGAGAAAGACTCGCGCCGCAAGATGGACAGAAAGCCGAGCTCGACAGAACTTCTCTACCGCAACTGGGACAGAAGGGCATCGGATCTATGATATGCGCAGATCTATTTCAGGACTCGCTTTCTTAAGATAACAAGAGCGATTTAGCAAGCTTCTTTCGCATTTCCTTTTCTGATATTATCGTGTCATTCTTATCATTTAGTCTTCCAGCAGCCACCAAGTAATCTTCGTAATCCTCAAGATATTCCTCCAGTGCCTTGTTGATCAATTGTGATTTCGGGCGGTCCATCACTCTTGCCAAGCGATCGAGCCGCTTCGCTATCGTCGATGAAAGTCTTATCGAGGTAGTTCTCTGGCTCGCTGGCATCAATAGCCGCCATCAACCAGTATCGTCTGTCCGGTTATGAAGGAGGACTGGTCTGAAGCCAAGAACAATACCAGATTGGACACCTCCCGGATATCGCCTAGTCTTCTCAGGCTTGATTCCTGTTTGAGCGATTCTACTCCTTTCTTCGTGTACCACTTGATCGAACCCGCATCTATGTTGCCTGGAGCTACTGCATTAACACGAACTTTTGGACCATAAACATAGGCGAGGCTCTTCGTAAGAGCTATCAGAGCTGCCTTTGCAGCTGTGTAAGGCAAACCTTCAGTGTGACCATATATCGCAGCTGACGACGAAAAGTTCACGATGCTACCACCACTCTTTTTCATCAGTCTGGCTGCTTCTCTAGTACAGTTGAACGAGCCTATCACGTCTACAGAATAGACATCAACCCACTCTGATTTCATGAGCTCGTCGGGTTTCTTGAACCAGACAGTCTTATCCGAATGTCCCGCCACATTCACCAAAATGTCTGGAGCTCGGGATCGAAAATATTTGGAGAAGAATGATCGAACCTTCTCCTCATCGGAAATATCCAATCTGCACGCCTTTACATCAAGGCCTTCTTCCTTAGCCTGACTCAAGAGCGGATCTATCCTAGCCTTTCTCCTGTTGTAGGTTGCGAAAACCTTGGCTCCACTCTTGGCAAGAAGCAGTGCAACGTCGGCGCCAATATCTCCGCTTGCTCCAGTAACAACTGCAACCTTTTGTTTCAGGACATTCATGAAATCCATTGTGAAACGATTATCTTGCTCAATTTGAACTTTAGGTTTGGAGCGAACATGGTTTATCTATCAGGCGTTGCCACTTTTCCCGCTACGAAATGAATATCGAAGATGTTTCCGAACTAAAAGTCATCAGGAGACATTATTGTTTCAACTGCAAGATATTCGAACATCAAGATGCTTTACTTCATTTAGATTCCCTGACGGTCACCATCGAGAACCCCTGCGAATGCATGTGCCACCGGGGTGGAAGATAATCATGGAAGAAAACAATCTGAGATATCGGGAAATTGTCGAGGTAAGACAATGTCCTCACGGGAAGGGTCTGTTCGCTTTAGTGGACATGTCACTTCCAACAATGATTGTTGAAATTCATGATGTTGTGTTCACGTCTGCTCCCACATCGCCTTCAAGAAGATACGCTCTAAGAGTTGGAGAGAACGACTACTGGGACGAATGCCCGCCAGAATCAGATCTTTACTGGTCAAACTTCATAGATCATAGTAACGAGCCAAACACGGCATTCATCTTTGACATGGAAAGAAAGACTTCATGGTTCGTCACTACCAAACCTGTCAAGAACGGCGAGGAGCTATTCATCAAGTACGACGATTATTACCCTACAAATCCCACAAGATTTGATCGGCGTAATCTTACATTTCTTTATCCGGTGATTTCTCGGAACCTTCCGAGATGGTCTCGGAAATGGCCTCTTTCTTTGACTGTCCCTTGGGCAGGCGTCCCTTCAGGAACATCACGAAGATGAATGCGACGACGAGCAACCCCACCATGACGACGAAAGTCTGGTCATACGAATTGATCAGCGAACTCTCGAGCGAACTAAGGTATGTTCCACATACCTGCAGCGGCGGAGCTGCAGACAAACACGCAGCGCTGGGCAATGGGTCAAGCGACACAAATCTGGTCGACTGGAATGAAGCCAGCACGGACAACCCGACCGCGCCACCTAACGATTGAAGGAACTGAATCAATCCTCCGGCTTCGCCGACGTCCGCAGTCTTCACCTGATTCTGAGCGGCAAGTAGAAAGACAGGGAAGGTCAGGCCGATACCGAAGCCGAGAGGGATCAACGGCAGAACGATCCCTCCAACAGGAATCACACCGAACGCGAACTTCCACAACGGAGTCGTAACAGCAAGTCTGGTCAATCCGGCCATACCAATGATACCAATGACCAACCCCGTGGCTGCTACAATCCTGTAGGGCAGCCGGGTCAGGAGATTTCCACCAAGAGCGGCGCCGAATACGAGTGGTATAACCAGAAAGTAGAGAATGTCCCGGACGGTCTCCGAAGAGCCAGTGGCGCCTGGTACGAGAACCACGCCGACCACAAGCGAAAGGAAAGTCGCGGTCGGGAAGAAGACCATTCCGATGAAGAAAGTCGTTCCGCCTCCCGCTGCCATAACGCGATGGCTGAACAGCTGAATCGGAACCAGTGGATTATCTGTTCGAAGCTCCCATATCACGAATATAGCGATCAGGGCTGCGCCAAGGCCGAGCAGACCGATTACCTGCGTGCTTGTCCACGCCCATCCACTATCAACTATTTGGTAAAGGGGATACATCACCGCGGCCACCCAACCGACGAGGAGCCCGGCACCCACAACGTCAAATTTCCGGACCACTTCCGGACGAAGCGGCCCAAGTGTCGCTACGATTAGAGCGAAACCAGCAACGCCTATGGGTATGTTCACATAGAACACCCAGCGCCAAGTAGTGTACTGCACAATTGCGCTGCCAATGAGAGGTCCCGCGACGACCGCGATACCAAAGACTCCAGAAAGAGCACCAATCACCCTCGCGCGGGTCTTGGGAGGAAACACAACTGCGACGATGGCGATACCAACTGGGAAAAAGCCGCCGCTGCCAAATCCCTGGATGGCGCGGAAGAGGATTAGCTCGTTGAGGTTCTGGCTGATTCCGGAAAGCATCGAACCAGCGATGAACACTGCAAGTCCACCAAGGAACACATTCCGTCGGCTCCAGATGTCTGACAGTTTGGCAAAGATTGGGATGCTCGCTGTTGTAGCGATGACGTAAGCACTTATTACAAATGTGCCGCTGTTCGGCGCACCAAATTGGCTCAAGATCGTCGAAAGCGCGGTTAGAGCTACAAAGTTGTCCAGTGCACCCATCAAGAGGGCAAGCAGGATCCCTACGGTGATCAGAAGCTCAAACTTGGGAGAAACAGGATCTACATTCACGGCCGGGCCTTCAGAGCTCTCAGTAGGAGAATTTGCAATGTCAGTCAAAGGTTGTCAGATCTCCGAAGTTCCCACAATAACTGTCGGCATAGTACTATTGCGCACAAGTAATGTGTACGACATATAACCATATTGGGCATCTGATATTCTGTCTAGTGTCTCGATTACTTTGAACGCGCTCTCGGTGAGATTTTCATTATCAAAGAATAACTCATGAGAAAATGCGAAACTCTACCAACGCGTATCAATTCTCCAAAATGCACATCGTATCATGTTTATACAATTAAATGCATGAGATTGGTATTGGGTAGTACTGAAAGGGCAGCGATAAGATGGATCAAAAACTGCGCTGGGGCGGCCAAATAATCCAGATGCTTGATCAGCTGGATGGAACGGGCAATTCCATCATAATGGTTCGACACTCGGAGAGGCCGTCATTTGAAAGTATACCACATGATCAATGGGACTCGGTTGACCTGACAGATACGGGAATTGAAGAAGCCAGAAATTTTGGCAGAGCGCTGGTCGCGCATAGTAACGTAAAGGATTTGCAGGTGTTCGGATGGGGCTTCAAGAGATGCCAAACAACTGCTCGAGCCATTTGCGAGGGAGCATCCCACCAGAGCAATCGAACTCATTCGCCAACCAAGATATCACTCAAATCTCCAATTGTAAACGGAGATGAATACAGGAAAGCTCTCTATTCCCTTACGTGGGACCAATTCATTGGAAACTGGCTCAAGGATGGAATGCAACAGGCAGGCATGATTCCCGCCAGCAAGTACGCAGAGGAGATTTATCTTTCACTCTTGAGAGAAGACATTTGCCATCCGAGCAAGACAACTGTGATTGCAACACATGATTTGTTCATCATTCCGCTGGCTCGGTACTATTTCTCTGAATCATTGCATTATGTTGATTTTTTGGACGGCGTCATTCTGCAGGTTAGTGATGATAAATTGAACATTGGGTACAACGGAAAAATAAAAACCGTCCCGCGTCCAGTATCTTAGAAATCAAATACTTCAATCAGGAAAGAAATCTTTCAACCAACTGATTATACCGAGGGTCTTCTCGCATCTTGTCAAGCCACGGCGAATAACGTATGTCAGAAGGACGAATTATTTTCGATTCCAGTGCCGGCACTATCCACTTGTAAAAACCATCATTGTTTCCAGCGCACCCAAAGAAACCCGTTCGCAAGTCCAACAGGCCTTCTTCGTTGGGGGCGAGCTTCTCCGCCTGATCAAACTCTTTCATTGCATCATCCATATGTCCAAAAACCGCTAGGAAATAGGACAACATTTGATGGTTCACATATTCATCCTTACTTAATTCAATGGAACGCATCACATCCTTCATGCACTCTTCTTCCATTTTCTTGCAAGAGAACGCTATAGCTCTGTAGAGTAGTGCAGGCGAGAAATGTGTATCCATTTTCAATATCTCAGTAAACACACCAATTGCCTTGTCGTAATCACGCGAGTACAGGTACATTACCCCTAGAATGTTTCTTGCCGGACTCGATAGAGGGTCAGTTTGCGCTGCGATGGACGCCTCCTTGAGTGCATCATCTAGTCTTCCGAGATCAGCTAGGCAAATCGCATACCAGTGGTGCGCTGATGCGTAGCTTGGATTCAACGAGAGAGCCTTGTTGAACTCTTCTTCAGCTTCTCGCAATTGAAACGCATTCACGAGTTGAAGTCCAAACGATGCGTGTGCTTCCGCGAGCGAGTCGTCCAGTTCTAGCGCCTTTCTTACGGATATGCCTGCCTTATTCAGCGCTTCGCTACGCTCAAACAGGTAAAGCTCCCTCCCAATCGAATAGCAATCAGCAATGCCTGAGTAAGCTTTAGCGAAATTGGGATCCTTTTCCACAGCGGCTTGGAACAACTTCAATGCTTCCTTGATGCCATCTACATTTCGCCTGTTCCAGAAGAATCTGCCCTTCAGGTAAAGCTCGTAGGCTTCAAGGTTGACCGCCTTCTGGGTTGGAATACTCACAGGGAGTAATTTCCCCCTGAGTACTTCGGCGACCTTTCCCGCAATATCGCTCTGAATCTTGAAAATATCGCTCATGTCACCGTCGTAGTTCTGAGCCCAGATGTGTTCCTCTGTTTTCGCGTCTATCAGTTGAACAGTGACTCTGATTTTCTCACCAACCTTTCTCAGACTGCCCTCGAGGATGGTACCAACTCTCAAAGTCCGTCCGATTTCCGAGACATCCTTGTCTGTGTTTTTGAGTCTCATTGCGGATGTCCTCGCAATCACGCGGAGACCTTCAACCATGGATATAGCAGTGATCAGTTCCTCGGTCATTCCATCAGCAAGATACTCGTCTTGAGGATTCGGGCTAAAATTTGAAAGTGGGAGGACAGCAATCCTCTCTCTCAGAGCACCTTCTTCAACGTCACTCTTCTGATTGGGGATCACGGGAGCAGATAACATGACTCTGTAGATATCAATTCGCGTGCTAACGTTCTTCAGTTGCTGCGAAGGAAGCTTCTCGAATACTAAGGAAAGTTTGTTGTTCACTTGATCGTAGACCTGCTGGCTGATGCAAATGCCACCAGGCTCTGCGAGAGGCTCTATCCGGGAGGCAATGTTGACCGCGTCACCAAATACATCATCATCACGATGTACCACGTCGCCCACGTGTATTCCAATGCGCAGTTTGAAATGCTCGTCTTTGGAAGCTGATGATAGGTATTCGCGTACGCCGCTCTGAATCTCGACCGCGCACTTGACTGCTTCCAGTGCACTCTCAAACTCTGCAAGGTGCGCGTCACCCATCGTTTTTACTGGAATTCCTCCATGTGACTTGATTGCGGGGAGAAGAATGCCGCTCTGTTTCTCAAGAAGACTTAGAGCCAGATCTTCGTTTCGCTGGGAGATTGAAGTATAACCCACCATGTCCGTGAACATCACGGCAGCGAGTCGTCTTTTTTCGTAGCTCAATTGCGGCCAGAATCTTGTGAATCCCCCCTGCGTAAAATGGTTATTCCCATCCAGAAGAGCTGACACCAGTTAGATAACGAGAGATAAAATCCTTATTTCGAGGGAAGAAAGTCCGCAAAAGTAGTATGACGATATCTGACAGCGAAGTAAAGGAAGCCATTCCACTTCTAGAGCAGGTTCCCATTTTTTCTTCCTTGAAGAGAGCACAGTTGATGAAACTAGCGAAATCCTCAGTCATTCGCTCGTTTGACCAGGGAGAGACAATAACAAAGCAGGGTGACCAAGGAGTAGCGTTCTATCTTGTCCTTGAAGGGCTCGTGGAGGTAAAGCGATCAAATAGATCTCTAGCAAAGTTTGGGCGCGGTCAATTTTTCGGTGAACTTTCTGTGATGGACGATCACCCCAGAACAGCCGACGTAATAGCAATTGAAAAATCAAAATGCTTCCTGCTGTCCAGTTGGATTTTCCACGGCTCGGTAAAGTCCAATCCAGATATTGCTCTTGCCATGCTCAAAGAGATGGCGCGCCGATTGCGCGAAACTGACGAATCTCTTGGCGATCTATGAGAAAGGTATCTACTCTAGATTCGCAGTTTTGGCCTCTCTAGCTCGACTCTGCCATCTTCAAGACTCGAAGAGCGGTAAGTGTGATCCATTTACTGGGTTTTCCTTGTACTTCCAGAGCAAAGGGTTTCGCATTCCTTCGCAAACGATACTGAGCACCTGAGCCAATATCTGGATGAATCCCATCAAGTAGCCACTTTCCATCGATACGCTTTTCATTCAAGATCTTTAGAGCAGCCGAGAGCCGCTTATCGCTACCATATCCCAGCTTTGTAATTACGTCCAGCCCGACCAGTACGTCATAGTAGTAATGATTGGGGTAATGGAACTTAAACCATGGCAGATATCTTCCTTCATGAAACAGCTTTCGTTCCAGATAGAATTCAGCGCCTCGATCAATCGAGCTCTTGATACTCCTTGTCCGCTTTGATTTTGGAAGCACCGCAAACGCTGCAAGACCTTCCCAGCAGTCCAGCGTACCATGGCTTGATTCGAAGCAGTGCCACCCGCCGTCATCCTTCTGGTCCTCGACAAGCCGATCAAAAAGCTTCTTCACGCGAAAATCGTCTTCATACCCGAAGCGAGTCAGCATACGGGCGGCGTTTCCAACGATGCACACTTCGTCGTTGAATATGTTCTCACCTGATGGCAACGCAAGCCAGTCCTTGAAGAAGAGGTCAGCCGCTTTCTTGATCTTCTTGTTCTTCGAAGTGAGACCAAGATCGGAAAGAACTATAGCTCGCCAGTTCGTCGCGGTATATTTTGGTCGGTAAAGCGATTTCCTCGATTCCCAGTATCCTTTCTCCTTCTGCTCACGCAGAATGTCAAAAGCCCAGCCGTTCTTTGAAATGTTGGCATAGGCTTGCCTTACCTCATCGTCGCCTTGCGATCTATCCAGTAAATCAACAAGAGTATAATACCGAACGGCTGGTTGATCCTCCTCCAACAACCAATCCACGACTTCTCGTTCTATCTTCATCAAGCTGCAAGAATCAAGCCCTGGAATTAAAGAATTATGAGAATTCCGAAGTAAAGCTGAAGAGGTACCCGAGTGAGACTATCAACAAGTTGCAGTCCAATAATATTACCTTGAGGCCTGGCAGCCCAAAAGATGCGGCCGAATGTGGAAGAATTTGTTATGAAGCCTTCAAGAACATCTCTGAGAAGTACGGCTTTCCCACCGACCTGCCCTCCTTAGAAGTGGCAATAGGTGCGGTGTCATTTTCTCTGGAACACCCAAAGTTCTATTCCGTCGTTGCCGAGAGAAATGGGAAAATAATCGGGAGCAATTTCATGGACGAACGCAATGCGATCGCCGGTGTTGGTCCAATCTCGGTGGACCCAAGCGAACAAGACAGCGGAATTGGAAAGATGCTAATGCAAAACGTGCTATCGAGGGTGGAACAGTCAAAGTTCTCGGGAGTCAGACTGGTCCAGGCAGCGTATCACGGCCGCTCTCTCAGCCTGTACACGAAGCTGGGGTTTGTCACAAGAGAAACTCTCTCGGTCATGCAGGGCAAACCAATCAATGAATTAATTCCTGGCCGACATGTACGCGAAGCTACAAGATCTGATTTGGAGGACTGCAACCGGGTTTGCAGGTCAGTTCACGGTATCGACAGGAGCGGAGAAGTTGAAGATGCAATTGATCAGAAAGAGGGCATTGTCGTAGAACGTGGTGGAAAGATAAGAGGCTACTCAACAGGGCTTGCTTTCTTCGGACACTCAGTCGGACTAGGAAACGACGAACTGATCGCTATTGTAGCATCAGGAAGAGAGTACAGAGGACCAGGCATCATAGTTCCAACCAGAAACTATGAGCTGTTTAATTGGTGTCTCTCACATGGGCTGCGAGTTGTCGAGCAATTAACACTCATGACAATCGGATTGTACAACGAACCTGCTGGTGCCTACCTTCCTTCAATCCTCTATTGAGTATAAGCAGTCAGAATCAACTATTCGAATTGAAGATTATGGTGATACATTTGATTCAAAGGCATGATGACCAAAAGCGAAGATCCAACCGAAATGTGCGAACGCGCGTTCGGGGAGATTTTTCGTTCGGCAAAATATGCTGGAAGAAAACATCCAAGTTGATTGTTATCACTAGTTCATTTTTCTTCTTGTCTTTGGACAAGGAGCGTCAAAGCTGATACTCCCACAACAATCACCGAGTCCCCTTTAGATATTGGCAATGCAGCGCCTCTTTCACTAATTCTGGCTTTCCAGATCACTCCATCTATAGAAACCTCCCCGATATTCTTTCCAATCAAGTCGGTGAGTGCGACTCCAAGTTTACCCTTCAACGATTCGACTCCAGTGTCGGGCTTTTTGAGAAGTGCCCATACAACAAAGTACACGCCAAGAGCGACGATGATTATGACAAACACAATTAGTAAGATAATCGGACCGAAATCGCCTAGTTGCAAAGAGACTGACTGAATCAATTTGAGAGCGTCTGACAGAATGATACCACGGCGTCATAGAAAAAGAGGCCGCTTGAGCCAGTAGAATCCAGAAATGAGCGTTCATTGACTGGATAGCCTACAACACCACCCATATTCCTGAAAAACGGCAAGATTGCATATCTTCTCTAATGGACTCGAAGAAGGTCATATGGTAGAATCGAACAAACCTCTTGGATCGATTTTCTTGACTTTCAAAGGGATCTGATTGAGCAGTTCCGTACTATTCGCTGTCGAGATTGCACTGTACCTCTTCGCCTTTGGGCTTACTCTTACATCAGGCTACCTAGTCTACCGACAACGTCTAACCTCGTTTCAAATTGTCAGACAGTTTGTCCTAGGAGTCTACGTCCTGATTGTAATCCTGATCGCACTAGAGTTTGCCCGCGTTATGTTTGGCGGATCAGCTTTGATGGTGATCTACCCAGGGTTGAGCATTTCGGTCGGCCTCGCACAAGCCATGCTTCTTTTCGCCGGTGCTATTGCGGTTTACCTTGAACCGATTAATTCTAGCTACAAGAGTTTTCCATCCATCTTGGTGAGAGCCAAGAAACATGCCGCAATGTTCATGATCTTTCTTGCTATTGCGACAATAGCTGTGCTTTACATCGTCTTGGGGCCCAGAGATATAGTAACAGCTACCGACATGGCAGGCAGATCTATCCCTGCGATGGGAGTTAGCCATGACTCCATCTCTCTAATCGTGGGTCTCTTGGGTTTCTTTCTGGGCTATCCAGTTTTGCTACTGCTGCTGGCTGCGAGGAAAATCCAGATACCTGTATTCAGCAGAAGCCTGACGTTTCTCGCAATTGGCTGGGGTTCCGTGTCAACTGTCTATGTAATAGTTGAAAGTTATCTCTGGTTATACTCGGTTGATACCACAGCCGTACTTTATTCTCTTAATGCAGTCATATTCTTCCTTGTCACGCGAGAATTTCGCAACGCCGCAGTTCTGGGAGGAATGGTCGAGAATCTAAACACCCTAAAAACTATACCAAATTTCTCGGTGCGTGTCGGTAGACAAACAGGTTTTCTCAGAGGAACAGTTTCTCT
>Ga0187887_10003627_pt1 | contig 11887 bp, 12 predicted proteins | sample June2016WEW_7_10_FD_132977 | JGI IMG/M metagenome (GOLD analysis project Ga0187887, IMG submission 132977) | Peatland microbial communities from SPRUCE experiment site at the Marcell Experimental Forest, Minnesota, USA - June2016WEW_7_10 | ecosystem: Environmental > Terrestrial > Soil >... | reverse complement strand
CACGCTGGTCACTTCAAATGAAGAGGTGAACCGGAAGTTCTACACCGAGATATTGGAGTTGCGAAGAGTAAAGTTGAGTGTCAATCAGGATGATATCTTCCATCGCCACTTGTTTTATGCTGATGAAAAAGGAACCACAGGCAGCGCGATCACTTTCTTTGAATGGCCAGATCTTCCAAGAGGACAAATCGGTTTGGGGGCTCCGCATCATCTAGCGTACACCGCTCCGAGTGTGGACTCTCTTGTAAAATGGAGAGCTTGGCTTCGCTCGCAAGGTGTCTCACTTGTAGGACCAATTGTTCGGGATGATCTTGTTTCACTGTACTTGAGAGACCCGGATGGTGTCATCGTCGAAATCATTGCTTCGAACAAGGAGTCCGTGAGTGTTGATTACATCAATGATGTATCATTACCGAAGGTTGACAGGGTATCTCAAGATATGAGACTGACTAAGTTCAATCATGCAACACCCATCACAAATGATCTGAATTTGACCGCGCATTTTTATGATAAATTCCTAGGTTTGAAGAACTCTTTTACGAAGCCAAATCCTGACCAAGATGGAACTTTCATAGCTGCAATGGGAAACGAACAGGAACCAGATTTCATACGGTACATTTCATCAGACAAAGTCTATGACGGGTTTGTAGGAAGAGGAAATATTCATCATATTGCGATGGCTGTCGAAGATGATGCTGACCAGTTGAAGATCAAGAGGCGTCTGGATATAGCGGGCTTTCACAATTCCGGTATAATCGACAGGTTCTGGTTCCATTCTCTTTATTTCCGAGACCCTGACGGTAACCTCCTTGAAATCGCAACTAAAGGCCCTGGTTATGGCGCGGATGAGCCAAAAGACAAGCTCGGGCAAAAGCTGGTACTTCCGTCTTGGCTCGAAGCCCAAAGGAAGGAAATTGAGAGCGCCCTGAATGTGACAGACAGCAAGAATAAAGGTACGTGGCCGCCAAAATATCCTGCAGCTTTTTCTCCTCCAGAGTCTATTGTGCTAGCTAACGAAGCCGGATAGTGTCCAAGCAGTAAATTGAAACGAGCTACCAAGAACGATGATCTGGGTTTCATTCACAACTTCATTCCAGCCAAGAACAGCGATGGTAGAATACTCCTCCTACTACATGGAACTGGTGGAAATGAAGACGACCTGCTGACCATAGCTCAGATGATTGATGAAAGAGCGTCAATCCTAGCGCCACGCGGAAAGGTGCTAGAAAGTGGCATGCCCAGATTTTTCAAACGGTTCGCAGAAGGTGTTTTTGATCTGGAAGACCTAAAGTTTCGAACAAATGAGCTGGCGGGTTTTATCAGGAAAGCTGGCGAGAAATACGAGTTTGATTTGCGTTCGGTGGTCACTGTCGGCTATTCGAACGGAGCAAACATTGGAGCAAGCCTGCTTCTGAAGCCCGAATCAATGAAGAGTGCGATCCTGTTTCGTGCCATGATTTCTCTTGTGCCAGATAAGATTCCAGACCTTTCAGGGAAGAGTGTGTTCATATCAGGAGGTCGGTTCGATCCATTCATTCCACAGAACAAGACGATTGAGTTGGGACAAACATTGGAGAAAGCAGGTGCTGAAGTGAAGATGAACTGGGAGGACTCGGCGCATGCCTTGGTCGAAAAGGAGATCGTGAAAGCAAAGACTTGGATTCGCTCTTCGTGATAATGATAAATCGTACTTTTCTACTGAAAGAGATTGCTTGGGAACTTTGAAGAAATATGATCTGATAATCATTGGTAGCGGATCCGCCACAAATCTGTTAGACGCCTTGATAAGTCGGAATCCAAAAATCAAGATAGCTATCATAGACAAGGACGAACCTGGAGGTATTTGTCTGACCAGAGGTTGCATTCCTTCCAAGATACTGCTCTACTCCGCTGAAATTGTGAGGACGGTTGAAGAAGCTAAAGAGTTGGGTGTAGAGATCGAGATCAAGAATATTGATTTCCCAAGAATAATGAACCGGATGCGAGCGCTGATTGGTAGCGGCATTGATTCCATTCGTGAAGGTCTCTCCTCCTCTCCAAACATCGATTACTACCACACGATAGCTGAGTTCGTTTCCCCGTACACCCTGAAGGTAGAAGAGAAGACGATAAAGTCAAAGATGATCATTCTGTGTGTTGGATCAAAGGCAATCATTCCTCCGATTGAAAATTTGGAATCTGTTGGGTTCATTACCAGCGACACCATACTGAACCTGAATTCGCTACCCGAGAGCGTCGCGATAGTTGGTGGTGGATACATCGCCGCTGAATATGGGCACTTTCTTGCTAGTATGGGATCGAAAGTAACAATAATTGGAAGAAACAAGAGATTTCTTCCAAATGAAGAACCAGAAATTTCATCACTGGCAAAAAGAGAACTTGGCAAACACATTACAATATTGACAAACTGCGAAGTCAAGAAGGCAACGAAAACTTCTGCCGGGTTGAAGAAGCTGATTTCTATCAATAGAGAAACTGGTAAGGAACATTTTGTCGAAGCTCAAGAGATCATGATTGCATCAGGTAGAGGTCCAGTCACAGATATTCTTCATCCTGAGCGAGCTGGAATCAAGACCACGAAGGACGGATGGATAGAAGTCGATGAGTACTTTGAAACGTCTCAGCCGAACGTCTGGTCATTCGGAGATGCTGATGGAATGTATCTTTTCAGACACGTCGCAAATTATGAATCTGAAATTGCATATTACAACGCGATCCTAAAGAAGAGAGTCAAGGTCGACTATCATGCTGTGCCGCATGCAGTCTTCACATATCCTGAAATTGCGAGTGTGGGGTTGCAGGAGAAAGATGCTGTTGAGAAGTATGGAAAGGATGCAATACTCGTTGGTTTCTACAAGTATGAGAATACAGCAAAAGGTGAAGCTATCAACGCCAAGGACTATTTTGTGAAGGTAATTGTCGATGGGTCAGACCAAAGAATTCTCGGGGCCCACATAATTGGTCCTTGGGCCTCGATACTGATACAGGAGATTGTGAATGTTATGTATACCGAAGGCATGAGTTATGACATAATCGACAGAGCAATTCACATTCACCCAGCAATGAATGAAGTGGTCCAGCGGGCGTTCGGTTCACTCATGCCTGTTGAACATTACCATGAGCGCGGACTAACGGAAATGGAGTGAGAACATTCGAATGGAATGCGGAGAAGGTGTGATTTGCTCAGGTACCTTATTCGACTGGACAATGTGAAGAAATGCAGACCTCATCAGATTAGAGAAATCTCCATAGGCTTTTCAAAGACGGCAGAAAGATTTGACACTTCATTAAAAAACTTCAGGATCAGTGAAGTCGCGATTGAATTTGATCTGTTCGTGAAGGACGTGGGGTCAAAGAAGCAAGCAGTCGAGGCACTAGTTTCAGAACATGGTTCACTCTTGAGTGAGCGAAATCTAAGTAAAGAACTAGTAGAGGTTCAAGACAAACAAGCAACAGTGAAACTCGTAATCGAATTATTCAACGAGCAGAGATATTGGGATTGCCATGAAGCGATGGAAGGTATATGGCGAAAAGAAAAGGATCCCGTGGAAAAAGATCTCCAGCAGGGAGTGATACTGGCCGCTTCTGCCCTTGTACATGCACAGAAAAGCGAAGAAGATGTTTGTTTTGGAATGCTTCCCAGAACATTGGAGAAGTTGTCATCTTTTGAAAAGCAATATTATCTTGGATTGAATGTTGATTTGCTCAAGAATCACTTGCAAGAAATGCTAGAGACTCGCCGAATCCTGTTTCGTAGGATATGAAGCGCTTTCAGGCAGGTAAAGGTCTTAGAGTTTTGTTTGAGGACGGATTGATATGACGCTACAACTAAAATCAACATTGAGTATTTTGTTGCTTTTATCTGCGGTTTCGCTTTCTGTCGGAGGTTATCTTCTTTACTTGCATTCGCTTGTTCCATTGTATCTCGTGGAGACTACTCTAGTAGCTGTAATCATATTGTACATCCTATCTTACTTTGTGGCAATGGGAAACATGATTTCAATCAACGTTTCAACTGTACTAGGTGTTGTTGCCCCAATAATGTCAGCTAGTACTCCGGCGCATGTTGGAGTCTTGCAGCAGATTGGAACTGGTGGTTTGATTTCTTTCCTAGGGTTGCTGCAACTTTTGGGGTTTTACATTTTCCCAATTGTATTCGTAATTCTACGCGTTGTGTTTAGATCTAAACTGAATGGTGGCTGGAGCAAGTAAAGCAATGAGCAAAATTCTAGTGCCCAGTCAAGAAGTTGGACATTCAAGTGTAATGATCGCGAAGCGGAGCCTATCACTGAGCAAGACCTATGTCGTGATTGCAATAATTCTGTCGGTAATTGGCATCACACTCTCAAACATAGGTCATGCATTACTTGGTTTGAATCTCAACCAGATTCCCCAAACACAAATTGTGAATTCAAGCGACCTTCAAGTCATCTCGGCCCTCCCGCTGATTTCAGTTCCCCTAATGGTATTTTCCACGCTCACGTTTGCTACTCCAGTCATGCTCTTGTACGTGTACGACAAGAACAATGGTGTGCTGGAGTATTTCCTTTCGCTTGGAATGAACCAGACCGATATTTACAAAGGTTACCTTAAGGCTGCGCTCCTTCTTGCTTCTCTAATGTTTTCCTATGAAATACTCGTTAGTATTGGAATTGGTCTTGCGGCGGGATCGAACACCACAACCTTGGCAGAAACATCAATCCTTACTCCAACCATAGGATACCCCGCTGTTTCTTTTGTAACTATTGCAATGATGGCATTTAGCTCCCTTCAAAAACAGCGTGTCGGCTCAAACCAACCTCTTGGAATGGGTTTTGGTGTTATGCTCGTGCTACCCACCTATCTCATTCCCCTCGTTGCTCCGGCTTTCGTGATAGTTGGCGACTTGATTGTAGCTGCAATAATTATTACGTTGTCGCTCATTCTGTTTATCCTTGCGAGCAGGTTGATTAGAAGAGAAAAGCTTCTCCCCTAGTAACCAGTCTATTTTCTGGGCTACCTTCGGAATGAATGTTAAGAAAGTTCCATCGATTTTATCACTAATATAATAAATAGGCAGCTTTTCACGCTTCAATCATTATGATCGTCGGCGTCCCCAGAGAGATCGTTTCTGGGGAAAACCGCGTTTCTTTGGTTCCTGATTCCGTTTCAAAGCTTAAGGGAATCAGCGTGGTAATTGAAACTGGAGCCGGAATGGCGTCCGGTTTCACTGACCAGATGTACTCTAGTGCTGGCGGTACAATCATTGCGACGCAAAAAGACCTCTACGACAAATCAGATGTTGTGCTGAAAGTTCAGCCGCCGACAGAATATGAGACTGACCTTTTCAAGAAGGGTTCTACACTAATATCATTTCTTTACCCTTTGAGCAACCTTGAGACAGTTCAAAAGCTTAGAGTCCGAGAGGTGAACGTTTTTGCAATGGATTTGATGCCGAGGATCAGTCGGGCGCAGTCAATGGACGCACTTTCATCTCAGGCGACTGTTGCCGGTTACAAAGCTGTGATACTGGCGGCAGAGTCGTTGCCAAAACTTTTCCCAATGCTGATGACTGCAGCTGGCACAATTTCGCCAGCCAAAGTCTTCGTCGTAGGCGCGGGCGTGGCAGGATTGCAAGCGATTGCTGTTGCCCGTAGACTCGGTGCCGTGGTGGAGGCCTACGATGTTCGGCCAGTGGTGAAGGAGCAGGTTATGAGTCTGGGTGCGAAGTTTGTTGAAATTCCTGTTGACTCGAAAGACTCACAGGACGCAAGTGGTTACGCGAAGTCGCAGACTGCTGATTTCAACTTGAAACAGCAGCAGTTTTTGGCTGAGCGAGCTCGTGCCTCGGACGTTGTGATAACAACTGCTTTGATACCAGGCCAAAGGGCGCCGGTTCTTATCTCGGAAGATGCTGTGAAGGGAATGCGTTTCGGATCAGTCATAGTTGATCTCGGTTCTGAAGCTGGTGGGAACTGTGCCTTGACCGAGCCAGGGAAGACAGTTGTGAAATATGGTGTTACTATCCATGGACCTCTCAACTTGCCATCGACAATGGGGCAACAATCTAGCCAACTCTACTCCAAGAATATCATGACGTTTCTCCTGGCGCTGGTAAAGGACGGAAATTTGAACTTGGACTTGAAGGATGATCTGATTCGCGGTCCTCTAGTGACTAGCAAAGGGGAGATCTTGCATCAAGGTACTAAAGTTGCTTTGGAGAAACTCGCTACGGCAAAAGTATGATGATTGTTTTGGTAGACGCGTCGCAAAGTGACCTTGTAGTCAACATACTCATCTTCATGATGGCTACATTTCTGGGCATCGAGCTGGTCCGGCATGTTTCTAGACTTCTTCACACGCCGTTGATGGCGCTGACTAATGCTATCTCGTCTGTCTCGTTTGTCGCCGCCCTGATTGTACTGGCAGAGCCAACTTCAAGCGATACGATTCTAGTTCTTGTGACTGTCGCAGTTGCGCTTGCATTCACCAACATTGTCTCGGGCTTTCTCCTGACTGAACGAATTCTAAGATTGTTCAAGCGAAGGGATGATACAAAGAAGTGAGCGATGCTCCAATCGTCACGCAACTTCTCTACGTAGTTGCAATCGGCTTTTTCATAATGTCGCTCAAGGGGATGAGCGAGGTAAAAAGTTCCAGACAAGGCAACTACTTCGGAGTCGCCGGTATGATGACCGCGATTGTTGCAACTTTGATTGCATATGAAATTCAGCGAGTCGATTTGCTCTTGGTTGCCATTGTGATAGGAGTAGTTGTGGGCTCCCCGATTGCCCTAAAAGTTCCGATGACTGCGGTTCCGCAGCGAACCGCGATGTCCCATGCGTTTGGATCACTGGCTGTAGCACTAGTAGGAACTGCGGAGTTCTACCAAAGGGCGCCGAATGTAGACCCCTATACTGTTGTTGTTCTTTCTGCAGAGATGATTCTAGGATATCTCACATTTACTGGGAGTTGTATTGCGTTTTGTAAACTGCAGGGAATAATCCCCGGAAAGCCTCTGATTTACCCGGGGCGAACTGTTGTGAGCCTAGCGTCTTTGGGAATCGCAATTGCACTTGGAATTTATCTCGCTCTATTCCCCGGGCAGGAGTTCGTACTTCCAATTATGGCAGCGTTCGCACTACTCTTTGGTTTTCTTTTGGTCATCGCAATTGGTGGGGCGGACATGCCGACCGTAATTGCAATTTTGAACTCCTATGCAGGACTTTCTGCTGCCGCTCTAGGATTTGTCTTGGACAACAGAGTTCTGATTGTTGCGGGAGCGCTTGATGGATCTTCCGGATTAGTCCTGGGTCTTATAATGAGTAAAGCGATGAACCGCTCGTTCAGAAATGTATTGTTTGGCGGTGTTGGAGCGACTACTGTAGTTTCCGAAAAGGCGACACAAAGCGGGCGGACAGTTGCAGGATACACCGTGGAAGACGTAGCTACGATTCTAGAAAACGCTCGAAATGTTGTGGTTGTCCCAGGTTACGGCTTGGCCGTCGCGCAAGCACAGCACGTCGTAAAGGAGCTCGCTGACATTCTTCAAAGCAAAGACATTGATGTAAAGTATGGCATTCATCCGGTCGCGGGCAGAATGCCGGGTCATATGAACGTACTTTTGGCTGAGGCGCAGGTTCCGTATGATCAGTTATGGGAGATGGACAAGATCAATTCACTCTTCCCTGAAACGGATGTTGTAATAGTTGTGGGTGCAAATGATGTCACAAACCCCGCCGCTCGGACCAGACCAGATTCCCCATTGTTTGGCATGCCGATTCTTAATGTTGACAAGGCAAAGACAGTCGTGTTCATCAAGAGATCAACGGCGCCGGGCTTTTCTGGTGTTGATAATGAATTGTTCTACCTTCCGAACACGATGATGATATTTGGTGATGCAAAGAAAGTGCTCGCAGACATGGTTGCGGTAATGTCAAAATCCTAGTTGCAATGCAAAAAGCAAGAAATATAGATGAGTGTAACCTTCCATTGCATGGAGAGACCATGCTAATTACAACTCTTTCGCAAGTCATTGTTGCAAAACTAATCTGGGATCCGAAGGATCTCATAACTTTGAAAGCGGCTCCAGTTCAGAACGCGCCAGTCAATAAGAAGGATATTGAGGATTTTCAAGCAACCATGGATAATCTTCAGATCGCTGGTAAGGCCTCGGATTCCCGTGCGAACCCCAATTGGCTCATGGTATCTGGCAAGTTTTCTTTCACTGATTTTCTCAGAGTTATAGAAGTAATGAACTACTCCAGAGTCTCGATGGAAAAACCGTTTGAAGGCTATACCATAGAGAGCATGTTGTAGAGAAATTCAATTGACCCGTTTCACTCTTGGCGGGAACATCTGGAAACACAGGGAATTTTGGCGGCTCTCGGATTGTTCGTCGGTGGAATCCTTGGAGGAGCAATTAGGGTCGTTAGTACTTCGTATTTTGTAGGAGCAGTTGCAGGGCTTGCGGTACTTTGGATTCTCTTGCGGCAATCATTTTCGATTCACTGCTGCTATGCCGAAAACAATTACCGCAAAGCCAGCAAGCTGGATCAGATCTATTTGTTCACCTAAAAGCACGGCCGAACTGAATAGAGCTATCACTGGCACGAGAAACGACAAGCTCGACAACCATACCACGCCGCGGCTTTCAAGTAGTGTCATCCAGATTAGGTAAGCAACAGCGGTGCCAAATATTCCGGTGAAAATTAGAGAAGCTATGAACACAGGATTTGTAAAATGAATTGAATAAAGAGACACTGGGTTACTCAAAAGGGTCCAAAGGAAAAGTAAGAGAGTGGAAAACAGCAGTTGAAGCGTGTTGATGGAGATTCTTTCCAACCCCATCAGCCATTTCCTGTAAACTATGAAACTAGTCGCAAACGAAACCGAGGCTACGAATAGCAAAGCAAACCCAAAGGGGTTGATCGATGTATGTGAAATGTTTCCATTCGTGAGAAGTATGATTGCACCAATGAAACCTGTTATTATTCCGATGATCTTCAAAGGTGAAAGGTGGTCGGACAGAAACAGTTTCGAAAACAGGACTGTGAAGAGTGGGTAGGTATAGATTATTACCGCAGTTATCCCGGGGTCCACCAGCGTTTCCGCGATATACCAAAAACCAAGGAAGATTACAGTCGAAGTGAGACTGAAGAGAGCCATCGCAAAAAGAACCTTTTTGCTACGAAGACTCTTGGATGGTTTTTTCGAGCGAATAGAGTGTACCGCGAGCGGAACTGATACGACTGCAGCTATCAACACTCTGTAAAACGAAAAGGCAAGAGGCGCAGAGTACTCTAGGCCGAACTTTACTACTGGATAGTTGAGCCCCCATGTGATCAGAATTATGGAAAGCAGTATCCAGTCCTTTGTTTGTTTATTCATTCGGGATCAAGTTTTCTTGTTCGTCTGCCAGATCAAATAGCGTGTGTTAGTTTCACGCAATTAAATTGTGATGAATCCGGAAGACAGCGATTCTCAATGCTTATTTATTGAAAGCGGGAAGCGTATTCGGCATGGAATCTGATTCTCCCCGATCATCGTACGACAAAGTCTTCCGAGCATTGGAAGCACACCAGAACTGGTTTGCAAATTCAATTCCACTTATTGCGTCGGAAAACGTTCCGAGTCCAGCTGTTCGCGAAGCGATAGTCTCAGATTTTGGAAATAGATACGCTGAGGGCTGGGCGGGCGAGCGTGTCTACGCCGGTTGCACGTATATTGATGAAGTAGAAATTATTTGTTTAGACCTAGCCAAGAAGTTGTTCGATGCCGAGTTTGCGGATGTGAGGCCTGTCTCAGGAGTTTGTGCAAATCTCACAGTATACTCAGCTTTCACAGACCCGGGAGATACTATGATGGCTCTGGCGATTCCAAACGGTGGGCACATTTCTGCAGCGAGAAAAGAGTTCAATGGAACCGCAGGGCTAGTCCATGGGTTGAACATCGAGTATTTTGTTTTCGACAGGGAAACTTGGAACATTGATGTTGACAAGACGAAAGAGAAGATCAAGAAACTTGAAACAGAAGGGAAAAAGCCAAAGATGGCAATGTTTGGCGGAAGCTTGTTTCTCTTTCCACACCCGGTAAAGGAGCTTGCAGAGTTCTTGAAGAGCGAAGGAATAATTGTATGTTATGACTCTGCGCATGTTTCTGGATTGATCGCAGGTAAGCAGTTCCAAGCACCGCTCAAGGAGGGAGCTGATGCCATGACTCTATCCACACATAAGACCTTGTTTGGTCCGCAGGGAGGGACAGTCCTGTCTTGGAATAAGTATGCTGAAAAGATTAAGGCAGGTGCTTTCCCAGGAACTTCGAGCAATCACCATTTGCACCATGTTGCTGGGAAGGCTGTTGCGTTTGCAGAGTTTCTGGAATTTGGAGAAGAATATGCAAAACAGGTCATTGAAAATGCTAGGAGCATGGCAGAGGCGCTTAACGAGCAGGGATTGAACGTCCTTGCGGAAAAGCAAGGGTTCACGAAATCACATCAGATAGCTGTCGACGTGACAAAGTATGGAGACGGGGGAAATCTGGAGAAGGATCTGGAGAAAGCGAATATCATAGCAAACCGCCAGTTGATCCCGGGTGACATTCAGGCTGGCAGGCACTACATGCATCCCGGAGGATTGCGATTGGGTACGAGCGAGGTTACGCGTCTAGGCATGAAGAAAGATCAGATGAGGCAAATTGCGTCGTTAATGGCGCGAATTATTGTCAAGAAAGAAGATCCGTTGAAAGTCAAGAGAGAGGTGGAAGAAATCAGGAATTCGTACCAAAAAGTCCACTACGCTTTTGAGACCGGTACACCAGCGTACAAATACATCAAAATTCGTTGAATAGTTGGGGAAATATGATCTGTTCTAGTGGCGTAGAACAGACTCCTTTGCTTTGGTGATTTGTTCTATTCTCTAGGTTCTAATTTAGTCCATGTGCTTACTCCTGACGATAACAATGAGCCTACCAATCGTATCGGCAATCGTTGCACATAAGATCTTCGCAGCTATTGTGGTTGCCTCACTCGTGACGTCGGGTGGAGTGGCCGCAGTTGCAAGCAATGCAAATCATATCTCAAACGTCGTTGGGGAGTTGAGTTTTACAATCAATCCCTCATACGTGAACGTCACGTCTCTGGCATCTCTAAGTCTAGGCACGTTGACGGCGGGTCAAACAGGTACCCAATCTTCAACAGCCACAGTGAATGTTACTGATACTGGGAATTATGGAATAGGTCTGGTCGATACAGGAATTCTCAATCAAGCATTTAGTGTCTTCAATGTCACCATCACTGGTACAACTACCACCACAACCCCAATCACACTCAGCCTTAATCACCCAACACAGTCTGTGACCTTCAGTTCAAGCGGGCTTGACAAACTCACTATCTCGGTGCTGTATACAGTGAATACTAATGGCGCAATTCAGCGTGGAATAACGGCATCAAATGCTCCATTCCTAGAATTGATTAACAGTATTCCAATCGTGACCCCGACTACAACACACACTAGCACAACCACCCAAATTGTACCTCCAACAACTACAACACACAGCAGCACAAGCACTAGCACGAGTCACTCGTAGCGGCGATATTCCTGAGCGGGTTTTTTCAATCCCGCCTTCACTGTTTTTCTCTGAAATCAGTATGATTGATTAGTTGCCTTCATCAAGGGTAATCCAGTGTCTCAAGTCGATCAAGTCACCGGGCTTGCAGTCCCACGAATCAAGGTAAAGTTTGGGACAGCCGGTATCAGAGGTGTCTACGGGCAAGAGGTCTCCATCAAAGAGACTATTGCGGTTTGCTTTGCTGTCCACCAGCTTCTAGGTGAGGGTAAGTTTGGACTAGGGTATGACAGTAGAAAGACATCAGTCATACTTGCCAATGTCGCCTCTTCTGCCATGAATT
>Ga0187887_10003625_pt1 | contig 11893 bp, 2 predicted proteins | sample June2016WEW_7_10_FD_132977 | JGI IMG/M metagenome (GOLD analysis project Ga0187887, IMG submission 132977) | Peatland microbial communities from SPRUCE experiment site at the Marcell Experimental Forest, Minnesota, USA - June2016WEW_7_10 | ecosystem: Environmental > Terrestrial > Soil > Wetlands... | reverse complement strand
GTGACCGTCGGGGGAGTAGCGGTGCAGCCGCCATCATTGAGGAAGGTCGTAAGGTTGGTCGCAGTGATTGGATTCTGAACTGGCGACGTGGGCGCCGTGACATTGTCGACGGCGATTTCGAAGACATTGCTGTTGTTGTCTGCTTCGTAGAGATTGCCGAGCGCATCGCTTGTCAGCAGCTTGCCACTCTGCGTTGAGACCAGGTACATATTTTTGCTGCTATAGCTTCCACTGACGTACGGGAACGCAAGAATTCCCGTTGTGTTTTGAAGCAATGCATAGATGGTTCCGTTGGGCGAGGTGGCGACGCCGTCAATCTCGGAATCATAGTTGGCGGGAGTCGCTGGCGTGTAGGTATAGATCACCGTTGGCTTCGTTGCATAGCCTGAACCAGATGTGTAGGGCAACTCATTCACATTCGAACTGAAGCTTTCCTGGTTGTTAGTCGAGCCCATCGCGGAATCGGTAAAGAACAGGTCGCCCGATCGGTCGATCGCCATGCCGCCAATGCTCAACTGTCCCGTGGTATCGGGTGCGCTGGCCGTCGGCTCTGCGTAAACGATGGTTGGAGCAGGTGAACCGGTATAGAGGCACGCGGCCGTGCACTCGTAGATCGTGTCCGGGTTGTTTCCTCCCTGATTCTGGTTGGTCGTTCCGAAGAACAGATCTCCACTGGCGTCAAATACCATGGAGACGACGCCAGACCCTCCAGAGAGGGAGACATGGTTCATAATGCATTCGTTGGTATCGGTACCGGTGCAGTTGGGTGTAGTACCCGAGACGGCGCCTATGGTTGCATACGTTCCATTCACATAAGGAACCTTGAGCACGTTGGAGCCATAAGAGAATCCAATGTACAAGTTGTTCTGGCTATCCACGGCGACACCGTTCGGGTTGCTGAGAGAGCCTAGCACCGTCGCAGTTGTTCCGCCTGGAGCGAATAACAAGATCTTGTTGTTATAGGTATTGGTGGCAATCAGATCTCCGTATCCGTTCACCGCCATCGTATCTCCGGCGGGCTCGCCACCAGACTGCGCTCCACCTCCGGGTAGCGCACCGAGCTGCGTGGATTGGGTTATAACGACATTCTGGAACGCAGAGGGTGGCAGCGTGATGGTGTAGAGCGCTGATGCAACTCCGCTATCGCCGAAGCCTCCGCCGACCGCGATGGCTTTAAGGGTCTCGGTTGACGGTACGGCGATTGGATTGCTGTACAGCGTTGAACTGGAAGTGGGCGTTGAGCCGTTCGTTGTATAGTAGATCGCCACTCCAGCCGTGGTATCCGCGATGGAGACCGATTGGGGAGTTGTGTAGGTTCCAGGGGCAACGGAGAACGTCGGAGTGGCGGACGCGCCCACTACATTGATGACGTAGGCTGCGGTGGCGACCGAGCTGTTGGTATCACCCGGATCCACTGCGATAGCATTGACAGTTTCCGAGTTCCCTACTGAGACCGGGCCGCTGTAGAGGGTCGATGTACCCGTGTTCGCTCCAGGCGTTGAGCCGTCCGTGGTGTAGTAGATCGAAGCGCCCAATGTAGCATCGGTCATCGTGAGCGACTGCGCGCCAGTGTATGTGGCGGCCGCTAAGGAGAAGGATGGCGTGGCGACTGTACCATCCCCGGTTCCCGAGGCGGCTGCCGAACCGCTGTTGCCATTGGTGTCCTGCGCTGTCAGTGTCGCCGTACTGGTACCGACGGCGGCTGGCGTGAAGGTGAGTGTCGCTGTGTAGGAGGCGCCGATTGCGGTAGAGGAACATGTGCCGGTTGTAGCCGCAGAAAACGCAGAAGCGCTTGTTCCGGACGCGGTAAACGTGACCACCGGTGCCGGACTGCACCCTCCGTCATTCAAGACGGTGATAAACGTGGCCGTAGAGGGAGCAGCAACTGCCGAAGGAGTAGCTACGAGAATGTTGAGGCCAACCCACTCGATCTCGTCCTCACCCGCCGTATTGTTATAGGTGTCGATGTAGAAATTGCCGTTGCCATTCGACGCCAGCAGTTTCCCCCCTCCCGTTGATGCCACGTACATCTTTGCGGTGTTGATGACGCCCTTGTTGTTGGGGAAGGCTAACAATCCAGGGCCGCCCGTTACCAGGGCGTAGACCGTTCCACTGGCATCAACAGCCACACCATCCACTTCGTTGTCATAGTTGGCGGGCGACGAAGGTGTATAGGTGTATAGAACTTTGGGCGATGTCGCGAAACCGCTGCCAGACGTGAACGTGAGTTCGTTGAGGTTGGAGGTGAAACTCTCCTGGCTGTTCGTAGTGCTCACGGCTGAGTCGGTAAAGAAGAGGTCTCCGTAGGAATCAACAGCGAGGCCGCCAACATTGAGCTGCCCGGTGGTGGTGGGTGACGAGCTGGTCGGCTCCGTAAACAATAACGCAGCCGCCGGCGTGCCGGTGTAGAGACAGGCCGCAGTACATTCCCAGATGGAGTTAGGCGCTGTTCCTGCCCCATTGTCTGCAATATTCGTCGTGCTATAGAAGAGGTCTCCCGCTGCATCGAATACCAGACCCGAGACCCCGGAACCCTTCGTATTCAAGTTATTCATAACGCATTCAACTGTGTCGGCGCCCGTGCAATTGGGAGTGCTGGAGGAGGGTGCGTTGATCGTCACGTAGGCACCGTTGACATAGGGAGCCTTGACGACAGTAGCGGATGTGGCGAAGCCGATGTATAGATTGCCGTTGCCGTCGATCGCCACTGCATCCACGTTGTTACCTGGAGCTCCTAAGATAGTGGCTGGCGGCGGTGTACTGACTAACGCAGAGCTTGCTGCATACAGGAGAACCTGGCCACCGTAGGTATTGCCCATAATCACGTCGCCCTTCGAGTCCACCGCCATGGAGGATCCCGCGGGCTCCTGACCCGATTGGCCACCACCGCTGGTGAGCAGTCCGAGCTCCGCAGTCTGGCTAAGAACGATATTCTGGAACGCGGATTGGGCCTGCACCTGCGCAGTCACACTGAAAACGGACAAGGCTGACAAGACAACCAGGGCATTTGAGAGCAAACTATTTGACCGCGGTGAGTAGCTTAGGCCTGTCCGATTTACTTTCATCTCTAATGCTCCTGTATTCGGTTCTCTTAGGATGGTGAGAACATCTCTTCGTCCGTTCGTTTCGCTCTGTCGTCTCATCGTGTGTTCCACTTTTGCCTCAGGGCCTCGAGCAGTTTCAATGCTCCCGCACGATCACCTGTGCGTCCTATTGAATCGTTACGCTCATCGTGAAGGGCAAAGATACCTGGTTGGAATTGCCGTAGGTGACGTAGGGATATTGGGTAATTACCTGGCTACCAACCTGCTTCGCCGTAATCGTGACGGTATAGGTCCCTGCGGGAGTAGAATTCCCCGTCGTGGTACCGAGTTGAGTAGTGCTGCAGCCGCTGATGCTGGCCATGATCCCCGTGCAGAGCAATAGACAAACCAGCGTCGGGAGAATGCCACGGACGGATTTCTTCTTCCTGCGGAATGCGAAGCCCAGAAGGCCGAACCCGAACATTGCGGCGAAGACGATTTTGCTCTGTCCATGATTCATGCTGGCCACGCCGGAGGGAACGTTGGTATTGATGGTCATGATCACGGTGCCAGGCCCGAAGCAACCACCGACAGCCCCAGGCGCTGCTGCGGCACAGGGAGCGGAGGCTCCTCCCATAAAGGACAGGACAGTCCCAGGAGCGGGGCCAACATCGACTGAATTAGCGTCACTAGGATCGGGAGTCGTGTAATTAAAACTGCAAGTAGCATAGGCCGGCAAGCCGTCGCAAGCCAGTTGAACCGGTAAGGAGTAGTTATTCAAGAGCGCGCCGGCACCAGCCACGCCATATCCAAGGACCGAGGTCAACGTGAGCTTAGAAGTGACCGTTGAGCCGGGAGAAACGGACAGCGTTCCGGGATTCGAAGTAATCTGCACCACGGGATTCCGCAACGCGGTGAGGGTGATAGGAGTACCCGTAACCGTTGTGTAATTGGGATTCGTGACACATGTGGGATTGCAGAGAGTCGAACCCGTTCCAACGGGACTGTACACGGGCGTGATGGTGTACGTGGTCTCAAGGTCAGGGATTGAATTATTGCTCGTATTAATTGTGAAGCATTGCGCGGAGAAGGAACCAATTCCGGTGGAGGAGACCGAGACCGGGTCGCAACCCGGGTTCGAGGCACCCTGATAGGTCACCGTGCCATAGTTAACACCGACCACAGTCCCCTTTGCGTTATAGACCGGCTGCCCGATCAGTGGCACGCCATCAGTAGCGGCGATGGTGACTGGATAGGTGTATTCATACTGGCTAACCGACCCATCATATGGCTCTTGGGCTCCGGTATTGCCCGCTAGAACATAGTAAATACCACCTATCTCAACCAGTGATTGCGAGGTGGTCAATGGGCCCTGCGTTATCGTCACAGCTCCGGGAGCGATCGTTACCTGCGCCGTAGCAGTCGAAGTTCCGAAAATCCGGTCTCCCTGGTAGCTCACGCTAAACGTATAGCTGCCTGCGGAAAGCTGCGGTGGCGTGATCGTGATCGTACCTTTTGCAAGTGTGCCTGTGAGGACAGCAGGCGCGGTCAACGTAGCGCCAGTAATGGTCAGCGTGACTTGTCCTGTAGGAACTCCTGTACCTGATGCAGCGGTTACTGTGATCACGGCTGGTGCACCGTCGACCGTCGGATTCGTCACACTCAAGGCGGTGGCTGATTTCGCTAAAGGTACGCCGACACCGACAACATTAATTCCAACCGGAGAGTTCGCTGCGCCAGACTGCGCAAGTATCTCGGTTGAGAGGGTCCCTTGATCACCTGGTCCGGGATTGAAGGTGATGGTTCCTGTGCAGGTTGCCCCCACTGCAACTGGAGCAACGCAGCTAGTTGTTGTCACACTGAAGTCAGCAGTGCTCGTGAAGCCCGTGAAGTTGAAGGGAGCATTTCCATTGTTCACCAGCGAGAAATTCGCCGTCGATGTAGCCGTCGCACTGCTTTGCGTTCCGAAGTTGTCGGAGGCATCCGCGCTGACCACGTTCACATCCTCCGCGGTCGCATCAGCGACATACACATTTTCTTTGGAGTCCACCGCCACGGATGCTGGGCTGGTAACTGTTGGCGCGACGATGGTCTGATCCGCTGGATTTAATGTTCCACCTTCGTTTGGAACGCGAATCGTGCCACCCGGCATCGATACATATACAGATCCAGATGGATCCACTGCCAGACCTGTGGCATTACTGAGGGTTGTGAGCAAAGTGGATTGGGCGCCAACGGGCGTCACTTCGTAAAGATTCGATCCATCAGCGACATAGAGATTTCCATTCTCGTCTGTTGCTATGGCGGATGGCGCGTTGAAACCCCCTAAGTCGGTTTCTATCTGGGTTAGCGGACCAAAGGTTCCACCTACGTTTCCCAATTTCACAACGCGATGATTGGCAGGATCCGAGATATAAAGATCGTCATAGCCGTCTGTCGCTAGCTTGAGGTTACTTCCAAGACCGCCCCTGAGCGTGACCTGGCCCGTAGTGTTCAAGCCCGCTGCTCCTATCGGTACCTCATAAGCGTTACCGTTATCGGCGATAAAGACGTCGCCTGCCCCATCCACAGCTACGCCACTCGGTGCCACGAGATTCGCTCCCACGGTGGTAGTAGCGGCCACCGCACCATAGCCCTTGGGATACTCCTCGACGGCAGCGAGACCTGAATCCGCGACGTACACGTTGTCGTTGGCATCCACTGCGATCTGGCTTGGCGTTTTCAGGCCAGCACCGATCAGCGACTCTGCTCCGGGTTGCACCTGAATGGCCGAACCGGTACCAGTTCCCTGCAGCGTGAGCGAATCTAGGGTGTTACCCGAACCGTCAAGCATGAGCAGCTTGGCTGAAACATCGCCCGCGACGGTGGCGTTCAATGTCACATTTACCGTGCAGCCAGTTAGGGTGCTGTATGCGGTGCCTGCCACGCAGGTACCACCACTCGCGATGGTGAAGTCAGGAGTCGCGGTACCTGATTCCTGAATCGCAAACGATGCTGGAGTTACAGCCGAGTTGAAAGAAAAGGAAACCGGCGACGATGTAGCGGCCGGAGTTCCTGCTGCCGTTGAGCCCAGTTGGGCAGCGTTGAAAAAAACTTTGGCGATCGTCTGGCTGCCGCTTTGATTCGTCGGAACATAGAGAATGTCACGAGCCAGATCAACACTAACCTGACCATTGGCCGGCACGGGCGTCAAAAGCACAGCCGAAGAAGTCTGCGGCGTTCCGGAGGGGTTCGGAACAAAGAAGACGCCTTCCGTTGAGTCGCTGATGTAGAGATTTCCCGCCGCGTCGGTAGTGACTCCCGTGACTGCGGGAAGACTTGGATCCACACGAGCGAGACCGACGTCGGTGGTCAGACCCGTTGATCCTGCAGGAATCATCAGGACGCCAGGAAGTGGGCCCTTCTGATCGGTCTCCTCAACAAAATAGATGTTTCCGAATTTATCCTCGGTAATAGATTGTGCCCGCTGGGACATCGCGCTAAGAATAAGGCTGTTTGCCTGACCGGCGGTCGAGGTGAGCCCCGTCCCGCTGACCGGCTGCGTAAAGATAAAGAATCCGCTGTTATTGTTGCTCACAACTACATTATTGTTGGGGTCTATCGCAATCGCCCACGGCTGAAAGTAATAAGGTGTTGTGTTGGGCGTATCTCCGCATGCAAATCCATAAGGCGGCGCTGGTGTTCCCGAACCTTTGGGGCACAGCGCGGTTGATGCATTACCATTCGCAGCGCTAATAGTGGATAGCCCATCCCAGGTCATTGTAGTTGTATTGAAAGGGAATCTTCCGAGAGTATTGTTGTAGTTCCCTTCAAGATATAAATCGTTGTTGGCGCCTATCGCGATACCTGGGTTCGCGTAACCACCCAGGCTCTTGCTAGGCAGTAAGGTAATGACCAGGCCACCGTTCACGGGATACTCATACAAGCCACCGTTCGCATAATCCACAAACAACAGGTCACCATAGCTATCGAGGGCTGTCTGGAAGACAGTGCCTAAACCGGTAGGCGGTGTCAATTCCTGGGCGTAACTCGCGATAGTTCCCTGCGCCATCGCTCCCTTGCAGAAAAGCACACAGAAAAGGAGCGCCGTCAGCACGTAAGTAGAGAGCTTGCGCGGCGAATTGAAGGACTTGGTGAACATGATATTTCTCCCTAAAGGACTCATACCAACCTACAAGCGGCTACTATCCAACCGCGTCTTAAGCTTTCGTCCCAATGCTCCCGGGAATCGATTTGTTTATTTCCCGGTGATCTTCTTGTTAGCTGCATACTTCTGCATTACTTTGCCGCAGTAATCGTTACGCTCAACGTGAATGGCAGTGACGAAATTTGGTTAGTACCAAGATCGAGCGTGTAGATACTTACGCTGTACGTACCCGCAGGCGTGGTGACATGAGGTGCTGGGGGTGTTGTGGTGTAACCCGAATTCGTGCAACCGGTGAACCCAAAAAGCGTTCCGGTAAACAACAACAAGCCACAAAGCAGAGTGAGTGGAGCGCGATTGAACTTAGTTCTCCTCCGAAGCCCAAGTCCCACGAGGCCCAAGCCGAATATTCCGGCGAAGAGAATGGGAGAGGTCTGCGTCCTGATTGAGGATTGATTGACAGGAATGTTGCTGCTTATGGTGACGTGGGTGATCTGAGGAGTTGCAGGAGCGCCCACGGTGCTACTGAACTTGACCAGCGGGACATCAAAGGTGCACTCTGCGTCTGGTGGAACAGTGTCAACCGGTTGCACCTCGCAATACATTTGCACACCGTTTTGCGGGTTGTATCCCTCGAGCGGCGTGATGGTGAGCGCACTCGTTACCGGGGTACCGGCCGGCGTCGTTAAGGACGCAGGGCTAGCCGTAATAAGCGCGCTGGGATTGATCACCTGGATAGTGACGACAGAGGAAGTGACATTGGCGAAGTTGAGGTCCCCGGCATAAACAGCGGTGAGATTGTAGGTTCCCACTGCCAGGTTGGAGGTATTGAATGTTGCAGTCCCATTTGCGCCCAAGGTGATGGGGTTTTGTTTTGGATCTGCAGGCGCCGACCCGTTATTGAGGATCTCTATGCTGCCGCTGGGTGATCCGACTGCCGACGTTACGGAAGCCTCTAAAGTAGCCGTCGCCCCTTGCAAGACGTAATACGTGTTATATATTGGCGCAATTCCAATCGGGTTACTAAGGATGATTGTGGGTGTAGCTTGCGCAACAACAAAGCTATAGGTTCTGGAGCTTGAGCTGCCGCCAAAAATCGTATCGCCTTTGTAGCTCGCAAAGAGGAGATATGTGCCACCGTTCAACCCTGTCAGGTTAAAGCTCGCGGTTCCATTTTTCAGAACAACGGTCTGCGTGGTTTGCGACGATCCCTTGGCTTGAGGACCCAAGGTGAGCACGAGGTTGCCGCCGGTTGGTTCGTTACCCGTAGAACATGTAGGGTCTACCGGAGCCACCGTGGCGGACACAGTCGCATTGGCTGGATAGCTTAAACCTGTTGCGGGAGTCAGCGTGATCGTTGTTTTGGTCAGGCAAAGATTATTCAGCGCATAGGCTTCCAGCACAGCGCTTGTTGACGGAGCGTTCACTGCAGTCGTCGGAACCGACATAGCAGCTTGGCTGAGGTAGTTGTTTGCCGCAGTAACCGTTACGCCTAGAGAGCATGCCGTAGCACTCGGGATTGGCGTTGTGCCAGTTGTGTCACAGGGAATCTGGCCGTCGGTTTCGATGGAATAGTCTGCGGCATTCGTACCCGAGAATGTTGGGTTACCTGCAAGCGCCAAAGGTTCGTTGCCAATGTTGTAAACCTCCACATCCACTGGATTGCTCTGGGTCTGGGTGCTAACGGTTCCGAATCCGACGAATGCACCGCTTAAGGACAGTAGGTTCGGTGTACTGATGGTTGTGGTGGTGGGAGCGGCGGAGCTTGTATAGGTGGGGACGGTATACGACGCTGCGGTTACGTACAGATTGCCCAGGGAGTCGATTGCGATGCCGCTTGGCGAGGTGACACCAGCGCTATCGATCTGAGCAGCATCATTGAAATTAGGACCTGAGGTCTCGAGAGGGATGCGCAAAACACCTCCGCTCTGCGCTACATACACGGACCCGGACGGATCGACTGCAAGCCCAGTGACGGGTGAGGACAGGTTGCCGGGAATGGTGATCTGGTTGCCCCAGAAGGTAATCTCGTGGAGGTTCGTACCATCTGCCACATAGACATCACCGGAATCGTCCACTGCGACGGCGGTGGGTTTAGTGAAGCCGGTACCGATAGTATTTGGGATCGTGGTGGTGCCTGAAACAGTGGGCTCAAGCGCCATGGACATCTGTGGGTTATAGGTTCTCACTACCCTGGCATTTGCTGGATCGGCAGCATATACATTGCCGGCACCGTCCACCGCCAGATTAAGGTTCGCTCCGAGACCCGAGAGGAGGGTCGTCTGGCCAGCGGGATTTAATGTTCCATTCACGGCAGGAACTTCGATGATCTTTCCTGAGTCGCCAATATAAACGTCGCCGAATCCATCGACTGCGACGCCCGTGGGCGCCGTTAGGCCCGTGCCGATTGATGTTCCAGCTGAAGCAGTGGTGGATCCTGCGGCAAACATCAATACCTTGCCAAGGCCGGAGTCAGCAACATAGGAGTTACCGAGCGAATCACCTGCAACTTGCTTTGGCGAAACAAGGCCCGTAGCCAAAGGGGTTTGATTTGCAGGAATGAGAAGAGCGGCAGCCGGCCCTTCACCGATACCCGTAAGATCTGTCGTGCTGCCACTGATGACCTTGTTGCTCGAGTCCAACATGGACAGCTGACCTGACACACTGCCCACGGAATTGGTTCCCTGCGGTGTAAGCGCGACCCAATACTCGCAGGAGGTGAAGGCGGTGTAGGTGCTGGGCTTCGCTTGAGTGCTGGGGGCACAAGGAACCGTCGGCGCATTGCCGGTCGCGGGTGGATAGGGGTTGGTGGAGACAGCGCTAAAGTCGGTCCCGCCGCCTGGCTGTGAAAACACAAAGCTCGCCGGAGTCACACTCCCACTGAAGGTGAAGAAGACGGTGCCAGTAGCACTCGGCGTACCTACCGGCGTTGCGCCTACATTCGCCGCACCCAGCTGATAAAGGATGAGATTCCCGGTGCCCGGAATACCGGTCGTTGATCCATTCGGATTCCACAAATTCGCAGTGCCCTGCGGCAGCCAGAAGAAACCACGGGGATCAATCGTGGGGTAGGCATTGACGGGTGCCGGAGAAAGATATTCGGCGTCCCCAAAATTAAAGCTGCTCGCGGTCACGCCTATTGGGCTGCCGCTTTCATTGGGGATCTCAAGTAATCCATTCCTGGTGCCGCCATAGCTATCGGAGGTGTCTCCAACGTATACGTTCCCGGCCGCGTCTAGTGTGAGGCCGTTGAACTTCTCAGTGTTGCCTGCATCAATGCGCGACAAGGAACCTTCGGCTCCTGAGATACATGGCGTGGTGGGCGCAGTGGTCCCAGCAGCACTCGAGGCCATGCAGGCGGTATAAGCGCTCGCCGGAACGAAGAATACTCCCGTGGTGCGGCTAGCGGGCGGGTCATAGGGGTTCTCTATGAAATAGAGATTCCCATTCACGTCCACAGCCATCGGCATGACCTTGTCTTTCAATCCTTTGATCAGGTACTGAAATTCAGGCTGACCTGCGTCAACGCCACTCGGAAAGAGCGGCACTGTTCCGCCGGCATTTACCGGGATCATTACAATGTCATTTGCCTGCTGCTCCGAAACGAAGAGAATGCCACTGCCATCTTTGGCTGCACTGTTGAGGAATACCGCGTTTTGCGTTCCATTCCCTTCGAATCCGCCGTCGATCGTAGCTTCCCAGGAATCTGACGTCGAGTAAGTCCAACTATTGCTCGCGGAATCATAAGGAACACGATAGATATGGTTGCTGCCGCTGTAGCGGTCAGTGATGTAGAGGTTCCCCAGGGCGTCCATCGCCATACCTTCGTTCCAGTACGTCCCGGCCGAATCGATGGAAGACGTAATGGTGGAAAAAGTCGTCGAACCCACCGGCAGCCGATAGATGGCGCCATAGCCTCCTCCCCCGCAGACATCTAGAAACAGCGCGTCTCCGTTGGGGGCAATGTCAACGTTGTAGATCTGGCAATAGCTGGTGCTGTGCTGCAGCGGAATCACTGATCCCGTCGTCACCAATTCCTTCTGCGCCGAGGCCACACTGCAAAGGGACGCAATCCCGATGAATGACACTAACCCGGTGCGCGCCAGCCGGCTGAAGTACGCTGCAGACTCGATGGCCATAAAACCCCTCCAGAAAATCTCATTCCAAGCACTTGCGAGTAATACCGATCTACCCTCATCCTTAGCCCGGCAGGAAACTGCGGCCTATAAACTTCACAATCAAGGGCAAACCCTAAGCTGTCGACCTACTGATCCTCCGCAGCCCGAGTCAAAGGGGCAGCGGAGTTATTACTCAAAACGTAAACTTTGCACCCAGTTCGATAAGTCGTCCGCCTATCGGAGACGAGCCGTACTTGATATTTGCGATACCGAAGTTTGGATTCTCAAGCATGCCGGTTGTAAGAGGCTTTCCAGTTATGGCGAAGTTAAGGTTTCCCAAATTGAGGTTCTGATTGTCGTCATTGTTGAAGGAAACGTTCGCGTGATTGAAGGCATTGAATGCCTCTACACGGAATTGAATGTTCCTGTTTCCGCCAGCCGAGAAGTTCTTTAGTAAGGACAAATTGTGGTTTTGATAATAGGGACCCCGAATATAGGGGAGCCGATCTTGCCCCTGTCCCGAAGGATTGGGGGACAGTGCATACGGACCAGTTGTGGGGCTCCCAGGTTGCGGAACTCCGAAGCAAACCGGGTTAATGAACTGGTGG
>Ga0187887_10003622_pt1 | contig 11899 bp, 8 predicted proteins | sample June2016WEW_7_10_FD_132977 | JGI IMG/M metagenome (GOLD analysis project Ga0187887, IMG submission 132977) | Peatland microbial communities from SPRUCE experiment site at the Marcell Experimental Forest, Minnesota, USA - June2016WEW_7_10 | ecosystem: Environmental > Terrestrial > Soil > Wetlands... | reverse complement strand
GCGCGAGTTCCGTTTCTACTCCGCCGCCCGACTGATGGGCATCATGGGTGCCGAGGCCCAGTCGGTTGGGGTTGCGTGGCAGGTCTACCAGATCACCCACTCGGCCCTCGCTCTCGGATACACCGGCCTCGCGCTCTTCCTTCCCGGCATCTTCTTCGTCCTTCCCGCCGGGCATGTAGCCGACCGCTACGACCGCCGCACCGTCATCCTCACCTGCTACACCGTGCAGGCAATCGCGACCTTCGCGCTGCTGTGGCTCGCGCTGCACCACTCGCAGAACATCTGGCTCATCTATGCGATTCTCTTTGTCATCGGAGCCGGTCGATGTTTTAGTGGCCCTGCCGCGAGCGCGCTCGTCCCGTCGCTCGTCCCCAAGGAGCACTTCGTCAACGCCGTCACCTGGGGCTCTTCCATCTTTCAGATTGCCAACGCCACCGGCCCCATGATCGGCGGGCTGCTCTTCACCGTCCCGCTCGCACATCTCTTCGGCGGACGTCTAGCCCGCTTCAACGGCGCGCCGCTGGTCTACTGCTTCACCCTCCTCGGCCTTCTTCTTTTCCTCAGCTTCTTCAGCGTGATCCAACGCCGCGGCCCCGCCGACAAGAAAGGCTTCACCGTCGACACCATGCTCGCCGGCCTGCGCTACGTCCTAGGCACGCGCCTTCTGCTCGGCTCCATCTCGCTCGACCTCTTCGCCGTTCTGCTCGGCGGCGCTGCCTCGCTCATGCCCATCTTCGCGGTGGACATCCTGCACTCCGGCGCCAACGGCCTCGGCCTTCTGCGCGCCATGCCCTCGCTCGGAGCCCTCGTCGTCTCGCTCACCCTGCTCGTCTATCCGATCAAGCGCCGCGCCGGCAAAATCATGCTCGTCTGCGTCGGCATCTTCGGGGTTGCGACCATCATCTTCGGCCTCAGCCGCAACATCGTGCTCAGCTGCATCGCGCTCGTCTTCATCGGCGCGTCGGACATGATCTCCGTCGTCGTTCGCTCCAGCATCCTGCAGCTCGCCACGCCGCCGCAGATGCGCGGCCGAGTCTCCAGCATCAACTGGCTCTTCATCGGCGTCTCCAACGAAGTCGGCGAGTACGAGAGCGGCCTCACCGCCCACTGGTGGGGAGCCGTGCGGGCGGTCGTCATCGGCGGCATCGCCAGCGTCGCCGTCACCGGTTCGTGGAGCATCTTCTTCCCCGCACTCCGCCACGCCGACACCCTCACTGCCGAAAGCCTCGTCGCCCTCGAAAAACAGTTCAGCAGCATGGAGCCCGTCGGCTAGCAAAACTCCAAATCAGTACTGCCCGTATCGCCCCTTCGCCGACTCCAGCAGCTTCTGCGAGTCATATCCCACGCCATCCTTGAACACAATCTCCGTGTTCTCGATATCTGAAATCTTCCGGCTCGGGTCGCCATTCACCACCACCAGGTCGGCGTTCTTGCCCGGCGCAATGCTGCCAATCGAACTCGCGAGACCCTCATAGGTCGCTCCGTTCAGCGTGGCAATCTTGATCGCCTCAAGCGGCGTAAAGCCCGCCTCCACCAGCAGCTCCACCTCGCGCTGATCGCCAAATCCCGGCAGCGTTCCTCCATCGCCGGTAGGATCAGGCCCCGCCATCAGCAGCCCGCCCGCCGCCACAAACTCCCGCTCCAGCGCCATCCCATTCTTGAAGATCGCAGCCCTCTGCGCCGCCATCTCCGGATTCGCCGCCGCCCGCATCAGCTCTAAATTTCGCGTGTACAGATACGCCTCACGCGTCGGGACCGCCATCGCCTCCAGCACCCGCGGCTGAAGGTGCAGCTGCGTCGGATCGTCCGGCTCGAACACTGGCAGCGTCGAAGTTACAGCCACATGATGGCTCACCAGCAGGTCGATCAGCGCCTTCGCCTCCGGTCCGCCCGCGGTCATCTTCGCGAGTGTAGGACTGCCCACCGTGTTCGGGCACACATCGGGCTGCTTACCCGGATCCAACTGCGTGTTCACAAAAAATCCATGCTCCAGATTGTCGATCCCCAGCTCCGCGGCCTCCGGATACGTCACCGCGCACAGGTGCCCGGTAATCTTCAACCCGTGCCGATGCGCCTCGTCGATCGCCGCCTTCAGCTCCGCGCGCGTGATGTACATGTAGGCCTTGAAACTGGTCACGCCCTGCTTCGCCCAGAAGTCCACCGTCGCGCGCGCATCCTCCGCGTCGCGCAGCTTGTGCATCTGGATAAACACCGACTTCGAGCCCTCCAGATAAGGCCCCGTCACATCCAGGTGCGGCCCCGGAATCTCTCCCTTATCGATTGCATCGCGCATGTTCAGATCCGTGTACGGTTCCACGGACCCGGTCGTGCGCAGCGTCGTCACGCCCGCGCCAAGGTACAGGTGCGTCGACGAAAACGCCAGCTGCGGCACCATCAGCGGAGGCTCCGAGCTGCCCGCGGCGTTCAGGTTCGGACGCGCAATGTTGTACAGGTGATCGTGCATCCCCACCAATCCCGGAAACACCGTGTGCCCACTCAAATCCAGCACGATCTCAGCCGGCAGAATCGTCTCGCCCGTGCCAATCGAATCGATCTTGCCGTTGTGAATCACCACGTCTGTCTTCTCGATCGCAGGCGCGCCCGTTCCATCGATCACGCGCACATTTTTCAGCACGATCCACTCTGCCGCCGGCACCTTCACATAGCGCGTCACGGCCGGCGAAAGCGTCGCCGGGCTCTTTTCTGCGACCTGCCCTCGTGCAGGCGGCAGCATCATCACAGCAATCGGAAAGAGCAGCAGGGAGCGAAGCACGCGCATGGGGAGACCTCATTTTCGGTATGCAGGCGATCATAACCCACCACCGATTTCCTGCCCATCCCTCGCAACCTTTTCCAGACCAAGCTAATCTGTCAGGAGGGAGGAATTTCATGCAAAAGGGACTCAAGATTGGCCTCGCCGTAACCGGGGTAATGGTGATCGCCGTAGGCATCCGCGTGGGCCTTATCTACAAAGCCAACCACGAAGATGTACCGGTCAAGAAGGATCCCTATGCCGACTACAAAGTCGATCCCGACGACAATGTCTTCCTCAAGAAAGAGCGTCCCGACACGCTCGCCGACCAGCGCGCCCTCATTGGCCAAACCGTCTGGGTAAGCGCCGGCGGCCAGCTCGCCTACTACGCCGACAAGGGCAATCACGTCGACTACGCCAAGCCTGTCGGCAACCTCCTCGGCGCCACGCCCCTGCTCATCAAGGGCGTCTTCGAAGAGAAGGCGCCTGCCACCGGCGCGGCTGTCTTCCGCATCGCCCCCGGCGACCGCCACGTCCTGCTCGCCTTCACGATGCCGAAATCCTCTGAGCCCACCACCCTCTACGCCACTCCCGTCGGCAACTACGCGAGCGGCAGCTACAACTTCATCAACGACAATATCTTCTTCTACGAGGACCCCCACAAGCTCTACAGCTTCTGGCCTGCCTCCATGTGGTCGGCCATCGATCAGCACCAGGCCGTGCTCGGCATGAGCGAAAACCAGGCCATGATGTCCCTCGGCGAAGTCACCGTCCCCAACTCCGACAACACCGGCAACCGCGCCGTCAAATTCGATAACAACGGCCATCCTATCGTCATCGTGTTCTCCAAGAACAAGGCCATCAAGATCACGCCTCAAGCCGCTTCAAATTAACTTCGCTGGCTCCTGGGTCTTTCCGATCGCAGCACCCACGCTGCTAAGCTAGCGGAAAACCCAGGAGCCGATGCATGCTCGACGTTCATCCCCCCGACCACGGAATTCAAGGCACTCGCGACTTCTTCCTGCACCTCTTCACGATCACCATCGGTCTGCTCATCGCGCTCGGCCTCGAGGCCGGCGTGGAAGCCCTGCACCATCGTCATCAGCGCGAACAAGCAGAGACCCTCATCCGCCAGGAAATTCAGAACAATCTTGATGGGCTAAATAAGGCCGCGCCGGTGGTTGTCGAGGAACTCCATCAGATGAACCAGGTGATGGATACGCTTCAGGCTCGCACGCAATCACAGCCCGGAAACCTGCGTGAGTCCGAGTTCGCCTTTCACGAATCGCCCATGCAGGATGCAGCCTGGCGCACCGCCAGTTCCACCGGAGCGCTCAGTCTCATGGACTACGCCGATGTCGAGCGATTCTCCGACGCCTACAAAGAGCAGGCACTTCTTCAGACGATGGAAGAGCAGGCCCTCGACGATTATCTCCAACTCATGCCCATCCTCAGCCATCACTCCGAGGACGGTAGTGTCGATCCCGAGACAGCGAAAGACGCGTTGGTCCCTACCAGGCGCATCATCGCTCACCTCAACGGGATGTTGGATGTAGGGCAGGGAACGATTGGGGCGTACGAAGAGGCGCTTAAGAAATAGCGCCGACCCTCAACCTGTATTCCTGAGCCCCGCGCTGATTCCATTAATCGTCGCCGTAATCGCGCGATCCAGCTCCTCACCCCGCTCGCCCGCGCGCTTGCGCCGCAACAACTCCAGCTGCAACAAACTCATCGGATCCACATACGGATTCCGCAGCCGGATCGACCGCGCCAGCACCTGGTTGCTCTCCAGCAGCACCTTCTGCTGAGCCACCGCGAGCACCATCCGGTGCGTGCGATTGAACTCCGTCTCCAGCGTTGTAAACACGCGCTCCCGCAGCCCCTCGTCCTTCACTAGCATCGAGTACTGCTTCGCAATCCCGAAGTCAGCCTTCGCCATCGCGATCTCAACATTCTTGATGATGTCCACGAACAGCGGCAGCCCCAGCATCATCTCCTGCAGCAGCGCCAGCCCGTTCTCGTGCTTCTCCGCATACTGTTCCAGCGCGTAGCCCACGCCAAAGTACGCCGGCACCACGTGCCGCGACTGCATCCACCCAAACACCCATGGAATCGCCCGCAGATCCGCCAGGCTCCGCTTCTCCGCAGCCTTCCCCGACGCACTCGCATCCGCTCGCTTCGCCGGCCGCGACCCAATCCGCGCATGCTCCAGTTCCGCCACCGGCGTTGCCTGCTCAAAGTACGTGAACACCTCGGGATCATCCATCAGGTGCTTCGTATAGAACGCAAACGAGGTGGCCGACAATTCATCCATCGCCGCCTCCCACTCCGGCAGCATCTCTCCGGTCAGCACCGGCTTCACGCCAAGCCTCACTCCCGGCCGAGCCAAAGCGTCCAAAGCCGCCGCGATCATCAGTTCCAGATTCCGCTCGGCCAGCACAACATCCGAGTACTTCCAGTTCAGCACCTCGCCCTGTTCCGTAATCCGTAGCTGCCCGGTAAAGCTATCCAGCGGTTGCGCAAAGATCGCGCCATGCGTCGGCCCACCGCCGCGCCCCACCGTGCCGCCGCGTCCGTGGAACAGCCGCAGCGTCACGCCACACTCCCGCGCCACCTCGTGCAGCGCGCGATGCGCTTTCCAAATCTCCCACGTGCTGGTAATCATGCCGCCATCTTTATTCGAATCGGAGTAGCCCAGCATCACCTCCTGGTGTCCCTCCCATGCCTCGAGCAACGGCTTGTACGCCTCGTTGGTCCACAGCGCGCGACACACCACCGGCGCATTCCGCAGGTCCTCAATCGACTCGAACAGCAGCACCGGCTGCAGCCCCGGATCATGCTCCCCACTCGCGCTCGTTCCACCTTCGACCTTCACGCCGCCCAACCGCGCCAGTTCCACCACCGTCAGCGCATCGTCCACCGCCGTCGCACCCGACACCACGTACTGCGAAATCGTCGCAGGCAAACTCCGCTTCAAATCCGCGATAGCCCGGAACGTCGCCATCACCTCCTGCGTCTGCGCACTTGTATCGCCGCCAGCCTTCAGCTCCTTCAGCGCCGCCGCATCCACCTTCGCGTGCTGCCGAATATCCAGCGTCTGCAGATGCAGCCCAAACGTCCGCACCGCCAGCAGCAGCGGATCCACAAACCGTTCCGCCAGCCGCTTCCCGCGATTCTCCTCCAGCGATTCATGCAGCAGCGTCAAGTCCTCCAGCAACTCTGCCGCCGTCTCATACCGCGGCAGCGTTGCCTCCAGCGGCAGCGCCAAATGCTTGTGCATCGACACCGCCGGCGTTCCTCCCAGCCGCAGCGTCATGCACGCAATCTGCATCCGCACCGCCTCGGTAGGGAAGTCGCCCACAAATTCCATCGCATACCCCGCCGCCTTCAACTGCTTCAGGGAGCCCGCAAGCCGGTTGTGCAGCGCGGACGAAATCGGCGCCTGCCGCGTCGACGGCGCCAGCTGCTCGAACAGCTCCGTCAGGCGCGCCACATAGTAGTCGTGCACGACCTCGCGCGACATCGCTACCGACTCGGCTGTCGTCGTTGCGGTCACAAACGGATTGCCGTCCCTGTCGCCGCCAATCCACGACCCGAACTGCACCACCACGGGCAGATCGGCCAGTTGCGTCGGCTCCGTTCCCGGAAACTCCGCGTCCAGCGCGCTCGCCATCTCCGCATACAAAACCGGCACCGTCTCGAACAGCGACGCGTCGTAGTAGTCCAGCCCCATCTGGACTTCATCGTGCACCGTAGGCCGCGCGTGGCGCACATCATCGGTCTGCCAGAGCGCCGTAATCTCCGCCAGCAGCGCGGCTTCGAGCTCATCCAGTTCTGTGACAGGAAGCGGAATCCCATCCAGCTTCTCCAGCAGGTCCGAGATGCTGCGCCGCTTGAACATCACGCTGCGGCGCGCGACTTCTGTAGGGTGCGCCGTGAACACCGGCGTGATGCAGATCTGCTCAAGCAGCGCCAGCGTAATCTCGCGCGAGAATCCCGAGTCGCGCAGCCGCCGCAAAGTTCCTCGCAAACTCCCACGCTGTGGCTCGGCCGCGGCCTCCAGCAGCGACGAACGCCGCCTGCGCTTGCGGTGGTTTGTCTCGGCTAAATTAATCAGCTCAAAGTAAAACGCAAACGCCCGCGCCAGAAAAAATGCTGTCCGCGCATCCGCCGCCACCTCGTGCGTCAGCGCCTGCGCCTGCTGCAGATGCCCCTGCGCCGACGCTACATCCTGCTTCGCATCCGCCTCGCGCCGCGCAATCGCCGTCCGCCGCAAGCTCTCCACCGCGCCAAACAGCGCATTCCCCGGCTGCTCCCGCAACACCTGCCCCAGCAGCGCTCCCAGCGACCGCACATCGCGGCGCAACGGCGCGTCCTTCGCCGGGCTGGTGCGTGCTTCAAGTTCTGCAAGTCGATCAGACCAACTGGTGGGAGTCCAAAGAGAAGCCATAGGTGATTATCACCTAACCGTCCGCCACGCTCTACCGCGCCCCCGCCCGCACCGCGGCCAACTCCCCCGCCGGCGCCTGCGGTTCCGTCCACAGCACCACCGCCTGCGGCAGAGACAACACGCACAGCAGAAGCAGCCGAAGCAGGAACCGCATCTTATCCCCAAGCCACGCATCAACTCACCCCATCGCGATAGAGTCCTGGCGCACGCCAACACGCAAGAAAAATCGCCAAAATTCTCCTAGCTCTTGATCGAGGCCGAATACACGCTCAGCTGCGCATACGCCGCCCGCAGCAGCGGCGCCTCCACACCATGTTGCCGACCGCGCTCCAGCAGGTCGCCCAGGATCTGGTCCGCCTCCACCCGCGCACCCTTGCACATGTCCCGATACATCGACGTCCTCAGCGGCGAGCCCGCCTCCGTCACCCGCCGCGTCCCCTCGGCCAGCGAAGCCTCCGTTGGCGCGTAGCCGTTGGCCGTCGCAATCGCGGCGCACTCGGCAATGATCGCGCGCGCCGTCTCCACCCCTCCCGGAGCCGCCACCACCGCTCCAATAGATCCTCGCATCAGGCACGTGATCGCCCCCGCCGACGCCAGCATGACCCACTTCTGCCACATCGCAGCCACGATGTCCGCCTCCAGACGCACGTCGAACCCAGCACCAGTCATCGTCGCTTCCATCGCCTTGATTCTCGCGGTCACTGCCTTGTCCCGTTCCCCAAAGCTCACATCATGCAGCCCTGTCATCGAGTGCACGCCCCCCTCTGCATCCATGTCCGCGACAATATACGTCGTCCCGCCCACCACACGCTCGGCGCCAAAGCGCGTGTCCAAAGCATCCAGGTGACGCATGCCGTTCAGCAGCGGCAGAATCGCCGTAGCGTCCCCCACAGCCGGCGCAAAGTTCTCCATCGCGCTCTCCAGCGAGTACGCCTTCGTACTCAGCAGGATCAAATCAAACGCCTCAGGCCGCGCCCTCAGCTCTTCCGCCGTCAGCAACTTCAGCGAGCGAGCCTCCACTGTCACATCCCCACACACATCGAAGATCTGCAGCCCCGTTCGCCGCAGCTGCTCCGCACGCGCCTCCCGCACCACGAACGTGACATCGCGCTCCGCCGCAGCCAGCCGCCCACCGAAATAACCACCCACCGCACCCGCACCGATCACCAGAATTCGCATCCAGTCAGTCTACCGAGATGCCGGCGAGGCTTCCGTGTCAGCGCTCACGCCACGCAAACTTCAGCCCCGACCAGTCCTCATCCACTGAACAGACCTTGTAATCCACCAGCCCCGCAGCCAGCCCCGCATCGCGCACATCATTCTGATTGAAGTCCGGCTTCAGCCGCGCCTTCGGATGCAACACCCACACATGCGCCGCCCTCGGCAACTGCGCCCCCAGCAGCTCTATCAACGCCCCAAGCTCAGCGCGCGTCCGCACAAAGCAGAGCGCCAGGACAGTCGTAGCCCGCAGCCGCGCCTCCAACGTTACCGCCGCCGGCAGTTCGCCCAGCAGCCCCCGAAAACCTTCCGGCTCACCCAGCACCGCCGCTTCGCCGACCCCACCCTTGGCCGTAAGCAACCCAAGTTTTCGCACCAGCGGAGTCGCAGAATAATCGCGATGTCCGGGCGCTGTGCTCATGCGATGCTCTGCTCCTCCAGCTGCGTCGCGAGGTCTTCCCACTCGGCCGTGCGCGCCGCATGCTGTTCGCGCAGCGCATCCAACTCCGCCGCCAGTGCCTGCGCCGCCTCGGCCGTCGTAAAGATGCCCTGCTGCTGTTCCGCCGCCTGAATCCGCGTCTCCAAATCCGGCAGCTCTTCCTCAATCGCGGCCACCCGATCCTCGAGCTGCTTCAGCTTGATCGGATTCAGCCGCTTCGCATTCGCTTTCGGCACCGGCGTCACCGCGGTCAGCGAGCCCTCAATCTCGTGTGTGCTCGTCGCCGCGTCCACCTTCGCCGTCTTCGCTGCGGCGACCACCTTGAACATCCCGGTAGCCGCATCCACCTTCGCATTGGTCGTGGCATCGTGCGTCAGCAACCTCTGCGCTTCGGCGGAGTTGGTCGGGATTCCGCCCTGCTTGCGGAACAAATAATCCTCATAGTTGCCGGGATAGATATGCACGCGGCGATCTTCGACCTCGAACACCCGCGTCGCCAGCCCGTCAATAAAGTAGCGATCGTGCGAGACAAACAGCACGGTCCCGCTGAAGTCGCGAATCGCTTCCAGCAGCACATCTTTTGCGCGCAGATCGAGATGATTCGTCGGCTCATCCAGCAGCAGAAAATTCGCCGGGCTCACCAGCATCTTGGCCATCGCATACCGATTGCGTTCGCCGCCGCTCAGCACGCCCAGCGTCTTGAACACGTCGTCGCCCGAGAACATAAAGCATCCCAGCAGCGACCGCAGCGTCACCACATCCACCTTCGGATTGCTGCCCGTAATGTCATCCAGCATCTGCGCCGAGCCATCCAAAACCTTGTACTGGTCCTGCGCAAAATAATCCGCCAGCACATTGTGTCCCAGCCGAATCTTTCCGCCGGTCGGCGCCTCGAGCCCGCTCAGCATGCGAATCATCGTCGATTTACCCGCACCATTCGCGCCCACCAGCGCAATGCGGTCGCCGCGCTCGATCGTGAAGCTCACGTCGTCGAGCACCACCTTCTGCCCGCCGTCAGGAGTCGGATAGACCTTGCGCAGGTTGTTGACCTCGATCACCGTACGTCCACTCGCCGGAGGCTGCGGGAAGCTGAAATGAATCGTCGCCTCTTCTTCCGGCACCTCGATGCGCTCAATCTTCTCCAGCTCTTTAATCCGCGACTGCACCTGCTTGGCCTTGGTCGCCTGCGCTCTAAACCGATTGATAAACGTCTCCAGCGCCTCAATCCGATCGCGCTGATTCTTGTAAGCGCTCATCAACTGCGTGCGCCGCTCTTCCTTCAGCACCTGGTATTTCTCGTAGTTGCCGTGGTACACATGCATCCGCTTGTTCCACACTTCGACGGTCTTGTTCACCGTCACGTCGAGGAAGTAGCGATCATGCGAGATCAGCACAAACGCGTTCTCGTAGTTGTGCAGATAATCCTCAAGCCAGTTGCGCGATTCCAGATCCAGGTGATTCGTCGGCTCATCCAGCAGCAACAGCGAAGGCTTTTGCAGTAGCAATTTCGCGAGCGCAATGCGCATCTGCCAGCCGCCGGAAAACTCCTCCGTCCGCCGCGCCCAATCTTCTTTCGTAAAGCCCAGCCCACCCAGCACCGCGCCCACCTGCGAGTCCAGTGTGTAAATGTCGTGATGATGCAGCAGTTCGGCAATCTCGGAATAGCGATCCGCAGCGGCTGCATACTCCCGCGACTTCGGATCCGCATCGCTCAGCACATGCGTGAGCTGCTCCTGCTCGACCTCCATGTCGCGCAGCTCGTCGAACACCGACAGGCACTCATCGAACACCGATCGCCCCGACAGCGCCAGCCCATCCTGCGGCAGGTACCCCAGCGTCATGCCCTTGATGTGCGTCCGCTGGCCATAGTCCAGCGTCTCCAACCCAGCGAGGATCTTCAGCAGCGTAGACTTGCCCGTACCATTGCCGCCGACCAGGCCAGTGCGCTCGTTAGGCGTGACCAGCCAGTTGACATCTTCGAAGAGGAGTTTGTGGCCGTATCGTTTACCGGCGCCAGATAATTGAAGCATCACTTCCATTTTCTCATCCCCACCCAATCCCCCGAAACTGCCGCTGTGTTTGCCTTAGCTTTTGCCTTTCTGGCTGTCATCCCGCAGGGATCTGCTTCTTCTTTCGCCAGTCGCCAGAAGCCAAAAAACCAAGCCCGCCGCAATCCCAAGGTGACATTTCTGTCACTCTCCGCATCGAATCTTCACTGGAGCAAGAACATTGCCTGACAACCCCACGACAACAGGCGACGCCGAGCCGCACCGCTCGCACCGCACGCGCAATCGCTGGCTAGCCGCCCTCGGCATCACGCTGGGCGTGCTTCTCATCGCGTTCGTGGCCGCCGGCGAATACGTCGCGCACAACCTCGGCCCCATCCTCCGCTCCAGCGTCGTCGACACCCTTAGCCAGCGCTTTCACTCGCCCGTCGAGCTCGACTCCCTCGACGTCTCCGTTGCCAAGGGCCTCAAAGTCGAGGGCCGCGGCCTGCGCATCTTCTATCTCGCCGGCCCCACCCAGCCCGACCTCCAGCAGAAGATGGGCAAACCCGCTCCTCCCATGCTCAGCGTCAACCACTTCAGCTTCCGCAGCTCGCTGCATTCACTCCTTCATCTCAAGGCCGACATCGCCCGCGTCGACATCGATGGCATGGACCTCCACATCCCGCCTCACAGCGGAGCGCACACCCCCCACATCACCGCGCCCAACTCGCGCATCAAGATCACCGTCGCCAACATCTTCTGTAAGAACGTCAACCTCGTCATCGAGAACGCGAACCCCGCAAAGGATCCGCTCAGCTTCGCCATCCAGAACCTCGAGCTCACCGACGTCGTCGGCCCCGGCGCGCCCATGCTCTACGACGCCTTCCTCATCAACCCCAAGCCCGTCGGCGCCATCCACGCCACCGGCCACTTCGGCCCCTGGCACAGTGACGATCCCCGCTCCACGTCGGTCGACGGACACTACACCTTCACCGACGCCGACCTCGGCACGATCAAAGGCATCGGCGGAACGCTGTCCTCCACAGGCGACT
>Ga0187887_10003619_pt1 | contig 11904 bp, 15 predicted proteins | sample June2016WEW_7_10_FD_132977 | JGI IMG/M metagenome (GOLD analysis project Ga0187887, IMG submission 132977) | Peatland microbial communities from SPRUCE experiment site at the Marcell Experimental Forest, Minnesota, USA - June2016WEW_7_10 | ecosystem: Environmental > Terrestrial > Soil >... | reverse complement strand
TGCCCGTGTATTTACCGCCGACTACCGGTTTACCGCCGGTGGCTTTGTGTCCCGTAAATTCACTGCGCTTTTTTGAGTCAACATAGCTATCATAAACTTCTTGGGGAGAGGCTGGAATAATCATTTTTTGAGTTTTAACTTTTTTACTCACGATTAATTCTCCTGTTAATTATTTGGTTTAATTCTGTTAATAGCATAACTAACTTTCAGCATTATTGTATTATGGATTATGTACTTTTTCAATAGCTCGGTCGTTCACACAGATAGTATTAACCTGGTTCAATTTGGTGGAAGACCGCACCCAAGTGCCATAATCGTCTGGTGAAAGAATTACGCCAAATGCAATACGGCGGCGTGGTAGTTTTCCGGCTGGATCGGTTGGGCCGTAACTCCAGGGAACTGGCCTTGCTCATCGATGAATTGGAGAACAAAGGCATTAAAGTGTTATCGGTAAATGACAGTTTTGACACGTCAACGGCCAAGGGGAGAGCCATGCGAGAGCTGATTTACGTATTCGCACAATTGGAACGGGAGCAAATCAGTGAGGCGACAACCCAGAGATTAGCTGCAGTAAAATTAACTGGAAAACGTCTCGGGCAAAAGCCATTATCCGAATTTCAGGTCAATAAAATAAGAGAATTAGCCGCACAAGGCCTAAGCTGTCGTAAAATAGCCAGCCAAATGCACCTCAGCAAATCGGCAGCTTGCAACGTGGTCCATGAAAAAGGGTTTTATCACTTGCCCTATAAAACTGCCAAAAACAGAGGCCCTGATGTCCGGTTGCCTCAATCACTTTCCTGAATGTCCTAAGCTTTTATATCTAACTTCTCGTTATCCCGGCAGCTGATGCTGGGAGTAATAATCGCAAACGGCTTTAAATGACTTTTTAGGTTCCCATACCATATCAGGGTAAGTTGTGCCGTGCTTACCGCCGGTAAGCGTTTTAACTAAACTGTAACTATTCATGTCGAAGTCATATCGCGCGTCATCATTATATGGAGCGATCGGCGAGATGAAAGTTGAAACAAAAGTGCCCTCAACACCTGCCTTGTCAAGTGTTTCAAGCTGGTCTACCAATTCGCGAGCTTGCATCTCCTCGTCTCGTATAAAACCATTTTTGAGCTTAAATCTTACAGGAGCTCTTTGAATACCGAAGGGTGTTGAAAGCATTTTGTTTATGACATAGCTGACGATAATAAACAAATTGGGACGAAAATCAGTAATGTCGCCAGCCAAACCTTCGACGGAGGTATCGGCCCCTTTATAGGTACGGACGCCGAATTCGGTAATGATAACGGGCTTTCCTATGGCAAACGCCGGCTGCAGCATCTCTATATATTTATCTTTTATTTTCGCCGCCCGGTAATGGTCGATGCCAACGAAATCGAAACGGCTCCAATCAACTGTCTCAAAGACAAGCGATGCATAACTTACACGGCCGTGAAAAACCTTTCTGACGCCTTCATTCGCCAGTGCCAACCAGGCATTAAGCGGCGCATTGTGCTTTCCGGCTTTCAGAATTTCCTGTGATGCAGGATTACCAAAGCGCTGCGTCACGTTCTTGCCAGGTACAATGCCTTGCATAAAGAGTGTAAGTTCCCCCCCAATCACTAAGACCAGATGGTCCGGCCATTTCTGACGCAACATTTCAGCTCGTCCCGCGGCTTTTATGATGTAGGCCATAGTTTTTTGGGGACTTTTATCCCACATTGCGGGCGAGAGCCAAACATTGAGTCCTTGTTCCAGAGCATCCTCCGCAGACTTCATTAAGCGCTCAATGTTAAAACCACAAATTCTGACGGCGTTGCAATGCAGGTCGTTCTGGATGATTTCAAGCTCACGATGCACCACTTTCATATCGAATGACGGGCGCCAATTGCCATCCATCACCATCCCAACGTCATAGGTAACGCCTTTGAATTTCATAAGAACTCCTTAGGAGCCGGAATAATATTTTTAATGTTAATCCTCAATTGGCTAAGTTTCAATGTATGCTGGCTAACAGACATGTGGGTGTCCACTAAAATCGGCTATTAAAAGAGTGAGTGAGCTATAAAATTCCCAGTAAATTACCCTTTAATTCTGTTGTTTAACCCATTTGACAGAGTTCCGGTAATGTAATATAATTATAACAATTAGTTAATAATATATTACATCTTGGAGGAAATGAATGAAATATATATACATTAGAATGACTTCACTATTTACCGCGTTCGCCGTCGGAATGCTCGCCGACTATTATACACGAATCAATATGAATTGGACAGGCACATACTTATTTTTATTAAACTTGGTAATCATCGCCGCAATCTGTCTTGTCTTGTGGCTGATTCTATCATTATTTTGGAAGAAGATTTTTAAAGATATTGATGTGGATGAAAGAATTAAGACCATCGAGAGCAAGAGTGCCCGGAACGGCTATATTGCGGCTTTTCTAGGATTAAGTGCTGGCATCGATCCCATTTATTCATCAAGCAGAAATGCCTCCGATTCGTTATTGCTATTTTTGATATTTGCGCTTAGTGTTTTAACTTTCATTGTTTCGTTCATTTATTTCTTTCATAAGGAGTCCTAAAAATGCAATTATTAAATGCACTAGGAAGAAATTATGATAATTAAGACCAGAATTAAAGAGCTACGGGCTAGATACGATTTAACCCAAGATGATTTGGCGAACATGGTTGGTGTTACCAGACAAACCATGCTATACCTTGAGAAAGGCAAATATAATCCTTCATTAGTGTTGGCCTACAAGATAGCAAAAGCCCTTAAATCAACGCTGGAGGAGGTATTCATTATTGAGGACGAATAGTCTCGAAATATTAAACTTAGTGGTTGCGTTGGAATTATGAAAATTAATAAACGTATCAGGGCATTGCCAATTCCAGTCCCTTGGGTGTTTGTTTTAGCCTACCTCATCGGACTAGCCCTGCAATATCTTATACCCGTCCCGGTGAACGGTACGGGAATTCTTCTCGGAAGTCGTATTGCCGGGGGAATACTGCTTGTAGTTGGCTTGTCGCTGGCAGCTTGGAGTTTAATTATTTTCCAATCGAATCATACTACCACCTCTCCAGTCGAAAAATCGTCAAAACTGGTGACATGGGGACCCTACCGTTTCAGCCGAAATCCAATGTATGTTAGTCTCACTATTATTTATCTTGGGGAGGCGGGAGTTTTAGTTCAAATCTGGCCGCTCATTTTTTTAATTTTGACGCTGGTATATCTTCAGTTAATTGTGGTACCTTATGAAGAAATAAAATTGCAGAAAACATTCGGAGACAGTTATAAACAATACTTTGCTCGAGTCCATCGCTGGATCTAGATGGGAACTCTAAAAAACATCGAAAGGGTTCTAGCTCATATTTTGGGGGTGTTAGATGCCTTTGGTATTTTAACTATGGCTGGTATGGTGGGACCTTTAGTGTTAGTTGCATTGGATATTGCTGCAGCTGTTTCTGAACCGAAGTACAGTTTAATTCGAGACTCAATCAGCGCTCTTGGGCTGACCTCATTGGGATGGATTCAAACAATCGGTTTTGTTGTTTTCGGTTTGCTGGTGGAGATTTTCACGGCTGGGCTGTTCCTCAATATTCGAAGGAAACACTTGTTTGATCTCGGTATCGGACTGCTGACTTTTTTTGGTTTTGGCTTGGCATTGATTGGCCTTTTCCGGACTAATCCAATTGGGGGATTGCCCACTTTGTCCGGCAGAATCCACGTCTGGGCCGCTTACAGCGTTCTTGGCTTGTTCCCTGTTGCTTTAGCTTTGTTATTGTCAAGCATAAGAGATGATCCTAATTGGCGCGGGTTTTTCCATTATGCGATTGTATCTGGGATCTTGGCATTGGCTCTCGCGGTGGGGAGACTGTTTTTGCCACAAAATATAAGCTGGTTTGGTTTATATGAACGCATTCTTGTGGCGAATGTGTTAGTCTGGCTGGAGATAACTGGGATCCGGCTGCTTTTTTTGTCAATACGGCGAAAACCAAATCGATTGATTATATTGCTACGTCGGCATTACAGATAACATAGCCTATTATTTAGCCGATTGCTCTAGTACAGGTAAATCTTGACCTGTCAGGTGCCCACCGAGGGCCAATACCCCGAGCAGGGCAGGAAACACGATCAGCCATTCCTCTCCGCCGACGCCTACCACACCTGATAGGCCGCCGAAGAAGGTGAACCCGAGAGTCAGGATGCCAAACGCTACTATTAGATATCTGAAGACGCCTCCCTTCTTCGCTAACTGCCAAGCGAGGATGAGCGAGATTCCCGTGAAAGCAAAAGCGAACTCCGAGATGATAGCGTGGATCCAGCCGGTGTTTTCAGGAAACAGTCCTGTGAGGAGGATGGCGAGGTCAGCTACCAGCGCGGCAATGCCATACGCCTTTTTTCGCGTTCCGATGTACACAAAGAATGTTCCCGCAAGAAGCATCAAGCCCAAGAGGAAGACAGTAGTGTCGTATATTGTGGCTGAGGGTTGGTACACGGCGCAACTGGCGATACTAGGTGGAGCGGAACAGGTGGCGCCAAGGTCGCTGATGTAGTTGTTTGAGATGCTGAAACCGGGGTAGAGCGTCTCCGCGACCAGCTCGAAAACGAAGAACTGAAAGACTGCGATGATATACAAAGCACCGCCGATTTTCAATGAATTGTAGCGCATGAAGGTCATCTTCCCCCTCCCGATTCGTAAACTTGGCTTACAGATAAACGTTAAAAAAGATGTTCTTCCTATCCGAATTCAAAATCACAGAATGAGTATTCGTTACCTATTGTTAATTAGTTTTAATTATTTTTACAAAAATATACCTTGGTCACTCGAGCCAATTTACGGACGTTTTATCCGGCTGAATTTTCGCAACCTTGCCGTCCGCCATTTCGATAGTCATGCCCGCCTGTGCCGCAATATCCGTGTCATGGGTTGCTATTAAAACGGTTTTACCGTCGTTAGTGAGACTACATAACAGTTCGATTATCAGTTTGCCGTTTTTTGAATCCAGATTACCCGTAGGTTCGTCAGCCAGGATTATCGGCGGGTCGTTGGCCAGTGCCCGCGCGATAGCCACCCGCTGCTGTTCGCCTCCGGAAAGCCGCGTCGGTCGCCGCGCCTGTCGACTGGCATCTATGCCAACCTTATAGAGCAATTCTTTGGCCCGCTGTTTCCTTTCCTTACTGCCCATGCCGGACAATTCCAGCGGCAGACATACGTTTTCCAGGGCGGTCATGTTATTTATTAGAAAATAAGATTGGAAAACGAAACCTACTTCCCTTAGCCGGTATTTGCCTTCTTTACTGCCGCTGACCTTCGTGACATCCACACCGTCCACTATCAGGCTACCCGCGGTGGCTTTATCCAGTGCGCCGATAAGGTTCAAAAGGGTTGTTTTGCCGCTGCCGCTCGAACCCTTCAAAGCTATGATTTTGCCCCTGGGAAATCGGATGGTTATCCCGTCAACTGCTTTAACCGTGTTCCCTCCGGAGCGGAAATACTTCACAAGGCCCTTTGTTTCGATTATATTTGCATTCGCCTGATTCATATGCTTATCCTCTTGCTTATTCATTACGTAATACCTCTGCCGGCCTGACCCTGGCTATATACCACACCGGGACTATACTGGATATTAGAGCCAGCGCTATCGTGACGCCAATCGCTAACAGAAGCAAGACGGGAGAATAATTGTTCATCCGGACACCGCCAGCGTTCGCCCTGAAAAAGGATAAAGACATCCCGACGCCCACGCCAGCGGACACCAGACAGATAAACAGCGTTTCAATCCCGAAACCAAACCCGATACGCCAGTTAGAAGCGCCGAGAGCTTTCATGATGCCTATTTCGCGCACACGCTGGCGCATGACCAGGAATACTGACAACAGGATTATGAGTGCTGCCACTCCAAAAGCTACAATCATGCTCGTCCAGCTAGCCCCGGTAGCGCCGCTGATATTGGGGTTGATTTTGTTATACTCCTCGGTGGCAGTCAGCACGTCAGCCGTCTTTGCGTCGAAAACCGTTCTGATTTCTTGAACAACGGGATCGACATTGCTGACGTTATCTGCGGCCACTATCACTTCGTTAGCTCCCGGCAACCCGTATAAACTTTGAACCACTGCAATAGGCATAATGATCAGGTTGTCGGCAGTCTGCGGTCCGCTGTTGTAAATGCCGATGACCCGCACTGAAGTGCCCGTAACATCAATGGTTGAACCAATGCCAAGATTATTTGCCTCGGCTAAAGCTTGCCCGACCACAGCCACATCCGCATTTGTGTCTTTGGCGGTAAAATAAGTGCCCTTTACAACGGTGATTTTCTGGTTGTTCCGGGTAGTTGGGTCGGCAATAGCCGTGTCAAAACCCATCACTGACAAAGCCTGAATACGAGTGGCTCCGTTAGGATTACCCGGTGTTATCGATGAGCTGCCGGAATAAGCAACCTGTAAGGAAGGCTGGACGGAGACCACATGTGCCAGGTCATTTAGTTTTGCGATATCTGATTGGGCAAGTATCAGATTACTATTTGGCATCCCTTCTTCGTAACCTGCGGGATTGACGGTAATATCGTTGCCAATTTCACCGCTGATTGCCCCGAGTTGATTCGCTAAAGTGCTGTTCGCTTCGAAGATGGTTAAGCCCAATCCCAGGCTGATAGCCAGCATAACTATTACCACTATTGTTCGTGCTGGACTACGCAATAGGTTAAGTAATGAACGTTTGATAAGACTCATAGACTCTTTCCTGACCTCCCTCTTGGTATGTTCTTATATAAGTCTAACGGACGGCAGGTAAAGAGACGGTAAAGAATGGAGAAGTGTTGTGAAATGAAAGTTTTCAATCCTGCAGATAAAGCGGCAATTCGACGCGGAAAGTGCTTCCGCGTCCGGAAGTACTTTCCGCGGAAACCGTACCATTATGTTCTTCGACTATTTTCTTAACAATGGCCAGACCAAGGCCGCTGCCGCCTCGCTGGCGAGAACGCGATTTATCTACCCGGTAAAACCGGTCGAATATCCGCGGTAAATCTTGGGCGGCAATTCCGATACCGGTATCGCCTACTTTGATAATCACTAACCGGTTTTCGACGTGAACCGTGATGCCTACAGACCCTCCGGGGCGGTTATATTTGATGGCATTGTCGACCAGGTTGAAAATCACCTGCTTCATTTGAAAAGCGTCGCCGAGAACAACGGCTTCAGCGGCAAAAGGTTTCCAATTAAGAATGATCCCCTGCCTTTTCGCTTCTATTTCCGCCTCTTTTACCACTTCGGAGATGACTTCCTCAACATTTACTTTTGTAAACTTGGTTGCAGGGTTAGCGTCCACGGAGAGAAGCTGCAGGCTATTACTGATATTATTAATGCGGTCAAGGCTAAGCCTTAAAACGCGGTTCAGTTCTTGATAGTCAGCGATAGTCGCTTCTGAATTCATTTCCAGCACTTCGATGTTGGTAAGAGCCGTCGCTATGGGCGTTCTGAGTTCGTGCGAAGCGTCCTGAACAAATTGCTTTTGAGATTCCACTGCGCCATCCAGGCGGTCAAGCATATCATCGAATGTGTCAGCCAAGCGTTTAACTTCGTCATCGGGTCCGGTATAGCTCAACCGCTCTTTAAGATTCAAGTACGAACTTCTTCTGGCAACCGAGGTAACTTTATCGATAGGTTTTAACATTGTCCCCGATAAAAAGTAACCGCCTATAGCTCCGACCACAATGACTATCGCTACGCCAATGATGGAATAGTTGCGCAAGGTAGAGGTAACACCGTTATCTCCGCTTAGTGGCAGTTGTGAGATTGTTTGACTCCCGGAGGGAGAATTCACCACAATTGTTTGCGCCATTTTTACATTGAGTACGAGTACAAGTGCGAATACGAGTATTATAAAAAATGACACGTACCAGAGTGTTATCCGGAAGCGTATTGTCTTCATAAATGACGGTATTTTCATTACGCCCCCACCACATAACCCTTGCCTTTGATGGTCCGAATGAAGTCCTCTCTCCCGGCTTCTTTTAGCTTTTTACGCAAGTTGTTGATGTGTACTTTGATTGTTTGCGTAAAAAGATTGGCATCCTCATTCCAGACATGTTCCAGCAATTCTTCTTGGCTAACAACTTTGCCAGCACTGGTCATCAAATATTCCAAAATTGCGAATTCTTTGCCGGTGAGGGTAATTCCCTGTTCGCCAGCGTAGACGGTTATGGAGTTCGGGTCAAGCGCGAGGTCGTCAACCCGGATGATGACACGGCGGACTTCTCCCGAACGGCGGAGTATCGAGCGCACCCGGGCAATCAACTCAGGGAAATGAAAGGGCTTGACCAAGTAATCATCAGCTCCCAGGTCTAATCCCATAACCCTATCATCCTGTCCGGCCCTTGCCGTCAACATCAAGATTCCAGTCCGGGAATCGTTGGTTCTTATTCGCTTGCAGACTTCCAGCCCGTCTAATCCAGGTAAATTCAGGTCGAGTATTAGTAGATCGTAACTATTAATTTCGACCAGTTCTAGGGCCTTGAGACCGTCATAAGCTACGTCGACCGAATAAGCTTGCCTAGCTAACCCCCGCGCAATTGCATCAGCCATATCCTTTTCGTCTTCAACAACCAATATCTTCACATTGCAATTATAGCAAAGATAGGTAAAGATAAAGTAAAGAACCGAATTCTAATAACCTGAACGGAAAAAAGTCACGTGACTTTCCCTGAGCGGGATAAAACTGCGACGTTTTTGGGACATGGGGGATTAGAATCAAAGAGGATTATTTACTCCGATAAGCACTTGCTGCAAATGGGGAATTAATGCTTTTTTCTCAAACAATAGTTCGGGAACTGTTACGAATGGCCCACCTGAGGGGACTCGAACTACACTGATTTATTTCGCATACTGACAACCATTATAATATATCCGTTGTCAAGGTGTTCTCCCGATGGTCAATCTGCTAAAGAAATCCACATCCACGGCTCGCACCTGGGATCATACTGCTACCCGCCGGTGCTGAAGTGGATGGCGAATAAGCGGATTTCCGAGAAAGGGGTCGTGATCCATAAATTCGCACTAGATGATTTTCAGAAAGGCTTTGAAACAGTCGGAAAAGCCGATGATTCCATTAAGGTTGTTTTAGTGCCATCCAATTTGTCCGGGGTTATACCAGTAGTAGGGCCGGTGAGTTTTGCTCGCTGGTTGAGTTCAAATTTGCGATAACTATTCGCGTTGCTCAGCGTCCAAATGCCCACACCACCATCATCGGGAACTCCTCTCTCCAGAACGCGTCGCCATGCGACCCGTTGCGCTCGGTCATGACAACGTCCGCACCTGCATCGCGCAATGCGACGGCCCAACGGGTCGCGTTCTCGAGAAAGAACGGCTCCAGCGTGCCAGCGACGAGGTACGTACGGGGAAGCGAATTCGGCATCACGGCAGGGGGGCGGTAACCCCCGCCCGGCGACGCGCAGAAAACCGCACCGTAGATGTGGGGATAGCGAAGCCCCATTGCGAGTGCGAGCTCTCCACCCGCGGAGACACCAAACACCGCCGTGCGCTCGGCAGTCAGCTCGACCCCGAAACGTGACCGCGTCCATTGGCGGACGTCTTCGACAAAGAACTTCTCGTGTGCCTCGAACCGTTCTGCGTCAAAGACCGGCGAGTACTCGCGGAGCCGCGCCATCTCGTCATCCAGTCGGTTGGTACCGACAATCATAGTCGGTGGTACGTCGGCGGCCTGAAGGACACCACCCCACTGCGAGATCAACTGGCCGTCACCGGCGAACACGACTGCCTCGGGCGAAACTGGTGGGACGTACACCGTCACCTGCCGACCACCGTCGTAGCTGAACGTCTCGGTGACGAGCTTTCCAGTGATGGACGATGACATTGTCACTGCCTCCTTGTCAGTATTGGCGGCGGCCATTGACGCAACAGTGTTCGCCACTTGTCGGATTCATAGTTTGGCAATTTTATGGATACTCCTTCAGCTTTTTCTCAAACATTGGCTTTAGGTCCAATTGTAGAGGGCTTGCTTAAGTTCCTCTGCAGCATGAACTATTCCCTTTCACGCTAACTTCGGAAGAAACTGCCTGGCTTATTCCAACAATTCACAGCAGCGTTTCAGCCACATTTAACCTTGCGTTTTTTGCGTCAAGGTCTTGCCTTAGTGTCTACTTCACATTCCACTGAATTACCCGACTGGACCAAGCTTCCTGGATGCCTTCCAATAACCCAGTATGGTTGGCTTCTTTTATGTCAAGTAAACGGTCTAGTGTCTTTTTATCAAACTCCCTGAGGAAGTGACATTGTTTTCGGAAATCTCTGATCGTTTCCGGTGCCCCTCCATAAACGACATAGTCTAACCGCCCTGCAAAGGGTTCTAACAGCTCTCGGGTATGCAGGCAAACCCGTGTAAAAAATGTTTCCTTCTGTTTATCGCGGTGTCGCTCAAATCTATGAGATGAAGACCCTCCCTGACGGTGACGAGAATGCACCAAACCGGTGCCCACCTTGCTGGAAAGCAAATCTTCTCCTTGAAAAACACCAACTCCATACTCCCCCAGCCGCACTATTACCAGACCAAGAATAAATTCCTTGTGTAGCAGCGAATGCAACGGTTCAATTTCACAAGTATTAAAAAAACTTGCTTTCTCTACTGGAAATGGTGGCATCACTAAATACCAGTGATTGGAGCCCCAAAAAACAATTCCCCCGGTTGCGGATTGGGCAATCGATACTGATAGGTCTTCAGGCACAGTTACGTCCACCGACTCTCGCATCATCCCATCAATATCTTTTTCAGAAGTCCCGGGCGGAATGCATAGCGTACCCGTTTCAACTGAATTGGCCTTTAATTCTTCCAGCAAATGGAGCAATCTTGTCTTGGCTAAATTGTATCGACTGACAGATAACATCTTTGCACTCCAACTTTTATTCAAATTGAGCCATTAAATCATTTTCTAATTAAGGGGCATCACCATGAAGATCAGCCTTTTCCAGGGGACATTCCTTGTCGTTCTTACCATCATCTGCCATTGGCTTTAAACTAATGTTTGTTGTCAATACTTATACGACAAAAATAAGAGAACCACCGAAACATTAAACTTTTGCGAAAATGGACCGTTTGAACGGAAGTGGGGATGAAATCTATTTAGTTATCGTTCGATTGCTTTTTTTATTTTATCGATCGTTGCAGGAGGGACAGTTCCCCCATGCACCTTTTCCATGTGTTCCAGTGCAGCATCCAAGACCTCACTCTCAGTGTCAGCCTGCACTTCGAATCTGCATTTTTTACCTAAACTTCTGCACTTGAATGAAGCCATCGTCTTTTCCTCATTTTTCCCTTATTCTTTAGTCTGAACCAGTTAGCGTGTATATTTCCTCGCCTTAATCGTTATGTGTTCTTTTTGAATTTTAAGTTTTGCAACAAGCTCATTAATGAAACTTTGGGCATCTTGTTTACGCTCGAATAGCATCAACGGAATACTTCGTTTGTCCTCGATATGCCCCTTAAACTCGGCAATATGTTTGTCTATGAAAGCGACCAGTTCTTCATTCCCCGCTGATCCTAAGTCTTTAGTGATATGAACCTCATGAAAAGCTTTAAAACTTGGAGTTTCGCCATCCTGGGTGCGCCACCTATGCTCTTTTCTCTGTTTTTCCATATTTCTTAACCCGCCCTCGCATTTACCAAACTCTCTTTTTTCACTATTACTTCCATCCCCCATGCGGACTGATCTCATCTCCTTTTTGAGCTTTAGTCATTTATCGCTTGGTAGGCTAGTGTCCAAAAATCGCGAAAAAGACCTGGCGGGCTGGGAGAGGTCCAGGCAGACGGTGTCATCAGTATAGTAACCATGTCCTCTGCTGGATCGGAGTACCACGAAGTACCCATACCACCGTCCCAACCAAAACTCCCAGGCATCA
>Ga0187887_10003616_pt1 | contig 11908 bp, 8 predicted proteins | sample June2016WEW_7_10_FD_132977 | JGI IMG/M metagenome (GOLD analysis project Ga0187887, IMG submission 132977) | Peatland microbial communities from SPRUCE experiment site at the Marcell Experimental Forest, Minnesota, USA - June2016WEW_7_10 | ecosystem: Environmental > Terrestrial > Soil > Wetlands... | reverse complement strand
GCGTTGACCGCCGGACAGCTTGACCCCGCGCTCGCCGACGATCGTCCGCATACCTTTCGGTAGATCTTCGATGAAGTCGCAGCGCGCCGCGAAGGCCGCTTCGAGCACCTCATCGTCGGTAGCCTCCGGCCGGCCGTAGCGGATGTTGTCCATGACCGAACGATGAAACATCGAAATATCTTGGGGCACCACGCCGATTGCCTCGCGCAAGCTCTCCTGGGTCACGCGCGCGATATCCTGGCCGTCGAGCAGAATCCGACCGGCCTGAACGTCATAGAAACGCTGCAGCAGCGCGAACAGTGTCGACTTGCCGCCGCCGGACTGGCCGACCAGGCCAACCCGCTCGCCCGGCCGGAACGGCAGCGTGAAATCCCGGAAAATCTGCCGGCCGTCGGCGTAGCGAAAATCGATATGCTCGAACTTCACGCTGGCGCCGCGTCGAATGAGCGGCGCCGCTTCGGGATGGTCGCGCAGATCGTGCGGTACCAAAAGCGTCGCGACCGCTTCTGAAAGCCGCGCGATGTGCTGGGTGATGTCGACCAGCGCCACCGCCAGGTCGCGTGTGGCGCTGAGTACCGAAATGGCGAGCGTGCAGGCCAGCACGACGTCGCCCGTGGTCGCCGCGCCTCGTTGCCAAAGTACGAGCGCCCAGGCCAGCAGGCCAAGCGTCAACAACACCGTCACGACGGCATGAAAGATGCGCAGCTTCTCCAGATAGATCAGGCTTCTTCGTCGCGCCTTCAATTCGCGATCGACTGTGGAATCGAAGCGTCGATGTTCGCGCATAAGGCCGCCGAACGCCCGCACCAGCGGCATGTTGGTCACGACGTCGACCATGTCGCCGTCGACGGCCGCGGCCTTGCGCGCAAAATCGTGATGCAGCGGCCGGCCGGCCGCCGCGAGCCGGAACATCAGGCAGACCATGATGCCCGCGACCAGCGCGAGCGCGCCGGCCATCGGCAGGCTGATGGTGATCACCAGGCCGATCGCGGCGATCGTCGCCGCCACCGGCGGCAGCACGTTCCAGATGACCATGTTCTCGGCGGTGAATACGGCGTTTGAGGTGGCAGTCACCCGGCTTGTGAGCATGCCGGGCATCCGGTCGGCAAAGTAGCCCGGCGAATGTCCCATCAGGTGGCGGAACAGGTCGCGCCGCAAATCGCCGGTGACGGCGACGAAGATGTAATTGGCGATCCAGCTCGCGATGCGCCAAAGCAGATTATCCACGGCGATCAACGCGCCGAGCAGACAGAACGCCGTCCATATCGCGGCATTAGCGCCATGCGACAGAGTATCGACTAAAAATTTGACGCCGTATTGTGTGCCCACCGAGCAGGCGACCGCCCCCAGCACTGCGGCGAGAATGACCGCGTGCGATAGTGGCCGCATTCGAATGTAACGAAACGTAAAAGCGAGGGGTGAGCCGGCGTAATCGCAAAGATCGACCATGCGCGTTTTCATCTCCGCTCGTGAATGCCGCCGTCGCCCGTGACTTGTCTTAAGCTCGAGCTACGGAAAATGGCGGCTCCTACAACTGAACGAGCAGAAACCTTCCGCGTTCCCTACCTGAAGCGCGCGAAGCGTGCTAGACGCATCGCTTTTGAAGTCCGAAACCGGCGATAAAGAATCCCCCGATTTCCGCCCCACCGTCCGGCAGTTCCGTGCATCTATGTTGACGCTGGAGCGGACGGAAAGTTCCTTCGCGGACGAAAAATAAGTTCAGTGCCATATTTGAAATATTCGTTGAGTTCCACGTTGTCGGTAGTCGCCGGGGTGTGGAACTTCAAATCATAAGGGCCGTTCGATGCATATCGCACAAATTGCGCCGTTGACTGAAGCTATCCCGCCCAAGCTCTACGGCGGCACCGAACGGGTAGTGTCGTGGCTGACGGAGGAATTGATCGCGCTCGGCCATGAGGTGACGCTCTATGCCAGCGGCGATTCGGTGACGTCGGCCAAACTCGAAGCGATGTGGCCCCGCGCCTTGCGGCTCGACGGCTCGGTGCGCGACCCCAACGCGCTGCATATGATGATGCTGGAGCGCGTTTATCGCAGCGCATGCGAATTCGACTTTCTGCATTTCCATCTCGATTATTACCCGTTCTCGCTGTTCTCCCGCCAGGCGACGCCGTTCGTGACGACGTTGCACGGCCGGCTCGATCTGCCCGAGCACCAGCCGGTATTCGATACGTTTTCGTCGGTGCCCGTCATATCGATCTCGAATTCGCAGCGGCGGCCGCTGCCACAAGCGCATTGGGTGCGCACCGTTCAACATGGCCTGCCGGCGCAACTTTTGGTGCCGAAAGAGGTCAAGCCGTCTTATTTCGCGTTTCTCGGCCGCATCGCGCCGGAGAAGGGCATCGACCGCGCCATCCACATCGCGCAACATTGCGGCGTAAAGCTCAAGGTTGCGGCGAAGGTCGACAAGGCCGACCAGGATTATTATCTTGAGAAAATCAAGCCGCTGATGGCGGCGGGCAATGTCGAATTCATCGGCGAGATCAACGACAAAGACAAATCTGAATTTCTGAGCGGTGCGGTCGCATTGCTCGTTCCGATCGATTGGCCTGAGCCGTTCGGCCTGGTGATGATCGAAGCCATGGCTTGCGGCACGCCGGTGATCGCGTTCAATCGCGGTTCGGTGCCCGAGATCATTGACGATGCGCTGACTGGATTCATCGTCGAAGACATCAACGGCGCCATTGGTGCGGTCGATCGGCTCGGGCATTTGTCGCGCGAAAAGATCCGGCGGCAATTCGAGGCGCGGTTCACCGCGCGCCGCATGGCGCAAGATTATTTGAATGTCTACCGCAGCCTGTCGGACGCAGCCGCACCGCATCTACGCCTCGTCGTCGACGACGCGCCGGCATTGTAGTTCGCGACCTAATCACTCTCCTTCACCGGCCGGGTTTCTGGCATCAGGAACCATAGCACCGTGAAACCGACGACGGCGATCGCGGCGAGCGAAGCGAAGGCCGTTGGGCTGCCGAAATGATCGCTGATATAACCGGCGAGCGTCGCGGAGAGCGACGCGCCGATGCCGGTCGCGGTGCCGAGAATTCCCAGGCCGAGATTGAAGTGGCCGGTGCCGCGGGTGAGATCGACGACCACCAAAGGAACCATGACGGCGAGGACCGCCGCGGTCACGCCGTCGAACAATTGAACGGCCAACAGCACCGACGGATCGGTCACCGTTGCGAACAGAATGCCGCGAATCGGCAATGCAGCGAAGCCGATCAGCAGCAATGGGCGGCGACCCCAGATTTGCGCCCAGGTTCCGACCCAAGGCGACAGAACCGCGACGACGAGCTGCGGCACGACGATGCAAGCCGCGATGATGACCGTCGCCCATTGGCTCGACCGCATGGTGACGACGCTACCCATCAACGGCAGCATAGCCGCGTTCGCCAGGTGGAATAAAAGCAGACAGCCGGCGAACACCAGGAGCGGTCGATTGTGCATCAGCGCACTCGGTTTGACCGGCGGCTTGATGGCTGGCTGGCGCGGCAGCGCGCCATGGGCGAGTTCGGGATCGATCTCGCCCGGGGATATCGCGCGCAGCGCCACCAGCGCCGGCGCGAGCAGCAGAACCGTGACGATGAACACGGCGCGCGCGGAAAGAAGATAGCCGCAGGCACCCATCGCGGCGGCGGCCAGGCCATTGCCGACAGAGGCAAAGCGCGCGTTGCGGCCAAGCCGCTCGCCGATGGCGGCGTGGCCGACCAGGCCGAGGCTGATCGCCACCATCGCCGGACCGAGCACGCAGCTCGCCAGCGCATGCAGGACCGATCCCGCCAGCACCATCGGAAAAATCGGCATGGCAGCGTAGGTCAGTGCGCTGACGCAGATCGCGGCGATCGCGAGGCCGGCGACGAAACGCTCCTTTCGCGCGGCATCGACCAGCGCTCCTCCTGGCATCTGGCCAATCAGCGACACGAAACCCGCGGCCGACAGTACAAGTCCGATATCGATCTGCGTCCATCGCTGCGTGGTGAGGTAGACCGACACGAACGGTCCGAACCCGGTCTGCACGTCGGCCACAAAGAAGATAAACCAGTCGAGCCCGCGCAGACTGCGCCGCGACGGCGACAGCGGCGGCTCGGAGCCCGCCGGCGGTTCAACGGGGGGCGGCCTATGCCGAGCCTCGGGCGCGCCGTGCGGCTCTGGCTTGTCGTCTAGGCGGCGTGAGAGGTTGGCGGGCAGAATATGTCTCCAGCATGGTCGTTTAGAATTGGCGCAGGATCTGTTGCGGAAATCGGCGACGGAATTTCGGGATCAGCCGCTATTCGAATGGCAGCGGTTCGAGCTTGCCGAGCGCGCCTAGGACGACAACGGGTTTGCCCTCCTGATATTCGGGAGCGGCCTTGACCTGGTCGCGCGCGAGTTCGAGCGTGATCTTGGCGTCGGGCTTTGCCTGCGGAAAATGCAGCGCGTTCCAATCGACCGCGATCTTGCGGCTGCCGACGCCGAGGAAGCCGCCGAAATCGATGATAGCGGCGCGCACCTGGCCGTCGCGATCGACGAGCACGTCGACAATCCGGCCCATATTCTCGTCGACGGCGCTCACCACTTCGCGCCCGAGAATGCCCTCGACCTCGTGATTGTTGAAGATGGTCACCGAAGGCGGTGGGCTCGGTGCTGTCGCTGGATGCTCCGCAGGCGGCTCGGGCAGTGCCGGCGCTGGAATATTTTCAGCAAAAGTGCCGCCGATCGTGCCGGCGAGAGCCAAGAGCACGGTCGCCGTCGCCGTTGCCAAAATCAATAGCTGTTTGCCGCGCATCGCCGCTCCGGAACGCCCCAGCCCTCTACCCATGGAACCCACAGCACTAAGCCGAGGCGATCGCACTGGTTCCACGACAACCGCGTCGAAGCAGGACAGCGCGGAAATCGGTGGTCGATTAAGACGAAAAAACGATCGAAACCCGGATCTCGCCGCTGATCCGGGGCGTATCGAGGGACACGGTGTCGCCATGCCGGCGCACGCGCAGATCGACAGTCGAGGACGCAAGACGAAGATTGCGCAATATCACCTCGTCCAGGAACTCCGGCAGGCGCGGATTGCGCAGCCGGATTTCGCCCTTGAACGGGTCGAATTCGAGACCGAGCGAGGCTTCGAGCAGCGTGAACGGCGTAGCGCTGGCCCAGGCTTGCGGCGAGCAGGCGACCGGATAGAGGGTCGGTCCATGGCCGCGTTGGCGCTGGAAGCCGCAGAACAGTTCCGGCAGGCGCCGGTGATCCATATAGGTGGCGGCGTTGAAAATGCCGCCGAACAAAGTCACGATCGCCTCTTTGTGGCCATAGCGCGCCAGCCCGAGCGCGATCAGGGCATTGTCGTGCGGCCAGATCGAGCCGTTGTGATACGACATCGGATTGAAACGTGCTTCGCCCATGGCCACGGTGCGAATGCCCCAACCGGAAAAGAAACTCGGCCGCAGCATTTGGCTGGCGACGCGGGCGGCGTGATCGGCGGCGGCAATGCCGGTGAACAGCACCTGGCCGGCATTCGAGGTGCGCACCTCGCAGGGTTGCTTCGCGCCGTCGAGCGCGAGCGCATAGGTGTCAAGCTCCGGGCGCCAGAACGCGGCCTCGAAGCGCGTGGCAAGACGGTCCGCCTCGGCATCTAGCTTCTTCGCCACGCCGTAACGTTCGAGCCTTCGTGCGCAACGCGCCGCCATGCGCTTGGCGGCATAGACATAGCCTTGCACCTCGACCAGAGCGATCTCGCCCTCGGCCAGCCGGCCATCGGCATGGAAGATCGCGTCATGGGAATCCTTCCAGCCCTGGTTGGCGAGGCCCTGTTCAGTCGCGCGCTTGTATTCGACGAAGCCGTCGCGGTCCGGGTCGCCCGGGCCGTCGATCCAGGCCAGGGCCGCTTCGATCGCCGGCCACAACTCGACGATGGTCGCAGTGTCGCCGGTGCGCTCGGCATAGAGTCCGGCGAGCAGAACAAAGAGCGGCGTCGAATCGACGCTGCCGTAATACAGGCCGAACGGCACTTCGCGCAGCGCCGCCATTTCGCCGCCGCGCATTTCGTGCAAGATCTTTCCCGGCTGCGCATCGGCGAGCGGATCGGTGGTCTTGGCCTGGTAAGCTGCCAAGCGGCGCAGCACGCCGCGCGCCACTTCGGGTGACCACCACAGCATCTGCAGCGCGGTGATGAGACCGTCGCGGCCGAAGGTCGTCGAATACCAGGGCACGCCGGCGTAAGGATAACGGCCCTGCGGGGTCTCGGTCATCAGGATCGCGAGATCGGCGGCGGAGCGGCACAAAATCTCGTTGAAGCGCTCGTTCGACGTTTCGACCGAGGTCTGCTCGCGCGTCGCGGCCCGCATCTCGCGGCGCGCGGCGACGAGTCCGCGCAAAAACGGCATCGGTAACGAGTCCGTTCGATCGCAGCTCACGGTGAGAAAAATCGGCCGCATCTCGCCGGGCTCAAGATGCAACTCGTAGATCGCGCCATTGGTCGTGAGCCGGCCCGGCGGCGGATCGAAGTTCAGCGCGGTGCGCCGCACTTTTTTATCCAAGCCGTCATAGGCCAACAGCACCCGATCGTTGCCGTCCAGTTTCGCCGTCGCGGTACCGCGTCGCTGCCGATGCGCGCCGCGGACCTCGAACAGGTCGGCGAAATCGTTCTCGAAAAGGATCGAGAGTTGCAGATCGACGGCCTCTTCGCCGTAATTGCGTATGCCGAACCGTTGATAAGCGGTATCGCGCCACAGGAAGATCGTGCGCAGAATATGGACTCTGTCCTTTTCCAGGACGATGCGCTGGCCATCCATCAGATCCGGATTGGTCAGATCGACGATGAATGCCGAATTGTCGTCGCGCAGCGTCGAGCCGAGCAGAAGCGGCGGCCGCTTGTTCACCAACAATTCAAGCCGTGACAGATGCCTGGTGTCGTCGTGGAACAGACCGGCGGACTCGTGGGCCGAAGCGCCGATGTCGCCGCAGTCATCAAGCACGACAAATGTGTCGCCGGATTTGAGCACGCGCGCGGGCCGGCTCGGTTGCGTGGCGGTGATGGTGAAATCCGGCTCGGTCGACAGCGCCGCGGTCGGTGCGGCGGCAAGGGCCGCGGCGGGGCTTGTCCGTGCTGCGGCGAGGGTAACGGTTTTTGCGGACATCGCTATTCGGCTAGCTGTTACCGACATGGGTTTCGCGATTCATGGGTTTCTCAATTCATGGGTTTCGCGATTCATGGTCGGGCGTTACGGTGGATGACCTCGACGACGCGCATTTTGATCGGATCGACGACCACGACATTATCTTCCACCATGGCGTATTTGAGGTCCGTCGCGAGCGGATCGTCAGCCGCCGCTTGGACGGGCAGGGCGGCGAGTTCGGTCGTGGGCGACACCGGCGCACCCACGGCCGCAGGCACGGTTTGCGGGTTTGGCGGGATACTCCGCACGTGTTGCTGCCGCACAGCATTGTAAATCGCGGCCTTTTGCGCCGCAGTGAGCCCGAATTCCTGGGTCACGGCGCCATCGGGGTTGACCGCTTCGTCGGGCCCGATGGATTGCGCCAAGGCAGCCGACGCACCGAGGAAAAACACAACCGCTGCCAATGCGATAGCCTGCGAACGGATCAGCCACCGTGACAGCCCGCTCCGGCCCAAGGCGTAGTCTGACGGTTCAGCACGCATGCGACGCTCCCGGAGTGAGGCAAGGCAATGCCTCCCCAGCCGAACGCATGACGGGCTGAATCGGTTCACTCCTATTTTGCTGCGTCGCACCCAGAAATTTTTCGGCGGGGATGCTGACCGATTGCGACTGAACGCCACGCACCCGGGACGCCACTCATCTGGACATCGTCCACGATGAGTCTGTAAATACACGCAAATTATCGGCCGCGATTGGGCCAGAATTAAAAACTCGGGACGGGACCCCATGACCATGGCATCGACAACACTTGCATCCGCGACGACGCGACCGGCCCGCTGGGGTTATCTCACGATTTGCATCGTCTGCATGGTGATGATCGCCAATCTGCAATACGGCTGGACGCTGTTCGTCAACCCGATCAACAAGGCAAACGGCTGGTCGCTCGCGTCGATCCAATTTGCTTTCGCGCTTTTTATCGGTTTTGAGACGTGGCTCACGCCGATCGAAGGCTGGATCGTGGACATACTCGGTCCGCACCGCGGCCCGAAATTCATGGTCGCGCTCGGCGGCATCGCGGTCGGCATCGGCTGGATCATCAATGCCTACGCAAGTTCGCTGGCCATGCTCTATCTCGGTGCGGTGGTCTCGGGCGTCGGCGGCGGCGCCGTTTACGCCACCGCTGTCGGCATGGCGGTTAAGTGGTTTCCCGACCGGCGCGGACTGGCAGTCGGCTTGACCGCGGCCGGCTATGGCGCCGGCGCAGCCCTCACCGTTATTCCGATCCGCTATGTGATCGACAATTACGATTACAACACGGCGTTCCTCTGGTTCGGCATCATCCAGGGCGCCGTCGTCTTCGTGCTTGCATTTCTGTTGCGCGGGCCGGAAGCGGGTGAAATGGCTGGCGCGCCTGCGCCAAAAGTGGCGCAATCGGCGCGCAGCTACTCGCCCCGGGAGGTCTTGCTCTCACCTGTATTCTGGCTGCTCTACATCATGTTTGTCATGGTGTCGGCCTCCGGCCTGATGGCGACGGCCCAGATCGCGCCGATCGCGTCTGACTTCAATGTCGGCAATCAGATCGTATTCTGGGGCGCGACCACGCTGACGGCGGCGTTGATCATCGACAACATTGCCAATGGCGCGGCCCGTCCCTTGTTCGGATGGATCTCGGACCATATCGGGCGTGAAAATACCATGGCGATCGCCTTCGGCCTTGGCGGTGTCGCTTATTGGCTGCTTGGTGAACTCGGCACCGCGCCGTGGGCCTTCGTTATTTTCGCGGCGCTGATCTTCCTGACCTGGGGCGAGATTTTCAGCCTGTTCCCGTCGACCTGCACCGACACCTTCGGGCCGAAATTCGCCACCGTGAACTTGAGCCTGCTCTACACCGCCAAAGGCACCTCGGCCTTCCTGGTGCCGGTCGCCAACCTCATCAAAGCGTCGACCGGCAGCTGGCACATGGTGTTCCTCGTCACCGCGTTGATGAATTTCGCGGTGGTGGCCTTGGCGCTGTTCGTGCTTAAGCCGCTGCGCGCGCGCGGGATGAAGCAAGGCTAAGGCTCTCGCCCTCCGAAATAAAAAAACCCGGCCCCATCGGCCGGGTTTTTGATTCGCGGCAACACCGACCCACCCGCTCTGTTAACGCACCGGCGCCTGGCGAGCGTAACTGTAGCCCGGACCGTAGCCATATTGATCGCCACCGCCATTGCCGTAGTCAGGTCCTGGCCCATAGGGCGTTCCGTAGTACCCTCGCCAGGAATTCACGCTGCCATGATGTCCATTGTAATGTTTATGGCCCTGCGCCAGCGCGGCCGATGTCGCGCCGAGGACGAGCGCTATCGCCAGCAGCATCTTGGTTGCGTGCCTTAGTTCGGTATTCCTTTTCATCGCCAATCTCCGCTATCCCGGCCGATCTCAGCTCTCCGACGGCTCTCAATGAGGAGCGGGCGGATTTGTTCATTCACAAATTTTTGCACAGCGCGTTTGCGCAACCCGACCGCGAGGCACGTGCGATGACCCAGGCATCGGCGAGGAATTGAGCGACGTCTGGCGACTGTCCCCCGTGGACAAGTGCGCCGACTTGTTAAGCGGCAGATGTGCACCGCAAAACCGCAATTTCGCCTTGCATATGGTTAAGAAGCGGCTAAAGTTTGTGCACAAGAAGGTTGCGGGGCGACTTTAGGGGGGTACCATGGGCCGTTCATCGCGGCGCGTACAGCTGTACGCAGGGGTTGCATTGTCAGCGCTGTTGCTGGTCGCGGGAGCGGGCAATTCTGCCATCGCTCAATCCGCTCCACCGGTGTCCGACGCCCAGATCAAAGCCCTTCAAGCGCAAATCGACCAGTTGCAAAAAACCGTAAAGCAACTCGAGTCGCAGCAAACGCAAAGCGACGCCAACGCTCAGGCCGCCAAGAAGCAGGCCGGCGAAGCCGAGGCGCAGGCGGCGCAGGCCAAAGCCAGCGCCGCGCAAGCCCGCGCCAAGGCGGTCGAAACCCAAGTCCAGGTCGCCAATCTGCCGGTCAAGGCCGACGACAAGGATCCCTGGTTCTTCAGACACAAGAAGGGCGATCCGCTGACGTTCGAGACCCCCGGCGGTGAGATCACCGGTTACGGCAATATCGACGTGTCGTTCGACGCCGCTTCCAAAAGTGTCACTGGCTGGTTTACCAGCCCGGCCAACATCAACTGCGGCGCCACCGGCGGCATCTGTACTCCAAGCGGCAACTTCGGCTGGCTGCCGGACATCTCGACCAACCTGTCCTATTTGGGCGTCCGCGGCTTTCAAAAGCTGCCCGACGCAGACGGGCTGAGGTTCGTCTATCAATTGGAAGTCGGCTTCGATGTTTCGGCGACGCCGGGGCTGAAACAGAGCAACAGCAACTTAAGCGATCAGGTCAACGGCTCTCTGTTCAACCGCAACACCTATATCGGTATCGCGTCACCGGGAGCGGGCGCGATCAAGATCGGCAAATCGGACGCGCCGTATAAGAACTCGACGGCCGCGTTCAATCCGTTCTCCGGCGAATGGGGCGACTACCAGGTCATCATGGGCAATACTGGCGGCGACAATCGGGTCGAATTCGGGACTCGCGTCGACCACGCCATCTGGTACGAATCGCCAAATGTGGGCGGCGTACAATGGAATGTCATGTACGCGCCTGGCCAGAACCGCTCCTGGACCAGCGACAATCTCGGCGCCGGTGAATCCGATTGCGCGGGGGGCAACGATCCCACCAGCGGCGGCGATAATCCGCCCACCTGTAACGACGGTTCGTTCAGCGACCTCGCCAGCGGCAATATCAGCTATTCGAATGGCGGGTTCTATGCGACAGCCGCTTATGAATGGCATCATGCCGTTAATCGGCAGAGCGATATTACGGGGATGTTTGGCCCAGGGATTACATTCCCGACGACGAGCCCTGTGGTTTTGCCGGATGCGTATTCACAGATGCTGTACAGCCAAGACGTGGCGGACGAGGACGCCGCCAAAGTCGGTGCGTTGTATAAATTCAAAGAGACTGGAACCATAGTTGGCGGCATCGTCGAGCATATGACTCGCTACGTGCCCGCGGATCTGGTCTTTCAAAATGAGCGGACGCGGTGGGGCACTTGGGCATTCGTGAGCCAGGAGATCAACCCGACCGACAGCATTCATTTCGGCTGGGCACACGCATTCCACACGCCCGGCGATCCTTGCCAGCATAACGACTGTACGGTTCCGACGGCTGACGGTTTGTCGGCCTCCGCCACCAATAAAAATCAGGCTGACATGGTCACCGCCGCGTATAAGCACAAGTTCAGCCCGAATTTGACTTGGTACACCAACATAGCGGCGACGATCAACGGACCGAGTGCGCACTACGATCTCGGCGCCGGCGGACGTGGCGTCACCACCGATTGCCATGACGCAAACGACGCGACGGGCGGCGCGCTATCGACCCCCAATTGCTACACCGGTACGACCCTCGTTGGTGTTTCGACTGGTCTGCAATGGCGGTTCTAAACCGCCGCTAGAGTTCGCGCGGCGGAACAGATCAAGGGCGCGGGAGAAATCCCGCGCCCGATTTTTTGACCTTCAGCCCTAAGCCGCGAAGATCGGTATCCGCGTAGGTCTTTCAGGCCGCCCCAAATGCGTCAATTCCGCTCTGGCATAATGTATTACAGTGCGCTATGGGTGTGACCTAGAACGCGGCCTTAGATCGCGTCCGTTGAGGGTTGCGAGCGTCGTTGATGTCATCCGATGTAGACCGATTTTCTCTAGCCAAGAGCGCCGCCGGCAGTGGCGATGTTACAGCCATCGAGCG